>JAEEGG010003879.1_pt1 | contig 36854 bp, 32 predicted proteins | sample 9134161 | NCBI WGS metagenome assembly JAEEGG01 (sample SAMN16246543, study PRJNA631951) | gut metagenome | biome: gut microbiome; feature: rumen; material: CR-attached | host: Bos | place: Iran: Karaj | collected 2018-10
CGTTGGTGCGGACACCCATCTTGCGGAACTTGTCGGCGATGGCCATGAATTTCACGAAGCGCGGGTTGTCGGAGGCGTCCATGGTCTCGATCTTGTCGGCATAGACGGCACCCTTGGCACCGTTGAGGGAGAAGTAATCACCTTCGTGATACACCTTGTCGGAGCCGACGAAGGAGACTTCCTTCTTGTCGAGGTTGATCTTCATCACTTCGCAGCCCACGATGCAGCACTTGCCCCAGCCGCGGGCCACGAGGGCTGCGTGCGAGGTCATACCGCCCTTCTGGGTGAGGATACCGGCGGCGGCGCGCATGCCTTCCACATCTTCCGGGGAGGTCTCTTCGCGGACGAGGATCACTTTCTTCTTCTGCGCGGCGGCCTTCACGGCGTCGGCGTTGGTGAAGACGATGGTACCGACGGCGCCGCCCGGGGATGCGGGCAGACCGTGGGCGACGACCGTGGCTTTCTTTTCGGAAGCCGGGTCGAGGATCGGGTGCAGGATTTCATCGAGCTGGGCAGGCGACACGCGGCAGACAGCCGTCTTCTCGTCGATCATGCCTTCTTCGAGCATATCCATGGCCATGTTCAGGGCGGCGAGGCCGGTGCGTTTGCCGATTCGGCACTGCAGCATCCAGAGTTTGCCTTCCTGGATCGTGAATTCGATGTCCTGCATGTCGTTGAAGTGTTTCTCGAGGAGCATGCGAATGTCGTCGAGTTCCTTGTACACTTCCGGCATTGCGTCCTCAAGGGACTTCAGGTGCGCGTTCTGCGGGCTCTTGGTGGCGTTGTTCAGGGGGTTCGGGGTGCGGATACCGGCCACGACGTCTTCGCCCTGGGCGTTGATCAGCCACTCACCGTAGAATTTGTTGTCACCGTTGGCAGGGTTGCGGGAGAAAGCCACGCCGGTGGCGGAGGTTTCGCCCATGTTGCCGAAGACCATCGACTGGACGTTCACGGCCGTGCCCCAGTCATCGGGAATGCCTTCGATCTGGCGGTACTTGATGGCGCGTTTGCCGTTCCAGGATTTGAACACGCCGCCGATGGAACCCCAGAGCTGGGCTTCGGCCGTGTCGGGGAATTCCACGCCGAGGACTTCCTTGATGCGGACTTTGAACCGCTCGGCGAGGTCCTTGAGCTCTTCGGCGGTGATCTCGGTGTCGGACTTGTAGCCCTTGGCTTCCTTGAGATCTTCCATCATCTTGTCGAGCTGCTGGCGGATGGCCTTGCCGTCTTCCGGCTCGATGCCTTCGGCTTTCTCCATCACGACGTCGGAGTACATCATGATGAGGCGGCGGTAGGCGTCATACACGAAACGGGGGTTCTGGGTTTTCTCGATCATGCCCGGGATAGTGGCCGAGCACAGACCGATGTTCAGGATGGTGTCCATCATGCCCGGCATGGAGCTGCGGGCACCGGAGCGGCAGCTCACGAGGAGCGGGTTCTTCGGATCGCCGAACTTCTTGCCCATGATGGCTTCCGTCGCCTTGAGGGCTTCGGCTACGTCATTCTTCAGTTCAGCGGTATAGCCGCCACCGAGGGCATAATACTCGGTGCAGCATTCCGTGGTGATCGTAAAACCGGCGGGAACGGGAATACCCAAAGTACACATTTCCGCGAGGTTGGCACCTTTACCGCCGAGGAGATTACGCATCTGGCCATTGCCTTCGGCTTCCCGGCCTCCAAATCGATAAACTCTTTTCATACAGATTTTTTGGTTTTTATTTAAGATTGTTTTGTTGATTTCTCATTTCATCTTACAAATGTAAGAATAATCTCGTAAAAATCCTAAATTTGCACCATGAAACTCTTTCTTATGACACTTATAGCCGCCAAAGTGGCCTTCTCCACACCGGAGCCGGCCATCGATGAAGTCATCGCCAAGTTCGACCAGGCCGGAATCGCCTGGAACGCAATCGACCAGGTCAACTGGCCCGAGTACCCCTACAAACCCGAAGTCGAATTCCGGATCATGCACTCTGAAACGGAAATCTACCTCCAGTACCATGTCAAGGAAAACGGCGCCCGCGCCACGTACGACTATGACTATCGTTCGAGGCCTTACACTGATGACTGCGTCGAGTTCTTTATGATTCCGTCGGATCGCGACAACAGTTATTTCAACCTGGAGATGAACTGCATCGGCCACGGTACTTTCGACTACGGCCCGCTCGGTGGACCGCGCTTCCATTGCGACGACCGCATCCTCAGTCAGATCCGTCGCCACTCCACCCTCGGCTCCAAGGCGTTCGGCATGATCGAAGGCCCTCAGGAATGGACGATTACCATCGCCATCCCCAAGCGCCTCTACGCCCAGGCCGACCTCGATCTCACCGAATTCAGTGGACGCACTGTCAAGGCCAATTTCTACAAGTGCGGCGACGATACCGCCGTCACCCACTTTCTGAGCTGGAACCCCGTCGGCACGCCGAAGCCCAGTTTCCACCAGCCGGACTATTTCGGCGACGTGTATTTCGAATAGTTTCTACCGCATCGAGGCGGGACTGATCAGCTCGGGCCAGAATATGGCGTTGGTGGTCAGTTTGCCCGTGCCATACCAGATGGCGCGGAAATTCGGATCGATGGTCAGGCTGATGACCCTTCCGCGTCCCAGCGCCGTCAGTACGGTGACGGGCGTTCCGGCGAGCATTTCCTGAAGCCGGGGAAGCAGGTTGCCCGAAAGCAGCACCGGATCGGTATGAATCAGCGGGGTACGGAGCTTGTTCGCCAGCGGCTCGAGAATTATTGTGTTGTTCTTGAAAACCGGCAGCCGGTCTTCCTGATAGCCCCAGCCCATCGGATGGGTACGGTCGATGCCTGCTTCCACGATTACGCCATTGATGCTCCTTGCCCGTGTGGCGACGGAGAGCTTTCCGTACGGGATGTCCGTGTCGAGCGGAGCGGATTTGGTCGCCAGCGCATCGAGGCCCAGGCGGCGCAGGAAATTGACCCCCTGTTCCAGCGTGACCAGCGTCCCGCCGCGCTCTACCCAGGAGCGGATCTTCGCGATATTGGAAGCGCTCATCGACCCGTGGCCCGAAGTCACGAAGAGCACATTGTAGCGGTCCAGGTTCACGCCGCCCATCCCGTCGGAAGGCAGGATGCTCAGCGGCATCCTGTAGTGCTGGTCCATCAGATGCCACAGGCCGCCGACGGCCACCGAGGCGGCTTCCGGACCGCCGATTACCGCGACGCGGGGGAGGCGCACCGGCGCGAGCGTCCCGCTGCCTACATTGTGACCGGCGGTATAGCCGCTCGCCAGCGCGTGGACATCCACGCCGTCTTCCTTCGCAATCCGTTCCATCAGGGCGTGAATCTCATCCTGCGGCACTGACTGGTAAGCGGGACCGAGCGGAACGACGACGGTTCCCGGGGCATACGCTTTCCCTTCCGCCTGGAAACCGTCCTGGGCCACCTTGGCGAAGACACCGGCGGAAAGAAGGCGATAGAGTGCGCGGGGCGCGTAGAATCCGGTCCATTCAAACGCATAAGCGTAGGAAGCGCGGTTGAATGTGCCGGCAGGCTGCGGCTCGGAATAGTGGAACTTTGCACCTTGCGAAGCGGCATCCACTTTCACGCACGGCAGATTGAACGACATCGACAGTGTCCAGCCTGTAATGTCGTAGGACAAACTGTCCGCATACTGCTCCCGAACCTCGAAGATGATCTCGACCATCCGGTGATGGGCCTGCCGCACCGGCACCACAAATGCGGAATCGGGTACGAACGTATGCCCGCCAGCCGTCAACTTCTTGCCCAGGCGGTAGATGTCGACGCCATTGCGGGAGACGAGTTCAGCCAGGCGATACGCCGACACGGCGTCGCCGGAAGTGCCGAAGACATAGTATCCTGAGCCCTCCTTGGAAGTGGTCCGATAAAAGCGCTTCTGGTATTCCAGCAACTCTTCCCGCATATCGGTCGCGCCCTGCAGGGTGGCCAGTTCCGTCGTGAGCTGGTTGTGGATGGTCATCGGGAAAGAAAGCATTCCATTAGCGGTCTGGCGCAGGAAACCGCGTGAACTCGGCTCTTCCCAGAGCAAGGCGATGCCGCCATAGAAGTCCAGGTACTCGCGGCCGCGGCCCGGGAAATAGTCATCAAAGATTTCGCCGGAGAAATACATCAGTCCCTGCCGGTCGAAGGCGGGCACATAGTAGTCGCGGGCCAGGCGGCGGATGAACTCCCGGCAATCTTCGGTGATCAGCGGATGCCAGCGCGTCGGTTCACCGGGCGAGAAGTGATAATTGGCATCCGAGCCCTGCTCATGCGCGCACGTATAGACATTGGGTTTCCACTCGTGCAGGGCGACGGCGCGATAGCGGGATTCGGGCTGCGTCTGGTTGATCCAGTCGCGGTTCAGGTCGAACCAGTAGTGGTTGGACCGGCCGCCCGGCCAGGTCTCCACGTGCTCAAGTTCTTGATTGTCGGGATTCGCGACAGCACTGCGGTGCGAATTGACCCATTCCGTGAAACGACCGATTCCGTCGGGGTTGATCATCGGGTCGATCAGGACGATATTGTTCTCCAACACTTTCTGCGTATAGGGCGTCCGGGCTGCAGCCAGATGATAGGCGAGCAGCAACGACGCGTTGAATCCGCTCGTTTCGTTGCCGTGGATGCTGTTCCCAAACCAGTTGAACACCGGCCCGCTGGTCTTTCCGTCGGCCGACGGGTCGCTCAGCAAGTCGTGCTCGGACTTGATGCGGTCAATATCGCGGATGTTCTCTTCTGTCGAGATGATCAGCAGATAGAGCGGCCTCCGCTCGTGTGTCCATCCGTACTGGCGCAGCAGCACGCGGTCGGAAGCCGCGGCCAGCGCTTTAATATAGGATACGCCCTGCTCCGGCGTGATCTGGTACTCGCCGACCTCAAAGCCGAGGATGGAGGAAGGCGTAGGTACGCGCTTGTCATAATGACAGGTGTCCGGCAGGAAATAGTCCAGGGCCACAGGGTCCTGGGCAGCCGCGCCCCAAGCAAGGGTCAGGCAGAGGAGAAGGCCGAATAATTGACGCATAATGGGGAGATTTTGTGGTTTGTTTCTTTGCTACTGTAAAAATATGAAGAAAAAAATAAAAAAAAGTTGCACGTACCAAAATAATTTGTACTTTTGCAGTCCCGAAAACGAAGCAACCTCTTGTGAAAGTGGTAAAGAGAAGAAATCCAGCAACGTTGCACTGAAGAGTTTTCGTTAAATTTTAGAATAGACTATGGATTTGATGAAAGTGGCCTGCGACGCGCTGGCACAAGAAAAGAAAAATTTCCCTGAGTTCAAGGCGGGTGACACCATCACCGTCGCTTATAAAATCAAGGAGGATTCCGCGAAAGGCGAAAGCAAGGAGCGTATCCAGAAATTCCGTGGTATCGTGATTCAGAAGCGCGGTGCCGGCATCTCCAAGACCTTTACCGTCCGCAAGATGTCCAACGGAATCGGTGTAGAACGTATTTTCCCCTTCGAGTCTCCGTTCATTGATTCGATCGAACTCAACAAGGTGGGTAAAGTCCGCCGCGCGCGGATCTTCTACCTCAGGGGCCTGACCGGCAAGAAGGCCCGGATCAAGGAGAAGAAGAGAGCTGCCATCGCTGCTCCCGCAGCCGAGTAACAGCACTCGATACTGGCTCCCTAGCTCAACTGAATAGAGCATCTGACTACGGATCAGAAGGTTATGGGTTTGAATCCCGTGGGAGTCACGAATTTTCGAACGCAACTTACTGGAAATCAGCGAGTTGCGTTTTTCTTTAGGGGTTGTTGCACCACCGTTGCACCACGAAATCCCCTTCCCAGTGCTCTCTGGGGCACATTCACTCTTCTTCTTTCGCGGGACGACGATCCATTTTCAAACAGCTCAAGGCATAGAGCGGATATACTTCAATGTGACGGACAGGACTTGAGTCATCCTCTTCCGGCTTGGGATCGATGTAATCGAAGGAGGAGAAATTTTCCATCGATGTGCGTACTGCGGTGTGAAGGCGCTTTTTCCGCATAAATAGGTAGAGACTTTGCATTCCGCCCTGCGTACTGGCTTTTACCTCTACGGGGAGAACGATACCGCCCCGGACATCCAGATAATCGACTTCGGCGTTGCCGTTCTTGCTCTCATGCTGCCAGTAGAACATTTCCGCACGCTGGAAGCAATCTTTGTTTTTCATCATCTCCAAACCGGCCAGAACTTCGGCTACAGGGCCTTTGTTCACGAGGTCCACTTCGGACGCCAAGAGAATATCGCTGGCGGGGATACCTTGCCAGGTCAGTAGAAGGCCGGTGTCCAGGAAGAGGTATTTGATGCTTCGCTCGTTTTCTTGAGCGCCCAGCGGCACGCCGTCAGCGGCTGAATGGGTAACCGGCGTAATCAAGCCGGCAAGCGTGAGTTTGTGAAGCGCCTGCTTTACCTTGTCACTCCGGCTCTCCTCATCAGCCCTGTTGTAGATAAACTTGGTGCCGCTCTGTCGTGCAACGGAGCGAAGCACTTTGCGGAGCAATTCCGGGGAAATGCGTTTCTTATATTTGTTGAAGTCATCCTGGTAGGTATCCATAATGTCGTTATGGACGTGGGCGCAGGCCAGATAGTCGTGCGTTTCCACCCAGGTGGATACGGCTTCCGGCATACCCCCTACCAGCATAAAACTGCGGACTTGATCGGTCAGCTGTTTATGGAGCGTTTCCAGGACGGGGTTGTCAGGCCCTGCATTGCGGACGGCTTCCAACTGAAGGCCCAGTCCTTGCGCGTTCATAAACTCATCGAACGAGAATGGATACATATACAATGAGCGGATCCTACCCACAGCAAAGGATGGGATCTCTTCCAGGGCAAATTCCAACAGGGAACCTGCAGCAATGACGTGAAGCTCCGGATAATCTTCCTTGAAATACCGCAACGACATGATGGCAGGCACGCAATCTTGAATCTCGTCGATAAACAGCAACGTCTCGCCGGGAATTATAGGGATTCCTAATGTCGCACTGAGATTGCTGCAAGTCTTCTTGACATCGATGTCATCCGGGAAAAGAGCCTTGAGGCTGGGTTGCTTCTCAAGATTGATTTCCACGAAATACTTGAAAGTCTCTCCCAACTTTCGGACGGCAGTGGACTTACCCACCTGGCGGGCACCACGAATGAGGAGTGGTTTGTGTTTGGGATCGTTTCTCCAAGTGAGGAGTTTCTCGTCGATTTTCCTGGAATAGTATGCCATGGCTCGTGTGTTTTCTGCTTGCAAATATAGCAAAACTGTAGAAATCCAACGCAAAAAACGATGAAAATTGGATAAAATCCAACCCAAAAACCAGAGAAAGTTTGATATAATCCAATGCAAAAAGGGCCTTGTTTCAGAAAAAAGATTTGTACCCCTTCAATAGCCAGACGTGAAACCCACTACATTACCGCACTCGATTGCAACGGAATTGTATTAGATTGCTTCCGTAGATAAATGGTGTAAATTGTTGTAGAATAGTTTTTTATATCAAATTTCTTTTTATATATTTGTTCTCGGAATCTGAGTGCTGCTACCAACTTTGACAACAAGTAAAGTAGCATACGATGATTGCCTCTCCTTCTATTGCCTTCAATGACTTTTCTGGCAGCGCCAATGATGTGACGGCGCGTCATAGCAAGGGCCGCACGGTGCTTACCGTGAAGCCTCGGCCGACTGATGCGTCCTCCCCTGCGCAGATAGTTTCAAGAAATACTCTGTCACGGATCTCTCGGGCTTACAAGCAGCTCTCCGATTCCCAACAACATGCCTGGGAGATCCTGGCAGAACATCTCCGGAGTAAGACCGTTCTGGGCTACACCATCAAGCTGACGGCTCATAATGCTTTTGTCAGGCTCAATTGCAATCGGGCACTTGCCGGTGAGGACATTCTCTGGGATGCTCCGGCGACGAAGTCCATCCCTCTCGTCAACTTCGCAGCATTCTATGTAAACAGCGAAGAAGTCATGGTCGAGGAGATTCGGCAACCAGATGACAATTTCAAACTCGTGGTGAAGATGACCGGGGCCATGAGCACCGGCGTGGCCAACGGCTGGAGCAAGACCGTGGTCATTTCTTCAGCCGAAGATGCCGACTGGGGCGACCTAAATCTGACGGATGCCTTCGCAGAAGTCAAGGGTACCTCCCCTGAGGACGGTATGAAGTACTTCGTCGAAATGTACTGGCTCGACTCGGCAACAGGTTTTACAGGCCCTGTACGTAGGATCTCGGGTGCTGCAGGATCTGCTTCTCTCGACGGCGATGGTTCTTCGGGTACCCGCCGACAGGTGAAGATCAAGCTGTATGACCAGTCGTACGGCTACTACCCCACGTATATGAAGGATATCGACTTCGAGCTAACTCCTGGCTCTCTGCTGGGCTCCCTGAAGGGACGATTCTTGGCTGAGGACTCTATGGCGGGATGGCCGGCGAAACTCGATGCTTCTATCAAGAATATTGTACCGCCATTTGAAAGCTATGTGCTCGGACGCCAATTGGACCTTTGGAACAGCTTCAGTCATTGCCGGATCGGCGTACTGGAAACTTACTCGCAGGTGACCGGAGGCTATTCATCGGTACCGGAGGAATATGAATTCTTCATCAGCCGGGCCAATGTGACAAAGGTCAAGAGCTTCGATATCTTCGACGTGGCACCTGTCAAATTTAGACAATAAAAAACGGAGGAGTATACGATGATTACAGCAACAGGGAATAATTTCGGCGCATACACCATCCAGCTGAAGGACTACCAGAGTGACAAGATGGTGGTTTTGAACGGCCGTTTTGAACTCAATCCCGAGAGCGAGGAATACCAGGCTGCCCAGCAGCTGGAGATCTATGTTCCCGACCTCTCGATTCCGAAAAGCACAATGACTGCATCAGCACGGGAAATCGTGGTCGAGACCGATGGTCACGACGCTCAAGAGCTGGATCAAGGACAAGAACACGATTGTGATCGAGAAGCCTATCGTCCTGAGGAGTGCTTCGGCCGAACCCGAGCTTGACTTCTTCTGCGCCTACGTCCCGAAGGGTGTAAGGTTCACTCCGGAAGGAATGACGCCTACTCAGCTAACGCTTGAGAATGCCTCGTTGGCCAATATGAGTATCGTGTACCAGCATTGCTTCATTACGGACCACTGGGTGTTTCTGGCGATTCAGATCAGGGGAACGAAGACAGAAACCGAAGGTGATGAGTTCTCGTTCCGGCTGAACGGGCTTCCGAATGATATATCGGCGGACGTTCCGTTCTTCTTCACCGCTTACTCGTACTCTGAGGATGGCAGCTACGAAGTCCCGGTTCACATAACCGGCAACCAGTTTACCTGTTTCGGCGTAACCGGCACGAACTGGAGCCAGGGCGGCTTGATGGAAACCCGGTTGTTCCTGGTCAGATAACAACGGAGGACACGACAATGGCAGCAAATGAACTCACCAGACTCCAGGGCTCTCTCGCAATAGCCAGCTTTTCGGCTGGGGTGGCCATCGCCTGCGTGTGTTTGTTTCTGGTGCATCCGCAAGGTGAGATCTCGAACTCGGCAATCTCGATCGTGAGCGAGCTGCTAGTCCTGGCCGGGGCTATCCTCGGGGTGAAGACCTCGTTCGACGTGAAGTTCCGGCGATTCGAGAACGAGTTGAAACATAAGGCTGACAAACTATGAAATACATCTTCCACTGCTTCTCTCTCCTTCTGTTCCTCGCGGCAGCTTCCGCTTGCGGTGTTGTCAGGCCGGTGATTCAGCCGACTGATAGCACCCGGGTGGAAGTCCAGTACGAGACGCTGACGTTCCACGACACCGCCTACGTGGAACTCCCGGTAATCATCGAGAAGATCCAGACACTGGACACGACATCAAAGTTGGAAAACGACTATGCCAGGAGTGAAGCATCGGTGACGGACGGCATCCTGAAACACAGTCTGGAGACCAAACCCGCCCAGTTGCCGGTGCCCGTGGAAAAAGAGATCATCTATCGCGACAGCATTGTCTTCCGGAACCGGGTGGTCACAGAAGTCAAGGAAGTCGAACGACAACTTACGTTCTGGCAGCAGTTCAAGATGAGGGCTGGCGTGGCTGCGATGATCCTGACACTCATCTACGGGCTCTACCTACTTCTGAGACTATACCTGAAAAAGAAATAGAACCAACAAACAACTATTATTCACCAACTTAAACTCAAACAACCATGAAGTACGTTCCCTCCATCGCCTTCGACGAAATGTCGGGCTCCGCAAAGGGTGTCACCGCTGCCAAGACGCGCGGTCGAAAGTACATCCGCAATCGTGGCTACGGCGGCGCAGCCCGCACGAGCTATCAGGCCTCGGTGAAGTCTGTGTTCAAGCAGCTCAGCCAGGCCTGGCAGAACCTCACCAACGAGCAGATGCTTGCCTGGCATGCAGCTGCGAACTCCGCACAGGGCCGCTCGGTCCTTGGCACCAAGTCCAAGATCTCCGGCTCCAACCTCTTCAGCCGCCTGAACTTCTGGGTCGTGACCGCTGGCGGCAGCATCATGACCACCCCTCCGGCCCTCACCGGCGTCGCTGCCCCGGCAGCCGCTACCGTCGCCCTCAGCGCCAGCGCGATGACCTTCACCCTGGACAGCATTCCTGACTCGGTGACGAACCTCAAGCTCGTGATCCTGGCATCCGAGCCCCAGAGCAACGGCGTGAACCGCGCCTACAGCAAGGCCGCTGCCTTCACCAGCCTGCAGACCCCCGTGGCCACGGCCATCAACATCAAGGCCGACTACGACGCGAAGAACGGAACCCCGACCGCCGGCAACCCGAAGGTCTTCTTCCGCTACTTCTACATCAACACCGCCACCGGTGAGAAGTCGGCCGACATGTACGCCAGCGCAAAGCTGTCGGTGTAAGCAAGACAACAACCCTCTCTTTGCAGAACGCTCCGACCAGAAGGCCGGAGCGTTTTGTTATTTCTCTACAGAGGTTTTCCGAACTCGTCGAAGTTTTTCTTTAATGCCCTTTCTGTCAGGAGTATTGTAACCAGCAACAGAAGCGTTTGAATGCCCAAAACGATTAATCCCGCCACACTGATCACTTGCTCACTTTTTCCAAGCACTAAGCATATCGGAACAAGAGAGATTGGGATGCTCACCAAGCCGCACACAAGCCACAATTTCCCGAAATAGTAATGCGCAAAATCCCAGGTTTCCTGACTCCTCACAGATTTTCTCGTCCTGTATCCATAGACAGAATTGATTTTTTTCGGAGGATTCTTCATTAACAACAAGCCAAAGCCCACCATCATCAGAGGCATTAAGAGAATCATAAGGAGCATTATATATCCGAAGGCCATGATCAAATCGCTTTTATATCTGACCGCTAAGTTACGGAATTTCGACTACAAACCAGCCAAAACTGAATAACGCTTACGGCAGTTGTGAATGCTGGCCGACACTTATTTAGTACCATACTGCTAATTCTTTGCTAAGAATTCAAGAAAATGAAGATAATTATTGTATATTTGAATCTATTATTCATATAATGCCTACTGCTTGATATGGATCGCGTCAACAATGAATGGCCAAAGCTTCAGAATCCTCCTGTAGCTATCGCCCTTTTACAATTAAAATTTAATCCTACCGTAATACCACTGGTTTCGTTTACAAAGTACGACGCTGCAATTAAAAGAGAGCTTCCAAATAGACGTGACAACATTCATGTGGGACTTGATTTCAACGGTATACAGATTCCGATAGGAAAATCCACTATTACAAGTCAGTCTGATGCGAGAGTAGGTGCGATTGTGTATTTCTCCAATGACCAGAAAGTTAAATTAGAGTTCTCTGATGGTACAATAACCTTCATTGATGAAAGAAAATATATTGACTGGGACAATTTTCACAACTCTGCTCTTCATGTTTTCTCATTACTTAGTGAATCATTAAACAATATTGAGATTTTAAGAACTTCCATTCGCTTTATCAACAGATTCTCTTTAAAGGATTTTACAAATCCAGAGGAGTATTTCAATACACTGATTTCTCACAAAGAAGACCAAGCGCTCCCTTTCCCGTTGAGACAATACAGTTTTCGTTTGACAATGGACGTTCCGGAAACAGACATCTATTCTATTGTAAACCAAAGCATAGAAATTATTCGTCCAGATGCTTATGTCTATACTCTTGACATTGACGTCCTTGATAGGCAGCACATGTTTTTTGCAGAGAGTTCTCTCAAAGAGATACTCTCCGGATTAAGGAGAATTAAAAATGAGATCTTTTTCAATACTTTAACACAAAAGACTTTGGATTTATGCAATTAACGGGATTGTCAAATAAGATTATACCACTTACCCTTGCTGCCGGATTAGCAGTTAATCCTTTCTTTTATGCAGATGTCGATGCACATAGTGGAATAGTGTCATCAACAAACAATAACAAGGTATTTGAGTATATCTCATCTGTTGACGAGGGTGAGGTTGTGGCTATATCAAACAAACTTCGTTTTCAATTTCTTCTTAATAGCTGGCAACAGCAAACAAAATTTTCATCTTCACCTGACCTCATTGTTCAAAATGAGAACTTCCAATCTATTGTTGCGATGGGAAAGGCTGCTATTCCATTTATTGTGGAGGAAATCTCAGCTAACCCTTCAACATTAGTTTGGGCTTTAAATTTCATTTTTGAAAAGAAAATCTCGGACAATCCGAGGACAACCATTCCGCAGGCGTGTAAATTATGGGTGAATCAATTGACCAAATAAGAAGAGCAATAATAAGCGCCTTTCCAAAACTTGGGCAAGATGTAAATTTCAAGGTCACGAGCAAAGAAGACCATTCCTACAATTGCATAGCTTGGGCTTACAATTATAGTGATAGGTGGATGTGGCCGAATACAGGTACCACCCGATTTATTGACGGAATTGATTATTGGCCAACCACTGATTTGATGGAGCCTTCAATTCAGAATTTTATCGAAGCGTTTAAGTTGAAAGGGTATGAGGTTTGTGATGGATATCAACATGAAGATGGCTATCAAAAAGTTGCTCTGTATTCCCTGCCCAATTCTAAGATATGCACTCATGCGTCCAGAGAACTTCGCAATGGCTTTTGGACAAGCAAACTCGGCCCATATCAAGATATCCAACACGGCGACCCAACCACAATTGAAAACAATGTATACGGTAACGTTTGTTGTATATTGAAACGAGTATTCCGTTAACCATCATACCCCATACAGTACTCGGCCTCCACTGATAAATCATCAATTAAGGCGGATTTAATAATCTTGTCTATTTATATCAAATGGATGTGTCGTCACTGCTGAAGCGACTGTTTCGTCACCTCCACCACGAAGGTTAATAATCAAAAAATCATATCAATTCCATATATTCGACTGATAATTTACGGAATTTCAACTAAAAACCAATCACGGACGACTGCTGATGATACTGGCTTCGGTAGCCTGTAACAGTATCGAGTAGGATGAACCGGGCGTACATCTGGTATTGCTGTAGGTAGAGACCCCAGATGCTCGGATCAATGAAGAGATTGACAGACGAGGAACCACACGGACGATCAGCAAGCACATTCCGCATCTTGCCCGGGTTACGCCCCTTGCCCGGCTGCGTCAATTGGATCTTGGCCAGCAGCCTGTAACGCTCAGGGACAAACGCTGCTGCAATAAACACCGATATCGGCAACAAAAGTAGCCCCTCAACAACAGACGCTCCACCCACCTCAACGGCAAATGGAGGAAACTTCTCAAAGGCCCGAGGCTCCGGAACATGCTCATTTCCGAGCGTGGCGAAACCGTGGTAGGCACTGACGAAAAGATTGTAGCCGGAGATGCGGGTGGAGTGGTCGAAGGGTGGCCGGTGCGGCTCGACATTCCAGACCAGGGCATTCCACTGAAGTTGCACTTCCTGTGACAAAGAGCGCCAGGCAGCCAAGGCTCGCTGATGTACTGACAACGTAGCCAGCTGCGCCGATGAGCTGGGAGCCCCTACAGATGACTTCTTCCTGAGGTATAGCTTCCCGTCCCGGTGATACGCGGTCAGATTGCCTGCTGAGCCGTAGGCGTCACTGATCAGGATGGAGGGAACCAGGGTCTTCATAGGGGTTACAACTCTTAAGCTCAGAGGTAGCTGGGAGGTATCTCTGAGCTGATACAAATGTACGAATTTTCAGGGAGTTATCCAATGATGAGCACCCGCAGCGGCGGCGGAGCCGCTGCTGCTCCCTGGTAGTTTTATTCTCGAACTTTGCCAGCGCCAGTGTGCCGGGCGGTCGAGTTCGTGCCGGATGGTGGCAGTTGGTTGTGGGTCGCTCTGGTCGGGATGGAGGGTTTGGGCGCTTGTCGGCCAAACGCTGCAGACCGACCAGACCAGCGAGGCGCGGGGGAAAGGTCGGGAGTGTGTTGAACGGTGTTCGCCGAGCTGTGGCGGCGGAAGCGGGCGACGGTGAGCCGGAGCCGGCTGGAGCAGCCGGAAGCCGGAGCGAAGCGAGCGCGGAGCGTGAGCGGAGGCGGAGGCTTCCTTCCGGCCGTCGCATAGGTAGTACGGTGACGGGGCGTGACGGACAGTCGAACTGCGCCCGGCGCTTGCGCCGGTCAAACACAAGATGCCGAGCTGTGGAAGGGACTGCACGCTTTGGGCGGCCTTGGACGGGCAAAGGGTGCAGGCACTGGAGCAGCCCTGCCGAAGGCCGGAGGGTGCCGCCATAGTTCAGTGTACTGGACAGTCGCACCTGCGCCGCTTGCGGCGCGGCCTGAGCGAAGGCCCAGGGCCCCGGGAAGGGCCTGGAGTGAAGGCCCCTTGTGCGCGGCAGCCGACTCACCCGGCAACTGAAAGTCGATCAAAGAAAGGTTCCTCTACTTTGCATAATCTGACTTGTGTTCAAACCGCTCGCGGTTTTAACACAAGGCCGCTATGATTATGTAAACGTAGAGGAACTTGGGGTGGCGGTCGCTCAAAGAGATGAAGTAAGCCGGGTGTTGGCCTCCCCTGTGGGGCTGGGGGCAGATAGATTGCGGCAGTGCGCGTGCGCTCTGCCGCCCCGCTCTCGCCCATGCGCCACCCACCGAGCCCAATGGGCCGGAGTGAGTGCCCGACAACTGAGGCCCTGGCAGACAATTCGTAAGGCACCAGACGGTTTCATCTCCCAAAATAATCATACTGATAAAAGGAACTCTCCCCTATAGGAGATACAATAGCCCGTATAGAGAGAGAGCCAAGAGGGATATAACCCTGATATAGGATAGCGCTACCATGGCGCTGCAGCAGGAAAAAGACTGCTGCCCGCAAACTGCAGCAATCACTATCCGCACCACGAACAACCAGACGACCGCCGTGCGGTCGTGCGCGTAGCGCTCGACCCGATGACAGGCGGAGCGCTGGCGCAGCCGGCGCGGAGCTCCGGCCGGAGGCCGGTATAAAACAAAGTGCCTTGCTGCCGGAAGGCGGTTTCTGTTTGGAGGGCCTACAGCCCCGACAATCAGAAACCGACTGGAGGCGGCCCCGCCGAAGGCACCGCAGCGCCTGGGCGGTGCGGGTTCTCCCTTGAGGGTTTGGGGTGAAAACAGATGTGCAAGTTTGCGGAGGGAGCCAGAGCGAGCGGAGCAATCTTGCACGCCGAGAGATATACCGTTGTTGACAATTAAGGATGAATGAAGAGGCAGAGTATTCGGAGATAGTCTGTTAATACATCATCTGCCAGACCACATCATTAGCTTTGGCGTTACGGGTTTCATTGAGCTTGCCGAAATTCCACTTAAGTGTAATGAAGGCATGACGGCCGAGCTGGTTACGCTGGATGTCCTCTACATAATTACCAGTGGCGATATGGCGCGTGTCACGGGTACTGTTCAGGATATCGTTTAGATGCAGTTCGATGACGAACTGCTTGAAGCTCTTTGCCAAATAAGAGTCCCAACTGACATAAGGCTCGTTGAACCCTTCCGGGAAACCGGCGAAGAAGTGATAGGAGCACCGGCTTGCCAGTTCCAGACCGCCGGATGTTGTCCAGCCGACAAATCCGTTCAAACGACTGCTCCAGGTATGCGTATCGGCCGATGGATCAAGCGAGTAGTGAGAACCGCTATAAGCAGTTCCTCCCGAGAACGTGACGGAAATGTGATCCCCTCGATAGTTGAGCGAAAGAGAAGGACTGATATCCGCAGATTGGGTGACACTCTCCTGGAATCCGCTCGCACCGGAATAGAACCGGCTGCCTTGGCTGTCGCCCCAAAATGCGTCCATAAATGCCGTGTAATCGAAGTTCTCAAGGTCGAATCCTTCCATTCGACGCACATTCTGATAGCTGACCGCCCTTCCAAAGCGAAAGTTCAGATTTCCTCCCAGCCGGAGACGCTTATCAGCAGAAAGAGGGAAACTGAAGTTGGAATAGACAGATCCTTCGACTCCCGGTGTTTGGGCATTGACAGGAATGCTGTACTGCACACCAGCCTCGTCGAACCAACTGGCCGGGACATTTTGACGTGCAATGAGCCGGGCATTGCCCATTGCATAGACGTTGGCTTGGCTTTTCGGATTGTTCCAAGAAACATCGAAAGTGGAAATATGGCTGGATGAAGGCTTCAGGTAGATGTTGCCGACTCGAAGCCGTGTGGGAACAGAGATATCCAGGGTCGGTAGCAGATTTGCTGCAGAAGGCCGGATCGTAGAACCACGGTAGGAGGCGGTGAGATGGTACAGTCCCTTGGCGTGGCGAAAGTTAAGATATGGACTCCAGTCGAAGATCCATTCATCCAGACCCGTCACCGTTTCCACGCCCCGAGATAACGAGTGCGTCTCGTGATAGGTGTCCTGCACGCGGGCCCCAAACTGAAGCGAGGTCTGCCCCTTTCGGTACTGGAACTGAATGCTGCCGGTATAGTAGTCATAGCGACTTTGTAGCGCTGTAGAGTAGGCTTCACTGCGCAGGCCGGTCGGCATATCAAAAGCATCCTTACGGTTATCGCGACGAGTCCAGTTGCCCGTCAAGGCGGTGGAAAGCACCCACCGCTTGGCCAGAGGCTCCACATAGGTAATGCCGACGCTGCTGCCAAAGTTTCGATTGTCAGTGTCGTAACGCAGGTCTTTCACCAGCGGGGTGGCTTCAGATGAGAATCGAGTGACCGAAGAGTCGCGGCTTGCTGCGTCATAATCCGTGTAGTTGTAACTGGCCCGTAGTGTGACGTTGCGGCGGCTGTTGCCGAGGTTGCGCAGGCCGAAAGCCAGGCTTGCCTCGTGACGCAACTGTTTCGATTCTCCAGAACTGGAGGACACGGCGCTGTTGAGAAAGGAATTCCCAACGGTCTCTTCTGCCTCAGAGCGGCTTTCGGAAGTCTGGTCGGTGCGACTGCGATTATAGCGCACTACGGGTGAGAGCTGGAAGAGAATCTTTTTACGGTTGGTGTTTTTGAGTTCAAGGTTGACCTTGATGTCGTCTTTCCAATCAAAAAGGACACCTTCGCTATGCGAAAGGATGTCTGGACCGCCGTCAGAGGCGAAAGTAGTTCTTTCGGAGCGGGAGCGACTATCTCGGAAGGAGTGATCGTAACGAGCCATGCCGGTAACATCCATTCCTTTGATACGCACGGTATTGTAGTTGACGCCGGCCTGCGCGTCGCTGACCAGTCCGCCTGAAGCGAGGGTGCTAGTGGCGTTACCGTCGTCATTGTCATAGACCACGGAAATGATGGCGTCGCCATTTCCCCGCAACGGAACATTATAGACATTGCCGATGAGAGTAAGCTGATCGGTCTCGCTGTAGCCGGAGAGCAGCAGGTTCCCACTGTAGAGAAGGCCGCGATGGTCGTTCAGGTCGTTCTTCTGCCCGCCCAGCGTGGCTCCTGCCCCGGCCCGGGCGTTACCGAACCATCCTTGTTTGAACTCCTGCTTGAGATCGAGGTCCATTACCTTCTCCCGGTCGGTAGCCACTCCGGTAAACTGCTCCGTGTCACTCACCTTGTCAATGATCTTGACTTTATCCACGATCTTGGCCGGGAGGTTACGCAGGGCAATCTTCGGGTCGTCGAAGAAGAATGTCTTACCACCTACGGTAATCTTTTTTATTGTTTCTCCGTTGTATCGCACAGAGCCATCCGTGCCCACTTCCATTCCTGGCATTCGCCGCAGCAGGTCCTCCAGCATCTGGTTCTGCCCCATCTGGAAAGAGGATGCATTGAATATGATAGTATCTTGTTTCACCTCAATCGGGTTGCCAATGGCCGTCACCCTTGCCGCATCGAGCAGTTCGATATCTTCCGGCAACCTGATTACCCCCAAATCTTCAACCTCTTTCGTGAAATAATGCTCACCGTTATAGGTTTTATAGCCAAGCATTTCTACGGTGAGACGGTAAGTACCCCGCACCACTTTATTAATCGTGGCAAGGCCCGTGGTGTCGGTCAATGTGAAGTTGGTAATCAGAGTATCGTTCTTCGCAGTCAGATAGACCGACGCGTAAGGAATTGGCGCATCACTCTTCTCCTCAATTATGCGTACTTTGACCACCCCTTCTGCGCTGCGGAGGAATTCACTTGAGACATAGATTTGAGCGACAGCGGGATTGGCCACCATTAGGAGTAGTAGCGACAAACATATATTTTGTATGGCTTTCATAGCAAATGATTCTTCAGTTTGTTGTTATTTCCTTGTTGGACCAGCCCGAAGCGCTTCCATACTGAGAATATTGCTTCCTAGAATCTGAAGCCGGATGTCAGGGCGATACCGTGGCCTCCGCCGCCGGTCATGGACAATCCTTGATAGCAGCCCCAGATAAGGTTGCAGCCGATGTTGACGCCGAGGTTCTTGTAGATGCTGAAATCAAAGCCCAGCTTGCCGTTCAGGTATGGGAACAGCCGTTTGGTTTGCTCCCGGAACGGCAATTCATTCACATAGTAGGCACCGCCAGTTTCCATTCCCAGATAGAACGCGTTGCGGGGGTGCTTTGCGAACGGGAAATACCGGACATAGTCTGCAAAGAGAGGGATGGCCGGCACAAAACCATTCGAGCGATTGGGATCGGAATCGTCCCACTGTTTGATCCAGTGGCAACCGGTGCCCACGCCGAGGAAGCGTTTTTCATTGAAGCGCCAGCCGAGGGAAAGGTCTGTCATGTAATGGGGATCCCAGTAGATGCCGGGAAGGGCGCTGCCTTTGAGGTTCCCTTGAAAATGTCCTTTTTCCTGCGCAGAACTGGAGATCGTTGCTCCCAGCAGGAGTGCGACGGTCAGAAGACTAAAGAGAATCTGATTGTGTTTCATGATGTGATAGTGAAAAAAGGTTTATCATTGAAAAAATGCATCGCGTTTTATTGCAAAGATGCAAATAAACCGGGGGATGTTGCGCGTCAGACAAGTAAAAGCATCTTACAAACAGCATTTTTTGGCAATTCCACAATCTGTTGAAAATCAACGAATTGCCAATATGGAAAACGCCTTGTAAGAAAGATTGTCTTACAAGGCGTTCTTAATGCTTCTAATTCGTATTTGTAATATGTTGAATCCCAGAGAAAAACGATTATTCCAACAATTTCCCTGAAAAACCCGTTTTGTAAGGTGTTTTTTTGCTAAATAATCTTCTGGTATTGCTCCTTGTAGGGTGAATCGAGCTGGCGGATGCGGTCTTTCAAGCGCGATTTTTTGGTATATACATTGGACATCGACAGGTTGAGAATGGTCGCAATGGTACTGGAGTCAAAGCCGGCAATCATATAGCAGAGGAAGCGTTCGTCGGTCGGGCTCATCTCGCCCAGGTCTGCTTTGAGGTGATCGATGATATTGTCGAGGTCATGGTTAATCTGGGCCTCAAACTGGGCGTGGAGTTGGTCGTCACTACTGATGTTCGACAGGATTTCCGTCACTTTCCGATAGACGGCTTCCTTTTGGTAGTACTCTCCGCTTTTTTCGGTCTTGAAATAGGTCTTGCAGAGATCGCTGATGGGGGCGAACTGGCTCTTGAAGAGCTGGGCGTTGGACTGTTGCATCATCCGGGCGGTTTCTTCTGCAATCTGAACCAAGCGTTCGGATTCCTGTTTCTCTTTTTCGCGTTTCCTGCGAAGATCAAGAAGGATAGCGCCAAGTACAAGTAAAAATGCCAGCAAGATTACAACGAAATAGAGTCGTTGCACCTGAGCCTGGTGTTTCGTTTCAATAGCTTGATTCTCATAGTATTCCTTCAAAGATTGATTGATGGAATTGTTAAACAGGCGCTTAACTGTTTCATTCTGATCTAAATATGACCTATTGAACCGCTCTATAGCCAAAGGATAGTCGCCTTGGTGCCGAGCTATTCGATACTCCATAAAATGAGTGTCTCTTCTCAAACTGTCCGGCCTTTCATATAACATTTTCAAGATTTTGTCACAGGTCTGCTTATCGCCAAGCATTTCGGAAGCATACGCATAGATACCATAATCTTTAAACGACAAAGGTCTTTTATACTCCAATGCACGGCGTTTCAGCAAATCAATGGCACCTTCCGGATCGGGATCGGGTTGCACAACTTTCATCGAAGCATATTGAGACAGATAAAGTCGCATAGATCCTGTATCTCTTGCGGCCAGAATCAAGGATTCTTTGTATAGAGAATCAGCTGTTTCCCAGTCTTCCTTCTGCTGGTAAAGCATTGCCAGTCTTCCGAAAGAGAGGTTATACCGAGTAGTATCTTGCGCCGACTCAAAATAATCGAGCCCTTTGTATGCATATTCCAATGCCTTGTCGACTTGATATACTTTTGAATAAATCAAGGATATCCCCATATTGAGCAACCCTTTGAACATGTCGTCATTCGATCCGCCAGACACTTCCTCAGCTACAGTATATGCCAGAATGGATTTATTCAAATCATGCTGATTCTCATAGATCCTCCCCAGGTAGTAGTTCGCCTTCATCTTCTGGTCTGCCGTGCCATGATTGGCATAATACTCCACTGCCGGCATCACCACATTCACATCGGTTGTATCGATCCAGTTCTTGTCGAGGGCCATGGCGTGCAGCAGGGCGTAGTGAGCGCGGAGGCTGCGAGTTGTGAGCGTTGTGGTGTCGATGGCACGGATGGTGGCCAGAGCACTATCCGGGCGAGTTTGGATATAGGTTTCAACGTCGTTCAGCGTTGCTGCGGTCTTGTGGTTGGCGCAGGAGGCGAGAAAGAGGGCGGCCAGCAGAAGGTTGAAGAAAGATATGTAATGGCGGATCATGGGTGTAAAGGCGAGGTTGATTTTACAAAGATACTTAAAAAACGCCTTGATCGAAAGGGTCAAGGCGAAAGAGAGATGCCCGGTCGGAGCCGGGCATGACGAGACGGTTGCGCTTGGTATGACGTTACGACGACTCCAGAAATTCAACAATCCCCGCCACATGCAGCGCCACGATTGCCTTCTTTCCCTCCGGACTCTCCAGGAACCTCAACGACTCCCGTGAATCCATAAACCCATTCTCGGTTAGCACCGCCGGACAATACGTGTGCTTGAGAATGTAGAACGGCTCCTCCAGATCCGGATCACCATCGGAAAAGTCCGTCCGAAGCATATGCCCCGGCAAATACTTCTCCGCCGCCCGATACAGGCAATCCGCCAGGCGGTCGGACTCAGTATGTCCAGGGAAAGTATAGGCGCTCCACCCAGTAGCATTGTGCCACTTCCCGTCGGAACCGGCAGCGTTGACGTGGATGCTGATGAGGATGGTGTCGGTGGTCGGATGACCGAACTGGCAGGTCTTCTGGTTGGCACGACGCACACGCTCCTTCAGGGGAATGTCCTCGAATTCAGGGACAAGCAGCTCCGCATCATAGCCCCGGTACTGCAGGTGCGCTACGATGGCGTGAGCGATTTCACGGTTGTACTGATATTCGCGGAAATGTCCGTCGGGCGAGCACTTGCCCGCGGTGTCACGGCCGTGGCCGTTGTCGATTAGTATCTTCATTGTCTTCTGATTTTGAGCGTGATACACTAACCAACTCGAGGTCGAAATCTTCGATAAGCGCCTCAACCTCCGGCATGTTCTCAGCAGGAATGCACTTGGCGACCATGTTGGCCACGGCGCTCTTGTACTCCACTGCAGGCCGTCCCGTCCCAGAGATGAGAGGAACGGTCGGGACGGTTGGGACAACCGCTTCGTCTGGTTCACCGGACTGATGCCAACTGATAAGAAGATCGGCAATGTCAATCTGGTTCTCCCGGTCTTCCTCGGTAGCTATGTCCACATAAGGATCTTCCACCTTGATGTCGGCCCCAGTGAACTTGGCGAAATACTCCCGCCAGTAGTCGACGGCATCGATGTCGGGCAGCGCAGTTACGTCGTATCCCTTGAGCACATTCAACTTTTCGCCGAGCTGCGTCTTGCCACCTGTAGCCAGCCAGTTGAACTCCGGCATAAAGCCGCAGCAAACGACGGCTGTCTTCTCAGCCTCAACGAGGATGACAGGCTTCTCGGGATATTCTGCCAGCAAATGCTCGCCGAACAGGCACTGTGTCATCGACCAACTTTCAGGGACGAAGCCGCGCTTCTTGAAGAGCGGATGTACCCAGTTGACCGGGATGTCGCTGGTATTCTTGATGCGCTTGCCAAGGATGGGATCGTACTGAATGATTTTGCCGCCCCTGTAGCGGCCCTGAATATCCTTTTGGAAAAATATCACCTCGCCCTTCTTCGTGATGCCCAAGTTATACATGATGGTTAGACCTTCAACGACGAGCGGGTCGAACAATGTGTCAAGGATCTTTACGAAGTTGCTTCTCGGCTCGAACAGAATGGTTCGTTCCACGAGTTCATTTGGCAGTACGCAGATGGTAGAAGCTGGTTTCGTAGGCTTCCGCATTGCTCTTGGTCTATTGGGTATATTCTTCAGCCATGCGGGAGGTTCCTTCCAGGCATCGCCCTGGGGACGAGCCCCAGGGTTTTGCTTAAAGAATTCTCGTGGCGGAAGGTGGTACCCGCAATTGGATTCACGGTTGCACCGGCCACAAGAGGGATCGAGGATTTCGCCAGTCTCGGTATCCACGTATGGAACGAGCTGACGTTGGTTGCAGTTCGGGCATATGAGCCAGTCTGCCGTGCGCGTGTAGGGCGCGAGGGTATAACGGTGTTCCATCGCTAATCCTCCTCGTCCTCAAATGGAATCCTGACGTCCGTCTCACGCTGTCCCACGCTTCCCATTCCAGGAGTGGGACGGGACACGTCGGAAGGCTCCGTAGCAGCGCCGATGGAAGGAGTTATACCCAACGCCTTCGCTTTTTTCAGCTTGCGGTGAATGGTACTCCGCGCGATGCCGGTTTCCTCCGACATTTCCCGCAGAGACATCTGCCGCGCCTCCATGTCAATGAACTCCTGCATGTCTTCCATCTCGGTGAACTGGTTCTTCTTGCGAAGGTGATCCTGTTCATCTTCACGGCCCTGGTAGACAAATCGGGTGTAACAATCCTCCTTGTCGATGCGGTAGACCGCTACTCGTTCGGCAGGGTACGGAAACTCATCATCGCGGAACTTGACGGTCTTGACGTAACGCAGCTGGGTGTCCTTGGCGGACAGGCCGACAGCGAGCGCGTTGTCGATGAGAGCCATCAGCTTGGACGAGCCGGAAAGGTCATCCCGAGTGATCGGTTTGCTGGGGTCACGTTTCGGCGTGTGCGCAACGATGATCAGCGTCAATTCATACTTTTTCTTAAGTTTGATCAAACGGCGCATGAACTTGATGGTGACCTCAGCCTTCTCGGCATCGGTGCAGATAAACGTCAGTTTATCAATGCATATGACCTTTATCCCGTCTTGCGCTGCTTGTTCCACACTGTCAAAGATTGCATCTTCCAGGGCCACATCATCCAACAGGTCCGGATCGATTTCTGCTCGAAGAAAATTGTCGGGAAAGACATGCACAGCACCGGTCTCAAGGTTGGTGTACCTCATTTGAAATTGCTTCGTAGAGAGCTCACAATCAACGATTAACACCTTTTCTATGCGTGCGATATCCTCGGCGATTTGAACGAGCAGCAGGGACTTTCCGGAGTTGGCGGCTGAAAAGATGATGTTGATTTCAAACTGCACGATCATCCTGAAGAAAAAGTAGATGGGGTTGGCAAGTAGTTTTCCCATCTCTATCCACTTATTCCCAGTCGCGTACGGGAGCCGCCCAAGCTTCCGGGGTTTATCCCGGGCCTTCTTGACGGTTCCCTTGATGCGCTCGACGGGGTTAGACGGAGCCTTTTTTACTTCTTTCTCTTTATCAATCGCAGTCTTCATGGCTATCTCCTCCCTTCTTCAATCATTTGAATCTCGCTCTCAAGGTAGTAGACGCTGCGGCCGATGCGGATGGGATGAAGCAGACCAGCTTGCTCCCAGCGGTACAACGTGCTGAGGTCTTTTTGAAGCCGCTTGGCGGTTGCGCCACGCGCTACTTTCGTAGCAAGGCGCAACTGCTCGCGTGCCTGGCGTTCCTGCTCGCGCTCGTCGAGCAGTTTTGAGAGTACATTCCGGAAGGCTGCTTCCAGCTCCGGAACGGTGGTAACGAGCAGGGTGTGCTCGTTGTTGGCGGTCTTAATAAAGTCTTCCATGTAGGTCGATTTTTTTAAGAGGTTAGGGGTTCTGCAGTCTGACCCGCTGACCAGGCGGCGAACTGACCCGTATTGCTGGTCGTCACGTCGGAAACGTGCACAATACGATGTTGCAAAACTATAGCAAAAAAATGCGAAACTTCCTGACATATAGAAAGTTTCGCATTGTTCGCAAGATTCGCTATTTCACGTTCGCAATATTCGCAGTATTCGCGTCTTTTGGGTTGGTGATTCGCAAATTGGATTATGGTTGTTCGTTATTTTTCGCCAATAGGTAGGCCTGGAGTTCCTTCTCGAATTCGTCAACGATGCGTTCGATAGCCTTTTTCTTCGAGTCGCTCCTATTATTGAACAACCGGCCACCTTGCCCAATCTGAGTGCTGACAGTACTCGGTTTAGTATAAATGGGGAACTCAGCCTCCATTTCTTTAGGAGTCGGAAGTAATATATAATCCTTTTCGTGGAGAGCAACGATATACATTAACTCGCCGACACCACGTTTATAACCGACATGACGACGAAGATAATCCACGATGAACGGTCTCTTCTTCTCGGTCCCACGACTACCAAAGTGCAGATTAGTCGCAAGTATTTGCTCCTTCTGCTTCGAATTGTCCTTTACCTCGACCTGCTCTTCAGCCGACTCTCCTTCAGGTTCCTCTACGGGTGTATCGCTTATTGGAACGATCTCTCCGTCCTCGTTCAGCTCAAACTCATCGCCATCGTACATCTCCCATTCGCATTCACCTACGCTCGAGTCATCGAAAGCATAATCAGGCGCATACATCTCGTCATGGAGCTCTGAATTATCTTCTATAAAGTCAGCAAGCATTTTTTGCAATACGCCCAAGCAGCAGTCTAAATAGAAGTACTCAAAAACGTCGCGGGATTCTGGCGGCAATGACGTTTTCATCCGAGCACGCCCAACCTGGTCAGTCAGTTGAATCTTTAGAATATGCATCGTTTCTATAATCCAATTTAAACCAGCGCTTGCACGCTCGTCCTCGTCAGGCAAATGAGGAGAAATTCGAACTATATAGTTGTAGAACATATCCTGCAGCAGTTTCGATACCTCCCCCTTGGTGAAGTCGCTCGCATAAGAATACGTTTCTGGACTTAACTCGAAATCGTTGACTAATTCCTCGCCTTTGGACTTCATCTGTTCCTTGAAGTATTCACGATTGGCCTTTCGATAAACCTTAACACGAATACTGTCGGGTAATCCGACTTCGCCGTAATAGGTTTTAAAATCTGAATCATAGGTTTGTGGCCAGAAATTATAGAACACGACGCTATCAAATCGGTCGGGAACAACACCATGTATTTGTTTCCTATGATTAATAAGGCCCCCAAACACATAGCTCACCAAGCCATTTCGCAGGAACTGAGTATCTACAATTTGTGGAGCTACGCCTTTGGGCACATACTTGCTCGTATCAATATACTCATAACGGTTAAATGCTTCCTCGATGTGATCCAGCGTAACCCTTATCCAGCATGTCAACCTTTCGGCTTTCGAGAGAAACGTCCATTCTTTCGAGCTGTTTTCCAAGCGAGTCACATAATCATCAAAAAGCTTTCTAATGGTACTACATGCCGTCCATATCCTTGAATGCTCAGTAACAATATACCTTGTCTTGGGGTCGTAGTAATAGCAGTTGGTAAATGTATACCACAACCAGATCTTAAAGAATTCCTGATTGTCTTCATCAGAAGAAGCATAGTTGGCATACATCTCGAAATCCAAATCATGGAAATGAGCAAGGCCCAGGATGTTCGGGTTATAAAAAAGATCGGAAGCATCGGACCAATCAGGAATTGATACTTCTTCATCCTGCATACCATCATCTTCAGACACCGACGCGTCCGCTACCCCATCTTGATTCAAAACAGCCACCGTTGCAGCCTCGTGGGCAGCTTTTGCTTCTTGAATTAAGGCTTGAAGTTGGCTCTCGGTTGAACTATACAGTTTCACCTTGACCTTATTGCCAAACGTTGAAAAATCGTATTAGGATAAAGCTTCGAGCTTAGATTCAAGGTACTGTAACCGGTCAGCTGTATCTTCCGTTTGTTGAGAAACCTGCTTAATATCAGCCATATCAAACTCAACATAAAAATCCACATGGCTCTCATCACAAATCTTCACCTCCCAGCGCAAGTTAACATTACGAGACAAAATTTCGGCAGCAATGAAGTTATGTAAAAGAGCATAACTCGGGTCTTCCTTCACTACTGTATAGAGGGCATACAAGAAAATAAGGCTATTCAAATCCACTGAATCCGGCCTGGGCACAGGTTCTGCCGGCACAATCCGCCCCTGATCAGTTTGAACTGGCCACAGGTGATACTTCTTATTGAATAGCGTTCGAGTCTTCCTTGTGTTTAGCCTTAGAGGCCGAAACTCATCCAACGCGGCACGGATATTAGCGGCTACATTGTTCTCCTGCGCTTCTGTAAGCGCGACGCCACTTAATAGTTCATAGTCGTCAATCCTTTCGTAAGCGTTCATAAAAAATCGTCATTGTAAAAAGCCGTGAGAGGGTGATGTGATGTGTGAAGACAAAGTTACAGCAACGAAATGCAATAACCATAAGCAACCCGCGAAACTTTTTCAACAAAAAGTTGACAGGATTCTATAAGTTATTGATAATGAGGAAGAATCCTGTCGGAAAACACAAATAAAATTGTAACAAAAATGTTCAAAAGATGGTCAGAAAGGGCATAATAAAATCCAGTAGGACCATCCGTCCCACTTTGCAATACCGATACTCGTCCCGCTTATCCCAGACGTCCCAGCTGTCCTACTTGCGCACGATCTTCAGATCCTTGTCGACCTTATACGCCTTCTGGTCGAAAGCGGCATTCATCAGGGCGAAGCGATCCCGCAACTCCAGGTTGGTGTACCTGTCGACCGCATTGCTACCCTCGCGGTGAAGGCCGGCAGCATATTTATTGACCTGGACCTTGGCCATCATGTCGACAAAGGTTTTTCGGCCCAGCTTGGAGCTGCCCTGCGTGAAGATGGGCACATACTCGTTCTTGCGCAACTCCTCGTTGTAGATGGGCACGGTGCGATCGACACCGCTCTGCTCGATCACCCACTTGATGAGCGTATTGAAACCCGCCTTGCCGTAGACGTTGCGGATGATGGGAAAGTCGAAGTTCGTGCGCTTGATGATGTCGAAGGCGAAACGGACCAGCGGGGTCTGCACTTCCTTATTGGTATCCTGCGTGCCGGCGGTCTTTTGCGGCAAGTAGTGGACGTACGGGATGCCCTCGTCAGAGACGGAGATATTAGCCATGGACATCGCCTGAAAGTCGGAAATGCGGCAGCCCAGAGCGCAGAGGACCACAAATGCGTCGCGCGTGGGCCGCAGTTTCTCCGGGAGCTCCGCCGTGCGCACGAGTTTGAATTCTTCGGCGCGGAGGAAGATCGGGTCGTCGTACAGGGTTTTCACGACAGCGTTCTGGCGCTCCTTGCCGAGCTTGCGGAAAGGCGACTTGACGATCTCGTCGTTCTGCTCGAGGGTATTGAAGAAGGTTTGGACGATCTTCATCTGAGTAGCCACGGTGTTGAGGCTCAGGCGCTCGGTAGGCAGAGAGCGCTTGTTCAGCTTCTTATAGAGGAGCTTGTGCTTGGGGACGTAGGTGTATTCGTCGAAGAGGAAGTTGCGGAAGTCCATCAGGAAGTCGGGCGTGACCTCGCTGGGAACGGTGCGCGTGATGCCTTTGATGATGAGGTAGCGCTCGAGCTTGCCGGAGACTGTGATGAAGTGATCGTAGCGAGCCTGGCCGATGATGCGGTCGCGGAGGGCTTCGTCGGCATAGCGCCTGAATCGGACGGACAGGAGTTCCTCGGCAGAACGGACTTCTTCGATGGGATGCTTGATTTCTTCAATGGTACGCTCGAAGACTTCGCTGGTGAGATCAAGCCCCTTTTCGAGCATGCGCGTGTATGCGTCGTTCATGATAGCCACTTCGCGATCGATTTCGCCCGCGAGGACCACATTGTAGACTTTGGAGCCGTTCTTGGGCTTGCATGTCGTATTGTCGAAGCGCGTCAGGTCCTGAAGGTCGGCATCGATGTCGGACTTGTGGAAAAGCTGGACGTCGCGACCGTCGCGGAGACGGAAGCGCAGCTTGATGGAACCTTTGGTTTTGGTGGTACGATGTGCTAATAAAAAATGTCTCATTTCTCCGATTCCCAGCGGGGTTTGGACTCCAAAAAAAAACGCCGGCATTACAAAGATAGAAAATGGTGGTGCAAATAGCAAATTTTTGCACCACGAAGTTGCAATTTATCAAAACAAGATTTCAACAAGCGCCGGATGGTGTGTTTGTAATGCGCTGGAAATATGTTGTTTCTATTGTTGTCATTTGTTGCGCGGTTAGTGCAGGGTGAAAAAATAACATAGTCCCGTGGGAGTCACGAAGTTTTGAAAATGAAGGACTTGCTGAATGCAAGTCCTTCATTGTTTAGGGGGAGTCAGGAGCGAGAGCTAGCTTTCGCTCCTGACTCCCCCTAAACAATGCTGGGAGGCCCGGCAAGCCGGGCCTCCCGCATTTTCAACCCTTCGCCCCAGACGAAGGCCGTAGGCCCGGGAATGCGCAGGCGGCTCACCGCCGAGCACAATCCCGCCCCTTTCGGGCAAGGTCTCATTTGAGACCCGACACCTTGCCCACCAGAACACCCCCAAAGACACATTTGCGGGCAAGGTCCGCCACATGAAATGAGACCTTGCCCGTTTTTCCGTCTTCCCATCCTCATCTAGGCACTCCAACGAGGATGGCACCGCCTTTTTCCGACCGCCATCCTCATCCAGCCGCCCATTTGAGGACGGCGGCCTGAATCGGGCACGTACAAGTACAAGACTTGACTTAAAACTTGGCTTTTATATTGATCAATCCCTTCAGATAAATGAAGAGCACAGAAGTCAGCAGGGTCAGGAGGAAAATATACAGATTGGTCAAACCGAAGGAGCCCGCGGGAGTGCCGGTAAGGCCGAAGATATCGGAGTAAATGCGCATGATGGGGCCGTGCAGGATCAGCAAGGTGAGGGAATTCTGTCCGGTATAGGCAAGGAACGCGTTCAAGCCTTTGACCTTCACCAGCAATTTGCCGACATTCATCAGGAAATAGGTTCCCAGAACACCGCATATCATGGTTATGAACACTTCGACGGCACCCATCTGGAAGTTGATCCTTCCGCCGGAAATCATGCCGACGCCTGGAACTTTCACCTGCAGATGAACCAGGTCGGGCCGACGGCCTGGGCGACCAGCGTACGGCTGGCGTCCAGCCCGACCCAGCCCGCCAGGGGATCGGTCAGCCAGTAGGCGATGTAAGATTTGAACAAAGTCCAGGCGTCCGTTTCACCCCGCAGGCACAGATACGCTCCCAGAATGATCCAGATAGCGATGGTATAATTGACCAGGGGCACCAGCAACTGCCTCGCTCTTTTGCGCACGGACTGGCCGTACGATAGTCCCGGCTTGTAGTTGAATCCCGAAATGAGAAAGTAGAAGGGCATCATATAGCCCATGAGGGACAAAAACAAGATGGTAACCAAGCCGGACGGCACGGTATCCCGACCGCCTACTGTGTAAAGGGTGGTTGTATGCAGGAAGATGACGAACAGCATACCGATGCCCTTCGCAATGTCCTGTACAGGATCACGCTTCGTGTCCAGTTTCGGAAGAATAACGTGATAGTGCGCAATTTTGCCTGAAGATGTGTTTGCTTCCAAATTCTTAGAAAAAGCAAATATATAAAAAAGAGAGAAATATGTATCTCTATAGCCCGCGGTACTGCCCTTTTCCCTGCGTGAGTTTGCCGTATTGGACGGCATTTGTGGGACAATGATGATAGCAACTCATGCAGTGGAGGCACTTGCCCTGCCATTCGGGCCGGCTGTTGACAAGCCGGATATTATGCACAGGACAGTTTTTTTCGCATTGTCCGCAGCCGATACAAGCATCGGTTGCGTGGAACTTGCGATCGGAGATGATGAAGCGGTAAAAAAGCGGTCGCAGCAGATAGCTTTTTGTCAAGGGAAATGCCCCGCGGAGCATCTCATAGTGATTGCAAGCGCGTTTTGCGATCAGTTCCGAAATACGGGGTAGGTCGGCCCGGGCGGCATCGATCTTTCGCTGCGCATTTTCTGGCGTGTCCAGGGAAAACCCCGGGAATGCCAGATAGGTTTCCGGCATTTGCAGACAGAAACAGGCATCCAGCACGAGTCCCGTTTTTCGCAGGGCACGGCAGAAAATCTGCCGGGTATAATCGCCTTCATCGCCGCAAGTGCAGACAAACCACACATAGGAGGGACGGTTTTTCAGTTTGATGCGGCGAATGAAATCAAGCACGAGATGCGGGGGTGCCCATGAATAGACAGGAAAGACGAAGCCCAACGCCTCTCCTTCCTGAAGCATCAATTCAGGGTCGGTATCGGGGATAAACAACAAGCGTTCCCGCAGGCTCTCTGCCAGCGTTTCAGCCACCCATCGGCTGTTTCCACATCCTGAGTAATAGAGAATCATACTACATTTCCGCCATCTGGCGTCCGGCGTCGAAAGCTTTCTGCAAGTCCTTCTCCCAGTGTTCATCCCGCCACTTGCGTTTGGCTTCTTCGGAGAAACCGGCGAGTTCGAAGCGGTCGTAATGATTCACCTGATAGGTATTGTAGGCTATCAGGTGCTTGGGCTCGCCGAGGGCGGCCGAAAGGCAATACTCCATCGAACCATAGCCGTTGCTGTTGTTCCGTTCGGGGAGCCCGTTCATCGTGGTGACCAGGACCACAGGCATCCGCTTTGGGGCCGTCATACGATAGTCGTTGTAGGATAGCCAGGGGAACGCGAGACGCTCGAGGAACGTGCGCATCTGACCCGTCACATCGCCGAAGTAAATCGGAGAACCGAGCACAAGTCCGTCCGCTTGCGCGATCTCTTCCAGGACCGGTGTCAGCGCATCCTTGAATTTGCAGAGATTTGAGGCCCGGCCCTTCACCTTGCATGCCATGCACGACATACATCCCTTATAGTCCAGTTCATAGAGACGGACGGTCTTCACTTCGACCTCTTGGCCCACCGATCTGGCTCCCTCGGCAAAACTGTTCAGCATTTTGGCTGTGTTCATATTACGGCGAGGACCCCCGTCGATAATCATGATTTTTTTCATATTGCGTTGTAATTTGTTTTTCACCGAAGGTGTCGGAGTGGCTGCCGCGGGAGGGTCCGGCAAGCTGGCAACAGCCACTGTCGCCAGCCCCAAAACCGATTTCTTGAAAAAACTTCTTCTGTCCATGGTCTAGTTTTGAAAAGAAATGCTGTCCATTCGCCTTAATTGTCGGCCAGAACTTCGATGACTTCTATCCAGTCGGTTTCGGGATCGAAGCCGAATTTATCGTCAATGCCGACGTTGAAATACAACTTTTTATCAAAGTCCTGGAAGGAAGAATTCCCGACTTCCGGGTTCTCGTTTATATAGTCGAAGTGGATACCATCCTGCGCGAAGCGCTTTCGATAGATCTCCAGCCGTTCCGGATAGCAGCCGCTCCAAAGGATCAGGCATACATCGTCGCGACTGGACATCAATTGCAAGGCAGGCAAGGCATAGGGCAGGTATTCATAGGTCTCGTCCGCTTCATAACAGGCGCGAAGGATCGTATCGTGGATATCTACGACCACGTAGATCTTCTCCCATTTCTTCTCTGTTTTACGGCGGAATGCCGTCTCAAATGCCTTTTTGATTCCCATCGCGCTGTCCGGATGTCTTTCTCGATTCAAATATAACGAAAATACTTGATTTCCTGTTCCACCTTTCGCTTCTTGTCAAGCACAAAATTTTGTATTTTTACACAACTAAACTGTTGTGAAATGAAAAAATTCCTGCTGGCTGCGGCCGCTGTGGTACTGATAGGGGCGAGTGGCTTCGCTCAACCATTTGACGAGGTTTATCCCGCGACGGAATTCGCCGTCAAATTCGGGCCCCGTCTATACTACGGGGCTATCCGCCCCGTGTGGACGGCTCCCGACACTTTCGTGTACACGACCAACGAACCGGCTGGTGAAGCTTGGTATCGCATGACCGGGACCCGGAAAGAAACCATCGATAAGGAGACGTATGAAGAGGCTGTCAAAAAGAACCGGCGTGATTATCACGATCCTTCTGATGACAGCCAGTACGCCGTGCGCAAGGAGGTGAGCGTATTCTCCCCCGACAGCGCGATGGTCGCGTACGTCAGGGACCGGAACGTGTGGGTAAGCCGCGCGGACGGCAGCGAAGCCTGCCAGCTGAGTTTCGACGGCACGGAAGGCTTTGCCTATGTCGAAATCAAATGGTCGCCCGACGGAAAGAAGCTGGCCGCCCTGCGGAAGCAGGATTTTCCGGAGCGCCAGATCATCCTGCGGGAGTCGCGCCCCGAAGACCAGATTCAGCCGCGCTACCGCTACCTGGATTATGCCAAGCCCGGCGACCGGCTGCCGCAGAGCGTGCCGGCGCTGTTCGACATTGAGAGCCGGAAAGCCATCCCGCTCGACCGCAGCATTCCGCAGGACCAGTATTTTCTGTTCCTGGGCCGGTGGTCGCCCGATTCGCGTTTCTTTACCTACGAATACAACCAGCGCGGGCACCAGCTGTATGAACTGGCTGCCGTGGACGCCGCCTCCGGCCGGGTGAGCACCCTCGCCAAGGAAGAGACCGACACGTTCGTCTATTATTATGATCTCTGGCGCTACTTTTTCAAGGATGGAAAACGCTGCCTGTGGATTTCCGAACGGGACAACTGGCGGCATTTGTACATGATAGACACCTATTCGCTTCAGTTGCGACAACTGACCAAAGGTGAATGGAATGTCCGCGAGATCCACTACATAGACGAGGACGGCGGCTTCATTCTGGCAAACGCGAACGGCCTGGCGGCTGCCCGCGGCGAGGACCCGTACAACAAACACGTCATCCGCATCGACATCAAGACCGGCAAGGTGACGGACCTGACGCCGGAGAACGCCAACCACGCCGTCTCTTTCAACAAGGAGTTCACGACCTTCGTGGACAGTTATTCGCGGCCGGACCTTCCCGCCACGACGGTGCTGCGTGACGCGAAGAATGGTAAAGTCCTCTCGGTCATACAAAAACAGGATATTTCGGAAGTGGTCCAGGAAGGATTCACGATGCCGGAAGTGTTTACGGCCAAGGGCCGTGACGGGGTCACGGACATCTGGGGCACCATCTACCGCCCTTTCAAGTTCAATCCCGAGAAACAGTATCCTGTCGTCGAGTATATCTACGCCGGCCCGCATGATTCCCACGTGGACAAGAATTTCATGGCTTATCCGCCACGGTTCTACCGCTTGTTGGAACTGGGCTTCATCGTGGTGACCATCGACGGCATGGGCACCGACAACCGCTCGAAATCATTCCAGGACGTGGCCTGGCGCGACCTCAAGGACGCCGGATTCCCCGACCGCATCCGCTGGATCCAGGCCGCTGCAAAGAAGTATCCGTACATGAATCTGGACAAGGTGGGCATTTACGGCTATTCGGCAGGCGGACAGAACGCCATGGCGGCGCTGCTCTTCCATCCTGAATTCTACAAGGTGGGCGTGGCCCTGTGCGGCTGCCACGACAACCGGATGGATAAGATCTGGTGGAACGAGCAGTGGATGGGTTATCCCATCGGTCCGTGGTATAGCGAGAGTTCCAACGTGGACAACGCCTGGCGGCTGGAAGGCAGACTTCTGTTGATCAATGGTGAAATGGACGACAATGTCGATCCGGCTTCCACACTGCAGGTCGTCGCTGAACTCATCAAAAACAAAAAAGATTTCGAACAGCTGTACATTCCCGGCTATTCCCATAATCTGGGCGCCGACTGGATCACCCGCCGCATTTACGAGTTTCTTTACCGATATTGCCGATAATAAGGATTATGACCGATTTCCGACCCTTAAGACGATTCAGGCAGGCTGCGACAGAAGAGGAATGCCTGCGTATTCTGCGTGTTGCACAACGTGGCGTTCTTTCCGTCATCGGAGAGGAGGGCTACCCGTATGGCCTGCCCATCAATTTTATTTTTGATCAAGGGAAGATCTATTTCCATTGCGCCAAAGAAGGACATAAACTGGATGCCATCCGGAAGAATGACAAGGTGTGTTTTACAGTCCTTTCCGAGCCTGAGAAAAAGGAAGGGGAGTGGTGGTATTGTTTTACCAGCGTCATCGTTTTCGGCCATATCCAAGTTGTAGATAATCCTGCCATAGCCGGCACAATGCTCCGCTACCTCGGTGCCAAGTATTTCCCGACAGGCTATGACATCGAAAGCGATCTACAGAAAAACGGCCCCAAAGCGCTTGTCCTTGAGTTGATCCCCGATCATATCAGCGGGAAACACGTCAGAGAGAAATAAAATCGAACGTGCTCCGGCCCGTCTTATCCAGGAAGCCCCAGTGACCTTCCCGGTCACAAACGGCGCAAAGGCCTTCCGAGAAAATGTAGCTTTCGTCGCGATAGAAACGGTTCAAGTCCAGGTCGAACACTTTATTGCCGGCTTTGTCGATGAACCAGGCCGTATTGTCATACCAATTGGACACCTTGGCCAGCCCCTCGTGGAAATCACGGCCGGAGTCGTTCTCCGCCAGCTGTATCACCATTTTCCCGGCGTGGTCGATGTATCCGGCCTGCGTACCCGTGACATCATCGCCATCCATAAAAAATTGCTTAACGGCGGCAAGGCCTTCCGAAAAACCGGATCCCGTGGAGAAGAAGCCCGGAAAAGCCAGCTGGCCCGTCTTGTCGATAAAACTGAACAGTTCCCGCTCCGGAATCGTCATCACGGGGCAAACGCCTTCGTGAAAATCGGCGGGAACGTGATCGATCGCCCATTCGTACTGGCAGGGAATTACCACCTCCCCCCGCTCATCGATAAAACCGATCATTCCATCTTCTTCCGAGATCCAGCACAAGCCTTCGCTGAAATCGCCATGGTATTCATGCTTCTGGAGCAAAGCTTTCAGCTCCGCCGACTCCGTTTCCTCCGGCTCTTCAACCGGATCCACAAACCGCCCCATCTTGTCAACATACAGCCACGCCCCGTCCTTCTTCAAAGCCGCCACGCCATTTTTGAAATTCTCCAGATTTGTGCACCCTTCCAATGCCTCGGCCAAAGCCTTCAGGTCATACACCGGTTCCGCAGCAGCCGCCGCCGTTTCATCCGAGCCGGCAGCCTCGACAGCCGCGCTGTCCGTCCCCGCCTCCGTCTTCCCGCCCTTGCAGGCAGTCAGCATCGAAAAAGAAACGATAACTAAAAGAATAATAAGATTATACTTCATAGTAGTTCAAGTTTTGATTCATATTACGTCAGCGAGGAAGAAATGAACTGGCGGCCTGGATGAAACGGCAGAACAGCGGATGAGGCTGCTCGGGGGTGCTACGGTACTCGGGATGGAACTGGACGCCGATAAAGAAGGGATGCGTCGGCAGTTCCACGACCTCGGCCAGGCCGGTCTCGGGATTTCTTCCGGAAATCACCATGCCGGCCGATTCGAACTCCGCCGTATAGGCTTCGTTGAATTCGTAGCGATGGCGATGACGCTCCCGGATCAGATCCGCGCCATAAATGTCCCGGGCGAGCGAACCTTCCTTCAGTCGGCAGTCATAGGCGCCCAGGCGCATGGTTCCGCCCTTGACGGTCGTGCTCTTCTGGTCTTCCATCAAATCGATGATCGGGTATGACGTGCCCGGATTCGCTTCGGTGGAAGCGGCATCGGGATGCCCCAACACATTGCGGGCAAACTCGACGACGCACATCTGCATACCCAGACACACGCCCAGGAACGGAATCCCGTTTTCCCGGACATACCGGATGGCGTGGACTTTCCCTTCCAAGCCGCGTTCGCCAAAGCCGGGCGCCACGAAGACACCGGCCATCCCTTTCAGTTTCGACGCGACATTCTCCGCAGTCACCTCATCGCTCAGCACCCGATGGACCTGCACCTTGCACCCATTGGCCACGCCGGCGTGCACAAAGGCCTCCTCGATGGATTTGTAAGCATCCTGCAGGGCGACATACTTGCCGACCAGCGCGATGTCCACGGTCTTCGAGGGGTTCCGGAGCTTATCCACAAACGCGCGCAGCGCGCCGAGGTCAGGCTCCGGGAGGCCCTTGAGGCCCAGCTTATTGACCACCAGTTCGTCCAAATGCTCTTCGTGCATGTTGAACGGGACCTGGTAGATGCTCCACGCATCGATCGACTGGATGACGTGTCCCGGCTTCACATTGCAGAACAGCGCGACTTTCCGGCGGATTTCCGCGGAGAGTTCCTTCTCGGTGCGGCAGACGATGATGTCGGGATGCACGCCCTGCGCCTGCAGCTCCTGCACGGAGTGCTGCG
>JAEEGG010003884.1_pt1 | contig 36803 bp, 30 predicted proteins | sample 9134161 | NCBI WGS metagenome assembly JAEEGG01 (sample SAMN16246543, study PRJNA631951) | gut metagenome | biome: gut microbiome; feature: rumen; material: CR-attached | host: Bos | place: Iran: Karaj | collected 2018-10
ACCGTTCGTCTCATCGACTGCTTCTGGAGTCCTGTAGTAGGAAAGTATATCGATAACCGCAATCCCAAATTGGACAAGTACCGCACTTATCTTCTTTGGGGTGGTATTCCGCTCACAGTTGCCGCTTGCTTCCTGATGCTTCCGGCTGCTGCCACTTGGTCGATGGGTGCGAAGATGGTCTATGCCACATTGAGTTATACAATATTAAGTATGATTTATTCGGTGGTTAATATCCCGTACGGCTCGATTATGGCAAGTATGACCCGCGACAACGACGAGGTTCTTATTCTTACTTCGACTCGTATGGTTTGCGCCAATATCGGTCAGATTATTGTTCAGGCAGGTTTCCCTATCGGACTCGCCATTTGCGTTCATTCGGCAATCAACTGGGACCAGGCAATATTTATGGCTATCGGTACCATTCCGGCATTCATTATCCTGCCGTTGCTGCCGGCTTTGAAGAAATTGTTCGGTAAGAAAGGTCTTTATTATCTGCTTCTTGCAATTGGCTTGATTGGTTTTGCCATTCTGTTCGGCATTGGTAAGTTCGGCGATGTTCAGAACTGCGCCACAATAGTTAAGATTGCAAAAATTATGACGGGTGTTGGTTTGCTTGTAGGCTCGCTTATGTGGGCGCTTGTTCCTGAAGTAATTACCGAGGCAGAACACCGCACAGGAAACCGTCCGGCTGCTACTGTGAACGCTCTTGCAGGTGTGGCTTTCAAGGCAGGTTTCTCAATTGCAGGCTGGATTACACCATTGGTAATGGGCTTGATTGGCTTTAACCTGGCAAGTGAGGAGTCGGCTCTGCCTACTGCTCCGGGTGCTTGGTTTACAGTTACTTGCGTGTTCGCACTGGTTGGTTTTGTTCTCTTGACGCTTTGCTTCCTGGGTAGCAAGGAAAATATCACCACAACACCTGAAAAACCTGTTTCGTTCGGCGATATGTGGCGCGAGTTCAAGGCTAACAAATGCCTTCAACTGGTGCTCGGAATCTTTGTTGTAGTGTTCCTGGCTTCGTTCATCAGCGCACCTGTAAATGCTTATTACACAGAGTTGGGCAAATATTCGGCCACTGCGCAGAATGCAATTTTGGTGTTCACTACCATAATCCCGGCAGCGCTTTTGGTTCTTGTGGCTTACTTGATTAAAAAGTACCCACTTACCGACGAGAAACTCGACGAGATGAGCCGTGAAATTGAAGCACGTGCAAAAGCATAATGAATTTTTACCAAAGACGGGAGGGAAGCGCCCCTTCCGTCTTTTTTTAATTTAAAAGATATGAATATCAAGTTATTATCGATGGCTGCAATTGCTGTGGCTCTTGTGAGTTGCGGAGGCAACAATGCTGGCAGTCAGCAATCGAACCTGCCTGCAAAGTGCGATTGTCCCGACAATGGTAAAGCCACTATGCGTCAGGCATTTGACGGTAAGTTTCTGCTTGGTGCGGCAGTCAATGTGCGCCAGGTGAAAAGTGCCGACCCGAAGGTGCAATGCGTTATCCGAGACCAGTTCAGCGCGCTTGTGCCCGAAAACTGTATGAAGCCGGAGGAGATTCACCCCAAAAAAGACCTGTACGACTGGCGCGATGCCGACGCTATTGTTGAACTTGCGCAGCGCAATGGTCAGGCTGTTACCGGCCACTGTCTGGTTTGGCACTCACAGTTGCCTTATTGGTTCTTTAAAGACGATTTGGGCCAGCAAGTTACTAAAGATGAACTGATTGCGCGTATGCGTGAGCATATCACCGCTGTGGTTTCGCGCTACAAAGGCAAAATCAAGGGCTGGGACGTTGTGAATGAGGCACTTCTGGACAACGGAGAATTGCGTCCGACGCAATTCTACCGCATTATCGGCCCCGAATACATTAAAATGGCGTTCCAGTTTGCCCACGAGGCCGACCCCGATGCCGAACTCTACTACAACGATTATGGTATGGACAATCCGTCGAAACGCGAGGGCGCTATCCGTATCGTGCGTGAGTTGAAGGCCGCAGGCTGCCGCATTGATGGCATTGGAATGCAGTCGCACGTGGCTTTCGACACCAATCTCGACGAGTATGAGAAGAGCATTGAGGCTTACGCCGCCGAAGGTGTGAAGGTGATGGTCACCGAACTCGATTTGAGCGTATTGCCTTGGCCGCAAGGTAATTACGGCGCTGCCGTGGAGACCAACTTCGAGTATATGAAGGAGATGAATCCCTACACCGACAGCCTTCCTGCCGCCAAAGCGCAGGAGCAGACCGATTTCTTCGTGAAACTCTTCAAAATCTACCTGAAGCACGCTGATGTTATCGACCGCGTAACCTTCTGGGGCCTGACCGACGCCGACAGTTGGAAGAACGGCTGGCCAATGCCTGGCCGCACCGACTATCCGCTCGCAATCGACCGCAACTATCAGCCAAAACCGTTTGTTGACGCGATAATCAAGTTGGCGATGGAGGAGAGTAAATAATTGACAATGGACAATTGAGAATTGAAAATTGAAAATTGAAAATTGACAATTAACAATGAACAATGAATAATTAACAATTAAATGGTGTTGGGTATTGGGTGTTGGTGGTGACATAGCGGGCCGCATCCGTCCCGATTCACCAGTTCACCAGTTCACCGATTCAACAAAACTTAAAACTAAAATAGTAATAACCAAAAACTTAAAGCAATGACACAGAAACGTTATTTATTCCCTGCCGACTATATGGCAGACCCAGCCGTTCACGTGTTCAACGGCAAAATATTCATTTACCCGTCGCACGACTGGGAAGCAGGTGCCGAAGAGGACGACGATGGCGGTCACTTCCAGATGAAGGACTATCACGCACTCTCGATTGACGGCGACCCGATGACAGGCAATGTCAACGACCACGGCGTAATTTTCGATGTGAAAGATGTGCCTTGGGCTGAAAAACAGTTGTGGGACAGCGACGTAGTTGAGAAAAACGGCAAGTACTACTACGTTTTCTCGGGCAAAGGTTACGATGGCGTGTTCCGTCTTGGCGTGGCAGTGGCCGACAAGCCCGAAGGCCCGTTCAAGCCGCAACCGCAGCCAATCCGCGGCTCGTTCTCTATCGACCCGTGCGTGTTCAAAGACGACGACGGCACCATTTACACCTATTTTGGCGGACTCTGGGGCGGCCAACTTCAATGGTGGCAGCCATTCGCGCCAGGTTTTGAGCCGATTCACGGCAAGCACGGCGACAATAACGGCCTTGTTGATATGGGTGCAGAGCCCACACGCAGCGGCGAACTCTTTGCCAAACCTGATATGCCAGCGCTTCCGAGTTTCGTTGTGAAGATGAGCGACGATATGCTGCAGTTTGCCGAGGCACCACGCCGCGTGCTGGTTGTCGATAAGGACGGGCAACCGCTTAAGGCTGGCGACCCGCACCGCTTCTTTGAGGCTTCGTGGATGCACAAATACAACGGCAAGTACTACTTCTCGTACTCAACTGGCGACAGCCACTTCCTTTGCTACGCAATCGGCGACAATCCGTACGGACCGTTCACCTATCAAGGCGTGATTCTGACACCTGTTGTGGGCTGGACCACTCACCACGCCATTGCCGAGTACAAGGGCAAATGGTATCTGTTCCACCACGATTGCGTTCCGTCGAACGACAAGACCTGGCTTCGCTCGCTCAAAGTTTGCGAACTTGAGTACGATGCCGACGGCAAAATCAAAACAATCGAAGGTCTCGATAAATAGTTTTAATTGTTAATAATAAGGAAGAGAGTCCGTCGCGATGACGGGCTCTTTTTTTTGCCGATTATTTCTTCTGTAGAAATTTTTCCGCTTCCGCGATTTTTTCAACCGAGCCAGCATCGAACCAATAGTCGCTGTCGTGACGGTAGCCGATGATTTTGTGGCTCTTGGCCAAATTCAGATAATGCGGAATGATTGGAAAGACTTCGTCGGCAGGGAATTTGCTGAACAGCGACGGCGATATGATGTGTATTCCGCTGAATGCGAATGGTTTAAGTTCTTTGGTCTGGCTGACAATGATTGATTCGCCCGTTTTGTTGTTCTGCCAGCCGCCAAGTTGCCAATCGGCATCAAAGAGCAGTTGGCGCGAACTTTTGCGGTCGCGGATGGCTAATGTGGCATCGGCCTTTGAATCAATGTGTTGCTGCATCATCTTTCGCAAGTCGATGTTGGTGAGAATATCAACGTTGGCAATCACCACAGGCTCTCGGCCGCTGAACAGGCTGACGGCTTTTTTCAGTCCGCCGCCAGTGTCGAGCAGCAATTGACTCTCGTCAGATATTTGAATATCAACGTTATACTTCAGGTTGGCGATGTACGTTTTCATCATTTCGGCAAAGTGGTGCACGTTAATCACAATGCGAGTGGCGCCATTGCCAATAAGCATCTCAATGCAGTGTTGCAGCAGCGTTTTTCCGCAAACTTCCACCAGTGCTTTCGGGCGGTCGTTTGTCAGCGGTCGAAGGCGAGTGCCCAAACCTGCAGCGAATATCATTGCTTCCATAACTCAAGGATTGATTAATTGAATGCGAGAATAACTGACTGATTGAACATGTTTTAACCTACTATAATGCCTAATACCCAACACCTAATACCCAATACCTAACACCCAACACCCAATTCCCTATGAATCAACTTAACCCGCACATCGAATTTCCGCCCGATTTGTTCTGCGAAATTCTGCGCGCAATAAACCGAGCGGTGCTGGCCGCCAGTGCAACCGAAACTGACCATCAGATTTTTGAATCCGCGCCGCTGGTAGGTCTCAATGGTGGACTCAACAATCTCGATGGCTTTGGCCAGAAAATCGTCGATGGTCGAGTTGGCTTTCAGGAAATCGATGACTGGCTGGTCGCGGCCTGTGAGCGATTTATACTCGTCGTAGCGGCCAGGATTGTGCTGTCCGCGGCAGTCGAACACAAATCCGCCGCCGTTTTCCGAGTCGGTGGGGATGCCCTTTTTGTACGAGAAACTGTAAACCGTAACGGTCAGGCCGTCGTAGTTGTCGGGAATGGGTTCGGCAATGTCAATCTTGCTTGCAATTGCTTCAATATAAGGCAGATTGATGAATTTCAGTGCCAGCAGGTCTTTCAAGTTTTTCACAGCCGCAGGAATGCTCTCAATGAAGTGCTTTTTCTTTTCGTAGTAGCCCCTAAAACCGTAAGCGCCAAGCACTTGCAGCGTGCGAATCAGGGCAAACAGTTTGAATTGTTTGAAAAGCAGTTCGCGGTCGGCAGGGATGAGCGTTTGCAGTGCGGCTATATAACTGTCGAACAGTTCGTTGCGCAGATTTTCGCTAAATTTTGCTTTTGCCTGATAGAGCACCGATGCCACATCGTACATCAGCGGGCCGCGTTTGCCGCCTTGAAAATCAATGTAATAAGGCTCGCCATTCTTCAGCATGATGTTGCGCGACTGGAAATCGCGGAACATAAAGAATTGGCAGTCAGCGCTTGCGGCGGCTTGTTTGATGGTCTCAAAGTCGGCTTCGAGTTTCAGTTCGTCGAAATCAATGTGAGCGTTCTTTAAAAAGCAGTATTTGAAATAGTTAAGGTCCCACTGAATGGCCGTCTGGTTGAAATCGGGCGACCCGATGCAGAGTGAGAAATCGATGTTGCGGCCAGCCACAACCTGCATTCGGGCCAAATCGGCCAGCACGCGCTTGTAGAGTTGCACAAGGTGCTCGTCGGGTGCGCCGTTGGCTTCCACAACAAGGTTGTAGAGCGGTTCCGAGCCCAAATCTTCAACTAAATAGCAAGTGCGGTCATCGCTTACGGCCAGAACCACAGGCACATTTACGCCCGCATCGGCGAAAGCCTTGGTGAAAGCAAAATAGGCTTCGTTTTCAGCCACATTCGGGTTGTAGGCGGCCATCACCGAGCGCTGGTCGTCGGCCGTCAGGCGGAAATACTGCCTGTCGGACCCAGAGCGGGGCAGGGGTGTGGTTTTCAGAACTTTATGGCCGTTCCAGTCAGCCAACAGTTTGTCAATATTGTTGTATGGCTGCATGGTTACAGCGATGCTTTGGCTTCGTCGAGTGTCGGATAAATGTCAAGAATCTGATTCATGCGTGTCAGAATGATGACGTTGGTCACCGCGCTGCTCATGTTGCAGAACCGCACTTTGCAGTTGTTGTTGCGCCCATGGTTGAAAATGCTCAGCAGCGTTCCCAGTCCAGTGCTGTCAATCAAGTCGATATTGCACATATCGATGATCAGGTTCAGATAATTGTGCTGGTCGATAATGGCGTTAATCTGCGATTTGAACTCGCCGTCGTTGCTGATTGTCAGTCGGCGGTTGTCAGTTTTCGGTGTTGCAATTGCGCAACCTGCAATCTGATTGTTGATTTCCATCATAGTAGAGTCTTTTTTAAGGTTTCTATTTCTGTTAGTACATCGGTGCTTACCGACAAGAAATTGGTAACTATTTTTTGATAAAGTTCGAAGTCGTCGCCGTCTTTCGCTTTCACTTCGAGTTCGGCCATATCGGCGCGCAGGGCTTCAATTCCCATCAGCGCCACCGACGATTTGGTTTTGTGCGCAATGGCCGAAAGTTGCTTATAATCTTTGTCTTGCAGCGCTTTCTCGAGGCCGACGAGCAAGGTCGGGAGTTGTTGGATGAAAACATCGATAAGTTCTTTCTTGAATTTCTCGTCGCCGCCTGTCACAGAGTCCAGATGCGCAGGGTCAATATGTTTGTATTTTATTGTCTCGGCGGTTGCGTCGGTGGCATTGCTGGCAACTGCGGCATTCGATGAATTTTGCACACCGATATGCTTGTAAATCATATTGATAAGGTCCTGTGTCTCGAAGGGTTTCGAAATGTAGTCGTCCATGCCTGCGCCGATGCACTTTTCCTTTTCGCCCTTGATGGCGGCGGCCGTGAGTGCAATAATCGGGATGGTGCGTTTTTCCTGGTCGTCCATTTTACGGATGATGGAAGTGGCTGTGTATCCGTCCATTTCGGGCATGTGAAGGTCCATCAGAATCAGGTCGAAATTCTCTTTGTTCACAAGGTCGATAACCACTTTGCCATTGGGGGCAATCATCAGGTTAAAGTCTTTCTTCAGTATTGTCTTGACAAACAATTGGTTAATCTCGTTATCCTCTGCCAGCAGAATGTTTGGCGTGTGGTCGGGCGCGAAGTTCGAGGCCGAATTGTTGTTCTCTGTCGGAACGTCGTTTTCTTCCTTGGGCGTACCATGTTTGTAACTGATTCTCAGGTCGAAAGTGCTGCCTTTGCCGTCTTCGCTTGTCAGCAGAATGTCGCCGTCCTGCATTTTCGCAAGTTGTTTCGATATGGTCAGTCCGAGGCCTGTTCCGCCATACTTGCGGGTTGTGTCGCTCGATGCTTGCGAGAAACTTGAGAAGATGAGTTCCTGTTTCTCTTTCGGGATTCCGATGCCAGTGTCGCGCACGGCAAAACTCAATTCGCTTGAATCCGCGTCTTGCTGCAAAACTCTTATAGTCAGTGTGATACCGCCATATTCGGTGAATTTCAGCGCGTTTCCGAGCAGATTGTTCAGAATCTGGTTCAGTCGGGTAGGGTCGCCGATGACGTTTCTCGGCACATTCTTGTCGATGTTGGTTCTGAAGTAGAGTCCCTTGTTCTCTGTCGACATCTTGTAAGTGGCGGTCAAGTTGCTGATAATCTTGTCCAAATCGAAGTCGATTTTCTCGATTTCCATCTTTCCTGCCTCAATCTTCGAGAAGTCGAGAATGTCGTTGATGATGACAAGCAGGTTGTTGGCCGATATGGTGATGTTGTCGAGGAATGTCTTTTGGTCGGGGGTTAAATTGGTGTCGTTCAGCAGTTTTGCCATGCCAATCACACCGTTCATCGGGGTTCGGATTTCGTGGCTCATGTTGGCAAGGAACTGGTCTTTGATTTTTGCAAGGTTTTCCGCCTGTTCCTTGGCCAGCGTCAGGTCGATGTTCTGTTTTTTTATCTGTTTAATCATCGAGTTGAAGCCCTTCATCAACTCGCCAATCTCATCGTTTCGTTTTTCAGTCTCTTTTATCTGATAATCAGATACATCTGACATGTCGCGCATGGTGTGTGTCAGGCTGATTATCGGCACCGATATGGCTTTCTGCAAGCCTTTCGATAGAATGAGGGCGATAATTATGGTGGTGAGAAGCATTAGCAGATAGACCTTTACAAACCTGCTTATGCGGTCTTTGTAACTCTCAAGGCTGGTTTGCATGAAAATGGAGCCGATTTTCTCATCGTCGAGGATGATGTTGCGGCTTACAAGCAGGTCGTTGCCCGAGAAGGCGAATGTGTCGCGCTCCGAAATGAAATCAAGGTGAGTCTTGCTGTAGTCGGGGCTTTTGGCGTATTCTGCAAATAGATTGTTGTTGTTGTCATAGATGCGCGCCACCAGAATGTCTTTGTCCACAACCAGCGTATGTAGCACTGTTTGAGCGTCATACGGGTAGTCGAACATCAGGTTGGCCGTGTTGTTGTCGCCCACCACATCGGCCAGAATGGTGGTGTTGTTCAGCATCTGCTGTCGGTATTGGGCTTTGTCGTACTGGCCGAAAATGAACCCTGCCACAATCAGCGACATGATGCTGATGGCAACCACCATTGTGGTTATCTTGGACCGAATCGGTAAATCTTTAAAATTCATCTTCTTTGGTTGAGATAATTTTTGCAAGCAGCAGCAGTTTCGGACTTATTTTAATTTTGATTTCGGCCGCCACGTCTTTGTTTATTTCAAACTGGCGCTCAGAGAATTGCGGCATGAAGTTGATTACGCCGCCCATCTCGCAGAAGTCGCGAATCTCGTCGCCAATGGTCACAACCGACTGGTTTTTAGTCTTTTCAAAAACCTGCAGCACCTCATGCTGCTTGATGCCCGACATAATCAGAATATGGCATTTCTCAATTTCAGCCAAATGGTTTATCCGTTTGATTTTCCAGTCTTTGCCGTTGGCTTTGCGCCCAATCATGGTCTTTTCCAGAATGATTCCGAACGGGTCGTTCTTGTAGACATAAAGATAGATGGTGTCGCCAGAAATGTAGTCGGCGGGCCATTCAATGAATTTGGCAAAGTTGAAAATGTAGGCAGCCTTCACCTCGTACTCCGAATATTGTGCGTTTGCCTTTGTCGCTGACAGACAGATGATTGCTGTTACAAAGGCCGCAATGTATAATTTGATGCTCTTCATAACAGTTAGTTTTTAAGTTCGAAAAGATTAATCTCGACACGACGGTAGTTCATGTCTTTTGTCTTGCTGTCGTATATGCCGTGCTCGGTCGATTCGCCGTGCCCCTGCGTGATGATTTTCCGCCCGTCGACGTTGTAGTTCAGCAGATATTTGAGCACGTTCTGCGCTCGTTTCTGCGACAGGTTGAGGTTGTGCGACTGCTCGCCGCGAGTGTCGGCATAGCCGTTGATTTCCGCGCCGATTGACGGATTGTCAATCAGCAGTTCGATTATCGGCTGCAGGCTTTTCTTGGCTTCGGCTGTCAGTTCGCTTTCGTCGATATTATAATATATTGTATGCGTGTGTATCGTTTTCCGCTGTTCGGGCTGCGATATTTTGAACAGAGCCATATTGGGAGCGTCCTGGCGGCTGGCTTTTCCGCCATTGTGCGTGTGAATGTCGAATCGGCTCAGGTCAATCGGTTCGGCGGTGTAGAACGTATCTTTTCCGATAATCTGCATTGTGGCTGATTTGCTCTTGATGCCATCGGTGTAGAAGTGAGTCTCGGCCACCTTGTCTTTCTGCTTGGTGTTGGCGTCGAGGATGCTTAATGTCACGGGGTCGTTGGTGTTGATGGCGTCCTCAATCATGTTCAGCAACTCGTCGGTGTTTTTGTTCAGTTGTTTCTGATTGTCAGTGGTATTGTTATAAGAGAGTTTGCTGATGGTGTCCGATGTCTGGATGATGTTCTCCACCAGTTCGAGCAGGTGCTCGTAGTATTGAGGCTGCTGAACGTCAAGGTTTTGCGTTATGGAGTCGGCCTCTGGAGTTTTGTAGATGTCGTAGAACACGTTGTTGACTGTTACTTCCTCGCCAATCTCCTTGTTGTTCAGTGTGATAGGTGTCAGTGTTATCTCTTGGTACAACTCATAAAAATAGTTCTGGTAAGGAATGTGTATGTTGATGAGTTGCGGCATGAAGTTGGGTGTTGAGATGACCAACTGATAGTTTTTTGCTGGCGGGAAAATCAGCAGATACTTTCCCGTTTTTGGGTCGGGAGCGTACACATATTTAATCTGTTGCTGAGTGTTCTTGTCATACACCTTGATGTCGAATTTCACAGGTTTTGCGGGGTGTCCAGCCTTGACCGTTCCTTTCACAAGCGTAAGCGGTATGGGGTCTTTGTACGCAACTTTCAGAATCGAGTGAATGCCGTAGGGATTGTTGCTCGCCGACGAGAAATAGCCGCATTCGCCGCTCGCGTTCAGCACAAACGACAAATCGTCGCGGGTGGTGTTGGTGAATCCCATGTTTTCGGGTGTTGACCAGTTGTTTCCGCTCCTGATGGTTTTGAAAATGTCGCATCCGCCAATTGTGACGTGGCCTCCCGAACTGAAAAACAGAGTGTTACCATCGTAGTGGATGTATGGCGACTTTTCGTCGAACTTGGTGTTCACCTTGTCGCCGAGGTTCACTGGGTCGTCCCAGTCGCCCTTCTTGTTCAGAGTCGACACGTAGATGTCGCTTCCGCCGAGGCCGCCAGGACGGTCGCTCGCAAAATAGAGTTTTGTTCCGTCGGGCGTGATGCTCACCGCACCCTCGCAGTATGGCGTGTTGATGTTTTTGTTGAGTTTCTTGATGTTGTCCACCGTATGCCCATGAAGCGAGCCTGAGTAGATGTCCATATTCAGCCCTTGACCGATGTTGAGGAAAATTGTGCCGCCGTCAGGTGAAAGGCCCGCAAGTTTGATGGTTTGGCTCTGTAGTTTATGGTCGAGTGTGAGGATAACTTCCTCGGCAGGCAGCCAGGCTCCCGACTGGTCTTTCGACGAAATCATTATGTGGGTTGTGGTCTCAATGCCTTTCCCGATGCCCGATTCGCGCATGAACAGCATTATGCTTTCGTCGGCGCTGATTAGCGGATTATAGTCGGATTCAATGCTTAGTGTCTTTGAAATTGGCTCAATGTCAACCTTATACGGCTGGCTGGTGATTCTGATTGCATTGTTGCAGACAGCAATCATCCGCTTGCAGTGGTTCAGTTTGTTAAGGTCGGCCTTGTCGCTTTTGGCGGTTTTGGTGATGTATGTGTTATATTCCTTAATGGCGTCTTCAAACCTGTAAACCAGATGGTAGGCGTCGCCAAGATTCCATATCACATCGTTTGAAATGAGATTTCCCGCCGACGCGCTGACTTCTTCAAGATATTCAACGGCTTTGTTCGCATCGGTTTTATCCGATTTCAGATAGCAGAGGCCGATTTTGTAGCGCAGATTGATGTCGTCGATGACCGAATCGAGTTGCATGTAAATCGGCAGAGCCTTGTCGTATTGGCCCGCATCATACAGATTGTTGGCATTCTTCAACTGCCGACGCTCCGTTTGAGTGTATTGAGCGGCAGCGTTTTGCACAACAAAGGCAAGTAGTACGACGCAGGCGGTCCGAATGGCAATATTCCTAAATAGATGTCTGTTAGTCATTCCACTTTTTTTTGTGAGTGATTCCCAAAATTACTTTTTTTAAGGTTTGGAGCAACTCACAAATGACGTTTTGTTATGCATTTTTTTAACAAACTGATAGATAGTGTTTTCCGACGCGATACGCTGCATTCCGCGGCGCGGCGTGCGGGTTATGTCAGCGACCAGAACGGCATCCGAAACCGTTATTTGCGCGAGAGTGGCAACTGGCAGTCGCATCTTCAGAACACGCGCGATTTCATAATCGCTGCCGCCCGACAGGCCGAGCAGCATCGGTCGGTGGCGGTGCTGGGCAGCGGCTGGCTCTACGATGTGCCGCTCGACGAACTCTCGCAGATGTTCTCTTCGGTTGTGCTTGTCGATATTGTGCACCCTGAGGCAGTAAAAATCCGTGCGGGGCGTATGCCCAATGTCCGACTTGTTGAAGCCGACCTCACGGGCGGTGCAGTGCAGCATGCCATGCAGGCGAAGACGTTCGCACAGTTCGCCGAGTGGCTGCCGTCGGCCAGGCCAGCGCTCAATTTCGGCGATTTCGACCTTGTGGTGTCGGTCAACCTGCTCAACCAACTCGATATTATATTGTGCGACTATCTTCAGCGTCATTTCGGGGTGGATGATGCGGAGTTGCTCACGGTCCGCCGCACTGTCCAGCAGCAGCACATCAACTGGCTGCCCGCTGGCCGCACCTGCCTTATAACCGATTATCGGCAGATTGATATTCCGCTCGACGGTTCGCCAAAAACCGAAACGCAACTTGTGTTTGCCGATATGCCTGAAAAACCGCCAGTTAGGGAGTGGGAGTGGCTTTTCGACACCAACCAGCGCTATTCCGAAAAAAATAACACCATTTTTAAGGTGATGGCAATTTGTTTTTGAAATCGAATTGTTGTAATTTAGCCTTTTCTTCGGCGTGCCTGATGGCATTTCCGAAAATGTATGTAAATGATTAAATTATAACGCAATGAGATTTAAATCAATTTCTTTGACGGTTGCAATGGCGTTCTGTTTAGGCGGATACGCCCAGAATACCGCCAGTCAGGACTCGACACTGGTTGTTGCCGAAAACCAGGAGGCCGAGGTAGCCTTTAATGCTGGAAACGACTTTGTCGCCCAGCGCAATTTTCAAGAGGCAGTCAATAGTTTTACAAAGGCTTTGTCGTTCAACCCGAAGTTCACTAAAGCATTGGTAAACCGAGGCTTTGCAAAGTCGGAGTTGGCCGACTACAGCGGAGCAATAACCGATTTCACCATGGCTGTTGAACTCGACGGCTCGCCTGTGGCCTACTACGGACGCGGTCTGGCTTATTTCAATCAGAACAACTCAAACGACGCTCTGTCGGATTTTGAGGATGCAATCAAAGCGGGCTACACCGAGGCGAAAGTTTACTATTATGCGGGTGTGGCTTATTTCGAATGCGGAAACTACGAGGAGAGCATCAACAACCTTACGCTCTCAATAACAATGGACGGCAACAATGCCCAGGCCTTCAACGACCGCGCAAGCGCCAAGCGTATGAATGAGGACTACGACGGCGCCATTGCCGATTACAACCAGGCCATCAAACTCGACCCGAAACTGGCAACAGCCTATAACAATCTGGCCAGCGCCTTGCTTAAGAAAGGCAATATTGACGATGCCATTGCCAACTACGGCCTTGCCATCGGTCTGGACCCCGACTATTTCATCGCTTACAACAATCGCGCGCGCGCCAAGTTCGAGAAGAACGATTTCGATGGAATGATTGCCGATTGCCAGAAAGCCATCGAAATAAATCCGCAATACGCATACGCATATAATAATATGGGTATTGCCCAGATGAAGAAGAAGGATTACGATGCCGCTTACCGTTCGTTCAGCGACGCAATCAAGGTGAATCCGAATTTTGCCGAGGCATATCTGAACCGTGGCAGTTGCCAGGAGATGCAGCGCAAGTTTGAAGAGGCTGTCGCCGACTGGCGCGAGGCTTATAAACTGGGCATCACCAAGGCTCGCAACTATATCTCATTTTACGAATAATATAAACTGATATATTGATGATTATGAAACGCATATATATGTTTGCCGTGGCACTGGCCTGCTCGGTATCGGCTTTTGCCCAGGATATTCCGTTCGATAAAAACTATTTTCAGAATCAGAAAGACGCCTTTAAAGTTGCCAATACCAATTTTAAGGATGGCGAGTCTTATTTTAGTAAGGAATTCTACTACGAGGCACTTCAGTATTATCTTGAAGCACAGACTTTTAACCCAAGTTATTCGACACTGAACTACCGCATCGGAGTCTGCTACATGAACCTTCCGATGAAGTACAAGAGTTTGCAGTATTTCGAGAAAGCCTATCAGTTGCGTCGCGATGTCGCCGAAGATATTCATCTGATGCTGGCGCGTGCCTACCACCTGAATGGTGAGTTCGACAAGGCGATTGGCGAGTACAAGGCCCACATGGCGGTTCTCAAACCCACTGACGCCGCCGAAATGAAACCGCAACTCGAGAAGTATATTGCTGAATGCGAGTGCGGCAAGCAGTTGATGGACAATCCCGCCCGTGCGTTTATCGACAATGCGGGTTCGGTGCTCAATTCGCGCTTCAACGACCACAGCCCGCTTATCTCGGCCGATGAGTCGATGATGATATTCACATCAACCCGCAACAACGGGCGCACAATGAGTCTCGAAGACGGTCAGTACGACGAGGATATTTACATCAGTGTTGGTGAGAAGAAAAACTGGCAGGTGCCAAACGAGATTGGCGAACCCATCAATACTCAGTTCGATGACGCAACCGTCGGCCTTTTTCCCGATGGCCAGCAATTGCTTATCTACAACGGCCGCAAGGGCAATGGCGATATTGAGCAGTGCTCGCTGAAAGGTCTCAAATGGGAGTACCCGAAGGCTTTGCCAAAGACCATCAATTCAGAATATCGCGAGACATCGGCTTGCTTCTCGCCCGATGGCCGTAAGTTGTACTTCGTGAGCGACCGTCCTGGTGGTTTCGGTGGTTCCGATATTTATGTCAGCACCCGCACCGACAAGGATAAATGGAGTGAGGCCGTGAACCTTGGCCCGATTATCAACACCCAGTATGACGAGGAGGCTGTCTTTATGCACCCTGATGGCCGTACATTGTATTTCAGTTCACGAGGCCACAACACCATGGGCGGCTACGATATTTTCATGTCGCAGATGGACAATATTGGCAACTGGTCGGAGCCAGTGAACCTTGGTTACCCAATCAACTCGCCCGACAACGACCTTTGCTTTGTGATTTCGGCCAACGGTCGCCACGGCTATTGCAGCAGCGTGCGTCCTGAAGGCTCAGGCGGTCTCGACATCTACCGAATGACATTCCTCGGACCCGAAAAGCCGTACACTCTGTCGGGTGAGGACAACTTGATTTCGGCACGTTCGCAACCAGTTTCTGATATGGTGATGGAGGCTTCGGTTGAACTTGTTACAATCCGCCTGACCATTGTTAAAGGTGTGGTTCGCGACGCTATCAGCAACGAACCTCTTGCTGCAAATATCGATATTGTTGATAATGAGAAGAATGAGGTGATATTTACATCGCAGACCAACTCGGCAACTGGTAAATTCCTGGTGTCGCTGCCTTCTGGTAAGAACTATGGTCTGATGGTGAAAGCCGACAACTATCTGTTCCACTCTGAAAACTTCAATATCCCCGCGGCAACTGAATATCAAGAGATTGAGAAGGATATTGCACTGAACAACATCAAGAAGGACGTGAAGATAATCCTGAAGAACGTGTTCTTTGAGACTGGCAGCGCCAAGTTGAAACCGACATCGTATGCCGAGTTGGGCCGCTTGACCAAACTGCTGAGCGATATGCCTTCAATGAGAATTGAGATTTCTGGACACACTGATAATCAAGGTAGTAAGGCAACCAACCAGCGTTTGTCGGAGGCTCGTGCAAAATCGGTGGTCGACTTCCTGATTTCGGAAGGTGTTGATGCGAGCCGTCTTGAGTATAAGGGTTACGCGTTCGACCAGCCAGTGGCCGACAACTCTACCAAAGAGGGCCGCGCCATGAACCGCCGTGTGGAGTTCAAGGTGTTGAGTACAGAATAACAAATCTAAATGCGTCCGTCGTGATTCGACGGGCGCATTATGTCTTTTTGAAAAATGGGCATCAAATTTCTGTTCAGACTAAAGGAGCGTTTTTTCAAGTATTACTTTATTGTGCAAGATTTCCTGCTGAAATTTTTCAGTTTGATTTCTACAGTGTGCAATTTTGTGATATTGGTCTGCAGTCTTTTGTTTGCAACTCTGCTCATTGCGCGGCTCGGATTCTACCATCACCAGATTGTGCAGGACAATGTTGAGTCGCTTATCAGTAAAATATTCATAGTCACCTATATAGCCAAGTATGTCCATGACATCTACGTGCTTGTGAGCCGCAAGGTTCTGCCCCGCCTGATTGACTTTCTGATATTTCTGGTCTGCACGGTGGTGTTTGTGCCCAACTCGCACGCTTTCGCGACTGATTTTGTGGGCAGTTCGCTGCTGGCCACGTTCCCAGCGGTGGCTACGGCCATGGGGCTTATTCTGGTGTCCGATTTCTACAAGGTGGCAAAGGTCATCACATCGATGAAAATGTCACCTCCGCTGCTCTTCGCGTTCAGTTTCTTGATTATGATTTTTGTGGGCTCGGGCCTGCTCATGCTGCCTAACGTCCATCTTGGCAAGATTAGTTATTTCGAAGCGCTTTTCACATCCACCAGCACCATCTGCGTGTCGGGTTTGTCAATTGTCGATATGCCTGAAATAATGACGTTTAAGGGCAATGTGATTCTGCTTTTCCTGTTTCAGATTGGCGGTTTGGGCGTGATGGCCTTCACTGGCTTGTTCGCCTTCGCCTTCACAGGAACGGTCTCGTTCAAGGACCGTATACTGCTCAAAGACATGTTCTCGTCCGATACCATGAGCGACATCTTCTCGTTTCTTGCCAAAGTGCTGTCGCTGACGTTGTTGTTCGAGGCAATCGGGGCGGTGGCAATCTATTTGAGCATCAGCGATAGCAATATCATCGACCCAGTGTTCTTTGCGATATTTCATTCTGTATCAGCATTTTGTAATTGTGGAATTTCCACTTTGCCAGATGGTTTTGCCAATCCGTTGGTTGCCGACAACAACCTCCTGCTGATGATAGTCGCAATTCTCACATCGCTTGGCGGAATCGGTTTCCCAGTGCTGATAGCCTTATACAGCAGTGTCCGCAACAAGACGGCCCAACTGCTTAGCATTCAGATGGATAGGCGCAGCATTGCGAGCCGTGTTGGGTCCGATATGGCCACTCACATTGTCATAATCACCACACTCGGCATTCTGGTGCTGGGCACTGTGGGCTATTATTATCTGGAACTTGGCAACACCCTGGCCGACGATTCCGTAGTGTCGCGCTGGGTGAAATCGTTCTTCTGTTGTGCAACGGCGCGGACGGCGGGTTTCAACGTGTCCGACATCAGTTGCTGGAGCAACGCCACCATGGTGTTCATCATGGGCATCATGTGGATTGGGGCGTCGCCTGGCTCGACGGGGGGTGGCATCAAAACCACCACTTTCGCCTTGGCGCTCTGCTCAATTGTCAGTTTCATTCGCGGCAACCGCTACATCGAAATCGGCTACCATCGCATTGGTTTCGAGACCATTTCGCGTGTGCTGGTGCTTGTCACCATGTCGCTGCTGATAATTTTTGCCGCGTTCATCCTGTTCGCTTTCTTCGAACCTGACAAAAATCCGCTGCGGCTGTTCTTTGACACCGTGTCGATGTACAGCACCACAGGCCTTTCAATGACTGGTACGTCAAATCTGTCGTTGCCGTCGCAGGTGCTCACCATGGTGATGATGTTCCTTGGTCGTGTTGGCCCGCTCACATTGCTGTCGGGAATCTTTGTTTCGCGCAAGGCGAAATATGCGAAGTATCCTTATAAGAATCTAACTATCAACTAATTGAAAATTAAAACAGACAAGATATGAAGTTTATTGTTATTGGCTTGGGTTATTTCGGTTCAACGCTGGCCATCAGCCTGACCGAACAAGGGCATGAAGTTATCGGCATCGACAATAAGTTTGAGCGCGTTGATGAACTTAAAAACCAGATTGGCAACGTGATGGAGATGGACACCACCAACGAGAACGCAGTGAAAACCCTTCCGCTCAACGACACTGATGCGGTGATTGTGGCCATTGGTGAGGATGTGGGCTCGTCGATTCTGACGCTCTCTATCCTGAAGAAACTGAACGCCAACAACATTATCGGCCGAATCATCAGCCCCATGCACAAAAGCATTCTGAACCAAATCGGCATCGAGAACACTGTTCATCCCGAGTCGGAGACGGCAATGGCCATCAGTTTGCAGTTGCAGGTTAAAAACGCACTGAAAATCACTGAAATAGATGCTAATAATGTGATTGTGGAGTTCAAAGTGCCGCAAAAGTATGTTTCGCACACGCTCGAAACGGCCAATCTGGAGTCGCGTTTTAAACTTAAAACAGTGGCAATCAAATCGATAGGGAAGAAGGGGCTCATTCCGCGCGAGCAGACAATCACAACCCTTTCGCCCGACGGCAACTACATTTTTAAGGAAGACGATGTGATTATCGTGGCAGGTCTGCTCGACAATATGAAGAAGTTTGCGGCGGAGCAATAGGAGTTAGGATTTAGGATGTAGGAGTTAGGAATTAGGAGATAATTATTTTGTATTTTTCAATATTAAAAACATAAAACTATTTGATTATGAGTTTATACGAGAAAGTCGAGAACGACATAAAAGCCGCAATGCTGGCTAAAGAGAAAGAGAAACTTGAGGCCTTGAGAGCCATCAAAGCCGCATTCCTGTTGGCAAAAACCGAGAAGGGCGCATCGGAAACCTTGTCGGAAGACACTGAGTTGAAGGTGATTCAGAAACTTGTGAAGCAGCGCAAGGAGTCGGCAGAATTGTATCGCAATGGTGGCCGTAACGAGTTGGCAGACAGCGAGATGTTCCAGGCCGAAGTTATCTCGCAGTATCTGCCCGCACAGTTGAGCGAGGCCGAGATTGAGGCTGAAGTTCGCAAAATTGTTGAGGCTGTGGGCGCTAAAGGTCCGCAGGATATGGGCAAGATAATGGGCACCGCCAACAAGCAGTTGAGCGGCAAGGCCGAGAGCCGTGTCATCGCGCAGAAAGTGAAAGAAATTCTCGCATCGTTGTAAATTGTTATGGGAGTGTGCTTTATCGGCGCATTCCACATTTTTTGAAAAAGTATGAAACTATCGCTCAAACGCCCGATTGTCTTTTTCGATTTGGAGACAACAGGCATTAATATCGTAACCGATCGCATTGTTGAAATTTCGTACCTGAAGGTTTGGCCCGACGGCCGCGAGGAGCAGAAAGCCTACCGCATCAACCCCGAAATGCACATTCCTGAGGAGGCCACGGCCGTGCACCACATCACCGACGATGACGTGCGTAATGAGCCAACTTTCCGACAGTTTGCCAAGCAGTTCGCTCAAATCATTCAGGGTTGCGATTTGGCAGGATTCAACAGCAACAAGTTTGATATTCCGCTGCTTGCTGAGGAGTTTGAGCGAGTGGGCGTCGATTACGATTTCAGCCACAGCCGTTTCATCGATGTGCAGGTTATCTTCCACAAGATGGAGCGCCGAACGTTGAGCGCAGCCTATAAGTTCTACTGCCACAAGGAGTTGGAGGGCGCTCACGGCGCTGCCGCCGACACTCGCGCAACCTACGATGTGCTGATGGCGCAACTCGACCATTATCAGGGAGTTGAGTACGAAGACCAGTCGGGCAAAAAGTCGTGCCCCATTGTTAACGACATTGATGCCTTGTCGGAATTCTCGGCACAAAAACGCAGCGCCGACTTTGCCAACCATTTGGTTTACAACGACAAGGACGAGATGGTTTTCAACTTTGGCAAATACAAGAATCAGCCTGTTGTGGACGTGTTCCGCAAAGACCCTGGCTACTACAACTGGATTCTGAACGCCGAATTTCCGCTCTACACAAAGCGTGTGCTGACGAAGGTTAAGTTAGGTATGGCTAAATAGTTGGTTGATATGAAGATACTTGGCATTGGAATGAATTATCGGAAGCACGCCGCCGAATTGGGAACGGCCGTGCCAACAGAACCTGTCATTTTTCTGATGCCCGAAACGGCACTCATTACGCGTAATCTGCCGTTTTTCTACCCCGATTTCTCTAACGAGATTCACCACGAGGTGGAACTTGTGCTGAAAATCAATCGTTTGGGAAAGAATATTCCCGAAAAATTCGCAAACCGTTACTACGATGAGATTGGCATCGGCATCGACTTCACCGCTCGCGACCTTCAGCGCAAGGCTGTTGCCGCAGGCCATCCGTGGACAATCAGCAAGGGCTTTGACGGCGCCGCGCCCATCGGCAATTTTGTGAGCAAGGCAGAGTTGGGCGACCTGAACAACATCAGTTTCTCGCTCGAAAAGAACGGGCAATTGGTGCAGCAAGGCAACAGCGCTGATATGATTTTCTCGTTCAACGCCTTAATCGCCTATGCGTCAAAGTTTTTCACGCTAAAAATCGGCGATTTGATTTTCACTGGCACGCCCGTCGGCGTTGGCCCAGTTCAGATTGGCGACAATCTGGTGGCAAAAATCGGTGACCGCGAACTGCTGAATTTTAATGTGAAGTGAGGGGTAATTGGCAAATGCCTTCATCCACAATCAAGGTTTGAATTGGAAAAGGCGGATATATAAAATTGTAGGGCTGTCATATATGGCAGCCCTACATATTTTAAATAGGTTTCAATCAGAAATTATCATTTTCACCTAATCGGATACTCATCATGAATATCTGACAGCACCTCAACGCCTGTTTCCGTCACAAGCACTGTGTGTTCAAACTGTGCCGACAGTTTGCCGTCGATGGTGCGGGCGGTCCAGCCGTCGTTTTTGTCGATGTCGACGCGGGCCTTGCCTTGGTTAATCATCGGCTCGATGGTGAAGATCATGCCTGGACGCATTATCGCGCCAGAGTTTCGGCGGGCGATATGGTCAACTTGCGGGTCCTCGTGGAATTCGATGCCCACGCCGTGTCCGCAGAATTCCCAAACAACGCTGTAGCCCTTCATCTGCGCGTATCGGGCAATGAAGAACCCGATGTTGCCGAAAGTGTTTTTCGGTCGCACTTGCTCAATGCCCAAATCGAGGCAGTGCTTGGTTGCATCTATCAGATTCTGTGCATCTTGCGAAATCTGCCCGACAGAATACATTCGGCTTGTATCGCCATAATATCCGTTCAGAATGGTTGTGACATCGATGTTTACAATGTCGCCCTCCTTCAGAATGGTTGTTGGCGATGGAATGCCATGGCAGACCACGTTGTTTGGCGAAATGCAGCAGTATTTCGGATAGTCGCCGTAGCCCTTGCAGGCCGAAATGGCGCCGTGGTCACAGATGAATTCGTTGATGAGGTTGTCGAGGCGCTCTGTGTCAACGCCAGGCTTGATGTATTGTCCGATATAATCGAGTGAGGCAGCCGCCAGTTTTGCGCTTTTGCGGATGCCGTCAATCTGTTCTGGAGTTTTAATTCTTATGCTCATTTATGTTGCTTACGCTTTATCTGTTTCGTTATCAGTGTTTTCTTCCGTCTCTTCGCCTTTGTCCTTTCCACCGCCCACTTTGAACACCAGTTTGTCGTCCTTCTTGTCGTACGAGCAGGTGATGGTGTCGCCATTGGCCACTTCGGCCTTCAGAATCACTTCGGCCATCTCGTCTTCGATATACTTTTGAATGGCGCGCTTCAGCGGACGGGCGCCGTACTGTGCGTCATAGCCCTTGTCGGCAAGCCAGTCTTTCGCTTTAGGCGTGATTTTCAGCGTGTAACCCATTTGTGCCACGCGCTCGAACAGGCCTTTCAACTCAATGTCGATAATCTTGTGAATATCGTCTTTCGAGAGTTGGTTGAACATTATCACATCGTCGATGCGGTTCAGGAACTCGGGGGCGAAAGCGTTCTTCAAAGCCTTCTCAATCACACCTTTAGCCAATTCGTCGGATGAGTTTTGACGCGCAGTTGTCGAGAAGCCGACACCCGTGCCGAACTCTTTCAACTGTCGAGAACCGATGTTCGACGTCATAATAATAATGGTGTTGCGGAAGTCGATGCGGCGGCCCAGACTGTCGGTCAGGCGGCCTTCGTCGAGCACCTGTAGCAGAATGTGGAACACATCGGGGTGAGCCTTCTCAATCTCGTCCAAAAGAACGACAGAGTAGGGCTTACGGCGCACTTTTTCAGTCAGTTGGCCACCTTCTTCGTAGCCCACGTATCCTGGAGGCGCACCAACCAGGCGCGACACGCTGAATTTTTCCATATACTCGCTCATATCGATGCGGATGAGCGCGTCGTTGCTGTCGAACAGGTATTTCGACAGAACCTTTGCCAGTTGCGTTTTTCCGACGCCCGTCGGGCCAAGGAAGATGAACGTGCCGATAGGTTTGTTCGGGTCTTTCAGGCCAGCGCGGTTGCGTTGTATCGATTTGACAATCTTTGCAATGGCTTCGTCCTGACCAATCACGCTACCCTTGAGTTCTTCGCCCATCTTGAGCAGGCGGTTGCCTTCGGTTTGCGCAATGCGCTGCACGGGCACGCCCGTCATCATTGCAACCACTTCGGCCACGTTCTCGGCCGTCACCGTTTCGCGGTGCTTAATAAGGTCGTCTTCCCACTTTTTCTTCTCATTTTCAAGTTGTTCGATGGTCTTTTTCTCGCTGTCGCGATAGTTGGCCGCTTCTTCGAACTTCTGCTGCCTTACGGCTTCAACCTTCTTGTTGCGGATTTCTTCAATCGACTTTTCAAGGTCGGTTATCTTTTTGGGAACGTGAATGTTAGATATGTGAACCCGTGAGCCTGCTTCGTCAAGGGCGTCGATGGCCTTGTCGGGCAGGTGGCGGTCAGATATGTAGCGGGTTGTGAGTTTCACGCAGGCGTCGAGCGCTTCGTCGGAGTAGGTGACGTTGTGGTGCTCTTCGTAGCGTGCCTTGATGTTGTTCAGAATCTCGCGAGTCTCTTCGGCCGATGTCGGTTCAACCATAACCTTTTGGAAACGGCGTTCGAGCGCGCCGTCCTTCTCAATATACTGGCGGTACTCGTCGAGCGTTGTGGCGCCGATGCATTGAATCTCGCCACGTGCAAGAGCAGGTTTTAGCATATTGGCTGCGTCCAATGAGCCGCTTGCGCCGCCCGCGCCAACAATGGTGTGAATCTCGTCGATGAACAGAATCACGTTCGGGTTGCGCTGTAACTCATTGAGAATGGCCTTCATACGCTCTTCGAACTGACCACGGTATTTGGTGCCTGCCACAATCGACGCAAGGTCGAGAGTGATGATGCGCTTGCCGAACAGAATCCTTGAAACGCGCTTCTGCACAATGCGGATGGCCATTCCTTCGGCAATAGCCGACTTGCCCACGCCAGGTTCGCCAATCAGCACGGGGTTGTTCTTTTTGCGGCGGCTCAGAATCTGCGCAAGTCGCTCAATTTCAGTCTCGCGGCCCACAATCGGGTCCAGGCGGTTCTCTTCGGCGGCCTTTGTCAGGTCGATGCCGAAGTTGTCGAGCACAGGTGTGTCAGAGTTCGATTTCGGCTGTCCGCCGTCTTTCGGCTGATTTTTCTTGTGGATGTTCTCGTAAACATCGTCATCATCATCGTCGTCATCGTCGAAGATGTCCTGCGGCTGCTGATGAGCCTGTTTGTGCGGTTCTTCGGCTGGACTCGCGATTATCGATTTGATTAACTGATAGTTAATATCTTGTTCGTTGAGTATTGTGGTTGCCAGGCTGCTCTCATCGCGAAGGATTGACAGCAGCAGGTGACCAGTGTTTATGGTGTCGCTTTTCATCGAGCGCGCTTCAAGATAGACGATTGTCAGCGCGTTTTCGGCGGCTTTGAGCAACGGAATGGCGTCGTTGGGTTGTATGGTACTTTGCGGTTGCCGCAACTTGTCTTCAAGTTCGTGCTTGAGAGCGGGAATGTCAGCGCCAGCGCGGTTCAGCGCGTCGATGGCAATTCCGTCGCCGTCGCGCAGAATGCCCAAAAGCAGATGTTCGGTCCCGATGCAGTCGTTGTTCAGCCGTACGGCTTCTTCCTTGCTGTAAATCAGAATCTTGTTGATTTTTGGAGAAAATTTCGAATTCATATATCATTGAAATTTTTAACAAGGCGAATGTACGGAATTATACAAAAGAAAGGGCAGTGGAGGGGATTTTTCTTTTGTCAACCAAATTGGTGCTATTCCTCGTTAAAATGGCTCATTTTCTTTGCCTTCGATTTATAAGACGATAAAACCGCATTTATCCATCTCTTCAAATATGGCAGTTGATATTTTTCTGGCGTCATCGTGCGAGTTGAACAATGGTTTTGTCTTTTCGTTGAGTACGTAAAATTTGGTTATAATATCCTGATAACCAAGCCTTCCCAATGCCCATATGATTGAACTTATATGTGGCAGTCCAAATAACGAATCATAGTCATGGAACCGAACCTGTTGGCCTAATTCAATAGCAATAGTCTTTGATAGGATGAAAAATGCTTCACGTTCAGTCAGTGGTAAGTTTTGGCGGGCGCAAAGATGTATAAGTTCGTGCATTTCAAGGCGTGAACGGTCAATGGGAGTTTCCGCAGGCAAGCACAGACGGACTGGGAAATATCGATAGTCGTTGGCAAGTTGGTCCTGATTTTCAATTACAAACTCAATGGGCGCATAGTGAGTGAGGAGTTTCGCCGCCTCAAAATCGTGATGCAACTCCCACACGGTTTCAACGGCTTTCAGATACATCGGGTCGAAGTGTTCATCCAAATACTTGAGCACAAACACGCGGTCGGTTTTGACTTCAGTGTCGAGGAAGGCATAGATGGTTTTCTTTTGCTCAATTTCAGCCAGATAAGGCAACCGAACTTGCAGTTCTTTGCGGGCGGCTTGTTTCTTGCCACTTTTGGGGTTAAGAAAATCTTTCAGCACTTCGTCGGCGGGGCGGTATTTGGGCTGCGGCTTGATGTCGTAATCGTGTCCGATTTGCTGTTCTTCCCAATCAAGACTGTCAAAAATGCGAGTGATGGCATAAGGCGTTTCCTGATTTCGCAACGTTTCTTTGTCGGTGTCAGACAATGCGCTAACCATTGCGCGGAGGATTTTCTTCTCAATGTCTTGATTTGCCAAAAACATAATCCTCTCAATAGGTTGGAGAGATTCCAGATGTTCAAAATTCTGTTCCATTATTACGTGTATTATGAATTAGGCCGCAATAATATAGCATAAATTTTGAATGCCGAAACTGTGCAGAACAAAGTGCAAATTGCACGATGGTATTTGCAATTTGCATTGATTATATGTCTGTAAATTAATAAATTTTGATATTGTGTTGGACGATAAACTCCTTACATACATCTGCGACGTTTTTAATGAAATCGTCGCTTCTCATACAAAAATGATTGGTGTGTAATAATAAACGATACTTATTGTCTTTTGAAACAGAAATATGCCGATGAATATACTCTGATATGTTCCCTCTCTTCTCGTCGTATGGTGTATCAATGAATTTTTGATTGAAATATTTTTCTATTTCAATGTGATACAAATCGTAATAATGATAACAAGCAAGTATAATTATTGGAAATTCCTGAAAGAAAGGTTTTCTTAAGATACCATTTTTATCAAAAAGTCTGTTTTTTATTGATTCTGCTGTTTTAGGGTCATAGTCGGCGCCACTCATAGGCTTGCAATTGCAACTCAATTCTGTAAAAAAGCAATAATCGTAAAAATTCAGCAGTTTACCATCCCCTACTTGCAATTCTGTAGGAAGCAAATGGTTTATAAACTTTTGATAAGCAAAATATGTTGAGTTCGTTTTATGAATATCTTTGCTTGCTTGTCCTCGGAATTTTTGTCCATTGTATGGGGCAATTGGATTATATTTTTTCGAGAAGTCAGTATCACTAAACCAACTTTCAACATCATCTCTGGTTTTGTCGTTTTCCATATTATCTATCCATCTACCAAAGTTTTCCTTGATTTCAATTTGTAGTTTCTTGGTTGGGCGATAACGGCTTACATGGTCATTGAAATCTATGCCATTTTCTTTTCCTATGATTAATATTTTGGCATTAGGATTACCACAGCCTATGAAATCATCATAAGGGTAATTGCTTTGATAATTATCTAACAATTCTTTAAATCTTGGCGGATATTCTACTTTCATAACGCTATTTATTTTCAATTCTGTTCAAAAGTAATGATTTCCTAAATCATTTGTTAGAAATCCGGCGAAAACCAGTCCAATCTACGTATAAAAATGCTTTAGATTAACCCTGTCTCGTTTCTCAATAAAATTGTATATTTACACTCGAAAAAGTTGATTATGTCGCGGGAACAAATCATAGAAAAGCACAAAAACTTGTTTTGGTACACACCTGAATCAGAAAAACAGAATATCAGTGATTCATTGCTTGTTGAGCGCATTCTTAACGACGGTACTCTTGACGACTTTCGCGAACTTGTTGACACTTTGGGCGGTAAGCGAGTTGCCCAAGTTTTCTTTTCCGCTCAAGGTCGTCAAAAGAGCAACTACTATCCCGAGATTTATCATTTCTTCTCACTGATTCTGAAAAAATATGCATAGAGAGATACTGAATGACAAACAAATACAATTGCTTCCGCTGATGGCTCAATTTCAGCGTGAATACTATCTGGTTGGCGGCACAGCCATTGCTCTACACATTGGTCACCGTCGGTCAATCGATTTTGATTTGTTCAAGCCTTCAACCATCAATCATAAACGAAATCTCGACAAACTCGATGCTTCTAATTTCAGCCACATTGTAACACGCCGTGTTGCCGAGCAAATGAATTTGATAATCAACGATGTAAAGGTTACTTTTTTTCAATATCCTTTTCCGATTGAGCCAATAGTTAAGTTCGACAAAACTTTCCGTTTGCCGCCATTAATTCAACTTGCGGCTATGAAGGCCTACGCATTGGGACGCCGTTCAAAATGGAAAGATTATGTTGACCTTTACTTCTTGTTGCACAACCATTTCACAATAGCCGATATTACAACTTGTGCCACCCAAATTTTCGGCGAATTATATTCAGAAAAAATGTTCCGAGCCCAACTCTGCTTTTTTGATGACATCGATTATACAGAATCTGTTGATTATATGATTCCCAATCCACCAACAGACGACGAAATCAAACAAACGCTCACTAATATTTCATTAGAAGGCGTTAATTATTAACGATATAAATAAGCAAGTTACTTGTGTACGAACGAATAAACCGAAGGTTCTTCTCATTGCCTGTCAGTGAAAAAAACTTGCGTAAATCCGTTCAATCTGCGTCATCTGTGTTCCATTAAAATCGCCTTTCAATTATCAACAATCGCGCCTTTTTTCTGTTGATAAAACATCGTTTTTGAAGCGCGTTTAAGGCGGTTGGTTGGCTTGAAAATTGTACTTTTAGGCACTTGAAAAATTAGACGAAATTATCAAAAAGTATAATATAAATGATTGACGGACAAAGAATTATCAAAATCAATATCGAAGAGGAGATGAAATCTTCGTATATTGATTATTCAATGTCGGTGATTGTGGCACGCGCCCTTCCCGACGTGCGCGACGGACTCAAACCAGTACACCGTAGGGTGCTCTTCGGCATGAACGGTTTGGGCAATACATCGAGTGCACCATATAAAAAATCGGCCAGAATCGTAGGTGAGGTGATGGGTAAGTTCCACCCGCACGGCGACTCATCAATTTACGGCACGCTTGTGCGTATGGCGCAGAATTGGGCTATGCGTTACACACTGGTTGATGGTCAGGGTAACTTCGGCTCAATCGACGGTGACAACCCTGCAGCCATGCGTTACACCGAGGCGCGCATGACGAAGATTTCGGAAGAGATTCTTGCTGATATCGACAAAGATACGGTGGATATGACGATGAACTTCGACGAGACCATTCCCGAGCCAACCGTCATGCCAACCAAAATTCCTAACCTGCTGGTCAACGGTGCGTCGGGTATTGCTGTGGGTATGGCTACTAACATGCCAACACACAACCTTAGCGAAGTGGTTGACGGCTTGTGCGCCACAATCGACAACCCAGAAATCACTGTTGATGAGTTGCTGCACTTCATTAAGGGCCCCGATTTCCCGACAGGCGGCATAATCTATGGTTTCCAGGGAATACGCGATGCCTACGAGACTGGCCGCGGCCGCATTGTTCTGCGTGGCAAGGCCGAGATTGAGAGCGCCGAGAACGGAAAATCACGCATTGTGATTACAGAAATTCCGTACAACGTGAACAAGGCCGAAATGATTAAGCACACGGCCGATTTGGTTAAGGAAGGTAAGATTGACGGTATCACCAATCTGAACGATGAATCGGACCGCGAGGGTATGCGCATTGTTTACGATTTGCGCAAAGATGTCGTTCCATCGGTGGTTCTCAATAAGTTATACAAATTCACCGAGTTGCAGTCGTCGTTCAGCGTGAACAACGTTGCATTGGTGGATGGGCGTCCTTACACGCTCACACTCAAAGAGTTACTATCTCACTTCATCGACCACCGCCACGATGTGGTTGTACGTCGCACGAAGTTCGACCTTCGCAAGGCCGAGGAACGCGCCCATATACTTGAGGGATTGATAATTGCTGTCGATAATATCGATGAGGTTATTGCCATTATCCGCGCATCGAAAAATGCCGATGAAGCGCGTCAAAGTTTGATTAACAGATTTGCCCTGACCGAGATTCAGGCCAACGCCATTGTTGAAATGAGATTGCGCCAACTCACAGGACTGGAGCAAGAGAAGTTGCGTGCCGAGTACGACAATATCTGCAAACTGATTGAGCACTTGAAAGCCTTGTTGGAGAGCCGCGAACTTCGTATGCAACTCATCAAGGACGAACTCATTGAGATGAAGCAGAAATACGGCGACGCACGCCGCACCGAGATTGTTCCTGACGAGGGCGAGTTCAATCCAGAAGATTTCTATGCCGACGAGGACGTGATTATCACCATATCGCATTTGGGCTACATCAAACGCACTGCTTTGAGCGAGTTCAAGACACAAGGCCGCGGCGGTATCGGCTCAAAGGGCAGCAACACCCGCGACGAGGATTTCATCGAGCACATGTACAATGCCAACATGCACAGCACAATGCTCTTCTTCACGCAGATGGGCCGCTGTTTCTGGCTCAAGGTCTATGAGATTCCCGAAGGCACACGCACATCGAAAGGCCGCGCCATTCAGAACCTTCTGCAAATCGACCCGAACGACCGTGTGATGGCATATATTAATGTGAAGACGCTCACCGACGTCGAATACATCCAGAACCATTTTATCATGCTCATTTCGAAACAGGGCATTGTGAAGAAGACCAATCTGGAAGCCTACTCGCGTCCGCGCCAGAATGGTGTGAACGCCATCAACATCCGCGAGGACGACCAACTGCTGGCTGCAGCGCTCACCGATGGCAAGAACGAGATTATTCTTGGTGTTAAGAGCGGCAAGGCAGTCCGCTTCAACGAGCAGGATGTCCGTCCGATGGGCCGTACAGCCACAGGTGTGAAGGGCGTTACGCTCGAAAATGGCGACGAAGTTGTTGGTGTTGTGAACGTGGGCGAGGAGAAGCAGGATATTCTGGTTGTTTCAGAAAACGGCTTCGGCAAACGTTCCGACCTTGACGACTACCGCATCACCAAACGTGGCGCGAAGGGCGTTAAGACTCTCAATATCACCGACAAGACTGGCGACATGGTAGCCATCATGGGTGTGATTGACGATGAGGACCTGATGATTATTACCAAAAATGGTCTGACTATCCGCCAGACGGTGGCCGAACTGCGTGTGATGGGCCGCGCCACTCAAGGCGTGAAACTCATCAAACTGCGCGCCAACGACGCCATTGCAGCCGTTGAAGTGGTTCCGCACCAGGATGAGGAAGAAGCCGCTCAAGAAGGTGAAGCGGGCGGTCAAGTCGAAGGTCAGACTGACGGCCAAGCCGAAAATCAGGCAGGCGAATAACATCGCGATAAGCACATAAAAAAGAACGGGTAGGGCGACTTACCCGTTTTTTTATGGATAATATCGGATTTTTGGTGAATAAAATGTTTCAACTATTAAAGTAAGGACTATATTTGTACCATCAAGAACTAACAAAAAAATCGAATATGAAACGTTTTGGATTTATGTTAACAATGGTTGCCTTCAGCGCTTCTGCTATGGCGCAGGGAACCAAAGTCACAAGTGCCACCAGCAATATCAAATACGGACAACTGGATAAGGCAAAAGAGGCTATTGAAGAGGCTATTCTTCACGAAAAGACTAAAGGTCAGGCAAAAACATGGATGGTTCGCGGTGATGTTTACAAAGCCATTGCCGAAACTAAGAACCCTGAAATGAAGGCTTTGTCGGCAACTCCGACACGTGTCGCTCTCGACTCGTACAAGAAAGCCATCGCGCTTGACGCAAAAGGCAGTCTGCGCAAGCAAATCAACACCCAACTTTCGCTGATGTCGTTCACAGTTGTCAACGCCGCTTACGAATTCAACGACAAGAAGGATCTTACTAACGCACTTGACTGCTTCGAGCAATCGCTCTCAATCGATAGCCTGACTGCTCCGGGCAAGGTAGACTCTGCAATTGTTTTCAACGCAGGTCTTATTGCCGATCAGGCTAAGAACTACGACAAAGCGCGTTACTACTACAATCGTTGCGTAGATATCCGTTACGGCGGTTCGCAAGTTTTCGGTCTGCTTGCCATTCTCGACAAGAACCAGGGCGACACAGCAGCCTATTTGGCAACTCTTGAGCGCGGTATGAAGGTTTATCCTGACGACTGCAATCCGTTGCTGGTTGAACTCGTAAACCACTATATTACTAACAACCAGTCGGATTTGGCTCTTGAGTATCTTGAGAGAGCCATTAAGGGCGAACCAAACAACGCATCATTCTATCAAGCGCAAGGTGCATTGTATGATAAGATTGGCAGACCTGACGAAGCAAAGGTTTCTTACGAGAAGGCTATCGAAATTAATCCTGATTTTTTCGATCCGTGGTTGAATCGTGGTGTTCAGGAGTACAACAAGGCTGTAGAGATGGCAAAAGCCGCCAACGATATTCCGGCTAATAAGCCGAAAGAGTATGACGCTGCCATTGCCGCCGCTTTTGAACAGATGAATCTTGCAATTCCTTTCTTTGAAAAGGCTCACAGTGTTAACCCAAGCGACACCTACACAATGCAGTGCTTGAAGGAGTGCTATTACAAACTTCGCAGTTCGCATCCAGAGTATAACGACAAGTACAACGATATCAAGGCAAAACTTGAATCGGCCGAGCAGAAATAATTGATAATTAACATGATAGCGACCGCTTCCCGAGTTGGGAGGCGGTTTTTTTGTGACGATTTGTGTTCAAATTGTCTTCATCAAAGGCGGAATAATTGTATAAGTCCGCTCACAGAATCGTCTTGTTAAAAGCCTTTTTGAAACCAACATAAATAATCTTATGGAAGATTTGTGAGTATTTGCCACTTTTCTTCTGTTTTTTCATCTATGTGGCTATCTTTGTTGGTTGGAAATTATATAGAAGTTTTTGAGAAGAAATAACGATTTAAAATTAATAATATCAAATTGCTATGAAAAGGATTAAGATTTTTTCACTGCTGGCTTTGACCGCTTTTGCGGTTGCGTCGTTCAATGCTTGCAAAGGCGACAAAGAAGATGACAACACGAATGATGATGCAGTTGTTTTCACTGATGGTGATGTTCAGTACAAAATGTCGCTCAGCGAGTTGAAAGACAACGATTCGGAACTCTCTTTCAATCAGGTGATTGAATATATCAAGCCTATCGACTTGAAAGAGGATATAACCTTCACTTTCAAGTATTCGTCTGACTCGGTTGCTGCATCAGACAGCGCATCGTCCGATAAAAAGAGTCTGCCAATCACCGAGGCCTCGATGGTAATCGATTGTGGTTCAGAGTCGAACGCCCAAATGGTGCGTGATTCGATGTTGACCGATACCGTTTCATATAACATTTCAGTTGAAGGCTCAAAGGTGATTTGCACTTACAAGAAAGAAGTGCTTGAAAACATGACTTACGCTGCTGCGGAAGCATTTTACAACGAGTTGGCCAAAAAACTTGGCGATCAGCGCAAGAAAAACGATGCCAATAAGGCTAAAGAGGAGAACGATGCAAAGAAGCAGGAGGCCGAGAATAATCGTAAAACCAATTATAATTTCGATAAGGATTCCGTTGGCGCCGTTATCAGCACCGACTCGACCATCAGTTACACGCTTGTGAAATCGGGCGTTGCGGCGGTTTACAACTTCACATTCGACAAGAACACTGGCATGATTACCAGCGGTTCGGTTGTCTGTGTTTGCAAAAACAGCGATGTTGCGAAGGCTTATGCCAAAGAGCACATGAAGGACAAGAATGCCAATGGTCAACTGCTATTCAAGTCAATCAACCTTGATGGCAGCAATGTGATTATGGTTTATTCTGATTCGGCTATTGCAGGATTGAACAAGCGCGATATTGTTGCTGCACAGCAGAGCGGAAAAGAGCCTGATGCATCTTCAATCGGCAGCAATACCGATGTTGAGGAAAACAACGAGGGTGAGAACAACGGAGAAAACACCGAGAACCAACAGGAAGAGAATAATAATTCTCAAAACTCTGAAAATGAGCAAAATGGAAACGGCAATAATCAGAACACAGAGAACAATCAGAGTGAAAATAATCAAAGTGAGAACAATCAGAATGAGAACAATCAGAATGAGAACAATCAGAATGAGAGCAACAACTCTGAAAACACAGAATTAACCCCTGAAGAGAACAGCAATATTAAGCCGGGTGAAAACGAGCAGAATAACAACGGCGAAAATGTTGAACCCAATATACCGGAAACAGAGCCGGAAAACGGGGAAAATGAAGAGGTTGCAAGTATTGTTGGTAGATGGGTTGCTTCTAGTATAAAATTGGTTGGAGAAGGTGTGGATCTTTCTGCTCCGGTAGATGAAAATGATTTAGATTATCTTGATTTCGATAGTGATGGTAATTGTTCTAATGAATGGTTCGATGAAGGCGAAAAAGTAGTGGATCGAGCTACTTATTCCATCAATGATACTGTTTTAAAGTTTACGTGGAATGAAGACAATGAAATGGATTTTTACTACTTCTCACTTTCGGGTGATACTTTACTTTTGTATAAGTATTGTTTCTATTGTCCTGAAACTGAAACGGTTTATGAAAGCCGTGATCATGTGTCAGAACATGTTGAGTTTGTTCTTACACAAAAGCAATACGTCTATAAACGTATGTAATTGTCAGTTTAATGCCAACAAAATAGGAGTCGCTCTTTTAGGGCGGCTCTTTTTTTTATTTACCGATGCAGAAGTGCGAGAAGATATTTCCAAGCACTTCATCAGGCGTTATTTCCGAGCCTAGAATTGAACCCAGATTATCGATAACATCGTGAATGTCAATAGCAAGAAGGTCGGTTTCGGTGTTGTTGCGTAGTTTGTCGGCGGCACGGTCAAGGGCTTCGCGGGCAAGCAGCAGAGCGTTGTAGTGCCGTGCATTGGTGATTATCACATCGTCGGTGTTTTGCTGGCGCATTTTGCTGGTTAGCAGCGTGATAAGACTATCGATATTCCCACTTTTTGCTGAAATAGATACCTGTCCGAGCATCTTTGGGCTGCTCACAGTGGGCAGGTTGGCGCTGTGCAGGTCGCACTTGTTCAGCACCACAATCAGCGCGGCATCGTTGGCCATTTTGGATTCAATCTCGCCGAGTGATGCGGTGATTTTTGCGGCCGTGTCAGCGGCATCGAACATAGCAATCACAATGGCCGCGCGGCTAATCTTCTCGAATGTCTTTTCAATGCCAAGATTCTCTATGGTGTCGGTCGTCTGACGGATGCCGGCGGTGTCGATGAATCGGTAAGTTACGCCGTCGATGTTGATGGTGTCTTCGATGGCGTCGCGAGTGGTGCCGGCAATGTCGCTCACAATGGCGCGGTCTTCCTTCAGAATGGCGTTCAATAACGTCGATTTGCCCACATTCGGTTCACCGATGATGGCTACTGGCACGCCGTTTTTGATAGCGTTGCCCAGAGTGAACGACTTTATTAGGCGGTCGATTTCCGCACCGATGTTATTCAGCAGGGTGTTGAGTTCAGAGCGGTCGGCAAACTCAACATCTTCTTCACTGAAATCGAGTTCCAACTCAACCAGCGATATGGTTTTCAGCAACTCGTCGCGCAGGTGCGCCAGTTCGGTCGAGATGCCGCCGCGCATCTGGTTTAGCGCCACGCGGTGCGATGCTGCGCCGTTCGAGGCAATCAGGTCGGCCACGGCTTCAGCCTGTGATAGGTCCATCTTGCCGTTCAGGAAGGCGCGCTGAGTGAACTCGCCGGGTGCGGCCATCCGTGCTCCGTTGGCGATGAGCGTTTGCAGAATCTGCTGCTGGATGTATTGTGAGCCATGGCAGCCGAATTCAACCACATCTTCGCCAGTGAACGAGTGGGGGGCGCGGAAAACGGTCATCACCACTTCGTCGATAATGCCAGATTGGTTGCTGATGGTGCCAAAAGCCGCAGTGTGCGACGGCATTGCGGCAATGTCGAAATTCTTCCGCCGAGCGGTGAAAACACGGCCGGCCACAGTCAGAGCATCGGCTCCGCTCAAGCGCACAAGAGCGATGGCACCGCATCCGGGTGCTGTTGATATGGCGCAGATTGTATCGGAAAAATCCATCAGTCAGAAATTTTGCGCAAAGATAGCATTTGATGTGCAGAAACAAAAAAGGCCAGGCAGCATCGGAAACCGCCCAGCCATAAACTTAAAACTTCGAGAACTTATAACTTAAAACTTACTTCGTCCATCCGTTCATGCGCAACCATTTCTCGCAGGCGTCGTGCCAGAATGCCTGAGTTTCAATCGGATTTCTTGCGCCAAGACCATGGTCGCCGCGGGCATAAAGGTGAAGTTCGCACTCAACTCCCTTTTCGCGCAAAGCGTTGGCGTAATTGACGCTGTTTGTGTAAGGTACCAGTTTGTCGTTCATGGCGTGAGCCAGGAATGTCGTCGGTGTTTCTGCGGTAACTTGTTTCTCGTTTGAGAATCGGTCGATCAAAGTTTGGTTGTTGGCGTCAGAGCCGAGAAGACACTCACGTGTGCCTTTTTCGCTGTAACTCGGTTCCATGGTGATGACAGGGTAGACGAGCACTGCAAAATCGGGTCTTGCACTCACATTTTCAGTGGGTTTGTACACTTCGTCGTTGAAGTGAGTCGATGCCGTTGAAGCCAGATGACCGCCAGCCGAGAATCCCACAATACCAACGTGCTCAGGGTTGATGCCGTATTCAGCGGCATGGCTGCGCACGTAGCGAATAGCCTGCTGAACATCCTGCAGCGGGCCGTCGCAGCGTTTTTCCATAAACTCATCTTTTGGCATGCGATAGCGCAAAACAAAGGCCGAAATGCCGATAGAGTTGAGCCATGTTGCTTGGTTGACACCTTCAAAGGCGTACGACAGACCAGCATAACTGCCGCCGGGGCACACAACAACTGCCGTGCCCGTCGGGTTTTCGTCGGCAGGGTAGTAGGCTATCGACGGCACCTTAATATCTCTCGCAAAGAACGATGTGGTACTTACTTCGTCGAGTTTGCTTGCGTCAACGTCTTTCGCGCCTGGAATCTTGCCATTCCAAAGGTCGATGATTTTTTGCGGTTCCTTCGGTGCGGGCATTCCGGGGAACTGTGCGTTTGCCGTTTGTGTAGCGGCTGTCAGGCAGATTGCTGCCATTGCTGTTAAAATAGTGGTTTTCATTACTTTATTGTATTAAGTTGTTAGTCTTTCTTGATTGCTTTCGCGATGATTTCGGCCATGTATGCGGCACCCGGCTCGTCGGGGTGAATGCCGTCAACAGCAAAATATTCTTGCTTGTCGGCCAATTCTTTATGCAAATCGATGATTGTCAGATTGTTTGCTTTTGCGATTTCGGTCACAGCCGGAATAACGCCCGCCACAATCACCGAGTCGTTGATGCCCCAGCCGTGGCTGAAGGCGGGGGCAGGGGTGCAGATAAAAATCTGCGGATTGCGCCCGTTCGATTTCAGTGTGTCGATAAGCGACTGATAGTCTGTCTTAAAACGCTCGGCATTCCAGTTCTGCGGCTTGGTGTCGTTGGTGCCAAGTTTGATAACCACAATGTCGGCGTTGAGCGCCATTGCGTTAGAGAATTCCTTGCAAATCCAATACGGATAATCGGCGTCTTTCTGCAGTGTGGTGCCGCTTTTGCCGCAGTTCTGCACGCTGTAGCCATCGCCCAAAATGCGGTTCAGCACCACAGGATAGTCGTCGCGGCTTTGGATTTTGATGCCGTGGCCTTCGGTGATGCTGTCGCCGACGCAGGCCACCCGAATCTGCTCGTTGCCGCCGCACGCCATAAGCGAAAGCGAAGCAATTGCTGCAAATAAGATATTATGTTTCATCGTTTTGTGTTTATTGCGAAAAATCGTAGCCAAATATAGACAACTTGAGCATTAAATGTATTCCGGCTGTGATTTTTTTAAAATCTTTGCCCGCGAACAAAATGTTTGAAACAAATCGGCCTTTTTCACGTAATCATTTTATGCAAACGTTTGTATTGTTACAATATTTAAATACTTTTGTCGAACAAAATTGAATCGAATGGACACTATAACAGCCAACGTTTTCCAGATAGACGGCAACACCAGCCGCCCCACAGTGATTTTCAATGCCACAACTGGCCAGTTCAGGCTTTTAGGGCGGTCGATTCTTGAAAATTCGATTCGTTTCTACGAGCCGATATCAAAGTGGATCGCTCAATATATCAAGCATCCGGCCGAAAAAACCGAATTTCACATGGAACTTGAGTATTTCAACACCAGCACATCGAAGTATCTGCTTCAGATTATGCAACAGTTTGAAACTCTGTTCGAAACGGGTGCCGATGTGACAATCGTCTGGTACTATTCTGACGAAGATATGCAGGAATTGGGCAATGATTATCAGCAGATTGTGAAAGTACCATTCGAATTCAAGAAACTGTCGGTGCAGGCATAGAAAAGTCTTCTTGTTGATATTCAGATGTTTCTGCTT
>JAEEGG010003886.1_pt1 | contig 36793 bp, 31 predicted proteins | sample 9134161 | NCBI WGS metagenome assembly JAEEGG01 (sample SAMN16246543, study PRJNA631951) | gut metagenome | biome: gut microbiome; feature: rumen; material: CR-attached | host: Bos | place: Iran: Karaj | collected 2018-10
CTATTTCTGCACTGATTTCGCGTTTCTCTGCAGGTTTTGGTTTTTCCTTCCATGGCTTCCTGCCCGCACCTTCCATAACAGCAACATCCGGCTGACTCAAACCCATAAGCTCGTAGTAATAGGTATTAGGCATAAGTTCCTGCTTATTCTCGGAATTAATCTCAACCCGTCCGATGCATTTAGACTTGGGATGAGTTGTTTTTCCTTCAGTTTCGGTAGACTGTCGTTCACCGACGTAAACATAAAGATAGTTTACATTTCCTCTTTTGAAGATATATCCGCCCATGTCAGGAAGCGGTACACGAATACCTGGATAAATCATTGAATTACCTATACTCTATATTAAGTAGATATGTAGAGTATACAACAAAACGGTCAGAAAATCAAATAAAATCAATGAATTATGACAAGATTTAAAAGAAAATATGGGTGATTCAGAAAAAGAAGAAGTTTTGATACGACCAGAAAAATCAATGTGTTACGTAAATACTATACATTATAGGGTGCAAGTTCGGTTACAAAAAACTTCTTTTTTGTTTTACACCTAACTGTAAAATTGTTAGAATTTTACCATTATTGAGTGTTATGAATTGTGTACCTCTCTTTCCTAGACAATAACGACATAAAAGAACACTTATGATTTCGAATAAAAAATTTTTCAGATCATCCTAATCGGCTAGAACTATAGGAAATGAAAGACAGATTTTGATAATTCTGCACGGATGCGGAATTTACTCATAAAAGCATGATGCTAAGGAAAAATATGACAAAAGGAAAAGTTAAGTGGTTTAACAACCTTAAGGGATTCGGTTTTATAATTCCCGAAGACGGAGGCGAAGAGGTTTTCATTCACTATTCTGCAATAGAAAATGACGGATTTAAGACGCTTAAGCCGAAGGACAATGTGCTCTATGAATTCGAGGAAACAGATAAAGGTCTCCACGCAACAAAGCTTATTGTTCTGAAAAATAATCGTGACAACGTTCACGTAGAAGAAAATATGACCGAATGCAGAGAAGGGAATGATGCTGATTAGCTGAAAATAAAAGAAAAGCATAAAGCAGGATGTAATTGTCTTTTTTATCAGAACCGGAACTCTGTGAGTGTCCGGTTTTTTTATCATCCAGAAGTTGTTTTTCAGGGGAAAAATCGAAAACCGTGGTCGGATCAGATCGATCAGCGAGAAATAGAGTTCGAATGAGATTGATCATCAAAAAAATCCGGCCACATGCTCTTATAGCCGGACCGGAATAATTATGATGGTGCGGGCATACCCGCAGAAAAACTGCCGGGCTTACATATTTCCTATTATTTCACCGGCGAATTCAGAACACTTGATTTCCACTGCATTTTCCATAAGGCGTGCAAAATCATAGGTTACCTTCCTTGCGGAGATGGCACCCTCCATACCCTTAATCACCAGATCAGCAGCTTCAGTCCAGCCCATATGACGAAGCATCATCTCGGCAGAAAGGATGATTGAGCCAGGATTTACCTTATCCATTCCGGTATACTTTGGCGCCGTGCCGTGGGTAGCTTCGAACATTGCACATGTGCTTCCAATGTTAGCGCCGGGAGCAATGCCGATTCCACCAACCTGAGCGGCAAGAGCGTCAGACATGTAATCACCGTTGAGATTCAGAGTTGCGATTACATCGTACTCAGCAGGACGCAGGAGGATCTGCTGAAGGAATGCATCAGCAATGCAGTCCTTAATCACAATATCCTGATTATTGTTAGGATTGCGAACTGTCATCCACGGACCCTTGTCAATGAGTTTGCCGCCGAACTCGTCTCTGGCCAATTCATATCCCCATTCCTTGAAGGAGCCCTCTGTGAACTTCATGATGTTGCCCTTGTGAACAAGGGTTACAGATCTGCGGTTGTTGGCAATCGCATATTCAATGGCAGCCCTGACAAGTCTCTGTGTACCTTCCTTTGAAACAGGCTTTACACCGATACCGCAGTGCTCATCAAATCTGATCTTGGTCACATTCATTTCATTCTTCAGGAAACTGATCACCTTCTGAGCCTCCGGGGAATCAGCCTTCCATTCGATACCGGCATAAATATCCTCGCTGTTTTCACGGAAAATAACCATATCCACCAGTTCAGGATGCTTGACCGGGCTAGGAACACCGTCAAAATAACGAACAGGGCGGAGGCACACATACAGATCAAGATTCTGACGGAGGGCAACATTAAGCGAGCGGATACCTCCTCCGATAGGTGTGGTAAGAGGTCCCTTTATGGAAACGACATATTCCCTGAGAAGATCAAGAGTTTCCTGAGGAAGCCATACATCACTGCCATAAACCTTTGTTGACTTCTCACCAGCGTATATTTCCATCCAGCTGATTTTTCTTGAATCTCCGTAGGCCTTTGACACAGCAGCATCAACAACCCTAATCATGGCAGGAGTTATATCACTGCCGATTCCGTCGCCCTCTATGAACGGGATGATCGGATTTGCAGGGACATTCAGAGTACCATTTGCATTAACAGTAATTTTTTCTCCGTTGGAAGGAATTACAACCTTGCTTGTCATCAGAAAACTCCATCTTAATTATAAAAACATACCGCACGAAACGGTCAAAACCTTTAGATCAATTATACCATCAGGCAGGTAGTTAAACATAGAAGGAACATCAAAATGGAAATTTGCAAGGAAATCAAAATCAGATCTGTTAAAATAGCATAAATTCCAGAACACAGGCAGGATCTCTTCAGTGCAGATCCAGATCGCATCAGCAGGATATCATCGGATGAACAGAAAAGTGGTTGTAGGCATGTCCGGCGGCGTGGATTCGTCCGTATCGGCATATCTGCTCAGAGAGCAGGGTTATGATGTGGTCGGACTGTTCATGAAAAACTGGGAGGAGGACGATGACACAGGGTACTGCAGTGCAGCAAAGGATCTGGCCGATGCACAGGCGGTATGCGACAGACTCGGAATCGAACTGAAGACTGTCAATTTTGCTGCTGAATACTGGGATAATGTTTTTGAACATTTTCTCAGCGAGTACAAAAACGGAAGAACCCCGAATCCTGATATTCTCTGCAACAGCGAAATCAAGTTCAAGGCTTTCATGGACTACGCCTTTTCCCTGCTTGGAGCTGAGTACATGGCCACCGGACACTTTGTCCGGAACCGGCTAAACGAAAAAACTGGAAAATTCGAACTGCTGAGAGGAATCGATCCTGCCAAGGATCAAAGTTACTTTCTGCATGCCGTAAGTCACGAGCGCATAGCAAAATCAATTTTTCCTGTCGGCGGAATGATCAAAAAAACAGAGGTTAGAACTCTGGCTGAAAAACTAGAACTGAAGACAGCGGCTAAGAAAGACAGCACAGGAATCTGCTTCATAGGCGAAAGAAGATTCAAGGAGTTTCTGAACAGATTTCTTCCGGCGAAACCGGGTAACATCGAAACGCCTGACGGGAAGGTTATCGGTCGACATGACGGTCTCATGTATCACACCCTTGGTCAGAGAAAGGGACTTGGTATCGGAGGTCAGAAGGACTCTGACGGTGAACCGTGGTATGTTGTGGACAAGGATCTGGATCGCAACGTACTGATAGTTGCCCAGGGAGGCACCAACAGACTGCTGATGTCTACAGGACTTACCGCCTCGTGTCTCACCATGGTGGACAGAGAGCCTGTCAGAGAGATTTTTAAATGCACTGTTAAAACAAGATACCGTCAGCCAGACATCCCCTGCACCGTTTACCCTGATGGAAACGGCAGCATAAAGATAATGTTTGATCACCCGGTTGCAGCTGTTACACCGGGCCAGTCGGCAGTGTTATACAGTAACGAGGTATGTCTGGGCGGCGGAATAATCACGGAAAGAATAAGGTTGGTATGAACGTAGATATAAACAAGCTTACTTACGCTTTGGCTGCAGTGGTTGAATCACTGTATCAGATTAGCGTTATTGGTCATAGCGGCACAATTAATAAAACCGTTGCTGATCACCTTCTCAAGGGGGTTTTGAAAACGGAGTCGGTAACATCCACTACCATCTATCCTCTTGCACAACTTAAAAACGGACTTTCCTTTTTCAGTGACAGCAGCACTCTCGACGCCACCGCTGTTAAGGAAATTAATTACTACGTACCGTCCATACTGAAACTGATGTCAGTGTACACATCACACAATGAGCTCAGACAGTCATTCTCCGATGAACTTATAAGCATCAAGGAAACACTTGCACACCAGGAGAATAAATCACTTTTTGTCAGCAAACATATAGCCAACTGGTATGTTCACAACATTTCAGAACCCAATCTGTTTGCCATGCAGATATTCGGTTCAAAGGAAGCACTTTCAAAGGATATGAATCTTATCTTCATAAGAGCGCTTATCATGTCAGCAATGAGAGCATGCATCCTGTGGAGTCAGATGGGCGGATCACAGGTCGGTTTAATTTTCAACCGTTCAAAAATGGCCATATGTGCAAAACGTATGCTAGAAGTAATATAGGAGCAAAAAATGGAATTATCCTCATTAACAGCAATATCACCCATAGACGGGCGATACAGTAGCAAATGCAACGAACTCAGAGATATCTTTTCTGAATACGGTCTGATGAGATGCCGTGTCAGGGTTGAGGTTTCATGGCTCAAGAAACTTGCTGCATGCCCGGGGATCACCGAGGTGAACAACCTGTCAGATGAAGCTGTTTCATTTCTTGACGGCATAGTCCAGAATTTTTCTGTGAAAGACGCTTCCCGCATCAAGGAAATTGAAAGAACTACAAATCACGACGTCAAGGCAGTGGAATATTTTCTCAAGGAAAAAACAGCTGATAATGAAGAGCTGGCAAAAATCAGTGAATTTATTCACTTCTCCTGCACCTCTGAAGATATAAACAACAATTCTCACGGTCTGATGCTTCTTGAGGGAAGAGATCGTGTTCTCCTGCCTCAGTTGAAGAAAATAATCGACGCCATAGCTGATCTGGCTGTTAAGTACAGGGATATTCCTATGCTTTCCAGGACCCACGGTCAGCCAGCAACACCTTCCACACTGGGAAAGGAAATGGCCAATGTCTGTTACCGCCTGCACAGACAGTACAGGCAGATTGAAGCGGTAAAGATTCTGGGCAAAATCAACGGTGCGGTAGGCAACTACAATGCTCATATGGTGGCCTATCCTGATGTAGACTGGTGCCGGCTTTCACAGGAATTTGTAACTGACCTGGGACTTACCTGGAATCCGTACACAACTCAGATCGAGCCTCATGATTATGTGGCCGAGCTGTTCAATGCCGTATCCAGATTCAACACAATACTGATGGATTTTGACAGAGATGTATGGGGATATATCAGCATCGGTCATTTCAAGCAGAAGACGATTGCAGGAGAGGTGGGATCCTCTACCATGCCACACAAGGTTAACCCGATTGATTTCGAGAATTCCGAAGGAAACATCGGACTTGCCAATGCAGTTTTCAGCCATCTGGCAGCAAAGCTACCTGTATCAAGATGGCAGCGGGATCTTACAGACAGTACAGTTCTTCGCAATATCGGCGTCGCTTTCGGTTACAGTCTGATTGCATATCAGTCTACACTCAAGGGTATTTCCAAACTGGAGGCAAATCCTGAGAATTTGGCCAGAGATCTGGATAACAACTGGGAAGTTCTCGCTGAACCTATTCAAACGGTTATGCGCAGATACGGCATTGAAAAGCCATACGAAAAACTGAAGGCTCTTACCAGAGGACAGAAGGTTAATGCGGAAATCATGAAGAATTTCATCGAAACAATTGATATTCCGCAGGAAGCAAAGAATGAGCTCCTAAATCTTACACCTGCAACATATATCGGCAGAGCTGTACAATTCGTTGATGAACTTGAATCCTATCTCAAAGACTGAATATTTTAGGAGTCTCCAACAGTAAATCCCTCAGTTCGAGGGATTTTTTTTTAGAAAATTCAGACTTCTGTCTGATCCGTTCATCAGTGATGCGGATGAGGCCCAGGACCTACACCCGGTCCCGGTGGAATTACCATCGGTCCATGAGAATGCTTTGGAGGCGGTGCATCGTGTCCGTGAGAATGCTTTGGAGGCGGTGCATCGTGTCCGTGAGAATGCTTTGGAGGCGGTGCATCATGTCCGTGAGAATGCTTTGGAGGCGGTGCATCATGTCCGTGAGAAGGCTTTGGAGGCGGTGCATCGTGTCCGTGAGAATGCTTTGGAGGCGGTGCATCATGTCCGTGAGAAGGCTTCGGTGGCGGTGCATCATGTCCGTGATGATGTTCATTATGAGCAAGCAATCTGTCGAAAAAAAGGTGCGGCATGGATGAAGATGTGCCTACTGCAGATCTGTTGTATACGGATTTATCATCATAAGGAACATGGGTAGAAGCAAAGACTGATGTTGCCCCAAGCAGCATGACTGCGAAAGTCACAAATTTAAACCTGAATTTCATAAAAATCTCCCTATTGCAAAGGAACAGTACTTCTCTAAAAGGCGTGAAGATCACGCCAGCAAACAAATAACTAATCCTAAATCACCTAACCTTAGATCAGAACCTAGGAGGAGGCGGCGCATGATGTCCCGGAGGTGGTGGAGGCGGCGCATGATGTCCCGGAGGAGGCGGAGGCGGCGCATGATGTCCCGGAGGAGGAGGCGGCGGCGCATGATGTACCGGAGGAGGCGGAGGCGGCGCGTGATGTCCCGGAGGTGGTGGTGGCGGCGCATGATGATGATGCGGAGGTGGTGGTGGCGGCGCATGATGATGATGCGGAGGTGGTGGTGGCGGCGCATGATGATGATGCGGAGGTGGTGGTGGCGGCGCATGATGATGATGCGGAGGTGGTGGTGGCGGTTCATGATGATGAGCCATCAAACCCGACGACACTTCATAAATGAGAGGCAGTGAAGCATCAACCACATTTTTATAACCAAGATCCTCATTCACAAACTGACCAGCGTTGGAGACGGTAGCAGCAGCTGACGATGAGGTGATAATAAATAATGCAGCTATGGTAGTAAGTTTAAAATAAGATTTCATAGAATCCTCTTACTGCAAAGTAATTTTCACCTAATTAAAATAATAGCGTGAAATCAATCACGCTATAAACACATACAACTAAACAAAAGGGCTAAAAAAACTGATATCAGTGTCTGTGGTGACCACCGCCAGGTCCTACTCCTGGTCCAGGTGGGATAACCATAGGTCCATGCCCGCCGCCACCGTGTCCGCCAGGTCCATGCCCACCGCCACCGTGTCCGCCAGGTCCATGCCCGCCGCCACCGTGTCCGCCAGGTCCATGCCCGCCGCCACCGTGTCCGCCAGGTCCATGCCAACCGCCACCGTGTCCGCCAGGTCCATGCCCGCCTGGACCGTGATGTCCTCCTGGTCCATGAGGACCCGGACGAGGACCCGGACCATAATGTCCATGATGAGGACCAGGACCAGGACCGTGATGATGATGAGGACCAGGACCGTGATGATAACGAGGTCCTGGAGGTGGTGGTGGAGGCGGACGGTGATAATAGCCTGGATCGTCGTAGAAGAAATCATCCTCTATAACAATACATCCATTCAGACTCACAGCCGCAAACATGCAGATTGCAGACAATAAAGATAATTTCATGGATTATTCTCAACCAGTAATATCTAAAACAACTGTACATACATACTTTCTCATTGCTGAAATGATAATTATTCAGAAATTAAAAGGATATCTGTACAGATCCCATAACTCTCAGAAATTATAGCATTACGTCCAAACGGGAAAATGATAACTGATTAGAATATTACGAATAAACTAGTCACATATCACCATTCTCAGCAAGGCTACATATTATGTGACTAAGGGATGCGTAAATTGTTCACGATAATTTACGCAAGGATGTGCATATGCAGGCTGTCGTGCTCAAATACCGTACTTAACCTGTTAAATTAAAGGCATTATTCTACGGAGCAAGACGTTCCAGTTCCCAGCATGTGTCCTTTCTTGTATAAAGAAAACGATCATGTAAACGATTTTTGCCACCCTGCCAGAACTCTATGGAAACAGGTTCAACTCTGAATCCTCCCCAAAATGACGGCACGGGAACCTCCCCTTTGGCAAACTTGTTTTTTAATTCCAGGAACTTTGCCTCAAGCACAGATCTTGCTGAAATAACGGAAGACTGATGGGAAACCCACGCTCCGATCTGACTGTCACGAGGTCTGGAAGTAAAGTAGCTTATAACCTCAAGAGTACTGATCCGTGATGCTCTGCCCTGAATATGAACCTGACGCTCCAGCGGATACCATGGAAAAAGAAGACTGACACAATTGTTGTTTTCTATGTGTCTTGCCTTTCTTGACGTTAGATTAGTAAAAAATACAAATCCCCTTTCATCAAATTTCTTCAGCAGTACAGAACGCTGACACGGCATTCCGGTACTGTCAGCAGTAGCCACTACCATCCCGGTAGGATCTGCGAGTTCAGCGTCAATAGCCTCCTGAAGCCACTTTTCGAAAAGAGGAAGCGGTTCGGACGGCATATCATCTTTTAACAAGGCTCCGCGTTCATATGAGCGGCGGATACCGCTGATAATCATAATACCTCCACACAAAAAGTTAAAAAAGGGATCAATGAAACATTGTATCCCCTAGAAATAAAACAGAATTTTCACTGCAAATCTGCACACATGAGGAACTTCCGTTAAACCTCAGTTCACCTGACTGAAAAAACAGGTGTCCTCTGTTCCATCAAAATGAATCTCATTATAATAGACGGTCTGTGCCAGACGATCAAACTCCTTTATCTTGTCTGATCGCGTATCGTTGTCCGCTACCCTGCGGCGAAGAGATTTAACCATACTGGTAAACAGTTCTCTGTTGTCGCCGAAAGCATGAACCATACAGTTGCTGGCAAGATCAATTTCATTTCTCAAATCGCTGATAACAGGCTCTCTGACCTTTCCGTCCTTGCTGTAAAAATCGGCTTTAAAAATATGCTGATACACCTGAGCCATCTGCATCAAGGAATTACGCTGCATCTGGGTCAGAAAATTAAGACTGTCAATATAAGCCTCAACATCGTCCCTTATATCGTTCCTGTTGTCATCAAAACCTAGCATATCTCCACCGCATCCCGCGAGTACCAGAGCTGCGGTAAACAGCAGAGATTTACAAAAAGGTCTCATTGTCATTCTACTTTCTTTTCCTGTTGTTTTTGTTAAAAGATTCAGAGGAGACCTGTCTGAATGAACAGCGTTTACCGTTTTTTCTGCTTTTTTCAGATTTCCCGGCGGCAGGAACAAGGCACCTGTCACTGTTACCAATCAGATAATCCTTTCCGCACTTTCTCAGAACATCCCGAATCATTTCATAATTTTCAGGATCATGATACCTGAGAATGGCCTTCTGGATCCTCCTTCTAATCTCGCCCTTTACACAAAATATACCCGGGGTATTATCCTTTATTTTTTCACCGGGATCAAAGCCCGTATAGTACATAGTTGTTGCATTGGATAAAGGAGTGGGATAAAAATTCTGCACCTGATCAACCTGAAGATTATGCTTCTTAAGCCATACTGCCAGCTCAATCATATCTTCATCAGTAGTTCCGGGATGACACGCTATGAAATACGGAATAATCTGCTGGCGTTTCCCCGACTGAGATGAGAATCTTACAAAATATTCCTCAAACTGATCATAGGTGTGAACTCCCGGCTTGTGCATATACCTCAGAGCACCGTCAGCAATATGCTCTGGAGCTACCTTGAGATGACCGCTTACATGATATGTAACAAGCTCTTTTATGTATTCGGGATATAAAATCGCCAGATCAAGTCTGATTCCAGAAGATATAAAAACCTTTTTGATAAATGAAAGCTCTCTTGCCCTGCGGTAAAGATTGACGGCAGGCGACTGATCCGTATCAAGAAACCGACAGACGTTTGGAAACAGGCAGGACTCTCTCCGGCATGACTGCATGGCCTTAAGATTTTTACAGCCCAGTCTGTACATATTGGCAGAAGGTCCTCCGATGTCTGATATGACGCCAGCAAACCCCGGAACTCTGTCCTTTATGTCATTAATCTCTCTCAGTATGCTTTCCTCTGATCTGCACTGAACAAACTTCCCTGTATGGGCGGCAATGGTACAGAAGGCACATCCTCCGAAGCATCCGCGCATACTTGTTACAGAATTCTTTATCATTTCATATGCAGGAATTTTTTCATGATAAGAAGGATGAGGACGACGCTGATACGGCAGATCATATATGAGATCCATTTCCGCTGTCGTGAGCGGGATCGGCGGGGTATTAATCAGAACCGCCCTGTCTCCGTGGTACTGAAGAAGCTTTCTGGCACAGTAGGGATTGGTCTCGTTATGAACCAGATACATGGAATGGGCGTAAAGTTTCTGATCTGCCTTAACATCATCATAGGACGGCATAAGAATATACTCTGCCCTGGCATTCGGATAGGTTGACTCCTCGCGTTCAAGATCTGTGAGATCGGAGTCGGATTTCTTCACTCCTTCCAAAACCCCGACAGGCTCAATCGAAGTGTTTTTTCCCGGGGAGCTCATGTCAATGCCGGGCATGCCTGACGGGGGAGTTCTGACAATAACCGCAGATCCGCGGATATCAGTAATACAGCGGATATCCTCACCTGCATCCAGGCGGAGTGCAAGTTCCACCAGGGAATGCTCGCCGTTGCCGTACAGGAGAATATCAGCCTTGGCATCAAAAATCACTGAACGCTTTACTGTTTCAGACCAGTAGTCAAAATGTGCTGTTCGGCGAAGAGATGCCTCGATTCCGCCAATCACCACAGGAATACCCTTAAATGCCTCCCTGCAGCGGTTGGCATACACCATGGCGGCGCGATCAGGACGTGCACCGTTGACATTTCCAGGGGTATAGGCGTCATCATGTCTGATCTTCTTATCAGCAGTATAGTGATTCACCATTGAGTCCATATTTCCGGCAGAAACACCCCAGAACAGCCTCGGAGGACCGAGACGCTTGAAATCTTCGGCACTGTGCCAGTCAGGCTGAGCAATTATACCGACCTTAAAACCGAAATATTCAAGAGTTCTCCCCAGGATAGCCATGGCAAAACTCGGATGATCCACATAGGAATCACCAGTTACAAGGATCACGTCACACTGACGCCATCCCAGTTTTTTCATTTCATCAGCAGTCATCGGAAGAAACCGGCAGATGTTGCCATCACCAATCGGCTTCAACGAAGTCAGTCGAGCATTGAAAGAAGTCAAGAACCACCATGTAAAAAAGTCAGCAGAATATATCCGTACCATGCAGATTGCACAAAAGCAGAGACAATCAACAGAGCCGACCTAATACTGCCTGAATCAAAAGGGAACTGAACAAAGAAGAACACATCAGGTAAGTAAGTCAACAGCTGCTCCTTCATTTTCAGTCATAAACGAATTTGAATATCAGAACGCGAGAATTCAGCAATCTTATGAATTCCCCGGAGGAAGCAGGAAAGACATCCCTATTTTCTGATTTTTTTTCTTGCTGATGACGCCGCAAGATCCCTGCGCTGCCCCTTGTTGGCATAGGAAAGTCCCTCCAGAACAGAAAAGGCAAAATCTTTGTCCAGCATATTATCGTAGTACTTCACAAAACACTGGGTTGCCCATTCTATATTCCCATCATCCGCCACCAGTTCTCCAAGAGCACGCCAGCCGTCAGCCTGATGAGGATTGATCTTGACCGAGGATGTGTAGTTGATAATCGCCTGATTGCGGTTTCCGGACATGTAGTGAGCCTTGCCCAGCATTGCAAATAGCTCATAATCATTTGCTGCAAGATTCTTCATCTTCTCCAGAACCTTAACCGCCTCAAGATATTTTCCCTGATCCATAGATTCCAGAGCCTTAAGCTTGGCATCCATAACCCTGTTCTTTATCTCATCGAGAGACAGTCTGGGACCGGTAGATTCATACGTTGGTGCCCTAGTACTGAAATTTTTAAGTTCCGACTCTGTCAGCAGATAAATCTTATCCGGAGGAGTATCAATCATCGCCATGCGGATGGAATCGGGAACATTGAACCTCCGGTAGTAATCATTAAGAGAGACAGAAACGGCCCGTGCATCTGAACTGTCCTTGAACTTGAGATTTGAAGCTCTGTGCACACCTAACTTTGATCTCGGATAGGCAGTTCTCGGAGACCCAGCCGCAAATATGGAAATACAGGAACTGAAGCAGTGCATACCGGATTCAACAACAGTGGCCATTTTCTTGTCAGCAATAAAATTGCCAATCAAGACTCCCTGCCCCAAATCGCCACCGTTGCTGTTCAGCACTACCATAAATCTTGCTATTCCACTCCGGGTCATCTGCTCGTAGACTTCCACGAATTTATCATAATCACCGTTCTCCACATCCCCGCTGAAGTGAATTGAACCTATGCCGTTGTCAGTATAGCCTGTGGTAATCTCTGCAGCAGAAACAACACCGGACAGAAAAAAGGAACTTACGGCAGAATATACAGCCAAGCGTTTAAGTAATTTCACTTAACCTCCCCCGAAGATGCAAAAGCACGAATAAAAAGAGTATGATTCTTATTAGAAATAATATATCACGGAATAAGATAACAAAAACAAAAACAAAAACAAAAACAAAAACAAAAACAAAATCAAATCATCAGACTTTGAAAACAGCGATGAGGAACAAAAAACATTGAAACACGGGATACCGCATTCAGAGGGTTCATCAACCATAAGTGCAATAACTTAGACTTATGGTATAATTCACGTAAAGTTTGAATATGGAGTTTGTTTGTGTCTGAGCAGAAATTAAATTACAAGGAAGCCGGTGTTGATATTGATGCCGGAGAGGCTTTAGTCGAAAAAATTAAATCCGACGTAAAGAAAACAACCCGTCCTGAAGTCATCGGCGGTCTTGGCGGCTATGGTGCACTTTGCAGAATTCCGCAGGGATATAAAAAGCCTGTGCTTGTTTCCGGTACAGACGGCGTGGGAACAAAGCTGCGCGTTGCTATCGATATGAACAGACATGACACGGTCGGCATCGATCTGGTTGCAATGTGCGTGAATGATCTGATTGTACAGGGAGCTGAGCCGTTGTTCTATCTTGACTACTATGCCACAGGTCATCTCAATGTTGATCAGGCTGCGACAGTAATCTCTGGCATATGTCGCGGATGTGAAATGTCAAACTGTGCTCTGATTGGCGGTGAAACTGCAGAAATGCCGGGCATGTACGCCAGAGGTGACTACGACATGGCTGGGTTTGCAGTAGGCGTCGTCGAAGAAGATGAGATTATAGACGGAAGCAAGGTTGCTTCAGGAGATGTTCTTGTTGGTATTGCATCCTCAGGTCCGCATTCCAACGGATTTTCACTAATCCGCAAGATAGTTGAGGTAAGCAAGGCTGATCTCAATGCACCATTTGACGGAAGAACCCTGGGAGAAGCTCTTCTTGCTCCTACCAGAATCTACGTCAAACCTCTGCTCAAGCTGATCAAAGCACTTCCTGTCCATGCTCTGGCCCACATCACCGGAGGCGGATTCTGGGACAACATACCAAGAGTTCTTCCGAAAAATACAAAAGCGGTCATAGACGGAAAGTCATGGAACTGGCCGGAAATTTTCAACTGGCTGCAGAAGAACGGTAATGTTGACAGAAGAGAAATGTACCGAACTTTCAACTGCGGTGTAGGTATGATAGCTGCTGTTCCTGCAGAAAGCGCATCAAAGGCAGTAGAGCTTCTTAATGCTGAGGGAGAAAAGGCATGGATCCTTGGAAAAATTGAATCAGCAGCCGATAATGAAGTTCAGGTGGTTATCAACGAATGATGCCGTCTGTACTCTTTCGGAGTTATTTGTTTTAACATCGGAATATCCCGCTTTTTCCTTCGTATAAAGCGGGATTTATTTTATCTTTCACCTGACACCTGCGAATTTTACACATGTCCGGAGTAACATACAGCATACCTTGCCCAAAATGTGGGCGGATACATGAAGTAACCTACGGCACGAGCATGATCTGCACAAACAGAGCTCTGACAGTTTCCTGTCTTTACCACGGTGGAAGACCTCTGCTAGAATACATTATAAAATCAAAATCCATCCGGGATAAAACCTTTGAACTGCTCTACAGCGGATATTCACTTAATGAAGGGTACTGCTACAGCACCTACTACTGCAGCAAATGCAAAAAAATCTTTACCAGATTCCATTTTTCTCTTTCAAACGGTACTGATAGATGGGAGCCTGAGTATCACTGCTGGCACTGCAAAAAAACTCTTTCTTGCATTATGCAAAAAGACATAAATGATACAGTTCTGCAATGCAAATGCGGATTTGAATTTAAAGTTGATTTAAATTCATGTCCGGAACCAGAAAACTGGTCATAAAATATCCCTTTTAAATTTTTTTTGTTCTGTGAACATAACCTCTTTTTCTCCTGTTTTGATGTCTAACTCTCGATCTGAATCTGAAATTCAATTGTTAGGTTCTTCACAATTTTACTTTTTAGATACATTTTTAAAATAGTTCTAGGTATAATTGAATTTACGCGTATAACACACAAGTAGTGGGTTCTGATTTTGCAATTATCCAAATATCTTGCAAAATGCAAATCAGCTGCAATTATAAATACCAAAGAGTACTGCCAGTTTGTAATGCTCAAGATTTAAAAACATATAAAGGACCGAGAACATTATTATGCAGAAAATGAATTCAGCCGATCAAATTTTCAGATTCAGCAGTGTTGCACAGCTTAAAGAATGGAAGCTGCTGATCGTTGACGACGAAGATGACGTGCATAGAATAACCAGACTTGCACTGACAGGTCTGCGTTATGACGGTCTTAAGATCAAGTTCCTGTCTGCATACTCAGGTGAGGAAGCCTGCAAGATACTCAGCGAAAACAACGACATTGCCTTGGTTCTTCTTGACGTGGTGATGGAAACAGATCATGCCGGTCTTGATGTCGCCGATTATGTTCGTAACGATCTGCATAATGACATTGTCAGAATAGTTCTCAGAACCGGACAGCCAGGTCAGGCACCAGAGGACGAAATTCTTGATCGCTATGATATTGATGACTACCGTGAAAAGACGGATCTTACAGCACAGAAGTTGAGAACCCTGGCAAGATGCAGTTTCAATTCATATAAAGATAAGCTTGATCTCTGCGGTATAACAAGGAAAATTATCGATATCAACACAATCTCCAGAGGTCTTGTCAACTGTGAAACAGTTCATGACGGAGCCAGGTACGTCTATCAGACTCTGTACAGAATGATAAGCGGCGAGGAATTGCCAGATAACGACGAAAGTCTGAAAGGTCACATATTCTCTTTTCTTAAATCCGGTCCAAACAAGGTAACCTTCGTTGATTACATCGCTGGAGGCAGCGTACCTGCCGACAAACTTCCGGATCCTATAATTGAACAGAGCGTTATTGAGCATACATCCATATTCCAGGATGGAAAATTAACTGCAATCAGTTATGCCGATTTTCACGGAATAGTTTTCTACGTTAATGCACCAAACAATACAGGATATGTATTTGAAAAGTACATTGCGGATCTGCTGCAGGAAACCCTGTCAACACACTACAGAAACATGTATCTCAACGATCTTATAAACCGTAACCAGCGTGAGATCATGTACCGCATATGTGAAGTAGTCGAGACTAGATCCAAGGAATCAGGTGTTCACGTTAAACGAGTGTCAGCCTACTGCGAACTTCTGGCCAAGCTTTACGGAATGCCGGCCAAGGATGTGGAGCTTCTAAAAAAAGCCGCACCACTGCATGATCTCGGCAAAATTGCCATTCCTGATCAGATCCTGCACAAACCGGGAAAGCTTGATGATTACGAATGGCAGGTTATGAAAACCCACGCCCAGATCGGCTATGAAATGCTTAAGGATTCAGAAATAGAACTGTTCAATGTAGCTGCCGAGGTTGCCTTCTACCACCATGAGAAATGGAACGGAAAAGGTTATCCTAACGGACTATCCGGTGAATCCATACCTATAACCGGAAGAATTACAGCTATAGCAGACGTTTTTGACGCTCTGGCATCAGATCGATGTTACAAGAAAAAATGGCCAATGGATAAAATCTACAATCTCTTCAAAGAGGAACGTGGGGAACATTTTGATCCTCAGCTTTGCGATCTTTTCATAGAACATTTTGATGATTTCGTAGCAATAAAGGAAAGTCTGGACAGCGGAGAATTCAGTTCTGAGGATCTGCTGAACAATCTGAGCGGTGCAGATGAAGAAGAAGAAGATGTTACACTCTGTGAGGCATCCAAGACAGAAAAAGTTCAGTAAAATATCAATGCTCATGCAAAAGATCAGATGTATGTCTGATCTTTTTTTTGCCTGCACAAATCAGCATTTGAACATGGAATTCAGATGAAAACTCCAAGGTTGATCAGAACCATGCCCTGCTCAGACAGTCTGAATTTCCGGCATGGAACAGGAGTCATCAGAGATCATAAACCAGATCCATGTACTTGCATTCTGCGTACTGCAGGAACAGTAAGGAGCAGACCCGAACAGTTCAGCGGAACAGGCAAAGTACTATTCCCAGTAGGTATGCCAGTTATCTGGCTTTCCCTTTTTCATCATGTTCTTCAGTTTTTCCTCGTGTGCCTCCAGCTCAGCAGGACTGGCATGGATCACTTTAAGAGGTCCATGCTGGATCCCTCCTGCTTTTTTGCCTGATGACTCATCATCTGCACCAAAATTCAGAGAACGCTGCCCTCCGGTCATTGCAAGATACATATCTGCAAGAAGACTGGCGTCCAGCAGAGCACCATGCTGTGTACGACAGGAAGTATCTATGTTGAAAATTTCACACAAAGCATCCAGACTGTATTTTGCGTGTCCCGGTCTCAATCTTCTTGCCTCGGCATAAGAATCCACAATCTGGCAGATTTCACCTAGCTTCACTTCAAGACCGGCAAGAGCAAATTCCTGATCCAGGAAGCCCACGTCAAATTTTGCATTATGGATAATCAGCACAGATCCCTCAACAAAAGATATGAACTCCTGGGCTATATCCTTAAATAGAGGTTTATCAGCAACATACTCATCAGTAATACCGTGAACCTTCATTGCCTCCTCATCTATTTTCATTTCAGGATTGAGAAACTGCTGATATTCTCTTCCTGTAAAATTTCGATCTATAACCTCCACTGCACCGATTTCAATAACTCTGTGGCCAAGATGAGTTGGTCCCTTGTCATTTTTACCTGTTGTTTCTGTATCAAGGAAAACCCAGCGTTTATTGTTAATTTCCATAAAATTCCTGTTAAGCACTTCGAAAATAATAAAAATCGAAAAGTGATCTGTATCGACAGCCAAAAAAATCAGATCATTTCAGATCGTATGTATGAATTTGTGAGTATATCACTGTATGTCATGATAATCCGTGAGAAACATAAAATTTAATGATCCATGAAAGAAATTGTTCAAAAAATATTCACACATAAATGCAGAAATCTCACATTTCAAGATTGAGAATAAAACGCCGATGTGATAAATTGCCCCTGCATACAGAGTTTATGAAATCTTCAGAATTAAAAAAAACAGGAACTTAAAAAATGCTTAGCAAAAATCAGATTCAGTATTTAAAAACATGTGCTCATGACAAAAAGGCAGTTGTAATTGTCGGAAGCAACGGTTTCAGCGAAAACGTGATAAAGGAAATAGATTCAAGCCTCAGCCATCATGAACTGATGAAAATCAAGGTTAACGGTCTAAACAAGGAAAACAAGGATGAAATAGCAGCTGAAATATGCAGCAAGGTAAAGGCTGAAACAGTACAGATCCTTGGCAGCATTATCACAGTTTTCAGACAGAACAAAAAAGATCAGACTAAATTCGTACTTCCCAAAGACTAATCACTGATTTCAGCAAACGGATTTCCAATACTGCCAGAATTAAACCAGATCGAATTACGGACTGTCATCAAAAAAAAAATGAACCGGAAGAAATTCCGCTCTCCACAAAATCACTGTCACGGAGATGCATAACTTCTACCGGTTTCAAAAAGAAAAGGCTCTGTTCAACAAAAGTGTTGATGTCACAGAAACGCATTACGTTTCATAAAGTATTTATATTTTTGAACTTAAAAAAGTAAAATTTTTCGTTCATATAACTTTATGATTTATCATGCTTATTTATGGATCAACACTATTCCATAACAGAGCCAAAGAAAAAAATCCGCATTCAGCGGATCTCTCAGAATTGATATATTTTTAAACGTACTGTACGTCAACAATTTCCATCTTTATCACACCGGCAGGAACCTTGATTGAAACCTCGTCGTCAACTTCCTTTCCGATAAGTCCCTTCGCAATAGGTGTATAGACAGAAATCAGATTATTTTTCAGATCTGCTTCATCCTCACCTACAATTTTGTAGGTAATTTCCTTATCCAAATCAGGTCTGTAGACTTTTACAGTTGATCCGAACACAATTTTGCCGTCGTTCTTGATCTTTGTAATATCTATAATCTGTGCATTGGACAGTTTGCCCTCAATATCGCGAATTCGCGCTTCAATAATACCCTGATGCTCCCTGGCTGCATGGTATTCTGAATTTTCCTTCAAATCACCATGCTCTCTTGCCTCTGCAATGTCCTGAACTACCTTGGGACGTTCCACATTCTTAAGATGCTCTAACTCAGTACGGAGCAGTTCTGCTCCTCTTACAGTCATAGGTACCTTATCCATAAACTACTTATCCTTCTTTGACTGACTTGATTTATCATCGCTGATCTTGGACCAGAACTCCTTTACAGTATCCAGCCACTTCTTCTTCTGCGGGCTGTACTGCTTCATATCCTTCTCTCCGTTTAAGGATTTCTCAAGTTTGACAAGAAGCTCCTGCTGTTCAGAATTCAGGTTAACAGGGGTTTCCACCTTAAGCTGAACAAACAGATCTCCGCGAATATCACTGCCTATAGCCTTGACACCCTTGCCGCGAAGTCTCAGCTGCTTGCCACTCTGAACCTCTTTAGGAATTCTCAGTTCGCACTTCTGCTCACCACCCAGGGTCGGAACTTCGACAGTTCCGCCGAGAGCAGCGGTAGTAAAACTGATAGGTATCTCACAGAACAAATCCAGATCCCTGCGTTTGAAGATCTTATGCTCTGCCACAACAATCTCAATATAAAGATTTCCCGGGGTGCCACCTCTGAAAGCAGCTTCTCCGTCACCCGTGTTACGTATTCTCTGTCCGTTGTCAACACCTGCAGGTATCTTGACATTCACGATTCTGCGTTTCTTTACACGACCTTCACCATGACATGTCTTGCAAGGATTTTTAATTATTCTGCCGGTACCCTGACAGCGTTCACAATCCTGAATCTGGGTCATGAAACCTCTGGAATAACGAACCTGTCCGGTTCCGTGACATACAGGGCAGACATCATCCTTTGCTGCACCCTCGCTTCCCGTACCATGACAGGATTTACATGTACAGTAGGCTTCAAACTCGATATCCTTTGAACAGCCTGCAACAGCCTCTTCCAGGGTAATGCGGCACTGATAAATCAGATCATTGCCACGGGACTGCTGCGGTCTTGCCCGACCGGCGCCGCGTCCGAATACATCGCCGAAAATATCGCTGAACATATCACCGAAATCAGCTCCGCCTCGTCCGCCGAAGCCTCCAAATCCTCCGAAGCCTCCAAATCCGCCGGCACCGCCGCCAAAGCCAGACTGAGGATCATTAGGATCTATGCCCTGATCAAACATCTGTCTCTTCTGAGGATCTGACAGAACCTCGTAGGCTTCCTTGACTTCCTTAAATTTCTCTTCCGCCTTATGAGGATCATCAGGATTGCGATCCGGATGATATTTCATGGCAAGATGACGATAAGCCTTTTTAATGTCGGCTTCTTTGGCATCCTTAGGTACACCAAGAATCTCGTAATAATTTTTTTTCATAAATCACCCTGACTTTCAATCTTGTGATGACAAAACACAATGAAACTCTTAATCTGTCGAATCTTTCCGTACACCCTTCGCATGATCAGACAGTTTCAAACTGTCAAAGGCACATACCGGTCAACCAGTATGTGCCCCAATGTAAACATACCGATGCTTACATGATCAGATGATTACTTCTCAGTAAATTCACCATCTATAACGTCATCATCCTTGCCTGCAGAGGAGGCTGACTCGGTTTCCTGCTGAGCACCTGAAGCTCCCTGCTGAGAAGCATTCTTGGCCTGCATCGCCTGAGCAATTGGCTGAGAAGCCTGCATGAGTGCGTTGAACTTGCTGTCAATTTCAGCCTTGTCTGTACCCTTGGTTGCAGTCTCAAGATCAGCGATTGCAGATTCAATTTTTTCCTTATCGCCTGAACTCAGGGCAGAACCGGCTTCATCCATCTGCTTGCGGATCTCGTGGATCATGTGATCAGCCTGATTCTTTGCCTTGACCAGTTCCTCGAACTTCTTGTCCTCTTCAGCATTAGCCTCAGCCTCACGAACCATTCTTTCGATATCTTCATCGGAAAGTCCTGAAGAAGCCTTGATGGTAATGTTCTGCTCCTTGCCTGTCTTCTTGTCCTTGGCAGAAACATGGAGAATACCGTCAGCATCAATATCGAAGGTAACCTCAATCTGAGGAACTCCTCTTGGTGCAGGTGGAATACCGTCCAGGTTGAACTGACCGAGAGACTTGTTCAGATTGGCCTGCTTGCGCTCACCCTGAAGAACATGAATTGTTACTGCAGGCTGGTTGTCTTCAGCTGTTGAGAAGATCTGTGACTTCTTTGTAGGAATTGTAGTATTCTTCTCAATAAGGGTTGACATAACCTGACCTAGGGTCTCGATACCAAGTGAAAGCGGAGTAACATCAAGAAGAAGTACGTCATGCTTGTCACCTGAGAGCACACCGCCCTGAATTGCAGCACCGAGAGCTACAGCCTCATCCGGATTAACGTCCTTTCTTGGCTGTTTGTGGAAATAATCACCTACAACCTTCTGAACCAGAGGCATACGGGTCTGACCGCCAACAAGGATAACATCATCAATTTCCTCAAGAGACTTGCCGGAATCAGCAATCGCCTTTCTTACCGGAGTGATGGTCTTAAGAACGACATCTTCCACCAGTGACTCGAGTTTGGAACGGGTCATCTTAAGGTTAAGGTGCTTAGGACCTGATGCATCTGCAGTGATATAAGGAAGATTGATTTCTGTCTGCTGAGCGGAGGAAAGTTCAATCTTGGCCTTTTCAGCGGCTTCCTTCAGACGCTGCAGTGCGAGCTGATCCTTGCGGAGATCAACACCCTGCTCCTTCTCAAATTCTTCAGCAATGTAATTGATGATTATGTTATCGATATCCTCACCGCCGAGATGGGTATCACCGTTTGTTGCCAGAACCTCGAATGTCTTTTCACCGTCAACCTCGTCTATTTCGATAATGGAGATATCGAAAGTACCGCCGCCGAGATCATATACGGCAATTGTCTTTCCGCCTTTCACATTGTTTACACCGTAGGCGAAAGCAGCAGCTGTAGGCTCGTTGATGATACGTTTAACCTCAAGGCCAGCAATTCTTCCGGCATCCTTGGTAGCCTGACGCTGAGCATCGTTAAAGTAAGCCGGTACTGTAATAACAGCCTCTGTAATCTTCTCACCGAGAACATCCTCGGCAGTCTTTTTCATCTTCTTCAGAACTTCAGCAGATACCTGAGGAGGTGCCATCTTCTTATCTTTAACCTGAACCCAGGCATCACCGTTGTCATTTCTTACAATCTTGTAAGGCATAACTTCCCTGTCGCGCTTTACTTCCTCATCATCATAGCGACGTCCGATAAGACGCTTGATTGCGTACAGAGTGTTTTCAGCATTGGTTACAGCCTGTCTCTTTGCAGTGTCACCTACCAGAATTTCACCATCCTTGGTGTAAGCAATGATGGAAGGTGTTGTACGATGACCCTCAGCGTTTTCCAGAACCTTTGCCTGATCTCCATCGAGAACAGCCACACATGAATTAGTGGTTCCCAGATCGATACCAATAATCTTACCCATAATATTTACTCCTTTATGTAATCTTTTAATCTGTCACTACCGTATATATATGGACTGACTTTCCGATTTCAACAATCGCATAAAAAAAATTTGAAAAAAGAACAAAACAGTCCTTAAACACTTTCAGCACGACAGAAACAATGATGAAACACAGAGGCAGTCATGCGGAACAGTTTCTTTACTGTGCAATTCATATAAATCTCAGGCTCGGAAACCCACTACCCCCAGGATGGTGGGATAATAGTCGTAATCCTTTCTCAACATTTAGTTTCTATGTATCTCTGAATATATTGATGACCGCATTGGAGCTGTTAATCTGTACCGCATGGGAATCAGCTATCTCGAAGACAGTCAGGTACCTGATACAGTTACAGCTGAGTAAATCTTTGCTGTAAAGGGTGCTGTCAACCACCCTGTGAAGTAATGCCACTTTAGACAGCAATATCTGTCGGGGTTAAAAGGTCGGAGGCGTAACGCCGTTACGAAGACTGGGCTGTTACAAGCCCATTTCCTTCAGGTGATGGGCAGCTGACAATGAGTACAGTCTGATTCAGTTCAGACTGCAAAAGATTTTCCGTCACTTATGCTCTGTGGCGTTTGCAGATGATGACCGGCATCGGCGGTACACAGGAACTGATCAATGAAAGATCAGTTCTCCTCCTCTTTCCAGTCTTCCCGTTTCAAAGGAACAACGGTATAACCGGTAATATTTCCGGCACTGTCCGAGGAGAGCGCAAACCGGTAGCCAAGACCTATTCCTCCGCCCTTCCAGTCCCTCATGTACCAGAAGTCGAAGGATATATTCCCGGGCTGGAGGATCACCGCTGTGTAGGTAGCTACGCTTGGTGCACCTTTGGCCCTTGGATTGAGTGATTTATAGGACGCACCTGACGGTTTCAGTTTCTCACTGTCATAATTTCTGAAATGCCAGTCAAAGCCTGTAGTCGGATTGGTTCTCACGGTAATCTGAAAAGCGCCGCCAGAACATTTCAGAGCGAAGTCGTAGGAGCTGTCTCCGTTCCGGCAGTCCCGCATCTTCTGATCGGCATCAGACAGAGTCTCAGAAGAATCAGAGGGTATATCCACGGCGGATGCAGATACACCTGACAAAAATGCTGTGATGGCAGCAAGACATCTGACAATAATACCCATGTACGGTTTTCCTGTTATTTCAATTTAGAAAAAATCAGTTCCCGGTGTTCTCGGAGCAGTCATTCTCCCGAATAATCACCCTGAAGCAGCAAATCTCCGCGGGAACTGAACATAAAGTATGAACATCATACGGCATGACGTACGGTCTGAAAACCTACCGCCGGCCGGCATAGTACTTGAGAGTGTGAATGTAAAAAGTACCCGGTCCGGAAAATCTGCAGACCATGCCTTCACCGGATGTAATGCTTGATACGAATCCAGAAGATGCTTTTTCCATTCTGTAACTCATGTTCTCCTCCCATGCAAGCAGGTGTCCATTATCCACAAACATCTCTTCACCTGGTCCCAGTTCAAATTTATGAGCTGCACCGTATGAAGAAATAAAGGCGAGACCACTTCCTGAAAGTCTTATCAGAAAAAAGCCTTCCTTGGATAAAAGTCCTTTAACAATGCCCTGCATTTTTGTTTCCAGTCTCACACCCTGAGTACATGCAAGAAATCCCCCTTTTTCCACAATAAAACTTTTTCCCTCTACGATATTTAGAGGAACAATGGATCCAGGAAGTCCCGAACCTATCATAACAGTGCCGCATCCTCTGTCGGCTTCGATTGTCTGAGTAAAAAATGATTCGTTTGTAAGAAAAGATCGTGCCAGACCGCCGATAATACCGCCCTTGATATCACCTTTGATGCTAAGAGCGCCGCGCTTGGTTATCATGGCATCGCTTTCACAGTTAATCTTTTCACCTTTTTCCAGTTTTAACTGAACAACAGGGAACGTATCCTGATGCAAAATCTCGTATTCCATAAAAAAACTCCGGTTAACATATTAAAACAACAAGCTCAGTTCATGAAAAATTCCATCCGGCAATCAGCTCGACTGCACAACATGTGCGGTTACCCGTTCTGCTGAAAAATATCCGTTCTCGAATACGTATGCAGAGGAAACTGACAGGTTTTCATTCTACCAAAAAACATAAGGGGACTTATGATTCAGCAGCTAAATTTCACGGATGAATAAAACAAAACCTGCGGAACATCTTATCCCGCAGGCCTCGCACATATTCTTTTAAATTTAAAATCCCTACAGCAGTCTGTCAGGACTACGCCTCAGTATCAACTGCAGCACCGCCCTTGGAAACCACCACCATAGCCGGTCTGATATTGCGACCATTCAGGTTATACCCCTTCTGCATAACATCCATGACTGTATTTGCTTCAAACTCTGAAGACTCAACCATCTGAATTGCATGCTGAGTATTCGGATCAAAAGGCTGCCCCTTCGGATCAAGCTGTTCAACACCATGATTTGAAAGAACCTTAAGCAGGGTTTTCAGTGTAAGTTCCACACCCTTGTCAATATTTGAAAATTCGGCATTACTGTGATCTATTGAACCCCATGCTCTTTCAAGATTATCAACTACATCTAGAAGATCCTTCGCAAAACCACTGAGGGCAAACTGTCTGGCCTTGGTAATCTCATTCTCTGTTCTTTTGCGAAGATTCTCCATTTCCGCATAGGCTCTTACTTCATTATCCTTAGCCTTCTTAAGTTCCAAAGCCAAAGCCTCAAGTTTATGAGACTGATCTTCAGGTGAAGCTGCAGCTGCCTCATCATTCTGAGTCCCTTCTGTCTGAAGAGAAACCTCTTCCTCGTTATCCTGAACTTCATTGCTCTGTTCTTCGTTTGCCATTACTCTAATAACCCCATAACAAAAAAAATCACCGGCACAACATCCGATATCTGAACTTCCACAGTGAGGAAAGCGGACATGCCGAACCATTTACTACAATAATATGGGGGATAGTTGAATTTTTTTCAAGTACGACAACGAAATTTTTAGAAACCAGGGCATACGGACAAAACACGATAAAGCCGCACAGTGTTACTTTTTATGTCACCAAAATGTATAATGGTGCAGCAGACTGGATTTAACCCGGCTCCTGCCATACCGCAGTTTTCGCAGCATGCGGAACTTAATGGAACTGAAATTTTCAAAAATCAGAGTCCGAACCTCATCTTCATAACCTGTGTAAAGTTCTGACTCCGGAAAAAGGAAGCTCAATGTATTTCAGAAACGTTGCAATTCTCGGACTGCCCCGGAAAGGAAACTCATTCAAGCAGACCATCAACCGGCTCATCAGGTTTCTTAAGGACGCCGGATGCACTGTTTACATAGAGCCGAGAATTGCAAGAGTGTATCACCTTACTGAAGTGATCAGCATGGAGGTGGAAAATCTTGGCTCTGTCGCAGATCTTGCCGTTGTTGTGGGCGGTGACGGCAGTATCATCGGAGCAGCAAGAATTCTGGGAAAAAGAAAGATTCCGGTTATCGGGGTTAACAGAGGACATCTGGGCTTTCTCACAGATCTGAAGCCAGCAAATTTTGAAAATGATCTTTCAGAGGTACTGCACGGAAATTTCACATGTGAAAAAAGACCGCTGATCGACGTTTCCATAGTTGAGGACGGAATTATTCTTGAAACTCATCAGTATCTTAACGAAGCTGTTATCCACCCCAAGCAGGTGGCTCACATGATTGAATTTGAGGTTTTCATTGACGACAAATTCATGAACAGCATGAAATCCGACGGACTGATCGTATCATCCCCTACGGGATCGACTGCCTACGCACTCTCGGCCGGCGGTCCAATAATCACACCGGACATAAACGCCCTATGTCTGATCCCGATGTTTCCGCACACCCTCAGCAACCGCCCTATAGTAATCAGCGATACACACACGGTAACGGTTGACTTCCTCGGAGACGAAAGCAGCAACATCACAGTTGACGGACAGAAAACTCTTAACGTATCACCGCACCAGAAGATTCTTATCAAAAAGAGTACGGAAGAACTTACCCTGATCCATCTTAACAATTACTCATACTACCATGTTTTAAGAGAAAAACTTGGCTGGGGCTCCAAGTTGTTTTAAACCATCGGAAACGAAATTATGCTGACTCATCTTAATGTTAAAAATTTTGCCATAGTCAAATATTTGGACATAGATTTTCCGGGCGGAATGACCTGCATCACCGGAGAAACAGGAGCAGGAAAATCAATCGCAATAGACGCACTTAATCTTTGCCTCGGAGAGAGAGCTGATGCAGGCTCCGTGAGGACAGGTGAAACGAAGGCGGAGATAACCGCATGCTTTGACATAACAGATTCAATTCCCGTCCATGATTTTCTAAGAGATAATGATTTTGAGGCGGAAGAGGATGAAATCATTATCAGAAGAACCATATCCTCCGATGGCAAATCCAAAGCCTATATCAATGGAACCTCTGTTACGCTGAGCCAGATGAGAGCCCTCGGAGAGCTTCTGGTCATTATCCACGGTCAGCATGCACACCAGCTTCTGTTCAAGCAGGACTACCAGACGGCAATCCTTGACAAATATGCAGATCTGCTGAAGGAAAGACAGAATCTCGGGAAGACAGCCTCGGAAATCAGAAACATAGAAGATCAAATCAGCAAAATTGAAGCCAACCGCGAGCAGTATAATTCCAGACGGGATCTGCTGCAGTTCCAGCTCGATGAACTCAGCAGAGCCGAACCGAAAGAAAATGAATATCAGGAGCTGGATCAGGAATACAGCCGTCTTGCCAATGCGGATGAAATCATCAGCAGTTGTGAACAGTGCATGCAGCATCTTGAGGATAACGAAAGATCCTCTGCGCTTTCCGCAGTGCAGAATGCCCTAAAGAGCATTGAAAGGCTTCAGGAAATAGATGCAGGCAGGCTGGATAATGTTGTCACCATGCTGTCAGAGGCCGAAATATCCATTCAGGAAAGCTATGACGAAATCAAAGAATACGGCAACAGCATAGAATATGATCCCCAGAGAATGAGTTTTCTTGAACAGAGAATATCCCTTTATGACTCCCTTGCTCAGAAATATCACGTAACTCCGGAAAAACTGTACGCCTTTGCTGAAGATCTGAAAAAAGAATATGAATCAATGACCTCGCTCTCCGATTCTGAGGATGAACTGAAGAGGCAGCTGCAGGAGAAACGGGAAGAATATCAGACTAAGGCAAAAAAGCTTTCAGAAAAACGAAAGGAAGCCGCGCAGGAGCTTTCCCGGAGGATCAGCTCTCATATGCATGATCTTGCCATGCCTCACGGGCAGTTCACAATCGGCGTAAACTACAATTCTGAAGCAGCACCGTCATCAAAGGGCAACGATGAGGTTTCATTTCTCGTAAGCGTGAATCCTGGCCAGGAACCGGGACCTCTCAATGCAGTAGTATCAGGCGGCGAGCTTTCACGTATTTCCCTGGCAATTCAGGAGATACATGCGGAAAAGGTTCAGACTCCTACGCTGATTTTTGATGAAGTGGATACAGGTATTTCCGGTCAGACGGCAAATGTTGTGGGAAGACTGCTTTCCAGCCTTGGTGCATCGGCCCAGGTCATATGTGTCACTCACCTTCCGCAGGTGGCTTCAAAAGCGCATCATCAGATGTTTGTGGAGAAAAAAGTGGAAAACGGTACAACAACCACCGGTATGAAAGAGCTTGACAACGAAGGCCGCATCAGAGAAATTGCAAGACTCCTGAGCGGAGACGCCATTACGGAAAATGCTCTGGCAAGTGCAAGAGATCTCCTTGCCTCAGTACAGAAATGACGCCGGACACCGCAGAATATACATGAATGAAACACATCTCCAAACCGTCACGGGTTCTGTGAATAACTGCTTTTTCTGATTTATTCCGGTTGTTTTCCCGGAATAATTCATTCATGAAGTTGTAAAAAAGTCAAAACAGTGTCTTTGAAGCCGCCATGTTGTATAATTAACGTGTTTTTCTATTTGAAGTTAGGTTGCACTTAGCAGTGAATACAACCGGGACAGGTCCGACTAATGAAGAATAATATAATCAAAGCAATTTCTTTTGCCGGCTGCATTGCCGCAGGAACAGCAGGATTAACCGGATGCATATACCGGGTTGATGTTCCCCAGGGAAACTATATAGAGCAGGATCGTGTTGATCTCTTGCGGATAGATATGACCAGAGAGCAGGTTAAATACGTTCTCGGAACACCGGTAACCATAGATCCGTTCAACAAGAACCGATGGAACTACATTTTTCTCATTCAGGAAGGCTGGGATGATCCTGTACAGAAGAATCTGTTTGTATTCTTTGAAAACAACAGGCTTGTAGACATAAAGGGTGATTTCAGAAAAGGGCCGAATTTCAATCAGCCTCTTCAGTAACAGACACAGTAATCTCATAATCCTGACCGTGTTTTGCTCCGCTATCTGATTTCTAATCAGATGCGGTTGTTTTTTTTCTTATGAAACGCATTATCAGAACAAAAATTTTTTTTATGTCACTTAACATTCTGATTATTATCAGCGGTCTCGCCATCTCACTTTACTGGCACACGGTCAGACCGGATATTCCAGCAGTTCAGAACTTCAGAAAGGAATATCTGGACAGTATGCTGGATATAACTGAACTCAGACTTGATGAATTCTACGAAGTATACATGGAGCCTCTTTACGGAACCATAGAGGAGCGGGACGACATACTTGTGTACGTAATGCCGGATCTTTCGTCACTGATTACCACGCCGAATACGGAAGTTCCGCGAAGCGACACCTTCACTGTTGACACGGAACACACAGGAAAAGGGTTCACAAGAACCACCTTTCAGGTCTATTTCAGTTCCGATCCTCTCTCCATTCACCAGTGGTACATTAAAAATTACGGTCTGAATGCATTTGACGTGCAGGGCTTCAACAGGAAAGGAGAAATACAGTATCCAAGAACAGACTGGACGTTCCTTGGAAAATCAGGCATTGATCTGAATGTTCCGGAGGCATGGAAGCAGGGTGCAACAGGAAAAGGGATCAGCATCATAGTCTATGATAACGGAGTTGATCCTAACAATGCAGATCTGAAAAACAAGGTGAATCTGGACAGGGCTGTCAATTTTATCACCGGTGTCTACAGCACCGACAACCGGGATTATCACCAGTACTCCCACGGAACCAAGGTTGCAGGAATAATTGCAGCGGAAGCCTTTAACAGACAGGGAGTCAGAGGCATTGCATATGACAGCACTATAATTCCGTGGCGTTACAGCAACGTATGGGAAGACTACCAGATGTTCGAGTTTCCGCCGGAAGCGAAAATTTTTCAGAACAGCGTGGGAAATGATCCGGGAAAACTGATAAACACAGAGCCGTTCTCACCTTCACTGCTCTATTCGGATCTTGTGTATTTTCTGTCCAAAGGAAACTACTACATCATCGACTACTACGAGATTGATCCGAAAAACGGAAAGAAAAATCTGCTTTTTAACGGCTGCACCTATTACCAGACAAACTGTGCGGAAACACCGAAGCTGTCAACACAGCCCGTCTACTATCCGATCCTTGCCGCTGTGTCGGGTATCAGTTCCACCGGTGAACACATTGATTACGGTACGCCGCCAAAATACCATATCGGCATCAATGCCAGTACCGGTGCCGACGTTATGTTTGTAGCCTTCAACACCACTACCCAGTCGGCAATGGAACGAAACTCCAAGGGAATATTCACCACCGGCGTTCCAATGAGCAACGATAACAGTGCGATTGAACAGCTGACCTATTTCAAGGACAGTCCAAGTTACAAATCATATTACAACTTCTACAGCGCACACGATCCGGATAATCCGGATCTTGCCTACACCGGACATTTCAACGGCACATCAGCGGCGGCACCAATGATATCAGCCGTTGCCGCCCTGGTCAGATCTGTCAATAGGAGACTAACCTGGATGGATACCTACGACATACTGATCAGAGCTTCTTCAATAAACGGACTTGCCCACCGTCCGGGGATCAGAGACGATATGAATCTGTGGTTTGCCGACGGCAGCAATCTTCTGATAGAAAGACCGGCAGAAAAGAATGCCGCCGGCTTCACACACAGCAATGTATACGGATTCGGTCTTGTCAACGCAGGCAGGGCTGTACGCATTGCCAGAAGCTACAGACCGTCAGATCTTGAAATCAGCAACGAAATTTTTCTTAAAACGGTCAGAATAAACTTTCATGGACTGGAATTCAGGGCGGCAGAAAAGGTGGCAGACGCCACCAGTGAGGTTGAATCACAGACCGATGCGGAAGGAAAGGTCTTTGCCGTTGTTCTGGAACTGCCTGCCAGCTTTCTGAAAAAATACGAAACTGAAGAGGACGCCTGTGCCAAATCATTGAAAATTGTCGCTCAGGATCAGATTTATTACCGCGGGATCTATTACAATGATGAATGCAGAATTTCAGATTTAACTTTTACACAGCTTGAAATTGAATCACCTTCAGGAAGGATCAGCGTGATAAAACCTATGGGATCCATGTACCTGATGATGAAAAACCTGGATCTGCCTCACAGAATCGAAACCAAAGCATTTTACGGAGAGGATATAAAAGGGATCTGGAAGGTCAGAGCAATAACATCAAAAGGTGAAAGATGGAAGGTCAAATTCACCGACAGCGATCAGATGATTACTAAAAACAGAAGCTCCGAACGTACTGATCTGACAACAGACGTTGCAATTGAAATATATCCTCTGGCTACGGGAGAAGCACAATGAAAATCCTGCCACAGGCGTTTCTGACAGCACTGCTTTTATGCTCTGTACTGAATGCCGAAGAATTCTGCTCAGATCACGGATACTGTACTGAATACAACAATATCAACGGTACTCTGTACAATATCATTCCTCTCGACGAGTACCTGGAGGCAAATCCAAAACTTGCAGAAACAGTAGATTTTGAAGCCATAACAAATGAACGGATCCTGGGCTATGCAGAATCGCAGGAAAGAACGGGATGGCTGACTTCAAAAATATCCTTTGTCTGCTGGAAGGAGAAATGCAATCCGGTAGGCGGAGAGGTAACAACAGTAAACGAGAAAAAATTCAAGTATATTATAGAAGCCGACACCATGGATGACTGGGAGTATATGGTTCATCTTATGAAGGGAGACAGCAGAGTTAAAAAGGTAACCCCGGTGATCCTGGATGAAGAAATAAGAGAATGATGAAACTAATCGTACCGAAGTCAGGGTAAAGACAAATGAAAGAAACAGGCAGACTACCTTCTTCTGCAGACGTTTCTGATATCTGCCACTACAGGGCGATAAATCTCAACACGATCAAACCTGGTCAGGGTATCATCAAGTTTTCTGATTTTTCCGTAACTGCCTATTTTCAAATCTTCATAAACAAGTTCAGGGAAAAACTCCAGAACATTGCTTTTTCTGACGGCATCGCCAAACGTACTGCCCTCGTCCAAAGTTACTCTTGCAATAAACTGTCTTCTGGACAGTGCGTATATCACTTCAATATTCAAGTTACTTTCACTCATTATCTGACATCCTCCCCCGCATGAAGGCATGAATCCCAACTGGCTCCCACAGCAGGCTGCTCTCGACGGTTCCTGTAGCCGACCGACAATACGTTTCACTTCACAAGATCTGCGGCTATGCCCTAACCTGATTTGCCGTCATCGAGAAAGCCTGAGTCTATCACTGTTAGCAGGAAAGAATATACCTGATTTTATGCCTTATATCCATACCCTAAAGGACGTGATTCAAGACACGATCAAATATCACCTCCGAGGAGTTAAACACCAATTTTAAACTCGATGTATATTTGCAAATCATCGCAAAACCAGTTTATCCGGCGATAACAATGACCGGCATAGAATTTAACACTCCAAACAACAGAAGTCGAGGAAATCTTGCTTCAGTGACAAACTCATGACTACAACAGTTTTATTACACTCTCTCCTCAAGCGTAAATTCTCACTACGCATTAAGCAATTACAGACCAAAGTTGTAGACACAAAAATTATCTGGAACTAATGATAAACAGATTTGAACAGAATTTCTCTCGGTTTTTAACAGTAACAAATCCTGACTAAAAGCATATATCTACATATGAAACAAAGAGATCTCCAATCATGAACACTCTGCGAACCGGCATAAACGTACTGGTCAGCCGGTGTGCCATCTGGTAGCAGGAATCCATGCCTCTGGGCATGTAGAATGTCAGACTGTTATTTCTATCAGGTTGTTTTCAGGACCCAGGATGCAGCTTTCATAGTATCCATCACCGGTAACTCTCGGACCGCTCAGGATCTTAAAACCGGCTCTGTCCAGTTCTTCCGAAATTTCATCAACACGATCTCTGCTTCCAACTGAAACAGCAATGTGGACATATCCCGTTCTGAACAATGATTTTCCTTCATCCTGCATTTTCGGACTGTACATAATTTCAAGTCTGGCACCATCGTCAAAACTCAAAAAGAAGGATCTGAAACCGGTAGTGAGATTTCTATACCCTGAATCAGACTCCGCTCCGAAATACTTCACGAAAAAATCTCTCATGTTCTCCGGATTACTGGCATAAACGGCAACGTGTTCTATTCTCATTGCGGACTTTCTCACAGATCAAAAGAAAAATGCACCGGATCAGATCCGGTAATAAGCAAAAAGCATTTCCCAGTTACGGAAAATGCTTTATCAGAAAAAGAAGACTCAGATATTATTTGGCAAATTCACCTGCAAGTCTTGCAATGATAAGTTCCTCGTTAGTTGGAATAACTGTTACCTTGCATTTTGAATCAGGTGTTGAAATCAGACCGCGGCCTCCCTTGTAGACAAGAGCCTGCTCATTCTTTTCCCTGTCAATCTTGATACCAAAAGGCTCTTCCAGAAGTTCAAGCACCTTCTCGCGCATACGGAATGAATTCTCTCCGATACCTCCGGTGAAAACAATGGCATCAACTCTTCCGAGAGGAACGAAATATGATCCGATAAATTTGGCCAGACGATAGCAGAACATATTGAATGCCAGAGTGCATTTTTCATCACCGGCCAGTTTCCCTTCCGTGATACCGCGGAAATCCGATGTCTTTCCGGATATGCCAAGAAGTCCGGATTCCTTGTTCAGGATCTTGCATACTTCCTGTGCAGTGAGACCGAGATTGTCACAGAGGAAGAAAATTACAGAAGGATCAATAGAGCCGCTGCGGGTACCCATCATCAGGCCGTCCAGCGGTGTTAGTCCCATGGATGTATCAATACACTTGCCGTTCTTTACAGCAGAAATTGACGCTCCGTTTCCGAGATGACAGGTGATTACATTAAAGTTGTCAGGATCACCGCCAAGTTCTCTGCAGGCCTCTCCGGCCACGTAGTAATGACTGGTGCCGTGCGCTCCGTAGCGGCGGATACGGTTTTCCGTGTAGTACTTTTCAGGAATTGCAAATCTGAAGGCATACTCAGGCATTGTCTGATGGAATGCTGTGTCAAATACACATACGTGCGGAATGTCAGGGAAAACCTTTCTTCCTGCTCTTATACCCTGCAGATGAGCAGGGTTGTGAAGAGGAGCAAAAGGTATGCACTTTTCAATACCGGCCTCTACTGAATCATCAACAAGAGTAGGTTGGCTGTATAAATCACCTCCGGACACTATGCGGTGACCGACAGCAACAAGAGAATCAAGCAGTTCCTTGTGACCTGCGAGAATGGTATCAACAACAAAATCTATAGCTTTTGCATGATCGGCCCCGGCACCAAGAGACTGCTCGGTTTTGTCCTCACCGTCAAAAGCCCAGCTGATGCGTGCATCTTCAAGATTCAGGGCCTCTGCAATACCGCTAACAGAAACCTTTCCATCCACTGGATTTACAATTGCAAACTTTACTGATGAACTTCCGCAGTTAACCACCAGCACATTTTTTTCATTAGAAGCCATGTCTTAAAACACCTTAAGATAAACAATAATCAACTGTGTAATTCTACCACAGGTCTGAAAAATACTCATTGAAGCAAATTTAAAAATTCATTGCCAGAAGAAAACCGACTCCATGATTCACACCACGGGTGCAATTATTCGCAGAGCAATCATTCAGCGAATAAGTTGCTGACTCCTGCCATCCTGTCAGAAAAAAGAGCAGTCACCGTAAGAATTATTTTACAGTCGTTGCAGGCGGTTTTTCCAATATTTGACATGGCAGCACTTGTAAAACATCAACATGATGTATACTTTTAGTCAAGTATATCTTGGGAGCCGCGCATGAACAAAAAAGATGACAAAAACTCAGATCAGACAATTCACAACGATCAGCTGATACACAAGGAGCTGAGCTGGCAGGCCTTTAATGAAAGAGTTCTGCAGGAGGCCCAGGACAAGAATGTTCCTCTGATAGAGCGTATCAGATTTCTCGGAATTTACTCAAACAACCAGGATGAGTTTTTCAAAGTCAGAGTCGCTGATCTGAAGCGGCAGGTGCTGATAGATCAGTCAAGAACACCAACGGTGGCAGATCCGAACCGGGCAGCAATAATACTGAAGAGAGTACAGGATCGCAGCCTTGCTCTCACTGCCGAATTCAATGAAACCTATGACAAAATTCTCAGGGAACTGAAAAACAACAAGATATATTTCAAGGACTACAACGAAATATCACCGGCTCAGCGCGACTGGATCAAGGCATTCTTCAAAAACACGGTCAAACAGTACATCAGTCCCATCGTTCTGACCGAGGAAATGAACCTTCTGTCATTCCTCAAGGATGCATACACATATCTTGCGGTTGAAATGTTCAACGGCATGGATAAGCAGTATGCACTGGTGGAGATCCCGGCGGATAAGGTTTCCAGAATCATTGAAATTCCTTCAGAAAATCACAATACCAAAAACCTCATGTGGCTGGATAATATCATCCGTGTCTGCCTTGACGACATATTCCACGGTTTTTTCAACTACCAGAGCATTGATGCCTACGCCATTAAAATCAACCGCGATGCCGAATATATTCCATCACAGGAGCTCAACCACTCTGTTCTGGAAAATATGTCGGAGGGTCTCAAGCAGCGTCTGACCTCAATACCTACCAGACTTGCATGCGATGAAAAAATGCCTGACGCCATGCTGGCCACCTTTGTGTCCAAGCTGAAGATGTCAGGTTTTGATTCTGTTACCAGGGGTCACAGGTACCACAATTTCAAGGATCTTATGGATTTTCCGAATGTAGGCAACGAAAGTATGGAATATCCTCCGATGGTGCCTCTTCACTGCCACGACTTCGACCGCTTCGCCACCATGTTCGAAGCCATCAGGGAAAAGGATATTCTTCTGTACTATCCTTACTACACCTTTTCATATATGACGGAATTTCTCCGCCAGTCTTCATATGATCCGTCGGTAATAGCCATAAAAATCAACATATACCGCGTTGCAAGAAACAGCATGATCATAAAGTCACTGATCGATGCAGCCAACAACGGCAAGCAGGTGACTGTTGTGGTCGAACTTAAGGCACGATTCGACGAATCAAACAATATCGAGTGGGCAAAACTGCTTACAGAGGCCGGAGTCAAGGTTCTCTTCGGCATGCATTCGCTTAAAATCCACTCCAAGCTATGCATAGTAACAAGAAAGGAAAACGGAAAACTTACACGCTACTGCCATATTGGTACAGGTAATTTCAACGAGAAATCAGCCAGGATCTACACCGACTTTGCTCTCTTCACTAAAAACGAGGAACTGACCAGGGAGGTGGATGATGTATTCGATTTCATCGAGGCTCCTTATATCAAACCTGACTTCCACAATCTCATGGTATCCCCGATCAATGCCCGCTCAAGGATATATGAACTTATAGACAGCGAAATCACCAACGCCTACAGAGGCATGACGGCAAAAATCACAGTCAAGATAAACAACCTGGTTGATGACGGTGTAATCAACAAGCTCTACCAGGCATCCCAGGCCGGTGTTAAGATTGAAATGATAGTAAGAGGGATGTGCACACTGATCCCGGGAATTGCAGGACTCAGTGACAATATCAGGATTATTTCAATTGTTGATCGCTTCCTTGAGCATCCGCGGGTAATGATTTTCCACAACAACGGCAATGAAAAAATCTATATTTCATCAGCAGACTGGATGACAAGAAATCTCGATCACCGCATCGAAGTCGCAACGCCGATCTTCTCAGAAATTCTGAAGCAGCGGATCAAAGATATCATCAGCATACAGCTCAGGGACAACGTGAAAGCGCGCATAATAGACGAGGCGCAGAAGAACGATTATGTAAAACACCGCAAGGGAGCGGAAAAAATCAGATCCCAGGTTGAAATCTACAAATATTTCTCAGAAATAGAAGATCACAGCAACAGTTCGTCTAACAGCAAAAACAGGACCGCACACAAGGATAAATCCGAGCATACTGATAAAACTGAAGGAAGCGAGAAACACAAAAAAAGAAAAAAGGCAGAAGCGGACAAGTCTGACGACTGATTTAATGCAGCCGGGAAATTTCTGAGAATACCCGGCTCCCGGATCTGACGGAGAGTTTTTCACATGCGGATCACCGCACTGAAGACTTCGGAATGACAGGGGGCGGACACCGGCTTCGGAAACGGATCCATGGAAAGACATTAGTCCGAATTTTCTGATCAAAGTACAAGGCTATGTTCAAGAAAAGTGTTGATCTTATCTTAAACTGCTAAGGAGTAATCATAACCCGCAGGCTTTGACTTGAAAGTCAAAACGCCACTTTGCATGCACTTTCTTAATGGATTAGCCAACCCAA
>JAEEGG010003887.1_pt1 | contig 36792 bp, 17 predicted proteins | sample 9134161 | NCBI WGS metagenome assembly JAEEGG01 (sample SAMN16246543, study PRJNA631951) | gut metagenome | biome: gut microbiome; feature: rumen; material: CR-attached | host: Bos | place: Iran: Karaj | collected 2018-10
GCGTAAGAAATCGCGTGCCGCATTCGCAGAATGAAGGTCCGCGATGACGGCAAAGGCGTAAGTGTAGTATGAGTCGAAAAGCATAGTCCTGAAAGGACGGCCCGAACACACCCCGATATGCAATGTCGGGTTTTTATATTACCTCGTCAAGCAAGCATCCAAATCCTTCACCAAGGCGTCCTTGTCCAAGTGCTGGCCGATGAAGACGAGCTTCTGCATGCGGTCGCCGTAGGTGTCGTCCCAGTCGCGGCGGAGGGTGGGCTCGCGGTCCATCATCATGGCCAACTCGTTGTCGGGCATGGTGGCAAACCACAAGCCTGCGTCGCGCAGCTGCACCTGCTTGCCTGCCTGCTCGAAGATGTAGCAGTTGTCCATCTCGTTCTTGAAGTAGCAGATGCCCTTCACACGGATGACATTTTTCGGCATCTTGCGCGCCACAAACTCATCGAAACGCGCCATGTTGAACGGCTCGCGACGGTAGTACACAAAGGTGCCGATGCCGTATTCCTCCACCTCACCGCCTTCATGGTCGTGATGATGATGGTGATGATGGCCGTGTTCCTCTTCCTCTTCCTCTTCCTCTTCCTCTTCCTCATCATCATCGTCATGGTCGTGATGATGGTGATGATGCTCGTGTTCGTCCTCGTCATCGTCGTCATCGTGATGATGTTCTTCTTCCTCCACAGCGCCTTCCACGCCCTTAATCCATGCGGCAGAGGTGGCCACCTGGTCAAAGTCGAACGTATGGGTGTTGAGGATCTTATCGAAGTCGACATCGCCATAGTCGCAGGTGATGATTTCGGCGGTGGGCTGCAAGGCGCGGATGATGCTCTTCACGCGACCCAACTCCTCAGGTGTGACCTCAGACGCCTTGTTGAGAAGGATGATATTGCAGAACTCAATCTGCTGGATGACCAGGCTTTCCAAGTCGTCTTCGGCGAGATTCTTCTTCATCAGGTTGTCACCGCACCCGAACTCGCTCTGCATGCGAAACGCATCAACCACGGTCACGATGCAGTCCAAGATGGGAAGACCGTCCTTGGTAAGTTGCCAAGCCATGTCGGGGAAGGCGCAAATGGTCTGGGCGATAGGTTCCGGTTCGCAGATGCCGCTGGCCTCGATGACGATGTAGTCGAACTTCTGCATGACGATGATCTCGTGCAACTGTTGGATGAGGTCCATCTTCAAGGTGCAGCAGATGCAGCCGTTCTGCAAAGCGACCAAGCTGTCGTCCTTCTGTCCTACCACGCCGCCTTTCTCAATCAGGTCGGCATCAATGTTCACTTCGCCTATGTCGTTGACAATCACGGCGAATTTGATGCCCTTACGGTTGTTCAATATCTTGTTGACCACTGTGGTCTTGCCGCTACCGAGGTAACCTGTGAGCAGCAATACGGGAATATCTTTCTTCATTTTACATGCTTTTTTAAACGAGGCGCAAAGGTAAGAAAATTCAAGATTTAAAGATTCAAAATTTAAGATTTAGGATTTTCACTACTTTTGCAGTCCAAACCCGTCACGAAGTGACGATACTTTATTTACCCCACACCAGCGCAGCGCAGTGTGGGGACATAACAAGCAAAACATGAACAAACAAGAAGACTACAAGCTCCTCCTCGCCCAAGTCAAGGCAATGGTAAAAGACGAAAGCGACGCCGTCGCCAATATGGCCAATGTGGCCGCACTGATCCAAGAGGCCTTCCACTTCTGGTGGACGGGCTTCTACCGCGTCATCGACAATCAACTGGTGCTCGGTCCCTTCCAAGGTCCCGTGGCCTGCACCCGCATCGGCTTCGGCAAGGGTGTGTGTGGCACCTCGTGGAAAGAACGCAGGACATACGTCGTTGAAGACGTGGAGCAATTCCCTGGTCATATCGCCTGCAGCAGCGAGTCGAAAAGCGAAATCGTGGTGCCTTTATTTAAAGGAGAGGAAGTCATCGGAGTGCTGGACATCGACAGCGAGAGACTGGGCACGTTCGATGCCGTCGACAAGGAATGGCTGGAACAAATTGCTGAAGTTGTTTCGGCTGCAATTAGTTAATGAACCTAATATTTGACGCGGGACACGAGACTGCGGGACACGGGACGTTCTGCCAGTAAACTCTAGGACTTTTGTCCCGCGTCCCGCGTCTGATCGTCTCGCGTCTCTATAGTCTCAGATAATCCACACGAATCACGCCGTCGAGGAACTCCGACGGCACCAAAGTCTTGATGGCTTTGACGACGATGTTCATCATCCGCTCATGCACATAGTCCTTCCTGAACACCAAACCTATCGTTCGCTGTGGCTCAGGGTTGACAATTGGCCTGATACGGTCTTTTACGGTCTCGGGCAACAAATGCAAATGCGACTCTGGCACGATGGTGATGCCCCCGTTTTCGTCAGTAATCTGAATTAAGATGCCCACCCTACCACCTTCATACAGCTTATCATATTTGATCTCCTCCTCCGATCGCACCTTTGACCGGTCGAACAATCTCACGCCATCTTTCATCGTCCACACCTTGTATTTCGACATTTGAGTGCGTTCAATGCTATCCTCTTTATACAAATCATCTTTTGGCGAGACATAGGCAAAAAACCTTTCGTGAAACAACGGTATCTCCAACAAATCAGGGTCATTGACAGGATAAGTCAAAATCCCCATGTCGATTTCAGTTTTCTTCACCTTATCAATTATCGTTGCCGATATCATCTCTTCCACTCGGAGTTGAATCGCTGAATGTTTAGTTCGCATATAATGGAACAGGCCGGGCATAATCACGGGAGCCACAGTAGTCGTCAAAGCTATGCTGAGGTCTCCCGATGCTTGTTCCTTCGCTGTACGGGTCAACTCCAAAAGCTGCTTGGTGTGATAGACAGCCATCTTTGCCTCGTCAATCACTTTTCGACCCATTTCGGTGACTGTGACAGGATGCGTGTCGCGGTTGAAGATCTTGACATCCAATTCCTCCTCCAACTTTTTAATCATCAGACTCAGTGTTGATTGCGTCACACCGCAAACCTCAGCCGCGTTGACGAAATAGCCGTGTTGTTCCACGGCGATGATGTATTCCAACTGTTGTAGCGTCATCTCTTTATTGATTTTGTCAATGCAAAGATAAACATTATTGTATTGACTCATAAAAGACACCGAAATAATTTTGCTTCTGTTTTTTCAAAATCGACGACGAATGAAGAAATGGAATACCACCATCCGTTATGCAGGATTCTCCTTGATTGGCGTTGCTTTGCTAATGTTTATCTCCGCATTCATCGCTTTCAGGAACAGCATGGACGACAGTTTTTACCCCCTACTCTATTCAGGCATGGTGTCGCTTCTCAGCGGTTTCTTTGCCATCATCACCACCAAACCGCAAGAGAAAATGGGTGTTGAGGAAGGTTTTCGCATCGTAACCGGTTGTTGGATTGCGGCTTGTGTCTTTGGGGCCTTGCCGTTCCTGATTTATGGTGGCGAGTTCACCGTGGTCAACGCTTTCTTTGAGAGTGTGTCGGGGTTCACCACAACGGGGGCTTCCATCCTCAACAACATAGAGGCCTTGCCCTATGGCATGCAGTTTTGGCGCATCGCCACGGCTTGGATGGGCGGCATCGGCATCGTCACCTTAGTTTCACTGGTCATTTCCGGGCAACACGACCGTCATTCCGTATTGGCCAGTGCGGAACTGTCGGACCTTGCCAAATCATATTATGGTGGGCGTAAAAAGCATTTCGTCTACCGTATGATAACCGTCTATCTAATCATCACTTCTGTCTCTGCCATCGCCTTACGCCTCACGAAAATGCCTTGGTTCGACGCCACCACCTTGGCCATGTCGGCCTGCAGCACCTGCGGCTTCTGCACAAAAAACACTAGTGTCGCTTTCTACGACAACGTCGCTGTGGAAATCATCCTCATCGCGGCCATGCTGATGGGCGCCACCAATTTCAGCTTGATGTTCTCGACGGTCTGGCCCGACAAGCGCACCCGAAAGAATCTCTTCAACACCCAAGTCATCCGATGGTTTCTCGCCCTTGTCGCGTTGGCCATCTTAAGCGTCACAGCCAACCTCTATTTCAGCGGTTATTGCGGCACTTTCTCGCGTGCCCTACGCTTGGCAGCATTCCAAGTCTGCTCGCTTTCCACAACGACAGGTTTCGCCACCGCCGACACCAACCTTTGGCCCACAGGATGCATGGGCATACTAATCCTTTGCTCCTTAGTCTGCGGCTGCTCCGGATCCACTTCTGGCGGCATGAAAATGGATCGTTTTGTCATCGTCGTCAAAAGCCTGAAAGGCATGGTAAACTCACTCATTGGCGTCAAGAATGTCAGTCGCACTAAACTGGACGGCCAATTAAAAACGGAAGACAATGTCACCTCCATCATCGCCTTCATGGGTATGTATGTCCTCATCATCGCCATTGGCGCCATCTTCTTTGCCACCAGCATGGACTTCAAGACTTCATTGACGGCTTCCATCGCCTGCATGGGCAGCGTCGGACCGGGTTTCGGCGATGTCGGTTCCATGGGCAACTACGCCGGTTTCTTAGGCTTCCAAAAGGTTGTTGCCATGCTGATCATGCTACTGGGACGTGTCGAAATCTTCCCTATGCTCATTGCCCTTAGAAGCATTTTCACCCGTTGAAATAGTTTCCCCTGCTGGGAATCCAATGCATTATTTTCGACACTCATTCTTGCACAATCCAAGTATTTTTTAGACTTTTGCACCATAATCACAGAAAAGCAAAATGAAAAGCATTTTACAAAGAATACTTGTTTACCTCAAATCACTCATCCAACTCTCCAACGAAATTGATTACGAAAACGCTAGCGCCTCCATACGCAAAAACATCGCGTTCCGTGGCACCACCGTATTCATCTTGGCTTGCGCCATCATCATCGCCTCAGTAGGCTTGAATGTCAACTCCATCCCTGTCATCATCGGCGCCATGTTGATATCGCCCGTGATGGGCCCTATTTTGGGCTTTGGCTTGGGACTCGGCACAGAAGACAATGACTTGGTGAAAAACTCGCTGAAGAACTTCGCCGTGATGGTTGGCATCAGCATCTTGGCATCCACAATCTTCTTCCTGCTCAGTCCCTTGAGTTTGGCCAACCCTTCGGAACTGTTGGCCAGGACCCGACCCACCATCTATGACGTGCTCATTGCGCTCTTCGGCGGTTTGGCAGGCATCATCGAGACTTCTCGCAAAGACAAGGGCAGTGTCATCACAGGCGTGGCCATTGCTACAGCACTCATGCCGCCCCTTTGCACCGTCGGCTATGGCATCTCCATCTGGAAAGGCTCTGTCATCTTCGGCGCACTCTATCTCTTCCTCATCAATAGCGTTTTCATTGCTTTGGCCACCTTCGCGGCAGTGAAGTATTTCAGGTTTCCCGTTGTCGAAGCCTCAGGAGAAACAAAGAAACGCTTGCCTAAGGCTGCCGTCTATATCATCCTGCTACTCGTCATCGTCCCTAGCGTCATCACGGCCGTCAGCGTCATCAAAGAAAACAACTTCACCACCCACGCCGAGCGTTTAGTCGCCGAGAACAAGAACCTCGGCAAGTGCTTCATCTACGACCACAAGGCCACCTATTCGCGCAAGGACCCCAAACTGGAGCTCTTCCTCGCAGGCGAGACCCTGACAGAAGATGCCAAGAAAAAAATATACAAGAGCGCTGAAGAATACGGCATCACACGAAGCCAAATCGTATTCCACGAAGACGCCACCAGCATGCGGCAAGAACTCTCAGAAGTGGAGATTGTGAAAGGCATCTATGAGCATACCGACCAACAAATCAAGGCTTTGAATGACAGTATCGACAAACTGACGACCACGCTTTCCGACTATCAGGCGAAAGAGATTCCTGTCGATGCCATTGCCAAAGAGCTATTCACGCAATATCCCAACATCATTGAGGTTAGCCTAAGCAGCGGATCAAAGATTCACTTATCTGACAGCGTCGCTTCCGAACAAATCATTGCCTTCCTCACCACAGAAAAACCAATGCCTGCCGAGAACCACGACCGCATCGAGCGTTGGTTGAAGGTACGCCTGAAAAACGAAAACGTCATCGTGGTGAACCAAAGCCTAGAAACAAAACAAGCCGCTGAATAACCAGCGGCTTTCTTTTTGGTTTCGTGGAGATTACCGGACTCGAACCGGCCACCTTCAGATTGCGAACCTGACGCTCTACCAGATGAGCTAAATCCCCTACTTTGACAAGCTCAGTAACTTTTGAGGTTGCAAAAATACAACAAAAATTCTTTTCAAGGCAATCTTGATGGAAATTATTTCCAATAGCAACGAAACGACCACAACTATTGCGAATAAAGCGTATCTTTGCCGCTTGTTTTAAAAGCATATAGAAATGTTTATCGAAGATTATATTGTCTTTAGGGTGAACGCCCTGCTCCATGCCCATGATGCCAAGATTGTCATGCGCCTCGAAGGCGGCATGAGCAACTATACCTATGTCGTTGAATGCGAAGGCAAAAAATACACCTACCGCGTGCCGGGCAAGTTCGCCGAGAAGTTCGTCGACCGCGAAGAGGAATGGGACAACATTCAGGAAGTCAACCGCTTGGGACTGAACAACATCACCGAATATATTGAGATTCGCTCAGGCGAGAAACTGGCCGAATATGTGGAAGGCACCATCATGAGCACCACCGATGTGGTTTCCTACAATGAAATGTCCGTGGCTGCCTTAAAAAAGATCCACAACAGTGACATGAAGTTCCGCGACTACAACGCCTTCGGCCGCCTTGATGCAGACCAAAACTATTGCCTTGAGACCGGCTATGTGTTCCCTCAGGAATATCTCGACCTCCGCAAGAAACTCGACACCATCCGCGCCACCCAAACCAACGTTCCTAAGGTGCCATGTCACTGCGACTACCAACCTACCAATCTCGTCATCAGCGGCGACATGCTTTATGTGTTGGACTGGGAGTTTGCCGGCATGAACGACCCCTTCTACGACATCGCCTGCTACGGCAACGCAGGCTTCGACAAGGCCTTGGCCTTATTGGAAGCCTACGTGGGGCGCAAACCCAACAAGGATGAGTTGCAACGCCTCTATTTCCACCGCGCCTTCCAGTGCCTGCAATGGTTCAACGTGGCCATCTTCAAGGACCGCGTCGGCCTCAGCAAAGACCTCAACATGGACTTTAATGCCGTGGCGTTTATGTTCCTGGGAATGGCGAAGGATCTGCTGGAAAACTACGATAATCTTTAAAAACAATAGTGTGGAGTGTGGAGTATAGAGTGAAGAGTGAGGAGTAATTGTCTACTCCTAACTACACACTACACACTACTAGCTTTAATACAGGAAGTCCGAGGCAGTAAAGCTGCCAAAATCCCCATCCAACCCCAATTCAGCCTTGGCTTCGTCGGAGAGCATGTCGATGCTCCAGACGGGATCGAAAGTGAGTTCCACATCAACATTTTTCACGCCCATGATGGCCTGCACACGGTTTCTCACCTCTGCAGGCAAAGTCTCTGCCACAGGACAATTGGGCGCCGTCACCGTCATCACAATCTTCACGTTGCCTTCTTCATCGACTTCTACGCCGTAAATCAGATGCAGCGTCCAGATGTCAACGGGAATCTCCGGGTCGTAGATGGTCTTCAAGACCGAGATAACGGTCTCTTTCAAGGTGTTGTTTTCTTCTGTCATGCCTTTTCCTCCTTCAGTTTAAATGCCTCGGCGTAAAGCAGCATTTGCTTGAGCATGGCCAAAAGGCCATTGGAGCGCGTAGGCGACAAATGCTCTTTCAGCCCAATCTCATCCAAGAACGAAAGGTCAGCAGCGAGGATGTCCTCGGGGGTCTGTCCCGAGAAAACCTTGATAAGCAAGTTGACGATGCCCTTGGTGATGACGGCGTCGCTGTCGGCGCTGTAATACACCTTGCCGTCGTTCATTTCCGCGTTGAGCCACACGCGCGACTGGCATCCGTTGATAAGATGCGCTTCATCGCGGTATTTGTCGTCGATGATGGGGCATTCCTTACCCATCTCAATCAGCATGGCGTAACGGTCCATCCAGTCGTCGAACATGGAGAAATCCTCTACGATGCTGTCTTGTATTTCCTTGATGGTCATAATTCTCTTATCCTAAATTGTGATTTTTGCAATGTCAAAAACCGTTCCGCAAAAATACAAAAAGAAAGGCAACCCAAACGGATTGCCTTTCCATTTTTTCATCGGTTCTGTAGAGACGCAAAATTTTGCGTCTCTACATCATCCGATGGTCATTTATTGCATGACAGTGACGCGCTTGACGGTCACACCTTCCTCGGTGTAGACGCGCACCATGTACATGCCAGCGTTGAACTGGCTCATGTTCAAGGTGTAGTTGTCAGCATCGAGCTCGGTGTCGAAGACCACCTGGCCGAGCACGCTCACCACAGTGATGCGGCTCATGCCTTCGGCCTCGATCGTCACGTTGCCCTTCGTCGGGTTCGGGTAGAGGGCGACATTGCCGCCGTTCTCGCCAACACCGTCGGTAGTGGCAAACACGTAGTTCACGCTCGGGTCGTCAGCGGCCTGGGCGGGATCTGACTCGCAGTCATTGCTGTACATAGCGCGGACCTGGTAGTAGTACGTGCCAGCTGCACCAGGAGTATCGATGTACTCGTAGTAGTCGGCGCCAGTCTCGGCAACCTCGGCAATCAAGGCGTAGGTGCCGTTGGCCTCCGTCGAACGGTACACGTTGTACTTCACAAGTTCAGCGCGGTTCATGTACACAGGTGCGTTGGCCTGCTTGCTCACGCCAGCGTTGCCAATCACGCCGCCAGGAGTGCCGTTCAACTCGTCGTCCAAAGCGACAATCTCGCCGCCCTTGGCCTGGTTGGTCACATAGCAGCGCAGGTTCCAGGTGCCGGTCAGCGAACCGCCAGTGGCGTCTTCAAGCGTGTACCAGGCCGAACCGTCGGTCGAAATCATCGTGCCGTTAGGATCGCCAGTGTAAGGACCAACTGCTGCGACATACTGGCCGTCAGCGTTGTTCATCACAATCCACAGATCCTGCGTGTTGTCGAAGGCAACTGCCGGGATGGTCCACTCGACCCAGTCCTCGGTGCCGGTGGCAGTGTAGTTGTACGTGCCAATCAGCGTGCCAGGAGCATTGCCGTTCGAACCGTTGTAGATGCGGACCGTGCCCGTGTGGGCCGAGTAGTCGAAGTAACCAATCTTGGTCACCGAGCATCCCTCGTACTGCGACATGGCAGCAGCCGGGAACTTGATGCCCCAGTAGAACGAACCACCGCTCTGCAGGCCAATGGCGTCCTCGTTGGTGCCGTCGTCATAGTACAGCCAGTCGCTGATGGGCTCGGCAGGAGCATTGCCCCACCACACCTTGATGTCGTCGTTGCCAGGCATCAACTCAGCGTGGATAGGTGCACCAGGCTCGCAAACGATCTCACCGTTAGTCTCGGCGCACACCGGGCAACCCATTGACCAACCGTAGTTGTGGTCAGGCAGGGTCATTTCGCCAGGATAGATCGGGCGGACGCAGTACTCGTGGTCACCAAACTCACCCTCATGCGTGAATTCGCGGTCGGTAGGACCAGCGAAGGCGAGGTATTCGCCATCCATCGTGATGAGGAAGCCGATGATGTCAACAGGAGGCAGGATGCCGCAGTCGGTGCTACCGCTGCCAGCAACCATGCTGAAGTTAATGTTGCAGGTCTGGTTCGAGTAGTTGGTGATAACCAGGATGTAGTACTCACCAGTCTGAGCAGTGGCAGGAATCATGCAGTGCTCAGTCCAGCTGGTGCTGTAGCTGCAGCTGACGACCTTATCCTCAGTCAAGCCGTTCGGGCAAGGTGTGGTCGGGTCGTCGAAGGGACCCCAGCAGCAGAAGTCGATGTCGACCTCAGGCGTGCTGTACATGTGGATATCCATTTGGCCAGGATCGCCTATGCGCATGTAGTACCAAGCCGGGTTGGGTTGCGTGTAGAGGCAGTCGTAGTCAGGACCAGTCTCACCGCTACCAGCGTTGACGCCAGCCGGGAACTCGTACATGCCGTTGTCGGTGCAGAACGGATCGGCGAATTCGCACATGTTGTTCTCACGCGATTGGATGTAGAGATCCATCATCAAGTTGTTGATGAAGCCAGCAGGCAGCGTGCCCTTATACTCGTTAGCATAGTCGGCAGCAGCATACTTGTCCATACGGGCGAAGCTGTTGGTGGTCTGCTCGGCGAAGTCAGCGAAGCTTTCTTCAAGGTTGTCGACGCTGTAGGAGCTCACAATGAACATGCCAACTTGTTCACCGCTGATGACGCTGAAGCGGTTGTCGTTCATGAGTCTGTGCAGGAAGTAGACACGGCCATCGTAGTTAGCGATTTCACCGATGTTGAACTGCAGGGCGTTCTCGCTGATCATCGAGAAGTGGACGCTTTCGCCTCTTCTGATGCGAGCGCCATTGCCAGAGATAGCAAACGTACCGCTGGTGCTGGAATTGCCGTTGTAGCTGATGGCGTGAGGCTCACCCTTGGCGCCAGAGGCGACATAAGCGCGGAGCATCCAGGTGTAGTCGAGGCCATAGGAGGCCACGTCTTCCCAAGCAGTGCCATCGAGGCTGATCCAACGACCGTTGGCATTACCCGTGTTGTCGCAGGCAGAAGCCACATACTGGCCATTGTTGTTGTTCATCACAATCCAGAGGTTCTGGGTAGGATCGATAACAGCAGGCGTGGCGAACTCCCATTCAACGAAGTCCTCACTGCCAGTGCAGGTGTAGGCTTGCTGGCCAACCAGCGTACCAGGAGCGGTGGTGCCGCCTTGGTAAACCAGGATGGTACCATTGTTGGCAGAATAGTCATACATGCTGACCTTGGTCACCATGTTGCCTTCGTAGCTGCCAGCGGGGAACATGACGCCCCAGTAGAAGGAACCACCAGCGGTCAAACCGATAGCATCAACGTTGATGCCGTTGTCATAGTAGTACCAGTTACCGGTGCCAGGTGTCGGAGGAGTCGGAGTGTCACCACCGTAGGGGTTGAAGCCATGGTCAAACACCCACTCGATGTGGTTGCCTTGACCGTTTTGGTTGACTTCGACTTCGTCGACAGGTCCCCAGTGATCGCAAGGTTCGTATTCCCATTCAACGGGTTCGCACCACTCACCCATGCCGGTCGTGTAAACCACAGCGACCTTGCAGAGGTAATGCTCGCCTTCAACAAGCGGAGCGTTGTAAGGCTCATTGGTCGACAACTGGCAGAACGGGTGTACAGTGTTGTGGTTGAAGATCGGCACACCGTCGATAGAGGTGCACAACACCTTATAGTATTCAAGGTGACGATCACCATTGATTTGAGGATCGAGCGGATCCCACATAGCCCAACCAGTACGGCTGACATAGAGGTTCTCAACACCGTAGATGATTTCGGTCATCACATAACGGAGATCGGTGGTCTCCCAGATGCTCACGGTATCGTCAATAGGCTCGTAACCGATATGTTCAACCTTAACAGCATACTCGCCCTTGCGGAAGTTATCCCACAGGTAGTAGCCGCTCTCATCGAGAGTGATAGGAGCAATAGCATAGTTTTGCTGTTCGTATTCGTTCAGGTTGGTGAAGGTCACATTCGTGCCTTCCGGGCTGTCGGCGCTGTTCATCAGTACGTTGACAGAGACGTGGTCGAGGTACATGTCCTTGTCGAGGCAGTTCGACCACACAGTCTCGCTCTCGCGAGGCAGGGCAAGCTCGTTGAGAGTGCTAGCGCCGGCACCGCCGCCGCCACCGCCACCGCTACCGGTAGTGAAGACAACATTGTCAACGAAGAATGCATCTTGCGTCGGGTTCACGCTACCATCCTTGGTGTAGGACCAGCGGAAGGTGTGGCTGCCAGCAGCAACATTGAAGCTGTAGTTGCCCCAAGATTGGAGAGCGCCATTGCTGAATTGTTCAGCACCATCGATGTAGAATTGGCACTTGTCCCAAATGGTGGAAGTACCTTCGCCCCAGCAACCGCCCATGAAGCTGATGGTACCAGCACTGGCATATTCAACAGTAGCACTGATGGAAGAAGAGGAACTGGCCACGCCGCCATTGCCACTCTTCATGCAGTAGGTGCCATTGTAACCTGCAGGAGCATTGTTGACCACGGTCCAAGGATAGGTGGCATCGTTGACCCAGCTGGTAGGAATTTGACCATCTTCGAAATCAATGGTTTGATCGCGGTTGGCCATTTCAGGATTGATGGAAACAGGTTCTGACCAGTTGATCTCGCCTTCAATCTCGCCTTCAATCTCGCCTTCACCACGGTTGCCTGCATAGACGGCACCAACGCCCCACTTGTAGACGCCAGCCGGGAGGTCGGCCCATTCAACGTCGATGTAGACGGTGTCGGGCACCCAAACGGTGGCCAGGAGGACGGTGTTCTCTTCAGTGTAAGGACCGTCGTTGTAGCAGTTCGTGCGATACACTCTGTAGTGGTTCAAGCTGCGGTTCTGAGCGATGCTCTTGCCAGGCTCGCCGATAGTGATATCGTCGACATCCAGATAGAACATGTCGCTGCAGTTGAAGTGGCGGATGGCCACATAACCATTGCCGCTGTAGGCGCTCAGGTCAACGGTATATTCGTACCAGTTGCCTTGCTCACGGCCGCTGCGTTGGCCCTTGATGGGTTTGCCAGCAGGAGCGGCGACGCTCTTGGCACTCATCGTCCATTCTTGGACCATGGTGAAGGAGCTGGGTTGCGTGTTGGTCGTAGAGACAGCCACGCCGAAGTGCTCAGCAGCATAGCCAGCATCCTGGGCGCAAGCATAGAATCTGACGATACCACCAAGTTGCACTTGAGGCGAAACGAGGTAGTTGTCAGGATAGAGGATACCATAAGTGTTGTCGTAGCTCTGTGAGAAGACGAAGTCCGTCGAGCTGTTGTGGCCGGCGGCACCAGTCATCACTTCGCTGCCGACTCTCCAACCGTAACCGTCGCCGTCAGCGTCAACCGAAGTCCAGCCCTGCATGGTGCTGTCCTCGAAGTCGTAGGTCATGCCCGGAACGGGAGGTGCAGGTTGCTTGTAGAAGGTAATGTAGTCGACATAGAAGCAGTCGTCGTTGTTGTTGACGCTGCCGTCCTTCGTGTATCTCCACTGGAAGGTGTGGTCGCCAGCGGTGATGTCAAAGGTCTTCTCAGCCCAGTTGGCGGCACCGGTGTAGCTGCCCTTCTGGACACCGTCGATGTAGAAGTAGCCATAGTCCCAGCTGCTCTCGCAGGAGATCTTGCCGAAGAAGCTCATCAAACCGTCGGCGGGGATGTTCACCGTCACGGTCATGTTGCTGACCACGTTGGCCACGCCAGCGCCGCCGCTCTTCATGCAGTAGGTGCCTTCATACGGGGCGTTGGTGGTGATGGTCCAAGGATAGGTGGCATCCATCTGCCAATCGAACAGGCTGAAGTCGCCGGTCTCGAAGTCCTCGACGATATTGCTGCCGGGCAGGCCGCAACCCCAGTACACCTTAACGTAAGGCGATTCGGGATCCAGGCTGTCGGGATAGTACTCAGCGATGACAGCGCAGACAGGATTGAAGTTCTCGTCGATGATGAAGTTCACGTCGTCCTCCTGGGTGTTGTAGGCCAGGGTGAACGGCATCGGGTGAACGGTCTCAGTCTCTTGGTAGCCGTCCTTCGTGGCAACGGCACGGGTGTACTCACCAGCGTAAACGCGCTTGTTGTAGTAACCGTTGTCGTCAGTGGTGGCAGTGTAGGTGTGAGGATCGCCGAACTCGTCGGTACCCGTCAGGGTCACCAGGACACCAGGGATGCCTGTGGTGCCGTCTTGCTCCCAAGCGTAACCGTTGATACCGGTCTCGTTGCTGTAGCCAGACACCTTCACAGTGATAGGATCCGAAGGATCGCTCTCGCCTTCATCGTAGATAGCGGTCACATAGTAGACATAACCAGCCATGTTGTATTCCAGAGGACCATCAACGAAGGTGGTGCTGCCGATGTTGTTGGTGGTGGTTTCACCAACCTTCACGCCATCGCGATAGATGAAGTAGGTGCGGAAGGTACGGTCAACGACGGCGTTCCAGGTCAAAGTGACAGTCTCATCGTCGAAGATGGTGTAGTCATTGGCTTGGAGGTTGGTCGGGATGTTGAGGTGGGTGGTGAAGCCCCAGATCGGGCTGCTCACGCCGTTCGGGCATCCGTCGTTGTTGAACTCAACGTGCCAGAAGTAGTTGGTGTTGTTCCACAGGTTACGCACCGTGAAGCTGTTGGCCAGTTCCTCGCTGAAGGTGCCGTCTTCAGGATACATAATCGTCTGCGGGTGGGTGGGATCCGGGTAGTAGGTGCTACCGAAGACGAGGCGCCAGCCAGTGGCATAGGCCGGGATGTTCCAGCGCAGGGTCACGCTGCCGGGCTCGATGCCGTCAGCATCGTCGGCGGGCGTAGGACCAAAGGCAAAGCCTTCAACACCTGGGCAAGGCATGCTCTCAGCGTTGATCGTCACCTCGAAGTCGGGAGTCGTCGATGAGGCAACCAGATAGTAGGTGCCAGCCTCGACAGCGGCGTGGGCGATGACAGGACCGTATGACATGCCTTCAGGAAGGACGGAACCTCCGCCAGAAACGGCAGGGATGCAAAGACCCATGATCTCACCGATGCCCGTGCTCACCGTAGTCATAGCATAGGTGCTGGGATCGATGGTAATGAGAGAACCGCCTGCTGACTCTTCTTGTGCCCAAACGAACACGCCGGTATTGGCATCATAGTCGAAGCCTTGGAGGTACCAGCAGTTCTTATTAAGGGTGGCCATCGTAGTAGTCGTTGCTGAATACGGGTCAACCTTCACAAGAAGGGCATCCTCGGAAGAACTAGTATAAGAGGAGACTATCGAATAAAGATCTCCGTCGGGACCCACGGTGAGGTCATAGAGGACACGGCCTTCGTTGGTGTACAAGTCCAGTTCGTCACCATAGTAGAAGTTCACATTGTCTTCAAGGTAAGACTCCGTATAGTCGATAGAAGCGGGATTAACGATATAGAAGGTATACATATCCTCGTCGATACCGTAAAGCTCATCAGTTGCAGGATCATAGCAGAGGGATATGATGCCATAATTAGTTGATATGCTGTTCACAACGGTACCTGATGCAAGGTCGACCTCATAGAACATATATCCGTCAAAGTCGCCAATATAGTAGTTGCCCGTGTTGGGGTTGTAGGCAACACCGCCCGAGTAATAGTCGGAAGTGACCAGGTTGCATGTGCCGGCAAAGTCGTCCACGTCGAAGTTGATGAAACCGTTGCTCATCGAAGGTGTGGCACCGCTACCATAGCACTGCATGCCATAGGCATTGCTGCCACGCAGCATGGCTTGGAGACCATCGTGCGTGGGGCTGAAGGAAGCAGCGTTGGGGTTAAGACGGAGACCGGGGTGGCCAGCACTTCTCTCATGACGGGAAGGATTCGACAGTTTGGCCATACCACGGCTGCGATCGCTCTTGAAGACGATGTTGGCACGGTTGGTGGTCGAAGTAGTCATCGTGTAGGTCGTGGTGGTAGCATCGAAGCCAGGAGCAGTGTCAGTATAAGAATAGTTCATAGCAGTGAAGCCAGGGTTGTGGGTCTGCCAGCTGATGCTGCCTTGCCATGCGCCATTCTGTCTCTGGCAAACGACGAGCACGTTGCTGTGGCCGTCCCAAGCGAAGTTGCTGCCATTGAACTCAAACTCGTTCCATTGGCCAGCCACGGGAAGCACGTTAGCACCCGTATAGACGAGGGTCATGCCGCTGGTGAGGTGCGAGGTGCCGGTGAGTTCCGTATCGCTCACGTTGGCCATCCAGATGCTGATGCCATTCTGGGGCGTAGTGCAGGTCATAGAACTCACATACCAGCTCAAGCTGGTCATCGGCGAGGTGGTCACACCAGCCGCGCTCAGCTCGGAAGCGAGGAAGAGGTTCTCGGAGAGAGAGTATTTCCACAAGGTGTGGAAGGGGAAGTAGGTAGTAGTGGTGGTCGAGGTCTCGTCGCCAATCATGGCTTCGAAACCAGCAGCGCTGCCGCCAGAACCGCCAGCGCCACCGATGGGGCCTTGGTAGTAGTTGTCGGCCATAGGACCAGCTTCGCCTTCAAAGTTTTCACGATAGAGGGCCACCTTGCCGTCGTTGCCAGCGCTAACATAAGCGTTGAGCATGACGTCTTCGGTGAAGGTCATCTTATACACGGCATCCACGCCTTCCGGAATCTCCGGGAAGGGCAGCGTGTAGTCGTTGTGAAGGGTCGTAGGCGTCAGGTTGGCAGGGATGCCAACATAGCTGAAGGTGTGGTTCACATTGCCGAAGTTGTGGGCTTTCTCCACCACATCCGGGATCTCGGGAGCATACATCTCAACCACGATGGGCCAGATGTGAGCGGCGCGGTCGCCTTCGGTAATGGCCACAAACTGGCGCTCGATGGTGCCTGCAGTCGTGCCATTGGTGGTGAGGTTAAGGTCAACATCTTCGGTGGTGCTCACCACGAAGGGGAGTTCCTCACCGCCGATGGTGAACATGCCATCGCTCGGGGTGAAGTCGAGCACGTTGATCGTGTAGGAACCGCCTTCACTGTACATAGTGAACTCGAAGGGTTCCGTCCAGGCTTCGATCGGGCGAACGCCGAGGTTCAGTCGGTCGATAACGTCGTTGCCATCGGCATCCACGTACTTGATGTGGAGGTTGTCGGCCATGCTGCCGCCACCGCCGCCACCAGGAGTGATGTCGATTTGGATGTTGGCACGTTCTAAAGCAGTGTACTTGTTACCGCTGTACGAACCCAGGTTGTAAGGATCCGGGTCGTAACTGTCGCTGTGGAAAGAGATAACCTTGTCCGTAGCGGAGGTGTAGTAGAAGTAACGCGTGCTGTAGCCCGAGGTGTACTCGTGCATAGCGATCATCAGGTTGCTCGTTCCGTCGTAAGCAAACGGCGTGTCAAGCGTGATGGTCGTCCAACCGCTGTTGAAAGTCACGGTGCCGCTAAACACCATGTCGGAAGCCGTAACGGTCTCATAGTCCGTCGTGCTTGAGAAAGTGGTTCTCGTCACGGCTTTCATGAACACGTCCACCTGATGGGTCGTGGCAGAAGTGCTCTGCATGTTGAAACTGATGGAATTGATCGTTCCTGCAGTTCCAATCTCGTCGGCAGTGTAAATCTGCTCAACGAACGAGTAGCCCCAAAGGGAATTGAACGGAACACGTGAAGTCGTGCTCGTTCCATCGCCAATGGTAACTACATTAGCCTTTGCCACGCCCATGAAGGCGAGCAAAAGCATCATCATCAAAGAAAATACTTTCTTTTTCATAATGAATGAGTTAAGTTAATAAATAAGTGAATTGAATTGTTTCTTTGTCTGAGGACGCTAGGCTGCGGGGCCGCAGAGCGTCTGCATAAAACACAAACAGCACCTCTGCCAAAGGGCATGGTGACAGCAAATTTGCTAAGCATTGGATGCGCATTCGAATGCATAGTAAAACGCGTTTGTTTTGTTGTCTAGACATCAGTATGACTAACAAATTTCGTTTTACCCTTAGTCGGAAACGATTTTTTTTCAAAAACACGCAAAAAACAAGAAAGGCAACCCTTTCGGATTGCCTTTCTATTTTTTCATCGGTGTTGTAGAGACGCAAAATTTTGCGTCTCTACATCATCCGATGGTCATTTATTGCATGACAGTGACGCGCTTGACGGTCACACCTTCCTCGGTGTAGACGCGCACCATGTACATGCCAGCGTTGAACTGGCTCATGTTCAAGGTGTAGTTGTCAGCATCGAGCTCGGTGTCGAAGACCACCTGGCCGAGCACGCTCACCACAGTGATGCGGCTCATGCCTTCGGCCTCGATCGTCACGTTGCCCTTCGTCGGGTTCGGGTAGAGGGCGACATTGCCGCCGTTCTCGCCAACACCGTCGGTAGTGGCAAACACGTAGTTCACGCTCGGGTCGTCAGCGGCTTGTGCAGGCTCAGACTCGCAGTCGTCGCTGTACATAGCGCGGACCTGGTAGTAGTACGTGCCAGCTGCACCAGGAGTATCGATGTACTCGTAGTAGTCGGCGCCAGTCTCGGCAACCTCAGCAATCAAGGTGTAGGTGCCGTTGGCCTCCGTCGAACGGTACACGTTGTACTTCACAAGTTCAGCGCGGTTCATGTACACAGGAGCGTTGGCCTGCTTGCTCACGCCAGCGTTGCCAATCACGCCGCCAGGAGTGCCGTTCAACTCGTCGTCCAAAGCGACAATCTCGCCGCCCTTGGCTTGGTTGGTCACGTAGCAGCGCAGGTTCCAGGTACCGTCTAACTCGCCGCCAGTGGCGTCGTTGAGCGTGTACCAGGTCGAACCGTCAATCGAAATCAGCGTGCCGTTAGGATCGCCTGTGTAAGGACCAACTGAGGCAACATAACCGCCGTCAGTGTTGTTCATCACAATCCACAGATCCTGAGTGTTGTCGAAGGCAACTGCCGGAATGGTCCATTCAACCCAGTCCTCGGTGCCGGCGGCAGTGTAGTTGTACGTGCCAATCAGCGTGCCAGGAGCGTCGCCGTTCGAACCGTTGTAGATGCGGACGGTGCCCGTGTGGGCCGTGTAGTCGAAGTAACCAATCTTTGTCACCGAGCAACCCGCATACTGCGACATGGCAGCAGCCGGGAACTTGATGCCCCAGTAGAACGAACCGCCGCCTTGCAGGCCAATGGCGTCCTCGTTCGTGCCGTCGTCGTAGTACAGCCAGTCGCTGACGGGAGCGGCAGGAGCATTGCCCCACCACACCTTGATGTCGTCGTTGCCGGGCATCAACTCAGCGTGGATAGGTGCACCAGGCTCGCAGGTGGCGATGCCAGGTTCGAGTGGCTCGCACTCGGGGCAGCTCATCGAGTAGTAGATGTTGCCCTCAGGCAGGTTGTTCGTGCCGTTGTAGATCAGGCGGACGCAGACCTCTTCGCCTTCACCCTCGTAGGTGTAGGTGTTGGTCGGGTAGTCAACCTGAGCAACCCATTCGCCGTCGACGAAGATCATAGCGCCGATGATGTCGCCAGCCGGGACTGGAGGCACAGGACCAACGTTGTCGTCGCGGAGCTCGTAGACACCGATGAGGTTCGGGTCTTGCTGGATGTCACCGATGAAGGCAATCTTGCCATCAACGCTGCCGACATGGCAACCGCCAGAGCTACCAGCGGCGAAGCCAGGAACATTCGAGAAGTCGAACACATAGCCGCCAATGGTGTTGTTAGCAATGTTGTAGTCCCAAACATAGTTGGTACCATTGTCGAAGCAGTACACGTGCTCGACGTTGTTCTCGTCCTTGTAGTAGGCAAGGTCGGAAGCGCTGGTCGGTTCAGGACCGGTTTGGACGATAGCGCCCATACGGTCGATGAGCGTCAGGTTGCCGCTCCAGTTGCCGATAACCCAGAAGCCGTCGCGTTCAGGATCGTAGGTGATGCCGCGCATGGCGCCATAGGACGAAGTGAAGGTGTTCACAACGCTGTGGTTGGCCAGGTCGACGCAGTACACGGTGCTGCTGTTGGCAACGCCATAGAAGTGCTCGCCGTCGTAGGTCATGCCACGGAGCGTACCGCAACCAGGAATCTCGAAACCTTCGAGCATATTGCCTTGCATGTCATACTTGTAGAAGTTATGAGTAGCGCTGCTGTAACCCCAGTTGCTGGTGTAGAAGTTGTTGCCATCGGTGACCACACCGTATTGGGCAGCTTCAGGAGCAGTGAAGGTGAACATCAGATCCCAAGCGGCACGTTGACCGACGGGAACCACATTGGCGATGTCCTTAACTTCGCCGCAAGCGAGAGGAGCATAGGTGTTCTTGGCGCCACCGCTGATGGTAACATCAACACCGTCGTTGGTACCATACATGCTCACAGTGAACTCATAGGTCTTGCCACCCTCGAACACGTAGTCGTTCTGGCGGCCACCCACGTTACCGTTGGCAGCAGCAATCCAGATACGATCGCCAGGAGTCGGGTTGGTGATGCACCAGTCATAGGTGCCAGCAGGGATGGTAATGGTCACGGTGTTGTTCATGACCATGTGAGTCGTCGAGCAGTTGCCATCGGCGTCGGCCGGGATCTTGTACTCGAACTCAGCGTAGATGGCCTCGTTGCCCGAGCAGTTGGTGCTCAAAGCGCCAGTCTCAGGAATCGTAGTGCCAAAGGCGTTGTGGTCGGCATCAAGCAGCATTTGGTAGCCAGAGCCGTCACCCCAGACGTCGCCGGCGGTCAGCTTGACGGTCACGTCGTCGCCAGGAGTCGGAGGCGTAGGAGGCAGCGGTTCGCCACCAGGATACGTCCAGCTGATCTCATTGCCATTGACGGTCACGCCATCGACAGTGCCAGCGTACTCAGTGCACGGGATGTATTGCCACTCGCACTCAGTCCAAGCGCTCATGCCAGTGCTGTACATGGCAGCAACCTTGGCGATGTAGTGCTCACCAGGAACGAGTTCTTCAGTAGCCACTTGGCAGAACGGCTGGTCGGCCGGAACGTTGGCATTGAAGATAGGCTCGTGGTCGAGGCTCTCGCACATCACCTTGAAGTACTCGAGGTGACGAGTGTTCTCAACGCGAACAACATTGGCAATGTCCTTAACTTCGCCGCAAGCGAGAGGAGCATAGGCGTTCTTGGCGCCACCGCTGATGGTAACATCAACACCGTCGTTGCCACCATACATGCTAATAGTGAACTCATAGGTTCTACCAGCCTCAAAGACGTAGTCGTCCTGGCGGCCACCCACGTTACCGTTGGCAGCGGCAATCCAGATACGATCGCCAGGAGTCGGGTTGGTGATGCACCAGTCATAGGTACCAGCGGGGATGGTGATGGACACGCTGTTGTTCATGACCATGTGAGTCGTCGAGCAGTTGCCATCGGCGTCGGCCGGGATCTTGTACTCGAACTCGGCGTAGATGGCCTCGTTGCCCGAGCAGTTGAGACTCAAAGCGCCAGTCGTCGGAATCGTAGTGCCATAAGCGTTGTGGTCGGCATCGAGCAGCATTTGGTAACCAGTGCCGTCGCCCCAGATGTCGCCAGCGGTCAGGATGACCGTCACATCGTCGCCAGGAGTAGGAGGCGTAGGAGGTGTGGGAGGTGTGGGAGCTGCACCTTGGGCATCCCACATGGCCCAACCAGTGCTGGACACATACAGGTTGTCGATACCGTAGATGATTTCGATCATCACGTAACGGAGATCCATCGGATCCCAGATGCTCACGCTGTCTTCGATAGGCTCGTAGCCATCGAACTCAACCTTAACGTTGTACTCGCCCTTACGGAAGCTCTCGAAGGCGTAGAAGCCAGTCTCGTCGAGGGTAATCTCGTAGCCGCCGTAGGTCTGTTGCTCGTACTCGTTGTAGTTGGTGAAGGTCACGTTGACGCCTTCCGGACTGTCGGCGCTGTTGAGCAGCACGTTGACGGTCACTTGGTCAGCAGTGAGGTACATGTCCTTGTCGAGGCAGTTCGACCAGATGGTCTCGCTCTCACGAGGCAGAGCCAGATGGTTCAGGTTGTTAGTAGTACCAGGTTCCGGACTAGGAGCACCAGAAGTTTCGGTGTAAGCGCGAATCATCCAAGTGCCGTCGATAGAACCACCGGTAGCATTGTACAAACCATCCCAGCTGGTGCCATCCATAGAGATCCACTGGCTGTTGTCGTCGCCGCAATAGGCAGCAATCGAAGCCACATACTGGCCATCGTTGTTGTTCATCACAATCCACAAATTCTGTGAAGGATCGATAGTAACAGGAGTGCTCATCGTCCATTCGGCGAAGTCACCGCTGCCAGTGCAGGTGTAGGCTTGCGTGCCAACCAAAGTGCCAGGAGCAGTATCGCCACCTTGGTAAACCAAAATATTACCCGTGTGGGCGGAATAGTCGTACATGCTCACCTTGGTCAGTTGGTTGCCAGTGTAGCTGCCACCGGGGAACATGACGCCCCAGTAGAAGGAACCACCAGAAGTCAAACCAATAGCATCTTCATTGATGCCATCGTCATAAATCAACCAGCCATCTCTGTTGGTAACGCCAGCATTGCCAGTATGGCTACCGGCTGCTGTGCCGTTCTTTGCAGCGAAGCTGCCAGAAGCTCTGTTCATATTGACGGCTTGAGGAGCAGTCCAGCTGATAGGACCTTCGATCATCTCGCCGCGGTTGCCTGCATAGACGGCACCAACGCCCCACTTGTAGACGCCAGCCGGGAGGTCAGCCCATTCAACGTCGATGTAGACGGTGTCGGGCACCCAAACGGTGGCCAGGAGGACGGTGTTCTCTTCAGTGTAAGGACCGTCGTTGTAGCAGTTCGTGCGATACACTCTGTAGTGGTTCAGGCTGCGGGTCTGAGCGACGCCCTTGCCAGGCTCGCTGATGGTGATGTCATCGACATTGAGGTAGAACATGTCGTGGCAGTTGAAGTGGCGGATGGCCACATAACCCATGCCGCTGTAAGCGCTCAGGTCGACGGTATATTCGTACCAGTTGCCTTGCTCACGGTTGTTGCCGTTACGTGAATGGCCCATGCCCTTCACATCGGCAGTAGCGTCAAACATGGCTTTCTTGTCCACAGGGGCGCTCTTGGCAGTCATCGTCCACTCTTGAAGCATGGTGAACGAGCTGGGTTGCGTGTTGGTCGTCGAAACGGCCACGCCGAAGTGCTCAGCAGCGTAGCTGGCATCCTGGGCGCAGGCATAGAATCTGACGACACCACCAAGTTGCACTTGAGGCGAAACGAGGTAGTTGTCAGGATACAGGACAGTGCCCATGTAGTAGCTTTGTGAAATCACGAAGTCGCTCGAGCTGTTGTGGCCAGGCTGGCTGGTCATGACGCTGCTAGCAATCTCCCAACCGTAACCGTCGCCGTCGGCGTCAACCGAAGTCCAGCCCTGCAAGGAGCTGTCTTCGAAGTCGTAGGTCATGCCTGGGATGGCGGGTTCGGGTTGCTTGTAGAAGGTAATGTAGTCGACATAGAAGCAGTCGTCGTTGCTGTTGACGCTGCCGTCCTTCGTGTATCTCCACTGGAAGGTGTGGTCGCCAGCGGTGATGTCGAAGGTCTTCTCAGCCCAGTTGGAGGCACCGGTGTAGCTGCCCTTCTGGACACCGTCGATGTAGAAGTAACCATAGTCCCAGCTGCTCTCGCAGGAGATCTTGCCGAAGAAGCTCATGATACCGTCGGCGGGGATGTTCACCGTCACGGTCATGTTGCTGACCACGTTGGCCACGCCAGCGCCGCCGCTCTTCATGCAGTAGGTGCCTTCATACGGGTTGGTGGTGGTGATGCTCCAAGGATAGGTGGCATCCACCTGCCAATCGAACAGGCTGAAGTCGCCAGTCTCGAAGTCCTCGACGATTTCGCTGCCAGGCAGGCCGCAACCCCAGTACACCTTAACGTAAGGCGATTCGGGATCCAGGCTGTCGGGATAGTACTCGGCGATGACAGCGCAGACAGGATCGAAGTTCTCGTCGATGATGAAGTTCACGTCGTCCTCATGGGTGTTGTAGGCCAGGGTGAACGGCATCGGGTGAACGGTCTCAGTCTCTTGGTAGCCGTCCTTCGTGGCAACGGCACGGGTGTACTCACCAGCGTAGACGCGCTTGTTGTAGTAACCGTTGTTGTCAGTGGTGGCAGTGTAGGTGTGAGGATCGCCGAACTCGTCGGTACCCGTCAGGGTCACCAGGACACCGGGGATGCCAGTGGTGCCGTCTTGCTCCCAAGCGTAACCGTTGATACCGGTCTCATCGCTGTAGCCAGACACCTTCACGGTCACAGAGTTCGAAGGTTCGCTTTCGCCTTCGTCATAGACGGCGGTCACATAGAACTCATAACCAGTCATGTTGTAGGGCAGGTTGCTCACTTCGTAGGTCGTGGCGCCGATGTTGTTCACCGTCGTGTGGCCGATGCACACGCCATCTTGGTACACATTGTACATGCGATAGGTGCGGTCGACGACAGCGTCCCAAGTCAGAGTGAGGGTTTCGTCATCGAAGATGGTCTCGTCAGAGGCACGGAGGTTCTGAGGAACGTTGAGGTGGGTGGTGAAGCCCCAAACCGGGCTGCTCACGCCTTCAGGGCAAGCGCCCTCGTTGTTGAACTCAACTCTCCAGAAGTAGTTGGTGTTGTTCCACAGGTTACGCACCGTGTAGCTGTTGGCCAGTTCTGTGCTGAAGCTGCCATCCTCAGGATAGATGATGGTCTGCGGGTGACCCACTTCCGGGTGATAGGTGCTACCGAAGATGAGGCGCCAACCAGTGGCGTAGTCCGGAATCATCCAGCGCAGCGTCACGCTGCTGGGATCCACGGCATCTTCGTTGTCGGCAGGTTGCGGGTTGAAAGCGAAGCCTTCAACAGCCGGGCAAGGCATAGGCTCAGCGTTGATCGTCACCTCAAAGTCAGGAGTCGTCGAAGAGGCAACCAGGTAGTAAGTGCCCTTAGCAACAGGAGCGTGGGCGATGATGGGACCGTAGGAGATGCCTTCCGGAATCTCGGGAGCGACTGCAGCACCGTCAACAGTAACGAGGACATCGTCAATGCCGATGCCATAGCCATAGTTATCATACATGTAGAAACCAATCTGATAGTTGGCACCGAAACCAGCAAGGGCGATGTCGCCAGTGTTGGTCCACGTCTGGTGATTCGTGCTAGTATAGTACAATTCGTTCCAAGTGCCACCAGCGACGCGGTAGTAGATGCCGAATTCGTCAGTGTCACCACCCCATGAACGGTTAATGAAGTTGCAGCTGACTGTGCCAGAAGTGGCACCACTCAGATCCATGGCGGGAGTGACAAGGAAAGTCTCAGCGTCACTGGAAGAATGGGCCATGTAAGCATTGTAGGTACCAGTAGCGGCACCCGTTGAGCTGGAGTAATCGCCAGAAGTGACAATAGCAGTGCCATCGCCTTCGACAGTCCAACCCGCAGGCATGGAACCGCTCTCAAAACCTTCGTTGATCAGTTCGGTAACAGCGCGATCGCGACCGTGGCTTCCATCGCTCTTGAAGAGGACGTTAGCACGCGTGTTGCTGCTGGTGTACATGCTGTAGCTTGTGGCCTGAGCATTGTAAGGAGCATTATCGGTATAAGCATAGCTCATGGCAGCGAAGCCAGGGTTGGTGCTTTGCCACTGGATCGAGCTGTTCCAGCTGCCGTTGTTCATCTGAACCATCACGAGCACGTTGCTGGTGCCGTCCCAGGCGAAGCTGCCTTGGTTGAACACAAACTCGTTCTGACCGACCACTTCTTGGTGGTTGCCTTGGTAAACGAGGGTCATTCCGGAACCGAGGGGCGAAGTGGCACTCACCTCAGTGTCGGCCACGTTGGCCATCCAGATGCTCACGTTTTGGATGTTGTAACCATAGGTGCTGTTGCTGAACCAGCTGATGCTGTTCATGGCAGAGGTAGTAGCACCGGCTCCAGCAAGTTCGGCGGCCGTATAGAGGGCCGTGCTCAAGCTGTAGTTGTACAGGTAGTACATCGGGTTGTAACCCGTGGTGCTGGTGCTGGCAGGATCGCCAATCAGGGCCTCAAACGGGCCACCGGCGGCGCCACCACCTGCAACGGCGGGACCTTGATAGTAGTTGTGGGCCATCGGGCCGCCTTCGCCGTAGAAGTCCTCAGTGTAGAGGGCCACCTTGCCGTCGTTGCCAGCGCTGACATAAGCGGTGAGCAGGACGTCTTCGGTGAAGGTCATCTTATACACACCGTCCACGCCTTCCGGAATCTCCGGGAAAGGAAGCGTGTAGTCGTCGTGCAAGGTCGTAGGCGTCAGGTTGGCAGGGATGCCAACATAGCTGAAGGTGCTGTTGACATTGCCGAAGTTGTGGGCTTTCTCCACCACATCCGGGATCTCGGGTTCATACATCTCAACCACGACGGGCCAGATGTGAGCGGCGCGATCGCCTTCGGTAATGGCCACGAATTGGCGCTCGATGGTGCCTGCAATCGTGCCATTGGTGGTGAGGTTAAGGTCAACATCTTCGGTAGTGCTCACCACGAAGGGGAGTTCCTCACCGCCGATGGTGAACATGCCATCGCTCGGGGTGAAGTCGAGCACGTTGATCGTGTAGGAACCGCCTTCACTGTACATGGTGAACTCGAAGGGTTCCGTCCAGGCTTCGATCGGGCGAACGCCGAGGTTCAGTTCGTCGATAACGTCGTTGCCATCGGCATCCACGTACTTGATGTGGAGGTTGTCGGCCATGCTGCCGCCGCCACCGCCACCCGAATAGGTGAAAGTGGTCTTGGGCAGGAAGTTACGCTGCGTAGCGGTAACGCCGCTCAGGCTGCTGTAGTTGTAGCCTTGAACAGAAGCACCGTTCACAGTTTCACCAGCCCAAGTGATGGACTTGTAGTTACCCGTGGTCGTCAAGTAGAAACCAACGAGCAGGTTACCGCCATTGTAGGTGTAAGGGGCGGTAAAATTGACGGTCATCGTGCTGCCCGTGCCATTAAGAGTACCTGTGTAAACAGTGGTAGCTCCTGTTGTGCCTGAGAAGTCACTGATGGTAGCATCGCTCACCTCTTTAACGAACACTTGGAACGTTCCCGTCCAAGCCTCCGCTGCGGGAGAGTTGATGCCAAAGGCCATGCTACTGATTTGGCCGCCATTCATTGCGCTCAACTCGGAGGCGGGATAAACCATCTCGCACTTCAAGTAAGCATCGGCATAAAAGCCGTAAACTGGCACGTATGCGTTGGTAGCAGTACCATCGTGTACGGTCAGTTCATCTGCTCTCACAAAGCCAGTAACGGCAAGCAAGAGCATCATCATCAAAGAAAATACTTTCTTTTTCATAATGAATGAGTTTGGTTAATAAATGAGTTAATTAATAAATGGTTTTCAAAAGAATAGACTGCGGGACACGTGGCGCATGGCGCGGCACACGGGACCGCAAAAACTCGAAGAGCCCCCATGCCTACAGGCATAGCGGCAGCATTTTTCCTAAGCATAATGAGAACATTCGAATGCATAGTAAACGCGTTTAATAAAGTGTCGACATTGAAAGGACTATCAACTTGTGTTTTACCCTTAGTCCAAAAGCGATTTTTTTTGGTTTCTGATTAAAAATATTTGTCAATGGCTTGGTTTTCAGTGAAAATAACTACTTCATTTGTGTATAGTCGCGGGCGAGACCGCCTTGCGAGGTCTCTTTGTAAAGGGAGGGCAGGTCCTTGCCGGTTTCTTTCATGGTTTCCACTACCTTGTCGAACGACACGCGGTGGCGGCCGTCGGAGAAGGTGGAATAGATGTTGGAGTCCAAGGCGCGGGCGGCGGCATAGGCGTTGCGCTCGATGCAGGGAATCTGCACGAGGCCGCACACGGGGTCGCACGTCATGCCCAGATGGTGCTCCAAGGCCATCTCGGCGGCATACTCGATCTGCGCGGGACTGCCACCGAAGAGTTGGTTGGCAGCGGCGGCCGCCATGGCACAGGCCACGCCCACTTCCCCTTGGCAACCCACCTCGGCACCCGAAATGGAAGCGTTGGTGCGCACGATGTTGCCCACCAGGCCCGCCGTCACCAAGGCGCGAATGATGCGAAGGTCGGTGAACTCGTAACTCTTCGAAAGGTGATAGAGCACTGCTGGCATCACGCCGCACGAGCCGCATGTGGGCGCGGTGACGATACGGCCTCCGGAGGCGTTCTCTTCCGAAACGGCCAAAGCGTAGGAATAGACAAGGCCTCTGCTACGCAGCGTATGCGTGTAGCCCGATGCCTTGATGTGGTACACGGCGGCCTTGCGGCTCAGGTTGAGCGGTCCGGGCAACACGCCTTCGGCTTGCAGGCCTCGCTCAACGGCGGCTTTCATCACCTGCCACACTTCCATCATATAGTCCTCAATCTCCTTCCGATCCTCGTATTCGTAGACATACTCCCAGTAGGTCCTCCCCCGCTGCTCGCACCATTCGAGGATATCGGTCATCTTAGACAGCGGATAGAGGTCGGGCTGCTCGCTCTGCTTGCCTTCCTCGGCCAGGTTGCCGCCGCCGATGCTATAGACGGTCCACTCCCCCATCATCTCGCCAGCGCCATCGAAGGCCTTGAAGTGCATCCCGTTTGGATGGAAAGGCAAGATGATTTCGGGATGCCATACGATTTCGGCAGGCGCCTGCAGCGTGTTGAGGATTGCCCAGTCAGTCATGTGGCCTTTGCCCGTTGCGGCAAGGCTGCCATAGAGCGTCACCTCAAAGCGGGCAGCATTAGGATGGCGTTCGTTGAAGAGGGCGGCCGCCTTCTGCGGACCCATAGTGTGGCTGCTTGAGGGACCTACACCTATTTTATATATGTCTTTTATGGTTTTCATTTTGCTATTTTGACGTGAGACTGCGAGGGTGTTCCGCTGGCCTCAAAGCGGCTGCAAAGGTACGATTTTTGGGCATGGAGAACGCGTTGGAGAAAAAAAATGGAAAAATTTTTCCAAAAATGTTTGGCGTATTGAAAAATGTTGTATTTTTGCACCCGCAAACGAAGGGGCATTAGCTCAGTTGGCTAGAGCGCTTGCATGGCATGCAAGAGGTCATCGGTTCGACTCCGTTATGCTCCACAAAACGAAACCCCGCCGATCGGCGGGGTTTTTGTTTTCCAACTCTGATAGAGATTCCCTTCGGGAATGGCATTGGCAACATAGAGTTAATAAGCGGCGGCTGGTAGTGCTTACATAACGTAAACAGTACAAACCGCCGCATGGCAACTAGAAATGAACTCCATTCCCGAAGGGAATCTCATCATTCTCTTTTAAGTTCCTCTATAGCCCGCTGCAGCACCTCGTCCATCGGGGCGTAGATGGGATAAAAGCCCTCGTCGTCGAAAAGGTTGCGGGCGATGTAGGCCTTCAAGAGCGTGTTGGTTTCGCGCCGTGCAACTTGACGCTGTTCCTCAGTGCCCACAATGCCTTTCTCGTCGGCCAAATGCACTAGTGCATCAAACATGGCATCGGTCACCACAAACGAGCGGTCGAAAGCAGCCACAGTCTTGTAGCTTTTGAGTTGGGCGCGATGCTTGTCGGTATAGTCGAAGGCATATTGGTAGAGCAGGCCGAGGTTGACGATGCGGTTGAAGTAATATTCCGTACTGTCATCGACGAGCGGCACATAGATATCGGGCATGATGCCGCCACCGCCATAGACGGTCTTGCCTTTCGGGGTGGTAAACTTCAGCGAGTCGGCGAAATGGATGCTATCGGGGTGGAACAGCTCGCCATTCTCGTAGCGTTCGTAAGACTCAAGCATATACTCTTCATGACTGTCGCCGTATGGTTTTTGGATGCAACGCCCCGTGGGGGTATAATAGCGTGCAACCGTCAGGCGGATGGCCGACTCGTCGCTGAGCACAATCTGTTCCTGCACGAGGCCCTTGCCAAACGAGCGCCTACCAACGATGGTGCCTCGGTCGTTGTCCTGCAGGGCGCCCGCCACAATCTCGCTAGCGCTGGCAGATTCACCGTCGATGAGCACCACGACGGGGATGTCTTCCAACATGCCGCGACGGCGGGCCTTCATGTATTGGCGCGGACGGTTGCGGCCTTCAGTATAGACGATGAGGCTGCCCCGAGGAAGGAACTCGTCTGCGATGTCGACAGCGGCACTCAAATAGCCGCCCGTGTTGCCACGCAGGTCGAAGACAAGTTTCTTCATACCCATGCCATTCAAGGCATTGATCCCTTTCTTGAACTCGCTGACGGTAGTGGCCGAGAACTTGCTCAGTTTCAGGTAGCCAATTTCATCATCGAGCATATAGGCGATGTCGACGCTATAGGTCGGGATGGCATCGCGTGTAATGGTATAGTCCAGCAGGCCATCAACGCCACGGCGCAGCACGCGCACGCGAACCTTGGTGCCTTTAGGGCCTTTCAGCTTGCGCATCACGTCTTCGTTTTTCAGCTTCTTGCTGGCCACCAAGGTGTCATCCACATAGATGATGCGGTCACCATCCATGAGACCCACTTTCTCCGAGGGTCCGCCTTTGATGACGCTGACGATGGCGATGGTGTCACGCTCAAGGCGGAACTGGACCCCGATGCCGTCGAAACTGCCTAGGAGCGGGTCATTCACCTCATTGAACTCGTCCAAGGAGATGTAGGCGCTATGCGGATCGAGTTTCTCCATCATGGCTGCGATAGCCTCGTCCTGCAAAGCGCTGGCATCCGGCACCTCAACGTAGTCGTTGCCGACATGCCACATCACCTCGTCAAACTTGCTGCCGCCTTCGATTTTGACCTTTTGGGGGCTTACACCTTTATTAATATATAGGCCTATAATCACTCCGGACAAGAGCAAGATGATAATCCAAATGGGGCGAATTCTGTTTTCCATTTCTCCAAACACTTAAGAATGAGGAATGTCATTCCACATTCAAGATCAGACTGCGGCGCTTGACAATTCCAGGTTGCGGTCCATCTTGCGGAAGAGACCCTGCAGCACGGTGCCGGGACCCACTTCGACGACCGTACGCACGCCTGTGGCCAAGATATTGCTCATGGTCTGTGTCCACATCACAGGCGATGTCAGTTGGGCAATCAGGTTCTTCTTGATAATCTCGGGGTCGTTGACCGATTGACCCGTGACATTCTGGTAGACGGGGCAAATGCCTTGGTTGAAGGTCGTCTCTTTGATGGCTTCGGCCAGTTCCACGCGAGCAGGTTCCATGAGGGGACTGTGGAAGGCACCGCCCACGCTCAACGGCACTACACGCTTGGCGCCGGCCTCCTTCAGTTTTTCGGAAGCGGCGGCCACGCCCTCCACCGAACCAGAGATAACCAACTGGCCGGGGCAGTTGTAGTTGGCGGGAACCACGACAGCATCCTTCACTGACGCACAGATGCTCTCGATGGCGGCATCCTCCATGCCAATAACGGCAGCCATCGTGCCAGGCTGGGCCTCACAGGCCTTCTGCATGGCCATGGCGCGTTTGCTCACAAGGCGCAAACCGTCCTCAAAACCCAGCACCTTGTTGGCGACAAGGGCCGAAAACTCACCCAAAGAATGGCCAGCGACCATCGTAGGATCGAAATCCTCGAGCAGGGAGGCCAGAATAACGGAATGCAAAAAAATGGCGGGTTGGGTCACCTTGGTCTGGCGAAGGTCTTCTTCTGTGCCTTCAAACATGACATCGGTAATCTTGAATTTCAAGATGTTGTTGGCCTTCTTGAACATATCCTTCGCCTTGGAGAAGTTGTCGTACAACTCCTTGCCCATCCCCACAAACTGGGCACCTTGACCTGGGAAAACGTATGCTTTTATCATTGGTGGATTAAAAATTTAATATTCAAAATTCAAAATTCTAAGAATCAATGTAGGTTGCTACCTATCAGTTGAAGGAACTCGGCACGAGTAGTCTCGCGTTCGAAGGCCCCTATGAAGTCGCTCGTGGTGGTCACCGCGTCTTGCTTCTGCACGCCGCGCATCGACATGCAAAGGTGCTTGGCTTCGATGACGACGGCCACGCCCAAAGGATGCAACGCATCGTTGATGGCATTCTTAATTTGTGTCGTCAGACGCTCCTGCACCTGCAGACGGCGCGAGTATGCCTCCACCACACGGGCAATCTTGCTCAGTCCCGTGATATAACCGTTGGGGATATAGCCCACATGCGCCTTGCCTACGAAGGGGATCAGATGGTGCTCGCAAAGCGAATACACCTCGATGTCCTTCACGATGACCATCTGGCGGTAGTCCTCCTTGAACTTGGCGGAGAGCAGGATCTCCATCGGGTCTTGGCTGTAGCCGTGAGTGAGGAACTGCATCGACCTGGCCATACGCAAAGGCGTCTTTTGAAGGCCCTCGCGTTGTGGGTCTTCGCCAAGAATGCGCAGGATAGCCTCATAGTGTTCCTGCAGCTGGGCCAACTTCTCCGGGTCGTAATGTTCGATGGCTTCGTAACCGAAACGCTTCATTACCTTTTCGTCCATCGTCAGCCAATCTTTTGCTTAGGCATTGCCACTGTCGACTGTTGGCCCATGACGCACTTGCCAGTGAATTGGGCACCCACCTCGATGAGGAGTTGCTTGGTGGTCAGGTCGACCTCCACTCTTGAGGTGGACTTCAAAGCGGTCAGCTCTTCGGTGTTGATGTTGCCTTTCACCACACCGGCGACTTCAGCTTGTTTGCAAGTCAAGTCGCCTTCCATGACGCCGGTCTGCCCAATCACGACTTTGCCATTGGATTTGAGAGAGCCAATGAGGTGACCATCAATGCGGATGTCGCCGTTCGACTCAATGTCGCCTTTAATGGTGGTGCCGTTACCGAGAAGGTTGCGTACTGATGATTCCATTATAGCCATTTTCTTACTTTTTAGAGTTTGTTTCGATGAATGTATTGTATTCTTCCAAGTCTTTCGACTGATAGAAGACGGGATAGTTCTTGCTGGAGATGGGGACTACGTTGTATTTTGCCTTGTCGATGCCGCCGAAGACATAGTCTGAGGCGGTCATCGAGGAAAGGTATTGCTGCGCCCTGGCCTCGGTTTCGAAGTTGCCAATAGTAATAAGGGTATGTTCATCGTCGAGAATGACATTCTTGACATTGAAGCTGCGGGTGCGATGCTCTTTCTTGTTGAAGTCGCTGATGCGAACCAGCAACGGGTCAATGCGCACGCTCTTCGTGTCGCAAACAATCATCACGAAATGCTCACTATGAGGTTCGTAGGTATAAGGCGAGGCTTTCTTCACCGCAGGTTGTTCGCCACCTTCCTTTTTGTCAATCTCAGTGAGCACCAATCCCAAACCATATTCCTCGTTGATGTTCTCCAGCACCTGTCGCGCGTAGGGCGTGATGCTGCTTGTGGGATAAGTGCGCACCAAATTGTAAAGGCCGAAGGCCATGGTGTCGATGGCGACCAGGCGACCTTGTGCCACGGCATGGAGGAAGGCAAAACGAGGCATGAAGGCCGTGTCGGTGGAATAGAGTTGCATAGCGCGCTCTGCGTTCATTTTCACGCGGTAGAACTGGCCTTGCTCGAAAGCCTCATAGGTCTTAGTGTAGAAATCTGAGGCTTCTTTCTCTTGGGCCTGCATCTTCAGGAAATACTCGGGGTCGTTGATGAATTCTGCGTAACTTGACGTAGGATACTTGTCGAAGATTTTGCCTTTGTAGAACAGCGACTGCTCCTCGTGGTTGAGGTCCTTGTGCATCTTGTAAAGCGCGTACCAAGTAGGCAGTTCCTTCTCGTTGCCTGGATAGCGGGTGTCCAGTTTCTCGTAAGAATCGATGGAGCGTGGCAGGTCGTCGAGACGGTCCATGTAAAGGAACCCGAGATGATAAAGACCATCGGCGATGAGCGAGTCCGCCACCTCCTTTTGCTCCGCAGTGAAAGGCAGGTCTTGGAGATAGTAGCCACGGTCGTGGGTAGTGTACGTCGCGTTGAGCGAGTCCTGCTTCGCTTTAGCGTTTTTGGCCTCGGTCTTTCCTGCGTCTTGATCGCCCGTTAGGAAGGCAGCAAAGCTTTGCTTGTCGCTGATGCGCCAGTTGTCTTCGTTTTTGCGCATGCCCCATTTGCGGGTGAACTCCGTCATGCCCTTTGAGACGGAGGTGGGGTTGTAGAAATACCATGAAGACCCGCTCTCTGAGATGGGTTCCGACTTGGGTTGGACATCGCCAACGGTAGACCCCATCAAGGCGAGCTGTTCCTCGTATTCTTGTTGCGCCTTTTCCATCTCCTCTTGCTCGATGACTTGAGCGATGATGCGGTCGATGAGGTTATTGCGCGACACGCTATCCATAGCGGCCACGCGCAGCAAGCTGTCCTGGTCGCGGACGACGGTGGCGTACATCACCAACTCGTTTAGCGTCTGCGAGATGTTCATGATGCTGTCGTAGTCCTTATAGTCACGGTTCATGCTGGTGACCGCGGTGTCGTAGTAGGCCTGCGCCAGTTCGTAGTCGCTGCGCTCAAAGAGCATCGAGGCCACCTTGAGCGACGAGTACATGCGTTGTATCTGGTTGTCCTTGAAGGCAGCCACCGATTTGCGCAAGTAATTGATGGCCTTGCCTTCGTCGCCTTCGCGCAGTGCCAATTCCGCCATGGCATAGTAGATGCGGTCGCGATAATCTTCGTTGTTGGGGTCGCGCAGCATCTTGTTCATCATCTTGTAGAGTTCCTTGGCATTATCCGACGTACCCATTTTGGCCATGTTCATGCGGGCCTCGAACTCCATCTCGTATTCGGGGTTGCGCTTGACTACCTTGCGGAACTGCGCCGTGGCACGTTGCGAATCGCCTTGCTGCATATAGATCTGTCCCAAGATGAACATGGCGCGGGTGCGCAAGTCGCGGTCCTTGTTGAGCAGAAGACCGCTTTTGAGATAGCGCACGGCGTTGTTGTAGTCCTTCACAGCGATATAATAGTCAGCAATGGTGAAGTCGAAATTGCGCATCAGTTCCTTCGGAGGTTTGCTCATGCCAGCGGTCTTGGCCTGCAACTGCTCAATCATGGCAACCGCCTTGGGATACTCCTCAGTTTGGATATAAGTCTTGATGAGCCACATGTTGGCCACGTAGGCGATGTCGTTGTAGTTGTATTCGGTGGCCACGAAGTCAAAGGTGCGCTTGGCAGGGATGTAGTCGTGCTTATAGAAATGCGCCTTGCCCATGACAAGATAGGCATCATCGATCCACCTCACACGCTCGCGACTGCCAAACTTCATCGAGTGTTTCTGCACGCAGATGGCGGTCTTCTCGAGGGCACGGTCCATGGTGGAGTTCAACGCCATGCCGTTTTGTTGCGTTCCGTAGTTGTAGACACGCAGCACCTGGGTGTAGTCATCCTTCACGGCGGCACGCAGTTGCTTGTCGCCGTCAATGAGGCTCTGCTCGCCATTAAAATAGACGTTGTAATGGCTGGTCAGGTTATGGTACATGCGGCGGGTGAGGGTGTTCTTCTTGGTGGAGCATCCGCTCAACATCAGGGCGAGCACACATCCCATCGTCATGAATATGTAGGTTCTTCTAAGCACTTCGTTGTCGTTTTACAAACAATAACTCCAAAAAGGCCGGATTATTACGGCAAGTTTCAAAAAGCGTCATTGGCGGTTGGGGTACCATTTCTTGGCCTCTTCAAGCAGGACCGAATCATTGGCATCGGGCAACCCTTCCCTAATCTTCAGCACCACGGTGTCTTGGGATTTCTTGAACTCGGTGAGCAGCAGGTTGTCGAATTCGTCAAGGCGACTATTCATGATGCCCTCGCTTTGGCTTTGAAGGGCTTGCATCGCCTTGCCCTTGTATTCATCCATCGAGAGGTAAGGCATGAGCGCCTCTACCAGCTTAAGGCTGTCTTCCGACCAGTCGACGGCAATAGGATCATCGATGGACTGCATCGCGTATTTCTCGCAGAGTTTGGGCAATCCTGCCTGCATCTTTTCGATTTCGCGGGTGAAGTCGTGGGCCAAGCGCTCAGTGCGTTCCTTCTCGACATTGGCCTTGATTTTGGGAACATAGATGAAAGCCAACACGCCCAAGACGAGCAGTACAGCGGCCACAATGGCAACCTTCACTATCGAATGGCTCTTGGTGATGGCCGAACGCACCTCGCTGACGCTGTCGTATCGCTGTTCGCGCGAAAACTGGGTGCAATGTGTGGCCACGGCGCCAAATTGCTTCGAGATATTGCGCTCACCGATGAATTCCATGATCTTGCCCAACGAATAGATGTCGGCGCGGTTGTCGACATCCTCGCCCTTGATGATCTCGGGGGCCACAAACTCCATCTCCTTGATAAGCAGTTCGCGGTCGGCATCCTGTTTCGTCTCTGGCACGCCCAAGTCGATGAGGCGAGCGCGGCAGTCGTTGGCGGTCACCATGATGTTTTCAGGACTAAGGTTGCAATGCACGATGCCGTTGCGGTGCAGATAGTACAGGGCCTCGCACACTTCGGCGAGGACGCTCTTCACCTGCTTCTCGGAGAGGGTGCCCACACGCACATGTTCGGCCAAAGACTTGCCCTCGATGTATTCGAAGATGATGCAGTCGCCCAAACCTTCGATTTGCACGAAGTCGAGCGCCTTGCGAATGTATTTATTGTCAAGTATCGAGGTGGTATCATACTCCTGGCGTAGCGAGGCGCGGCATGCCTCATCACTAGCAAGTTCCGGTTTCAATGCCTTGACAATGACCTTCTTGCCGCTGAATTTGGCCGTAAAGATACGGCTGTTGCCATAGCGTGAACTATGCAGCGGGCGCAGGTCGGTGTAGTCGGTTGAAAAGTTGTTTTCTGACATTCTTCACAATGTATTGATCCATAAAAGCCCCGCATTAGGCAGGACCCATCATGCGATTTGGGCGCAAAGATAACGCATTTTTCCGAACCTATGGCAAAAGTGGCTCGGAAATTAATTATTTGCACAAAAAGCGCGCTCCTACTCCACCTCTTCGAGGGTTTTTAATTAGAAATCGTGGAAAAGATTCCGCAGAAATTCAAAAAATCGCGGAAAAAATTCCGCAGTTTTGAAATTCTCACCATGATTTCAAAAATCTTCGTGACAATTTGTCAGTTTTTTGTATTTTTGCCGGCTTGTTGGGGATTGTGTCTCGCAGTTCCACACAAATAATGAATTCATCACGTTCAAACTGCGGGACGCAGTTTGCGATAATGAGATGACAATGCATTGAAAATTAAACAAATACAAATAAAATGAAAATCTCCTATAACTGGTTGAAACAATACGTCAACTGCGATTATCCGGCCGAGAAAGTCAGCGAACTGCTCACCTCGACGGGTCTCGAAGTGGAAGACCTAGAGCGTTTTGAGTCGGTGAAAGGCGCCTTGAAGGGCGTCGTCGTGGGCATGGTGCTCACCTGCATCGACCACCCCAACTCCGACCACCTGCA
>JAEEGG010003889.1_pt1 | contig 36788 bp, 21 predicted proteins | sample 9134161 | NCBI WGS metagenome assembly JAEEGG01 (sample SAMN16246543, study PRJNA631951) | gut metagenome | biome: gut microbiome; feature: rumen; material: CR-attached | host: Bos | place: Iran: Karaj | collected 2018-10
CCCCTAACCCCTCCCCTTGAAGGGAGGGGAGTGGCTCCGCATTGTTTTCTTCCTGTATTTCTCTTGTTTGTACTTTTTAAAGTAGACTTATAAACTATTTTTTGAATCATTCGTGTTTAATTCGTGGCAATTCGTGTTAAAAATCAAAGACATTTGAGAGGGACTTGTAATTGTCATGAATAATTCAAGCTATACACAAACGGGTTTGGAACTTCCGAAAGCCGAGAAACAATTTCCATCACTTTCTTTCCTGATAATTTAGAAGTTTACGGAAAAGTGCGTGACACAGGTTACTTCATGGCCTCCGTCAGCTGGTTGGTGGCCCGCTGAATCATGTCGTGGGTGCCGCTGCCGTCGCTGACGTAGCGGATGACCATGTTGGCGTAGCCGATGGCGCGGTCTATCTTCTGGTTGCCTTCAGGCATGGCCTTGGCCTTCTCCAGCAGGCTCATCAGCTCGTCCATGTCCTCCAGCTCAGGCAGGTTGCCCGGCCGCATGCTGTTGATGATGCCGTTCAGCGTAGAGGCGGCCTTGTCTATCTCCTCCTGCGTCAGCCGGTCGTCGGCCTTGTCCAGCAGCAGCTGGTCTTTTTTCATCTGCTCCTGCATGCGGGCGAAGGCATGAGGTGCCCAGGGGGCATACTCCGGCACCTTCACCGTCAGGGCCTGCCAGGCCTGCTGCTCGTCGCTGCGCTGCTTGGCCACCAGCAGCAGTTCGCGCAGGGCACTCTTGTCTATGCCCTCGCTGCCATCGGCCACATACTGTGCGTTGGGGTCACCCTGCATGTTCATGCGGAAGTAGTGGGTGACATGGCGGTCGGCCTGATAGTCGGGAACGAAGGTCCGGCCCTGGAAGGTCAGCGTATAGAGGTGGGCGTCGGCCCCCGTGCCCTCCTTGGCGCCGTTCAGGGTGATGTCGCTCAGGTCGGAGGCCACGTCGACCGTTGCCTCATCCCAGTTGCGGATGCCGGTGGTGGCCATCACCAGCGGTCCGTACATGAAGGCGCCGGCCCACATCGGCGTGTATTCCGTCTTTCCGTCCTGCTCGTAGGCTGGCGAATGCTCCATCTTGTCGGGGCCGAAGTCCAGGTGCTTCGTGAAGGGCATGATGATTTCCACCACGTCCTTCTCCTTCCATTTGCGGGCAGGAATCTCCACATACGAGCTGGGCTGATAGCTCTTGGCGATGCTCTTCCCGTTCAGCTTGATGTCGAAGCCCTCTGTAGCCCAGTAGGGCACGCGGAGTTTCATCGAAAATTTTGAGTTGGGAGTTGAGCGTTGAGCGTTTGCTGCCGCACGTTTTTGGGGCGCGGAAGCAGTCTCTGAACTTTCCGTTCTGAAGGCTCCACTTAGCACCCGTATGGTGCTCTTCTCGGCCGGCCACTGGCACTCCTGTCGGATTGTCACGCCCTGCTGCTCCCACTGGGCGGTGGTGGGCATATAGAGGGCTACCCACAACGTGGGCTTCTCCGTGGAATTGCTGACGAAGTAGGCTGCCTCCTGGTATTTCACGTGGTTCTCCACGCCGGTGCCGCCGCAGCAGGTGGCCTGCGGTGTCTCGTTGCCCCAGGGCTTCGAGGCGTTCAGTCCCACGGCATACTGGTAGAGCACCTTGTATTCGCGGGGATTCACCGAGCCTACAATCTGGTTGTAGAGCACCCGCTCGTAGTAGTCCATGTAGGCGGCATTGTCGGGGTTGAAGCAGTTCAGGTCCTTGGTGAGCTTGGCCAGGTTGTAGGCGCAGCAGGTCTCGTTGATGGTAGGCTCGGGGTGCAGCTCGCGCCCGCCCCAGCTGGTGACGTTGTTACACATCGACGTGATCTGCGAGTAGGGCTGGCGGAACATCTCGCCGTTGCCCACGCCGCCCATGGCATAGCGGTAGCGGCCCTGTATCATCTCCCAGAAGTTCTCGGCCAGATTGTAGTAGTAGGGGTTCTGATTGCCGCGATAGCTGCGCAGGGCACCCGTCACCATGGGGATGTGCTGGTTGGCATGGCGTGTGCGGATGGCATCGACGTTCTTTGCCAGCGGGTCGAAGAACGCGGGGCTGTCGAAATAGCTAGCGGCCTCCAGCAGACGGGCCTTCTCCTGGCTGTCGCTGACCATCTCCGACAGGCGGCTGAGCGACTCGGCCATGCCGCCCACCTCGCCAGCGATGTACATGTTCCACATCTCATACCGGTTGCCAGGCCGCTGGCGGCGCTCCTCCTGGTTGCCGTCGCTCTTCACGTAGGTGCGGTAGTGCAGACGGTTCCATACCCACAGCCCCATGTCCTTGGCCGTGAGCAGTGCCTTCTGGGCTATCTCCTTGTCGTCTATGTAGTTGGCTATGTCGATGAGTCCGGCCAGCTGTTTGTGCACGGAGTAGTAGGGTGCCCACACCCATGAGTCGTTATTGTATGCGCGGTACATCTCCACCAGGACGCAATGCTGGGCGGGGATGGCGTTCAGATAGCCGTAGCCATATTTGCGGTAGTCTTTCTTGTAGCGGTCGAAGTCGGCCCATTTGCCCTGCAGCCCCTTCAGCTCCTCCTCGGGGGCGAAGTCGCGGGCCTCCCAGTAGCGGCCCAGCTTGTCATCCCATACGAAGGTGCGCTCCTGGCATGCCCGCAGCTCGTCGACCATCAGCCGTATGTTCTTTCGCAGCGCATCTTTCTTCGCCTGGTCCTGACAGCTGGCGAAGGCCATCGCCATCGCGCTCATATAGTGGCCGCTGCCGTGTCCCTTCAGCTTCGTGGTGGGCGAGTCCCATCCGTCGGCCACGGGGTAGCCGTCGGTAGGCAGGTCGTAGGTGTCGCGGTAGTTATACAGCTGCTGCTTGACATCGAGACTGAGCAGCTGGTTGATGTCCAGGTCGCGGTTCCACGTCAGACGGTTGTCACCGTCCACGCTGACCTTGTCCAGCGGCAGCGTCTCGGCCACGGGCTGGCCGGAAGGCACCTGCCAGGGGTCGGCGGTGACGGTCACCTGCGCCGTCAGCGGATAGCCGTTGGGCGTGCTGTTGTCGCCCAGCACGAAACCCTTCACCTTATATTGTGTACCCACGGGGTTGATGCTAGGGTCGGCCTCGGCCTGCTCGCGCACCAGTGAGCTGTTCTGCCAGCGCACCTGCCGGTACTCGCCGTAGCCGTCGGTATATTTCACCCACACCTGCCAGGGCAGGCGCGGCGCACAGCCTACAGGTACCTGCACACTGATGTTCTCAACGGTGGCGATGGTGCGCCAGCCCTGTGTGGCCGCCACAGCCGATTCCCCTGTTGTGGCCGATTGACGATCCGTCGCGACCATTGCTGTCGTGCCCAGCCACAGCCCCACGGCTGTGCAGAGCAAATAGTGATACTGTCTTTTCATTGTCTTCTCAGTTATCAGTAGTTAGTTTTCAAATTTTCGGCAAAGATAGGAAAAAACTTCGACATGACCAAAAATACACCCGAAAGTTTTGCACTTTCCGTTCTTTTTCGTAGCTTTCAGGTGTAAACCACAAAAGATTTCAGCGTCATCTACTTTCTATCGCGCGCACGCACGTATTTATGCGCGCGAAAAAAAGGTGCTACTCGTGCTACTCTTGAGACTATCTGACTGTAAGGCAAAATGTTATCGGTAGCTACACGCCCCAAAATGGCGCTACCCTGTAGCTACAGCGAGGGAATAGTGAATAGGGAATAGTGAATAGTGAAACGGCGTGCGTATTTTTTCAAACGGCGTGCGTATTTTTTCAAACGGCGTGCGTATTTTTTCAAACGGCGTTAGTATTTTTTCAAACGGCGTGCGTATTCAAACCCAAACGGGCAGTAGCGGCATAGTAGTGCCATGGTAGCTCCTTTTTACGCATAGTAGCTACCGACAACTAGTTGTAAACGAGTGTATTAGCCTCCAAAGTAGCACGAGTAGCACCTTTTTCGCGCGCGATCGTGCGCACATACGCGCGTATAAGCTCTGCTTCCGAAACGTGAGTATCCTTACCCTTCTTGTGCAGCTGATGACGGTGGCGACGATAGACGTCTACTAAAAACGTTCCAGAGAACTTTTCCGCTAAAACCCTTGCCGTTCCAGAATTATTTCGTAACTTTGCAAGCGTATTACGACACATAACAACAACGAAGATGATGAAACCAGAAGCCAAAAACATAAGGATGAAGAATGTGAGGCGGGCGGCACTGACCATGCTGCTCGCAGTAATGACTGCGGTGCAGGTCAGCGGGATGCCGATTTACGTCAAGACATTAGATGACAGGACCATCACGTTGGAGGTGGAGCCGGGTGACGCCATCGACAAAGTGAAGGGGAAGATACAGGACAAGGAGGGGATAGCCCCCGACCGCCAAAGCCTCATCTATGACGGCACGACGCTGGAGGACGGCCACACGCTGGCCGATTACGACATACAGAATGATGCAATCATCTACCTGATGATAAGACAGCGCACGGTGACCATCAACGCGGAGTCGGGCGAGGTGACGCTCGTCTACGGCGACGTGCTGACGGGCACGGGCGGTGCAGACACGCACGTCGTGATTGCCAACGGCGCCACGGTGACGCTGCGCGACGTGGACATCACCGGCATCACCAATGACTACTACCACAAATGGGCGGGCATCACCTGCGAGGGCAATGCCACCATCATCCTCGAAGGCGAGAACAGCGTGAAGGGCGGAAAGGAACGCTGGCCCGGCGTACAGCCCGGCCCCTCGGGCACCACGCTCACCATCCGCGGCGACGGGTCGCTGACTGCCGCCAGCAACTACGTCGGAGCGGGCATCGGCGGCTATTATTTTGAAGGCGCTTATTCTCAGACGCTCGGCAACATCGTCATCGAGGGCGGCAACATCACCGCTAAGGGTGGCAGCCAAGGTGCGGGCATCGGAGGCAGCGACCAATGTGGCATTGGCGACATCACCATCAGCGGCGGCAACATTATAGCTATTGCTGGTAGCTTGGCTGCGGGCATAGGCACGGGTATAAGCAACAGCGGAGCCATCACCATCACGGGCGGCACCGTCACCGCCACGGGCGGCGAAAATGCTGCGGGCATCGGCTCGGGGATGGCCGGCAATTGCGGGGCCATCACCATCAGCGGCGGCACCGTCACCGCCACGGGCGGCGAAAATGCCGCAGGCATCGGCGGCGGTAAGGGATGGATAGAAAGTGGGAGTTATGCTGAATATTATTCCAGATATACTTGCGGCAACATCACCATCACCAACAGCGTGACCAGTGTCACTGCCACGGCTGGCGCGAATGCCCCCAATTGCATCGGCGCGGGCAGTGCAAGCATCTGTGGCACTGTGACCATCGGCGGTGTGGTGACGGGAAATATCGCTCAAAGCACCGCCACCTACAAACCCGCCGACCAAACCCTCTGCACCCTCCACTTCGAAGCCAACGGCGGCACAGGAACGATGGCCGACCAAAACTTCTATAACTACAGTCTGCTAACCATCCCCGCCTGCGGATTCACCCGCGAGCACTACAACTTCACCGGATGGAACACCGAGGCCGACGGTAGCGGCACCACCTTTACTGTTGGACAGTACGCCATCATCATCGGCAACGCGACGCTCCATGCGCAGTGGACGCCGCACCACTATTCCATCACCTATAACCTCAATGGCGGCACGAACGCCGAAAGCAACCCCGAGACCTACACCATTGAAAGCCCGGACATCGTGCTGGCCGAGCCAACAAGCTTCGGCTCCATTTTCGACGGCTGGACATGGGAGGGGCAGGATGAACCAACCAAGGAGGTCACCATCGCCAACGGCTCCCACGGCGACAAGACCTTCACGGCGCACTGGACGGCAATACCTGATGTAGAGCTGCTCAATGGTGAAATCTTGCTCCGTGACGGCCAGACGCTTACCGGCACAGGCGGCTCCGACACACACGTCACCATAGCCGACGGCGCCACGGTGAAACTCAAAAATGTGACCATCACCAGCATCCCCAAAGATAACAGGTGGGCGGGCATCACCTGCTTGGGCGACGCCACCATCATCCTTGAAGGCGAGAACACCGTGAAGGGCGGAAATCAGTACTATCCTGGCATCTACATTCCCTCGGGTCATACGCTCACCATCCGGGGTGACGGCTCTCTCGACGCCAGCAGCAATGGCGAGGCAGCAGGCATCGGTGGCGGGGATCAATATGAGAACCTCTACTGCGGCAATATCGTCATTGAGGGCGGCACCATCACCGCCACGGGTGGCAAATATGCTGCGGGCATCGGCGGCGCAGACGTGGTGTCTTGCGGCTATATCGCCATCAATAGCGGTACCGTCACAGCCAAAGGCGGAAGATCTGGATCGGGCATCGGCAGTGGTGAGGGTGGCCCCTGCGGCGACATCACCATCATGGGTGGTTCCGTCACTGCCATTGGCGGAGGAGAAGGGTCTGGCATTGGCAGTGGGGTGAACGGCTCCTGCGGCGACATCACCATCATGGGCGGTTCCGTCAATGCTAATGGCGATGGAACCGCTGCTGGAATTGGCTGTGGGCGAGGAGGCTCCTGCAAAGGCATCATCATCATTGGCGGTTCTGTCACTGCCATTGGCGGAAATACTGGGCCGGGCATCGGCAGTAGTTTAAAAGGCTCCTGCGGCGACATCACCATCCGTGGCGGCGTGACCAGCGTCACCGCCACGAAGGGGAGTGAAGGAGATCCGAATTCACGTGACTGCATCGGTTATCGCAACGGTGGTTCCTGCGGCACCATCTCCATCTGCAACGCACTGACGGACGAGACCAGCGCCGACGGCTTGACCCGCACCCTCAGCGGCGGCCCCGTGCTCGACTTGGTGGACGGCGAGGACAACACCGCCACCATCGCCCGCTTCAACGGCGAGACGATGAAGGCCGTGCTTTCCGACCGCACGCTCTACAGGGACGGCTCGTGGAACACGCTCTGCCTGCCCTTCTCGATGACTGCCGAGCAGGTGGCCGCCCAGCTCGCCCCCGCGAGGCTGATGACGCTCGGCGCGACATCCTTCAGCGAAGGCACGCTGACGATGTATTTCTTGGAAGCCACAAGCATCGAGGCCGGAAGGCCCTACATCATCAGGTGGAACGGTCAGGCTGTAGGTGGCGGCATCGGCGGCAACAGTGGCAGCGTCACCAACCCCTACAACACCGGCAGTGTCGGTGAGCAAGGCGACCTTGTCAACCCCGTCTTCACCGGCGTCACCGTCAGCAACGCCACCGCCCCCGTCGTGACGGAGCATGCCAACTTCATTGGCACTTTCAGCCCCTTCGCCACAACGGACGGTATGCTGTTTGACGCCCACAATGCGGAGAACGGCGCCTGCCATGCCGCACTTAGCATCAGCGAGTTCGACCTCGAGGATTTCGAAGGCTGGTTCACCGACGAGGCATGGTCTAAGCCCGTCACCACGATTCCCTTCTCCGAGGACGGCAACGTGACGCTCTACATCAAGACGGACTGGGCCGGCAGCGGCACCGAGGACGACCCCTACATCATCACCAACGCCACACAGCTCAACCGGCTGGCTCAGCGCGTGAACATCGGCGAGGGCAGTTATGCCTCGGCATGGTATGAGCTGGGCGACAACATCACCTACACCCACGGCACAGCCTTCGACGAACATAACTTCGAGGGCATCGGCCTCTACGATGACGAGGCCGAAGTATATCAGTCTTTCAACGGCCACTTCGACGGCAAGGGATACACCATCAGCGGCATCCGCCTCTATAAGGGCGGCGAGGAAGAGGAGGATGACGACGGAAACGCCATCGAAGTGAACAGCTATAAGGGTCTCTTCGGCTGGATAGGCAGCGGTGCCGAGGTGAAGAACGTGACGCTGCGCGACACCCGCATCACCGGCTTCGACTGCGTGGGCGGCATCGTGGGCCTGAACAGTGGAACGGTCGTCGGCTGCCAAGTGGGCAGCGACGTGGTCATCCACGCCCTGGCCGAGGACGCCAGCAACCACGGCGGCATAGCGGGCTACAACAGGGGCACCGTCACGCAGTGCGTGAGCGCCGCCACGGTGAGCATCGACGACGGCAGCACCTTCGGCTATACCAGCGGCCCCGCCGGCTGCAAAAACTACGGCGGCATCGTGGGCAACAACGCCTACAGCGGCACACTCAGTGGCAACCTCGCCATCGGCGCCACCGTCTCCGCCGCTTTCAACGACACCTACGGGGCCGTCGTGGGCTACAACGGTGGCTCACTGACCCGCAACTTCTACAGCGGCTGCACCGTGGCCGATGTCGCCGACGCCGACAATGTAGGTCTGGGCGACCATTATGATGAGACAACGGGCAGCTACATCATCAGCGACGTTGACGGCGCCAGGAAGCTCGTCCAGGGCGACGTGAACGGCGACGGACAGGTGACACCTGCCGACGCCATCATGATCCTCTACCACTACTTCGGCGTCGCCCAGAACGGCTTCATCAAGGAGGCAGCCGACCTGAACACCGACACGCAGGTCACACCCGCCGACGCCATTGAGGCCCTCTACCGCTATTTCGGAACTGGCAAGAACAGCAATGCCCGTGGAGCAAGGCCGTCCTCATTGGGAGATCGGTCGTCCTCGCCCGCCCCAGAGTAAAAGGAGGGTATCGTAGGGACATATTCTCGTATTTGTCCGCACCCCGCCCCATGTTTGTCTAAGGAATTGAGGAAGCCTCCGCTGAAGATATGATCCTTAGACAGACAAGAATCCGTAGAGGAAATTCCTGAATTCACGGGAGCGAATGACGGCAGAGACTCGGAGTGAAATGATTGAACAGAAACAAATTGGCACAAATTAGGATAAATTTTCCATCATTTGTGCCAATTTGTTTCTATTTTTTTGTACCTTTGCGCCATCAGTTGTATCTTTGCACCGTGATTGGGACAAACAGAATAGTGAGCAAACGAAGCATGCTTGGACTGCTGGCGCTGCTGGCCGTTGGCATGGTCGAGGCCCAGACCGTCAGGACAGTGGTGGTGGCCGATGCCGACACGCGGCTGCCTGTGGCCCATGCCTCGCTCTATACGAAGGAGAACAGTCGCTTCCACTCTGCCATCAGCGACGGACAGGGCTCGGCTCGCATCGCCTTCCAGTTCCAGCGCCTCACCGTGAGCCACCTGAACTACGAGCGGCGCATGCTGCGACAGCTGCCCGACACCATCTTCCTGCAGCCCCGCTATCTGCAGAAGGCTGAGGTGGTGGTCACGAACAAGGAGCCGGAGTGGATCCGCCGCTGCTTGAAGCAGACCGTCAAGAAGAAAGAGCAGCACTACTTCTCGCATCCTGGCTGTGAGGCCTACGTCTACGACACGCAGAACATGGGCACGGACAACATCTACCGCTTCCATGCCACCGGTCTGCTGCGCATGAAGGATGCCGCGCACAAGCACTTTGCCATCGTGGCCGACACGTGCAGCATCACCGCCAGCGACAGCACCACGCTGACCGACATGGCCAACCTGCGGCGCATACTCTACGAGGACTTCATGGCAGACCTGGACAACGGCTTCATCCGCTCGCACCGCTTCTACCATAACCCCGACGCGAAGGGGCTGGGGCAGAACGAGGTGGAGCTGCGCTTCCGCTCCAAGCATGAGAGCGACGACCGGGGCTGGCTGGTGCTCGACACGGTGCGCTGTGTCGTGCTTAGTGCCCAGCGCACGACAGGCACGAAGACCAACCGCCAGGAGCGCATCGACGGCGTCATGTATGCCATGTCTCGTGTCTTCGGCTACAGCATCGATACCTGGACACGCGACTACCGCGTCAGCTATGCCTGCCGTCCCGACGGCACCCTCTATCCCGCCGAGGTGCGCTACAAGATGTTCTTTGCCGGGCGCGACGGCAGCAGCGACAAGCAGGAGCAGGAGTTTCACGAGCAGACGGGCGGCGGATTTCCCAACATGGAGGCCACGCTCACCCTTCGCCCCACCGACGAGGAAACGGCTGACTACGACCAATGGCTGGAGCTGCCCGCCTCGTGGTACATCACTTTCCACAGCGAGGCCGACCGGCGGCAGGAGATAGTACTCTCGAACTTGCCTGCCACCTTCACCATTTTTGAAAACGAACCATGAATACAGACAAGATAAAAGTTATAGCCTTCGATGCCGACGACACCCTGTGGGACTGTCAGGGACATTTTGAAGTTGTGATGCAGCACCTCTACGACGAGCTCACCCCCTGGGTGGACCGAGAGACCGCTGCTCTGGAGTTGTTTGCCACTGAACGGAAGAACATGCGGCTCTTGGGCTACGGCGTAAAGGCATTCACCCTGTCGATGCTTGAGACGGCCATGCGCGTCAGCAGGCAGGAGATGCCCGCCAGCACCATTAACAACATCCTTCAGGAGTGTTACACGCTGCTGGAGTTTCCCTGCACGCCCCTGCCGGAAGTGGAGGAGACGCTGAAAGTCCTCCACAGCCAGATGGAAAACCGACGGTCGCTTGTCGTCTTCACCAAGGGCGAGCTGCTCGACCAGGAGCACAAGCTGGAGCGCAGCGGGCTGCAGCCCTATTTCGACTATGTGGAGATTACCAGCGACAAGGGCGAAAAGGAATTCCGTTCCCTCTGCCAGAAACTCGCCATACGGCCGGAAGAGCTGCTGATGGTGGGCAACTCTTTGAAGAGCGACATCGCCCCGGCCCTGGCCATCGGCTGTCAAGCCGTCTATATCCCCTTCCACGTCACCTGGCAGCTGGAGCACCACGACCGCTTCGAGCATGAGCGCATGGTAGAGATAGAGCACTTCGGGGAGCTGTTAAATGAGTTTGGAATGAGGAGTTAAGAGTCAGCAGCTAGAAGTTGGGAGCCCCCATTACCCCCGTGGTCGGGTGTGCGGCGTATTCGCCGCAGTCAGGTGTGCGGCGTGTTCGCCATGGTCGGGTGTGCGGCGTATTCGCCGCAGTGCTAGCAGTTAAAAAAAATTAAACGACAGAAACAACTCCTACCTTCTACCTCCTAACTCCTAACTCTTTTGTACCTTTGCACACGAATTGAAAATCAGTAAAAAGAAAATATCAACAAGATGGAAAAGAAGAACTACAAACGCTACACCGTCACCTCGGCGCTGCCCTACGCCAATGGTGGAGTACATATAGGGCATCTGGCTGGCGTCTATGTGCCGGCCGACATCTACGTGCGCTATCTCCACGCCAAAAAGCGTGAGGTCATGTTCATAGGCGGAAGCGACGAGCACGGAGTGCCCATCACCATCCGCGCCCGCAAGGAGGGCATCACCCCGCAGGACGTGGTGAACCGCTACCACGCCATGATTCGCGACTCGTTCGAGGAATTTGGCATCTGCTTCGACATCTACAGCCGCACTACCAGCAAGACCCACCACAAATTCGCCGCAGACTTCTTCCGTAAGCTCTACGACGAGGGCAAGCTGACAGAGGAAACCACCACCCAGCTCTACGACGAGGAGGCCAAGCAGTTCCTGGCCGACCGCTATGTCACCGGCGAGTGCCCCCACTGCCACAATCAGGGAGCCTATGGCGACCAGTGCGAGAAGTGCGGGCGCGACCTCTCGCCCACCGAGCTCATCAACCCCAAGTCGACTATCAGCGGCTCCACGCCTGTGCTGAAAGAGACCAAGAACTGGTACCTGCCCCTGAACGAATATCAGGAGTGGCTGAAGCAGTGGATTCTGGAGGAGCACAAGGAGTGGCGTCCCAATGTCTACGGACAGTGCAAGTCGTGGCTCGACATGGACCTGCAGCCCCGTGCCATGACACGCGACCTCGACTGGGGCATCCCCGTGCCCGTGGAGGGTGCCGAGGGGAAAGTGCTCTACGTTTGGTTCGACGCACCCATCGGCTACATCTCGAACACGAAGGAACTGTGCGAGCGCGATCCGCAGCGCTGGGGCACGTGGCAACAGTGGTGGCAGGACGAGGACACGCGGCTGGTGCATTTCATCGGCAAAGACAACATCGTGTTCCACTGCATCATCTTCCCGACGATGATGAAGGCTCACGGGGGCTATATCATGCCCGACAACGTGCCTGCCAACGAGTTCCTGAATCTGGAGAACGACAAGATTTCCACCTCGCGAAACTGGGCCGTCTGGCTGCACGAGTATCTGGTAGACTTCCCCGGCAAGCAGGATGTGCTGCGCTACGTGCTCACCGCCAACGCTCCCGAGACGAAGGACAACAACTTCACCTGGAAGGACTTCCAGGATCGCAACAACAATGAGCTGGTGGCCGTCTATGGTAACTTCGTCAACCGTGCCCTGCAGCTCACTTGGAAATACTGGCAGGGCGTAGTACCCGCATGCGGAGAACTGACGGACGTGGACAAGGCCGCCATTGAGGAGTTCAAGGATTGCAAAGAGAAGATAGAGACGCTGCTGGAGCAGTTCAAGTTCCGCGATGCCCAGTTCGAGGCCATGAACCTCGCCCGCATTGGCAACCGCTACATCACCGAGTGCGAGCCTTGGAAGGTGTGGAAGACCGACCCGAAACGCTGCGAAACCATCCTGAACATCTGCCTGCAGATAGTGGGTAACCTCAGCATTGCCTTCGGACCCTTCCTGCCGTTCTCAAGCAACCGCCTGCGCTCGCTCATCAACACCAACGACCTCGACTGGGAGCAGCTGGGCAGCGTCGACCTGCTGCCTGCTGGTCACCAGCTGAATGAGCCGCAGCTGCTCTTTGAGAAGATTGACGACGAGGCTATCCAGCGCCAGCTCGACAAGCTGGAGGCTACGAAGAAAGCCAACGAGGCTGCCTCAGAGGCCGATGGCTTCCCCGCCGACATCAAGCCCGACGTCCCCTTCGAGGATTTCGAGAAGCTCGACATCCGCGTGGGGCTGGTGAAGGACTGCCAGCCGGTGAAGAAGTCGAAGAAGCTGCTGCAGTTCACCATCGACGACGGCACGGGCACCGACCGCACCATCTGCTCGGGCATCGCCCAGTTCTACGAGCACCCGGAGGAGCTGATAGGCCGCCGCATCCTCTTCGTGGCGAACTTTGCCCCGCGTAAGATGATGGGCATCGAGAGCCAGGGCATGATTCTCTCGGCTGTCGACTCCGACGAGAGTCTCAGCGTAGTCACCACTACCAAGGATGTGAAACCCGGCAGTCAGGTGGGATAAGATGAAGAGAGCCATAGCATTCTTTTGGCTGGCTGCCATAACGCTGGCTGGCCATGCACAGGACAAACTGTATTCCGACGAGTTCCCGCTCGGCGACGTAACCCTGCTGGACGGCCCGTTGAAGAAGGCCCGCGACCTGAACATCCAGACGCTGCTGAAGTATGACTGCGACCGGCTGCTGGCACCCTACCGCAAGGAGGCGGGACTGGAGCCGAGAGCCAACACCTATCCCAACTGGGACGGACTGGACGGCCACGTGGGCGGCCACTACCTGACGGCGATGGCCATGAATGCCGCCACAGGCAACGAGGAGTGCCGCCGCCGCATGGAGTATATGATCAGCGAGCTGCAGCTCTGTGCCGATGCCAATGTCAGGAACCATCCTGAGTGGGGTAGGGGCTACGTGGGCGGCATGCCCAACAGTGAGCGCATCTGGAGCAATTTCAAGAAAGGAGATTTCGGTGTCTACTTTGGTTCGTGGGCACCGTTCTATAATCTGCATAAGATGTTCGCAGGCCTGCGCGATGCGTGGGTGTATTGTGGCAACGAGCAGGCGAAGAAGCTCTTCCTGGGCTTCTGCGACTGGGCCATCGACCTGACGGCAGGACTCAGCGACGCTCAGATGGAAAATATGCTGGGCAACGAGCACGGCGGCATGAACGAGGTGCTGGCCGATGCCTACGCCATCTCCGGCTGTCAGCAGAAGTACCTCGACGTGGCCAAGCGGTTCTCACACCGCCGGCTGCTCACGCCGATGATGCAGCGCGTGGACTGTCTCGACAACATGCATGCCAACACGCAGGTGCCGAAGGCGGTGGGCTTCGAACGTATCTCGCAGATTGGCAATGACGGTGAGAGCTATCACAACGCTGCCCAGTTCTTCTGGGACATCGTAACGGGAGAACGGTCGCTGGCCTTTGGCGGCAACTCACGCCGTGAGCACTTCCCCAGCAAGGAGGCCTGCATCGACTTCGTCAACGACATCGACGGCCCTGAGACATGCAACACCAACAACATGCTGAAGCTGACGGAGCTCCTGCACCAGCGCAACCCCGAGGCCCGCTTCGCCGACTACTATGAGCTGGCTACGTTCAACCATATTCTCTCGTCGCAGCATCCCGAGCATGGCGGCTATGTGTATTTCACGTCCGCCCGGCCACGCCACTATCGCAACTACTCAGCCCCCAACGAGGCCATGTGGTGCTGCGTGGGGACGGGTATGGAGAACCACAGCAAGTACGGTCAGTTCATCTATACCAGAGTGGGCGACAACCTCTTTGTGAATCTCTATGCGGCCTCTGAGCTGAACTGGAGAGACAAGGGCATCGTACTGCGTCAGGAGACGGCCTTCCCTTACGGGGAGACTAGCCGCATCACTGTTACTCAGGCTCCTTCGGGGAAGGCTGGGACTTTCACGCTCCAGGTGCGCTATCCCGGCTGGGTGAAGCGCGGACAGTTCCAGGTGAAGGTCAACGGCAAGCTTGTGGGCACTAATCTTGGCGTGGGAGAGGAATTAATAGGACCCGTCACCGGCCCGTCGAGCTACGTCCCCATCACCCGCCAGTGGAAGAAGGACGACGTGGTGGAAATAGCGTTCCCGATGTACAACTACGTCAAGTACCTGCCTAACGAGCCGCAGTACATTGCCCTGATGCACGGCCCTATCCTGCTGGGCATGAAGACGGGAACAGAGGACCTGGCTCACCTCGTGGCCGACGACAGCCGCTTCGGACAGTATGCCAGTGGCAGGAAACTGCCCATCAACGAAGCCCCTATTCTCATATATAATAATATAGAGGATATTGCCAACCAGTTGCAGCCCATAGCCGGCAAGCCCCTTCACTTCACGCTCAACACGAAGATGGAGAATGCTCCCCTTCTTTCAGGAGTGGGTGGGAACAGGCATCTCCAGCCCTTCTTCGAGATTCACGACAGCCGCTACATGATGTATTGGCTCGCCCTCTCAGAGGACAGTTACAAGGGCTATCTCGACGACCTGGCCAAAAAGGAGCAGGAGCGTCAGGAGCTGGAGGCCCGCACAGTCGACAAGGTGCAGCCCGGCGAGCAGCAGCCGGAGACCGACCATAAGATGGAGACCGACCGCTCGAACACAGGTAACACCAACGATGTCTTCTTCCGTGATGCCCGCAACGGCCATTACTTCAGCTACCTGATGCAGACTGGCGGGCAGACCGACCTCACCCTCCGTCTGACATTCTGGGGACAGGACGAATGGCGCACCTGCGAATTCGACATTATGATTGACGACCAACTGATGTGCAGCGTGAACAACACCCACAAGTGGCGCACCTCGCAGTTCAAGACAGAGGACTACGTCGTCCCTGCTGACCTGCTGAAGGGTAAGGCACAGGTCCGTGTGAAGTTCGTCGCCAAGCCTGGCAAGCAGATTGGTGAAATCTATGGCGTGCGACTAATCAAAAAACAATAAATGAACAGACTGTTGACAGCCTGCATCGCATGGCTTCTGCTTGCCGGATTGGCCAGAGCCCAGCAAGCGCCTGCCGCTGTGAATCTGGCGGAGGCTGTTATCGTTTATGATGAAGGAGACGCGCCGCTGGTGAAACACATGGCGCAGGTGCTGGCCGATGACATCGAGCGGGTGTCGGATAGGAGGCCTGTAGTGTCCGGAAAATCCGGAATATCCGGAAAGTCTGGAAAATCCGGAATATCCGGAAAATCCGGCGGAAGGGTTATCCTCTCTACGGTGAAACGCTTAGGGCGGCATCGTGAGCTGAAGGGCACCTGGGAGCGCTATGCCATCGACACGAAGGACGGCAGCCTCTGCATCACAGGGTCTGACGCCAGAGGTCTGGCCTACGGCGTGTTTCACGTCAGCGAGGCGATAGGTGTCAGCCCGTGGTACTGGTTCGCCGATGTCCCCGTCGACAAGGGGAACAAGCGCGTATTCAGCTACTCAGAGAACTTCGTCAGCCCCTCGCCCAGCGTGAAATACCGTGGCATCTTCATCAACGATGAGGACTGGGGACTGAAGACGTGGGCCGCACAGAACTTCGAGAAAGAATTGGGCGACATCGGCCCTAAAACCTACGACCGCGTCTGCGAGCTGATACTCCGCCTGAAGGGAAACATGCTCGCTCCGGCCATGCACAGTTGCACGGGTGCTTTCTACAGCCACCCCGGTAGCCAGCAGATGGCCGACAAGTGGGGCATCATGATTACCACCAGCCACTGCGAGCCGCTGCTGTTCAACAACGCCGCGCTTTCGGAATGGGACAAGGCCCGTGACGGCGAGTGGAACTACGAGACCAACAGTGAGACCATCCTGAAAAAGCTCGACGACCGCATCCGCGAGACTGCCCAGTACAACAATATCTATACTATGGGTATGCGTGGCCTTCACGACGAGGCAATGAAGGGCAGCACCGACCCCACCGACCGTGCCCGCACTTTGGAGAAAGTCTTTGCCAAGCAGCGCAGCATTCTGGAGAGATATAAGGGCAGGAAAGCCGAACGTCTGCCACAGATATTCGTACCCTACAAGGAGACGCTCGACATCTACGATGCCGGTCTGCGCGTGCCCGAAGACATCACGCTCGTTTGGCCCGACGACAACTACGGCTACATGAAGCGCGTCAGCAATGCTGAAGAGCAGCGGCGCGGCGGACATAGTGGTGTGTACTATCATATTTCCTATCTCGGTACGCCCCACGATAATCTCTGGATTGCCACCACTGCACCGATGCTGATGTACGAGGAGCTGCTGAAAGCCTATACCGCCGGCGCTGACCGCTACTGGCTGCTCAACGTAGGCGATATCAAGCCGATGGAGATTGAGACGCAGCAGTTCCTTGACATGGCCTATGACTTCCAAAGGTTCAGCTATGAGAATGTGAACAGCTATCAGGCTGAGTTCCTTGCCAGCCTCTTTGCCAATGACAATGCGCCAGCCTCAGCTCTCAAATCCCAATTCCAGTTCATCCTCGACAACTACTATCGTCTGGCATGGGAGCGCAAGCCAGAATTCATGGGCTACGAGATGGAGTGGGACAGCAATGAGAACAACCGCCCGCACGACACCGACTTTTCCTTCCAGACTGGTACGGCGCAGAAGCGTCTTACCGACTATCAGGACATCTGCTTCGCCTACGATGCCATCGAGCGGGAACTGTCGGCCGAACAGCGTCTCGCCCTCTTTGAGATGCTTGGCTATGCCGTCCACTCCGCCTGCCAGATGAACCGGAAGTTCCTCTATGCCCAGGCTAACCATGAGACGGGCAACGCTGTCTATGCGGAGCTGTCGCGTGACGCAAACCGGCAGATTGAGCGATTGCGCGAACGCTACAATAGCTTGCTTGACGGGAAGTGGAACCAGATGATATCGGAAGTGCCCCCCGGCTATACTGCCAAATACCATTTGATGCCTGAACTTACCGACCAGCCCACCAGCGCCTATCGTCTGCCCGACAGCCAGAGACATCCGGAGTTCCGCCACAAGATTGACCTCGCGTCGCTCGCCGTGTCAGAGCCGTTCCGCCTGCTCGACGGCATTGGCACCGACTGGAAGGCGTTGCAGATGGGACAGCCGCTCGATTTCAGCAGCTCGGGGCATGTCGACATCCCCCTTCCCGCAATGACGGCTGCTGCCGACTCTGTCTCCCTGTGCATCTCGGTGGTGCCCATGTGGCCTGTGGCCTACGACCGGAGCAACCGCTTCTCCGTCAGCGCAGACAATGGGAAAGCAGAGGTCTGCGAGAATGTCTTCAAGGAATGGGGACCAGAGTGGAAGTTTCAGGTTCTTGAGAACCGCAAGGAGTTCGTCGTGACACTGCCTCTCGACAAGGCCCGCCGCGACCACTTCATCACGCTCTCCATCGTCGACCCAGGCCAGATTATCCAGAAAATTAGCTATCAATAACACCTATGCGAATAACCATTCCTCTATTTGCCGTCTCCATGATGCTATGTGCGTCAATGGGCGCGAATGCTCAGCGCCAAACGTTTTTCGACAGCGGGTGGCAGTTTACACGCAACGGAAAGACGATTTCTGTAGACCTTCCCCACGACTGGGACATCTACGAAGGTCCCAACCCCGCAACCGGTGCCACGAAGGAAGGTGGCGGATGGTTCTCTGGAGGCAAAGGCGAATACAGGAAAGCGTTTTCCATTGACCAGTCATCGCTGAACATGGGCCAGTCTTTGGTAAAGCTCCACTTCGAGGGCGTCTACCAGAAGGCTGAGGTTTACATCAACGGACAGAAAGCCGGGCAGCATGCCTACGGCTATACGCCCTTCACCGTCGATGCTACACATTATTTATATAATGACAAACGGCAGAACGAGGTGCTCGTGAAGGTTGACAACAGCGAGCAACCCAACTGCCGCTGGTACTCCGGCTCGGGCATCTACCGCCATGTGTGGATGGAGACGATGCCTGACTTGCACATTGCCGAGAACGGCATCCGCATCTGGACGCCTGAGGTCAGCGCAGCGCAAGCCAGGGTCGATGTGTATATCTGGATTGAGAACGAAGGAAAAGAAACACGCCAGATAGACGATGTGGAGGTGAGTTTCAAGGGCGGTACTTTCACGTTGAAGGATGACGGCCCCAAGCGGGCTTACTCACCCTCCGTGACCGTCTCCAGTCATCCCATGGGTCTTCCCAAGGGGCTCATCATGGTGGGGGCAGCTGATGAGTCGAAGCGGAAACAGATTAAGGACATTCCTTTGAAACCCAGCCAGGTGGCTACGTACATACAGAGCTTCACCATCGACCAGCCCCGCCTGTGGTCGCCCGACGACCCCTACCTCTATGAGGCCACCGTTCGCTTGAAGTCCGAAGGTCGTGTCATCGGAGAGCAGCATGTGAAGTTCGGCATCCGTTCCTTCTCGTTCGATGCCGTGAAGGGCTTTGTCCTCAATGGCAAGAAGCTGCCCATCAATGGCGCCTGCGTCCACCACGACGACGGTGTGCTGGGGGCAATGGCTTTCGACGCTGCCGAAATACGCAAGGTGAGGCTGATGAAGGATGCCGGCTTCAACCTCATCCGCACCAGCCATAATCCCACCACCCGGGCCTTCCTCGATGCCTGCGACTCGCTGGGCATGCTCGTCATCGACGAGGCTTTCGACGGCTGGCGCGCAGCCAAGAACCCCTACGACTACTCCACGCTGATAGACTCGTGCTACCGCGAGGACATCCACGCGATGGTGCTGCGCGACCGCAACCACCCCAGCGTCATCTGCTGGAGCATCGGCAATGAGGTCATTGAGCGTAAGGACATCCGTGTCATCACTACTGCCCGCCAGCTGAAGCAGGCCATCCAGGAAGTGGACGACACGCGTCCCGTCACCGAAGCTCTCTGCGCGTGGGACAGCGACTGGGAAATCTACGACCCGCACTTCGATGTGCTCGATGTCGGAGGCTATAACTACATGATTCACAAGCATGCCGGCGACCACCAGCGCGACCCCAAGCGCGTGATGTGGCAGACGGAGAGCTATCCCCGTGATGCTTTCAAGAACTGGGCGCTGGTGGAGGAATACCCTTATGTCGTGGGCGACATCGTGTGGACTGGCCTCGACTATCTGGGCGAATCGGGCATAGGCCGCTACTATTACGAGGGCGAGCGGCCCGGTGAGCATTACGTCAGCGGAGGTCAGCCCGACTGGCACGGCGCCTACTGCGGCGACGTGGACATCACCGGGTGGAGGAAGCCCATCAGCCACTATCGCGAGATGCTATGGAGTGACTCGAAGGATTTGTATATAGCTGTGAAGGAACCCGACGGCTATCACGGAAAGATCAAGGAGACAGCCTGGAGCGTATGGCCTACATGGGAGAGCTGGAACTGGCCCGGCTGGGAAGGCAAGTCCATCGAGGTGGAGGTCTACACGAAGGACTCCCAAGTAAAGCTCTTCCTCAACGATCGACTCATCGGCACCAAGAATGTCAATCGTTCTACGGAGTTCAAGGCGGTGTTCCAAGTGCCATACGAGGCTGGAGAGCTGCGCGCTGAAACTTCCGGGGGACGCGTCGCCATGCTCAGCACCGCAGGCGAGCCTGCCCGACTGCGCCTCATCCCCGACCGCCGTGTCATCGGTGCCGACGGCCAGGATCTCTGCTTCATCACCGTTGAGGTGGTAGACAGCAAGGGGCGCGTCTGTCCCGATGCCGCCATTCCCTGCGAGGCCCTTGTCAAGGGACAGGGTCAGCTTCTGGCTTTTGCCTCCGCCGATTTGAAAGACCGCGAGCCCTATACTTCGCCGCGTGTCACCACTTGGAAGGGCCGTGCCCTGCTTGTGGTGCGCAGCACTCCGAAGAAAGGCGCTGTTCAGGTCAGCATAAAGAGCAGTCTGCCCACTGCCGGCGTCAGAATGAGTGTGTCTCGATGAAGGTGCGGAAAGCCTGCTGATAGCTTTCGGGAACGTGGATGACCTCTTGGCCGATGTAGATGCAGTCGTTTCGGTCTACCTTCCTGATTTTGTCTACTGCTACAATGTAGGAGCGGTGCACGCGCAGAAATTTGTCTGCGGGTAGCATCGCTTCCACCAGTTTCATCGTGAGGTGCGAAACGAGGGGCTTGCTCTCGCCTTCGAGGTAGAACATCACGTAGTCTTTCATGCCGCTGACATAGACGATGCTGTCGATGGAGACGTTCTGCAGCTCGCCGTCTACGCGGACGAAGATGCTAGTCTTCGCTTCGTCGGTGCCCGTTCTTGCGTCCCGCTGGCAATTAGCCGCCTGGCCTGGCGCAACGGGCGGCGCACCTGCCTGTCGACCTTCGCGTCCATACCATTGGCGGGCCTTGTCCACGGCGGCCAGGAACTTGTTGTAGCGGATGGGTTTCAGCAGGAAGTCGAGGGCGCTCACCTCATAGCTCTCGAAGGCATACTCCTTGAAGGCTGTAGTGAAGACGACACGGGTGGCAGGGGGAATCATGCGTGCCAGCTCCATGCCGTTGAGATCGGGCATCTGGATATCAAGGAAAAGCAGGTCGGGCTGCTGGCTCTTTACGGCGTTGACAGCCTCCACCGAGTCGGTAAACGCCCCCAGCAGCTGCAGGTCGGGGGTCTTCTTGACAAACGACTCCAATAGCTTGACGGCCAGCGGCTCGTCGTCGACAATGATGCAAGTCATGTTGTTTACGGTTTACGATTATCGCGCAAAGGTAAACATTTCTTCTTTTATCTCCAAATTTTCCAGTCTTTTTCTTTTCGTGCTGCCGGCATCCTGCCTGCGGTGTGCAGGAATTCAGGGTGCAGGGAAGTTGAGATCTATCAGGTTGTTGGCGATGGCATAGATGGTGAGTCCTGCCAGCGAATGTATCTGCAGCTTCCTGACGATGTTGCGGCGGTGGGTGATGACGGTATTGACGGAGATGAAAAGGCGGGTGGCAATCTCCTTGTTCGACATACCCTGTACGAGGCAGACGATGATTTCCTTCTCACGGTCGGATATGGTCTCCTTGGTATCGGCCTGCCGGATCATGCTGGAGATGCGGGCAGAGACATTGTCGGTCTTTAGCTGCTGTTCAAGTATGCGTATGGCGGGCACGAAGAGCACCTCCTCCACGTTGCTGTGGTTGAGGAGCCACTCCTCGTTGTTGTAGATGTCGTAGAGGGTGGCCGTCAGCTGGTTGTTGGCAAGTCCGTCGTGGGGAAGATACTTGATGATGATGTTCTTCAGCTCCTGGAACTTGCCCGTAGTGTCGCTATGGTGTCTGGCGAAGGTGTCCACATTGTAGTTGGGCTTCTGCTCGCCCAGCAGCAGGGCCTCCACGTAGGGGAAGAGCGTCTTCTCCTCGTACTTCATGTGCTGGCGGATGTCGTGGGCATACTCGTCGTAGAGTCGCAGGATGAGTGACGGCAAGGCCGCCGCCTGTTCGTCTTTGCGGAGCGACTCTTCCAGTTTCTTGCGGATGGTGGGCAGCTGGAAGTCAAGGAAATAGCGGTGGGAGGCCCGTAGGTAGCCTAGCAGGGTGGTGACTGAAATGCTGTTGTCGGTTTCCTTGGGGGCATAGCCGTTGATGAGGAAGTTGACCACTGTGAGGAAGGTGTAGCAGTCCACGCCCTGTTCGCTGCACACCTCACTGACGGTCTTGTCGCCGAATCCCAGCCTGATGCCGAAGGCGCCCAGTCCCTGCAGCATGCTGTAGTTGTCGCTGATGAGGTCTATCATCTTGTCGTCGGCCTCGTAAAGTTTCATCCGTTTCATACGTTTTGTCTTTTGATGGTGCAAAGATACTGCTTTTTCGCGACGCGTGCAATCCCCATTTGTAAGTATTAACAATTCCATTTACCAAAAAGAACACTCATTTTTGTGTATTGCGTGAATGGCTCGTTTGCCGTACCTTTGCAGCCGGATTTGAGTGAACAGTGAATAGAATGAAGACATTAGTACTTACAACCATGCTTGCACTGGCGGCTGTCAGTGCCACGGCACAGGAGGAAAAAACGTCGCGTTTGACCATTGGTGGATATGGCGAGGCTGTGATGACCCGCAACTTCTACAGTCAGAGCTTCAACCGCTACAAGTCGCCGCAGAACTATGCCGACGACGCGAGCCACGGGCGTTTCGACCTGCCCCATGTGTGTCTGAACCTGGGTTACGACTTCGGCAAGGGTTGGACCATGGGCTCGGAGATAGAGTTTGAACACGGCGGCAACGGCACTGCCGTGGAGATAGAAGCTGAAGAGGCTGGCGAATATGAGGCCGAAGTGGAGAAGGGCGGTGAGGTGAACATCGAGCAGTTCTGGATTAACAAGGAGTTCCTGGGCGGCAAGGTGAACATCAAGGCCGGCGAGATTATCGTGCCCGTGGGCTACACGAACGCTCACCACGAGCCCAATCAGTTCTTTACAGTATATCGTCCGGAGGGCGAGGCCACCATCATGCCCAATACCTGGCACCAGGTAGGCCTGTCGCTGTGGGGACGGCTGAAGGACTGGCGCTATGAGGCCGAGCTGCTTTCGGGTCTGAACTCCGAGAGCTTCACGGCTGAGAATTTCGTGCACTATGGCGCTACGAGTCCATACGAGTTCAAAGTGGCCAACAACTATGCCGGTGCCGTGCGCATCGACAACTATTCGGTGAAGGGGCTGCGCATCGGCTTGAGCGGCTACTACGGCTATACCTTCCGCAACACCCTGCGCACACCGGGTGAGAAATACGACGGCGTGACGGGAGCGCTGGGCATTGTGGCCCTCGACTTCTCGCTGAACCGCTGGAACTGGATTGTCCGTGGTAACATTGACTATGCCCATTTCAGCGATGCCGATGAGATCTCAGCTTACAACCAGGCAAACTGGACGCACCATAAATATCAGGACGGAAACCCGCATCATTATACCAATATCGGTAGCCATGCGCTGGCCTACGCCGTTGAGGCAGGCTACAACGTGTTCTCGCAGATACCCCGTCTGAAGAACGACAACCAGAAGCTGTTTGTCTTCGGGCGTTTTGAGCACTACAACACGATGGCGTCGGGCACCTACGCATCGATGTACAAGTACACGAAGAAATACCGCTGGGCGCTGGGCGTGAACTATTCGCCGGTAAAGCAAGTCACCATCAAGGGCGAGTATTCCTACCGCTTTTTCGAGAAACCAGGAAACAACGGCCTGGCTTCCGACAGTCCGCTCTACAAGCAACCCTATAATAACGAGCCAAGCATAAGCGTGGGGGTGACATATACAGGGTGGTTTCTTTGACGAGAAGTCGAAACCTCGAAATATCGAAACATCGAAACATCGAAATGTCGAGCAGTCGAAACATCGAAACATCGAAATGTCGAAATATCGAAAAAAATAAATCAAAATGAAAAAGAAGAATCTTTTGAAAGTGGCAGCACTGTCTGCCGTGTTGTCTGCCGGATTCGCCTCATGTTCAAGCGATGACGATGCAGACGTGAATGTAGTAACGGGCAGTCAGGCTGCCCTCAATCAGGCTTGTGCCGACTGGAAGGTGGCACGTGCCAACTGGGAGAACACCGAGGCGTTCCTCTTTGGCGCCGCCGACGTCTACTCCATCGACCCGCATACCGACACATGGCCGGTAGCTGCCAACGACCTGGCTGATGTGCTGCGCGATGCCAAGGCGATGGCAAATCTCGACAACTTCATCAAGACGGCCAACTCCGGCATATTGGGCTATCATGGCCTGGAGTATGTGCTCTTCCGTGAGGGAAAGCCCCGCGACATCAGCCAGATCACCAATTTGGAGTATGAGTACATTTGTGCCGTGGCCAAGGATCTCTATCATGCTACGGCAACGCTGGAGGCTGCATGGGACTCGAAGGAGAGCAATGCCGAGCGCCATCAGCTAGCGCTCAGCTACGTGGCTACCCATCATTCCATCAATGACGACGGCGATGCCGAGGGTTCTCTGGGCTCGTTCCAGAATTTCGGCAAGGCTTTCAAGAATCCTGGAACCGGCGACTGGTCAACGGCGCTCGATGCTACGCTGGAGATTATCTCTGGCTGTCAGGACATCATCGGAGAGGTGGGCGACTCGAAGATAGGTCTGCCCTTCACGGGCGAAGATCCCACCTATATCGAGTCTCCATACGCCTACAACTCCATCACCGACTTCTACGACAACATTGTCTCATGCAAGAATGCACTCTATGGCCGGATGGATGCCACGACGCCCAACGAGAAGTCGCTCATCTATTTCTGTCAGCATGCAGGCAATGCCACGCTGGCCGCTCAGGCCAACACCGTCGGGGTGAAGCTCGACGCCGCTCTGGCAAAGATCAAGGGTATGAAGGCACCCTTCGCCCTGTACTATGCCGATGCCTCCTGCAAGGTGGCCATCGATGCACTGGGTGAGCTGGACGACGCACTGGGCGAGATGGCAGAGACCCTGAAGGGCTATGCCGGCAACGCCACCGTGGAGAAGCAGTGTCAGGTGATTAACGAAAACTATGTGGACAATGTGGTGCTGGCTACCTATCGCACGCTGGCCGACAATGCGCAGAAGCTCTACCAGACGATTGTTAAAATAAAGAACGCAAAATGAAGAATGTAGAATTTGCTACCATTGTGATGAATGCAGAATCAGGCATGAAGCATGAAGGAAAATCCTCCGTCATTGGAAAACGGGGGCGGATGCTGGGCAAAGCACTTTTCCTTCTTCAAGCTGCATTCCTCATCTCGGCCTGTTCCGACAATGAAGGCGTGGAACTCCTGACATGGGATATCGGTGACCCTACGTCGACCGAATATGCTGAGGAATACTATGCCGGTGGTCTGCTTGGCACCACTTCGGAGAACTCTGCCACTGCCTTTAAACAACCCTCGAAGTCGGTGGAGAATGCAGGCATGATGACCGCTTTCAATGAGGGCGAGTACCTCTTTGAGAAAGACTATAACACCAATACCGACGGCGCTTTCCGCGGACTGGGACCCGTTTATGTGCGTCGCGGCTGTCTCTATTGCCATCCCGGCTACGGTCATGGCGCCCGCCAGACGGAATACAAGGCCGATACCCATCGCAACGGCTACCTGCTCGTCATCTACGACAAGGCCACCAATGCCTATATCCGCTCGGTTGCCGGCATGCCGCAGACGGGAGCCGTGAAACCCTTCAAGGCTCCTATCGACGAGAAGCAGATAAAGATTGCATGGAAGGAGTATACCGACGAATGGGGCAACCAGTTCCCCGACGGCGAGAGCTACTCGCTCATATATCCCGAAGTGACTATCCCCTATTCTGCCTACTATGCGCCAGTGGTGGTGCAGCGCGTCGGCAGCGACGTGACGCTCACTGAGGAAGAGTATAACAACGACATCGGCGTGCTGCTGGAGTCGACCATCGGCATCTACGGCACAGGACTGACCGATGCCATCCCCGACGAGGAGATTACGGCGCAGTGGAAGGCAGAGAGTGAATACTTCAACAGCATCGGGCGCACCGATGCCTTGAACCCTGCCATGTGGGATCAGGCCAGCAACACGTGGAAAAGCTACTACAGCAACTCGCTGCAGGGCGACGGCACGAAGTATGTGCGACGCTACACCTACGCCCTGTCGCGCGGCCCCATCCTCGACGCTGCCGGTGCCAACGCCATTTGGAATATCACCAACGTGACGCGCTCCGACCGCCGCTACCACTATCTCGACCTCGCCGGCAAATACTATGCCTTGAAGTCGTCACAGGACCCCGAGGTACAGGCTGGCTTTAAGGAATATATCGACCGCGTGGATCCCAATAATGCCCACCCGGAGTGGCATACCGGCGATCTGGAGCAGGATATCTACACCTATCTGACCAGTAAGTCGCTCGATGCCGAGATGACGGATGCGCAATACAAGAACCTGATGATATGGCACCGGGGACTGGCCGTTCCGGCAGCACGAAACACCACCACCGCCGACTTCAAGGAGGGCAAGCGCCTCTTCACGCAGATTGGCTGTGCCGCCTGCCACCGTCCCTCGTGGCAGACGGGTGAAGACCATATCCAGGATCCGGCCCGCTTCTTCACTGCCGACAACGAGATGCCACGCTATCCCCGTCAGAAGATATGGCCCTATACTGACTTCGTGCAGCACCGGCTATGGATGAAGAACGACATCCGCACCGGCTGGTGCCGTACCACCCCGCTCTGGGGACGCGGACTGGCCGCCAAGTGCGGCAGCGGCGTAGAGCGTCTGCACGATTGTCGTGCCCGCAATGTCATGGAGGCCATTATGTGGCACGGCTGCAAAAATGAGGGCGGAACGAGCGATGCCTACACTTCTGTCTTGAACTTCCGAAATCTGTCGAAGAAAGAGCGTGACATGGTCATCTTCTTCATCGAATCCATCTGACGGGCTATACCCATCCCTTTGGTGTAGAATACTTTTCATTAAAGGAGGCCATATCCTGGCCTCCTTTAAATATGCTCCTAAATACGTACGCTATAGGCGGGAACTGACGAGACGGCTTGTCGCTACCTACAGTTTATATGGCTAGCGGCTCACAAACCCTGCAACCCTGCACTGGCGGTGGCCAACGGCTTGTTTTGCAGTGAGTTGCCGGGTGTACACTTTACCGTAAACCCTGCATTATTCTCCGCAAACCCTGCATTGTGCCCGGCAGGCCACTACATTTCAAATAGCGTTCGTATTTTTTCAAATAGTGGCAGTATTTTTCCAAACGGCGTTCGTATTTTTCCAAATAGTGGCAGTATTTGTCAGCGCGCGGCGCATGTCTAGACACCAGCAGACTAAGTGCAGGGTTTTTAGCAAAGTGTACACCCGACAACTTTTTGAAATCCAATCCGTTGTCAGCTGCTAGTGCAGGGTATGCAGGGTATGTGATTTGTTTGTGTAATTATAGCTTTTCAGTCCTAAGCTCTTGTCTTTGATTGTCTGGACGGCCTGAGAACTGGTGACGATGTGTTTCAACCTCACAGCCCGATAACAAAAAAAGGATGCAACGTTCAGTTGCATCCTCATTTCTTTTTACTTTCTGTTCGCAGGGAATTACTCCTGGGTAGCCTCTTCAGCAGCAGCCTCAGCAGCCTCGGCGGGAGCGTTCAGAGCGGTCTCGAAAGCAGCAACAGCAGCCTCGTAAGCAGCCTTGAAAGCCTCGTTGGTGGTGTCGGCAGCAGCCAGGATGGCAGCCTTAGCCTCCTCAGCCTTGGCGATGCAAGCAGCAGAGTCAATCACCTCAGCACCCTCAGCGAGGATGAACTCGGGAACGATGGCCTCGGCCTTAGCCTGCTCAGCGGCAACCAAAACATTGAGGATAGAATCCTTCTGCTCCTGAGTAGCCACTTTGGGAGCCTCTTCACATGCTACAAACATTGCAGCAGCAGCGAACATAAATGCAATCTTTTTCATTTCTTTGCTTTTTTAAATCTGTAAAACAATCATTTGGTTTTTAAAACGCTGCAAAGGTAGACATTTTTTTGATACGGCGTATCATTTTTTTTGATTTTTTTTGTGCCGTTTTTGTAACTTTTTTGCAAACGACTGATAATCAGTCGTTTTCTAACTGTTAAATATTCTTTCTTTTTGGCTGCCTTGATTTTTATTAAGGATTTTGAGTGTAATTCCGACAAAATTATGTACCTTTGTACGCTGAAAAAAGGAAAGAAGGTAAAAAGGAAATAAGTAAAAGGGAAACAGTGATAGATTCTTCTGCTTTTCAAGGCAAGACGGCGGCCTACTACACGCTGGGGTGCAAGCTGAACTTCTCCGAGACCTCCACTTTCGGCAAGATGCTTCAGCAGCTGGGCGTGCGCACTGCCGCTAAGGGCGAGGTGGCCGACATCTGCCTGATCAACACCTGCAGCGTGACCGAGGTGGCCGACCGGAAGTGCCGTCAGGCCATCCACCGTCTGGTGCGCCAGCATCCGGGGGCCTTTGTCGTGGTGACGGGCTGCTACGCCCAGCTCGAGGCTGAGGCTGTCAGCCATATCGAAGGCGTCGACCTGGTGTTGGGTTCCAACGAGAAGGCAAACCTGGTGCAGTTCCTCTCGGATGGTTTCGTATGTCGCGATGGCATCGCGACCTACAGGAGGGAGAAGACGAAAGACATCACCTCGTTTGCACCCAGCTGCTCGCGGGGCAACCGCACGCGCTTCTTCCTGAAGGTACAGGACGGCTGCGACTATTTCTGCACCTATTGCACCATACCCTATGCCCGTGGCTTCAGCCGAAACCCCACCATCGCCTCACTGGTGAAGCAGGCCGAGGAGGCCGTGGCCGAGGGGGGCAAGGAGATTGTGCTCACTGGGGTGAACATCGGCGACTTCGGCAAGACCACGGGCGAGCACTTCATCGACCTGGTGCGGGCGCTGGACAGGGTGGAGGGCATCAGCCGCTATCGCATCAGCAGCCTGGAGCCTGACCTGCTCAGCGACGAGCTGATCAGCTGGTGCGCCAGCGAGAGCCGCGCCTTCATGCCCCATTTCCACATTCCCTTGCAGAGTGGCAGCGACGAGGTGCTGCGCTTGATGCATCGCCACTATGACAGCCGCCTCTTTGCCGACAAGATTCTCCGCATCAAGGAACTGATGCCGCAGGCTTTCATCGGCGTCGATGTGATGGTGGGCTGCAGGGGTGAGACACCGGAATGCTTCGAGCAGACATACGAGCTGCTCAACCGCCTGCCTGTCACCCAGCTCCATGTGTTCCCCTACAGCGAGCGCCCCGGCACGGCAGCGTTGAAGATTCCCTATGTCGTGCCCGAACAGGAGAAGAAGCAGCGCAGCAAGCGGCTGCTGGAGCTCTCCGACCGTAAGACCGAAGCCTTCTATGCCAGCCACATCGGGCAGGAGGCAGAGGTGCTCTTCGAGAAAGCCACGCGAGGCCGCGCCATGCACGGCTTCACACGCAACTACATCCGCGTGGAGCTGCCGCCCCAGGATGCTTGCCCTGCGCTGGACAACCAGCTGGTAGGCGTGCGTCTGGGACAGTTCAACCGCGACAAGTCATCGTTAATTGCCCGCCTCCTTCCCCTCCCAGAGGAAGGGGAGAACTCCTCCCTTTCGGAGAGGTTAGGAGGGGTTTCCTCCCCTTTGGGGAGGCTAGGAGAGGTTTTAATTCCTTAACTCATGCAAACACTCGCCATTGTCATCCTCAACTGGAACGGGGCCAAGATGCTGCGCCAGTATCTGCCCAGTGTGTTGCGCTATTCCCGCGACGAGGCTACGGTCTATGTAGCCGACAACGCATCGTCCGACGACAGCATTGAGCTGCTGCGCGAACAATTTCCCGAGGTCAGGCTCATCCTGTTCGACAAGAACTGGGGCTTCGCCGAGGGCTACAACAAGGCACTGGCACAGATTGATGCCGAGTACTACCTGTTGCTGAACAGCGATATTGAGGTCACCCACCACTGGCTGACCCCGCTCCTGGAGTTCATGGCTGCCCACGAGGATGTGGCCGCCTGCCAGCCCAAGCTGCTCAGCATAGCCGACCGCGACCGTTTCGAGTATGCCGGTGCCTGCGGCGGTTTCCTCGACCGCTACGGCTATCCTTTCTGCCGGGGGCGCATCTTCGAGACCGTGGAGCGTGACGACGGGCAGTACGACTATCCGTGCGAGGTACTCTGGGCTACTGGGGCAGCACTGATGGTACGTGCCTCTATATATAATAATGTGGGAGGGCTGGATGCCCGCTTCTTTGCCCACAATGAGGAGATTGACCTGTGCTGGCGCCTGCGGCTCTTGGGCTACAGGATTTTCTGCCTGCCAGAGAGTGTGGTCTATCATGTGGGTGGCGGAACGCTGCCGAAGAGCAATCCCATGAAGACCTTCCTCAACTTCCGCAACAACCTGACGATGCTCTACAAGTGCCTGTCGGACAGCGAGCTGAAGCCCGTCATGCACCGTCGCTGGTGGCTCGACTATCTGGCGGCCTGGGAGATGCTCCTGCTGAAGCGCAATGTGGGCGACTTCCGCGCCGTGTATCGTGCCCGGCGTGCCTTCAAGCAGTGGAGGAAAGAGTTCGCCGCTGACCGCCGTCGCATCCAGCAGAGCCGTAAGGTGGAGACCGTTGCTGAGCAACGGCCGTTCTCCCTGCTCTGGCAGTACTATGTGAAGGGCCGCAAAGTCTTCAGCAGCCTGCCTTAGGGCGTCAGCCTGGCCTGACTGGCGGAATCACTTATTTTTTGCTAAAATGGAGGCTATTATTTTGCCGTTTCAGAAATTATTCGTATTTTTGTGCCTGCAAATGAAACAACAGTATTAATCTATAAAAACAAAGAGAAAAGACAATGGCAAAAATTGTAACACTTGGCGAGATTATGCTCCGCCTGTCGCCTCAGGGCAACGACCGTTTTATCCAGAGCGAATCCTTCCGCATCATCCCCGGTGGCGGCGAGGCAAATGTAGCTGTGTCCTTAGCCAACTATGGCCATGAGGCTTACTACGTGTCGAAACTGCCAAAGCACGAGATTGGCCAGATTGCCGTGAACGCACTGCGCCGCTATGGTGTGAATACCGAGTTCGTGGCCCGTGGCGGCGACCGCATCGGCCTCTACTATGCCGAGACGGGAGCGTCGATGCGCCCCTCGAAGGTCATCTACGACCGTGCCCACAGCTCCATTGCCGAGGCCAGTCCCGAAGACTTCGACTTCGACAAGATTATGGAGGGCGCTGCCTGGTTCCACTGGAGCGGCATAACCCCCGCCATCAGCGACAAGGCTGCCGAGCTGACACGCCTGGCCTGCGAGGCTGCCAAGCGCCACGGCGTGACGGTGAGCGTCGACCTGAACTTCCGCAAGAAGCTGTGGACCAGCGAGAAGGCCATCTCCATCATGCGCCCGCTGATGAAGTATGTCGACGTGTGCATCGGCAACGAGGAGGACGCAGAGCTGTGCCTGGGCTTCAAGCCCGATGCCGACGTGGAGGGAGGAAAGACCGATGCTGCCGGCTACGAGGGCATCTTCAAGCAGATGATGCAGGAGTTCGGCTTCAAGTATGTGGTCTCCACGCTCCGCGAGAGCTACAGCGCAACGTTCAACGGCTGGAAGGCCCTCATCTACGACGGTAAGGAGTTCTACCAGTCGAAGCGCTACGAGATTAACCCCATCATCGACCGCGTGGGCGGTGGCGACTCCTTCTCCGGAGGACTCATCCACGGTCTGCTGACGAAGAAGACACAGGGCGAGGCCCTGGAGTTTGCCGTGGCAGCATCGGCCCTGAAGCATACCATCAACGGCGACTTCAACATGGTGACCATCGACGAAGTGGAAGCTCTGGCCGGCGGTAATGCCAGCGGACGCGTACAGCGATAGGCTATGAAGAGGTTTGAATACAAGGTGGTTACGCCCGTCATCAACACAGAGAAAAAGCTGAATGCACTGGGTTATGAAGGATGGGAGCTGGTCGCTGTCGAGGGCTGCAGCATGTATCTGAAGCGTGAATACAGCGAATAGGCAGAAAAAGAGAATCCGAGAATCACACATCCGTAAATCCGTAAAATCGTAAATAACTACAAGGTGGCAAAGTTTGATAAGATAGCTGTCCTGAAGAAGATTGGCGACACCGGCATGGTGCCCGTCTTCTATCACAAGGACCTGGAGACCTGCAAGAACGTGGTGAAGGCCTGCTACGAGGGTGGCGTCCGCGCGTTCGAGTTTACTAACCGTGGCGACTTCGCCCAGGAGGTGTTTGGCGAGCTGGTGAAGTGGGCCGATAAGGAGTGCCCCGAACTGGCACTGGGCATCGGCAGCGTGGTAGACGCTCCCACCGCAGCCATGTACCTGCAGCTGGGAGCCTGCTTCGTGGTGGGCCCGCTGTTCAACCCCGACATCGCCCCCGTATGCAACCGTCGGCTTGTGCCCTATTGTCCTGGCTGCATGACGGTCAGCGAGATTGGCAAGGCCCAGGAGCTGGGCTGCGACCTGACGAAGGTGTTCCCGGGCGATGTGGTCGGCCCCAATATGGTGAAGGGACTGAAGGCACCGATGCCCTGGTCGAAGATTATGGTCACTGGCGGCGTGTCGCCCGACGAGGAGAACCTGACGAAGTGGTTCAAGGCCGGCGTGTTCTGCGTGGGCATGGGCTCGAAACTCTTCCCCTCGGACAAGGTGAAGGCCGGCGACTGGCAGTATGTCACCGACAAGTGCAAGGAGGCACTTGGCTATGTGGCAAAGGCACGCGCTTAATTAGTTGCCCACCCCCCAACCCCTCCCGAGGGAGAGGAGTTTGGATAGTCCGTCTGTCATGAAGTTTATTGGAAAGGTTGTAAATACCATCGCAAGACTATTCAAACACCCCTCCCTGAGGGAGGGGTTGGGGGTGGGCTTTTTCCTGCTCATCTCCTGTTCGCCTGTTGACAGGCAGGCGGCAGACAGGCTGAACACCCTTTCCTACACCTATCATTACCGTTCCCTCGACTCTACCGAGCACTATGCCCAGCAGGCGTTAAGTATGTCGGCATATTATGCCGACGGAAAAGCAGAGGCCCTCAACAACCTTGCCTTTGTACGCATAGCCCGCATGCAGTATGAGGATGCACGGCAGCTGCTCGACCAGGTGCCTGCCACCACCGACAACCAGCTGGAGCTGCTGGTGGGCTATATCCAGCAGATGCGCCTCTGCCAGCGTATGTCGGAAAACCGTGCTTTCTACGACTATCGCGAACAGGCCATCAGCACCCTCAACCGTATCGACGAGGAGCGCTCCTCGCTCGACGAGCGGCAGCGGCGGCGCCTCATCTATGCCGAGAGCGAGCTGGCCGTGGTCACCTCTACCTATTATTATTATGTGGGCCTGGAGCGCCAGTCGGCCAATGCGCTCTATAAAATGCCCGCCGAGCTGCAGCGGGACACGGCGCAGTATCTGAACTATCTCTATAATATCGGTTCCGGCGGCATCGTGTCGGAGGGTACGCAGGATGACATCAACCAGGTGGAGTTCGACCACCTGATGCGTTGCCACATGCTCTCCCTCCAGTCGGGGAATGTCTATTTCATCGCTAACTCGCTGGAGGCGCTGGCCGAACATCTCATGGTGGCAGAATACCGTGAGAAGCTGGTGCGCGACAATCTGCCAACCTTCAAGTATTTCAATCCCGACGGGCTGGAAAACGACTCCCTGCCCATGGATCTGGCCCGCCGCTCGCTGCAGATATTCTCCGACTACGGCGACATCTACCAGATTGCCGGTGCACACCGCACCTTGGCTTCCTGCTACTTGCAGGACGAGAACTACGACCAGGCCCTGCTGCAGCTGCACCTGGCCCTGGAAGACACCATCATCAACAAGGCCCCCGACCTGGTGGCCAGCATCCGCGAGCAGCTCAGCGTGGCCTATGCCGCCATCGACGACAAGGCTAACAGCGACATGAACCGCAACATCTACCTGGATCTGCAGGAGCAGACCCGTCAGGACCGCTCGCTAGAGGCCCGTGCCGGACAGCTGGAGCAGGCCGCCCTTCAGCTGAACGTGCTCATCTGGGCTGTGGTGGGGGGCATCATTGTGCTGGCCTTGCTCCTCATGGCTTTCTACCTGCACAGCAGGAAACACGACTCTGGCAGCGACAACGAGCTGCGGCAGCGCAGCGACGAGCTGGCCGAGCAGCTGGCCATGGCCCGTCTGCGCGTGGAGCGGGGCGAGCGCCTCGCCTTGGAGCAGCGTGCCAAGATTTCGCTGGTGAACAGCATCACCCCCCTCATCGACCGCATCATCCACGAGATAGGCCGCCTGGGCCACCGTGACAAACCGGCGGAACAGGAGCGGCTGGACTACATCTCAGAACTGACCGACAACATCAACGAGCAGAACGACGTGCTCACCCACTGGATTCAGTTGCGGCAGGGTGAGCTGAGCCTGCACATCGAGACCTTCCCCTTGCAGCAGCTCTTCGACATCGTGGCCAAGAGCCGCAGCAGCTTCGGCATGAAGCACATCGCACTGGATGTGCAGCCCTCTGACAGCCTGGTCAAGGCCGACAAGGTACTCACCCTGTTCATGCTCAACACGCTGGCCGACAATGCCCGCAAATTCACCCACGAGGGCGGCCGCGTGACCATCAGCTCGGAGGAGACTGCCGACTATGTGGAGATTTCCGTCACCGATACGGGCATCGGCATGGACAAAGAGCAGCTGGCCCATGTCTTCGAGCGTAAGATCATCGTAGAAGACAAATCCCAAATATCCACCCTCAAGTCGCAGTCCTCTCACGGCTTCGGACTGCTCAACTGCAAGGGCATCATCGAGAAATACCGCAAGATTAGCAAGATCTTCTCCGTCTGCCTGCTCTCCGCTGAGAGTCAAGTGGGGAAGGGCAGCCGTTTCTTCTTCCGCCTGCCGAAGGGCATTGCCCGCCTGCTGCTGCCCCTCCTGTTCATGGCTGCCTTCCCTTCCGGAATGGCCGCCGCCAACCTTCAGCTGCTCAGCCGCGCCAGCGCATTCGCCGATTCGGCTTACTACTCGAACATCGGCGGCACCTACGAGCGTACATTCGTTTTTGCCGACTCCTGCCGACAGAGCCTGAACGCCTACTATCGGCAGCTGAAGCCCCTGGGCACCGACACCATGCTCAGCCTGGGCGACCCCTCGCTCCTTCCGCCGGAAATCAAGTGGTATCACGACAGCCTGCAAATCAACTATAAAATCATCCTGACCCTGCGCAACGAATGCGCCGTCGCAGCATTGTCCCTGCACCAGTGGCAGCTCTATCAGTATAATAACCGCATCTACACCCAGCTGTTTAAGGAAATGTCGGCCGACTCTACGCTCGACAACTACTGCCGCAAGATGCAGCAGTCGCAGACCAACAAGCAGGTGGCCATCATCCTGCTCGTGCTGCTGCTCGTCTCCATCCTCATGGCTGTGGCCTGGCAGATAGTTGCCTCGCTGGGCAGGGCGGCGCGCCGCCAGCAGGAGCAGCAGGAACAGCTGGAGCTGACGGGCGACGAGATTACCCGTGTGGAGCAGGAAGAGGCCGCCCTGCACGTGAGCAATGCCGTGCTCGACAACTGTCTCTCCACCCTGAAACACGAGACGATGTACTATCCCAACCGCATCCGCCAGCTCATAGATAATGGCGACAGGGACTCGCTCTCGGAAGTAGCGGCCTACTATCGCGAACTCTATGGCATCCTCAGCCTGCAGGCCACCCGCCAGACGGAGCATGCCCGTCTGCACCTGAAGTCCCTGGAGCACGATGTCCTGGGCGACCCCGTGCTCATCGGCTATCTGTTTGAACTGCTGCGCAAGCAGTCGGGCGGGAAGAAGCCCGACGTCAGCTATCAGTCAAAGGACGACAAGTACGTGGTGTGTACCGTAAGCATGCCGCAGCTGCAGCTCACCGAGCAGGAGGCCGCCCAGCTCTTCACGCCCGCTGCCGCCAACATCCCCTTCCTGCTCTGCCGCCAGATAGTGCGCGACCATGGCGAGGCCACCAACCGCCGTGGCTGTGCCATCCGTGCAGAACTGGACGAGGCCAGCCAGACAAGAATCATCATCACCCTGCCAAGGGCGAAGAAATGAAGGATGTGGAATGCGCTGCCGCCTAAATAATTAAATGGAGAAATAAATAGTAAATAGTAAATTGTCAAATTGTAAATATACTAGATGGAACCATTCAAAGTCATTATCGTAGAGGACGTACCCTTGGAGCTGAAAGGTACGCTGGGAATCATCCGTAACGACATTCCCGAAGCAGAGGTCATTGGCACCGCCGACAACGAGACGGCCTATTGGCGCCTCCTGAAGCAGCAACTGCCCGACCTGGTGCTGCTCGACTTGGGGCTGGGAGGCTCCACCACCGTCGGCGTGGAAATCTGCCGCCAGACAAAAGACATGTACCCGCAGGTGCGTGTGCTTATCTTTACCGGCGAGATCCTGAACGAGAAGCTGTGGGTCGATGTGCTCGACGCTGGTGCCGACGGCATCATCCTGAAGACGGGCGAGCTGCTGACACGCAACGATGTCGTAGCCGTCATGTCGGGCAAGCAGCTGGTGTTCAACGAGCCTATCCTGAAGAAGATCGTCGACCGCTTCAAACACAGCGTCGGCTCGCAGCTGGCCCAGCAGGAAGCGCTGGTGAACTACGAGATCGACGAGTACGACGAGCGTTTCCTCCGCCATCTGGCCCTGGGCTACACGAAAGACCAGATTACCCAGCTGCGGGGCATGCCCTTCGGCGTGAAGAGTCTGGAGAAACGGCAGAACGAGCTGGTGCAGAAACTCTTCCCCGACGGCCGCAGCGTCAATGCCACCCGCCTGGTGGTGCGTGCCCTGCAGCTGCACATCATCGACCTCGACAATCTCGAGCCCGACG
>JAEEGG010003892.1_pt1 | contig 36779 bp, 27 predicted proteins | sample 9134161 | NCBI WGS metagenome assembly JAEEGG01 (sample SAMN16246543, study PRJNA631951) | gut metagenome | biome: gut microbiome; feature: rumen; material: CR-attached | host: Bos | place: Iran: Karaj | collected 2018-10
AGCCATGAAAATCAACCAGCAGCTTATGCTTGGCACACTCGCGGGCTGTTCGCTCGTAGAAGTTCACCATCCACTGGTCACTGTGGTCCATAAAGTCGATTTTCAGTCCTTTCACGCCCATATCGGCGTAATGCTTAATAAGGTCGGGATGCTGCTCAACGGTGAGCCACGCCAGCCATAGGATGACACCTACATGCTTCTGGGCACCATACTCTACCAGCTCCTTTACATCGATATTGTCGCTGTAGGTAAAGGGATCTTCTACGCGTTTGTTCCAACCTTCGTCGAGTAGCACATACTCTACGCCAAACTTTGAGGCTGTATCGATAATGTATTTGTAGGTATCGTTGTTGATGCCTGTCTCGAAATCCACATCCCAGATGGTCCAGTGGTTCCACCAGTCCCAGTTAACCTGTCCGGGCTTAATCCACGATACATCCTGCAGTTCGCACTTGCCGCCAAGCACCAGTTCTATCTGGTTGGCAGCTATCGTGGCATCGCTGCCGATAACAGCAAAACGCCAGGGTAGGGTGCGCTGTCCGTTAGTACGGGCAATGCAGTTGCGCTCTTTGGTGATGGTCCAACTGCGATCGCCACGAGGCTCCCATGTCTCGGGTGATTTTGGATGAACGGCTGTAAAACCATTGGCGCCCGTGCTCTTAAGGAAAGTGTGGGGATAGTCGCGCACATCGCTCTCGGAGATAAGTACCTTGGTGCCTTTGGGACTTTCGAGCAGTACTGGCAGATAGGTTATCTCGTCGTCGGCCTTATACTGAGCTGTGCTGATGTGCGTGTAAGGCTGTTCGTACGAGGTGTTGAAGTTGCGAGTCTTCGAGATGTGAGCCTCGAAGGCTGTGGGCAGATGGTAGTTGATACCTTCGTTTACGATATCTACAACACCTTTCTTATTTATAATAAAGCGATAGGCCACACCATTGTCGTAGGCTCTGAACTCTACGCTGTAGCCCTTGAAGTTGAGCGTTAAGGCATTAGCCTTGTTGGGCACTACGGCCTGTTTTAAAGGCACTACAGGTCGTATCTGCTCATCAATCTTAGTACGTTTTGTGTTGCTTAACTTTGGGTTTACACCCAATAATTCCTGTCCAACTTGCAAGCTAAGGGGGCAATCTTTCAGAATCTGTTCGCCGTTGAACGAGGCGCTGTAAGTTAACTCTTTGCCAATATTGATGTTGGCTACGATTTTGCCGTTAGGCGATGCAAGCTTCTCTTGTTTGTCGGCCCAGCTGGTGTTGGTCAGTCCTGCCGCAAGGATAGTAATAATTAAAAATCTTTTATTCATTGTCTTTTTAGTTTGATAGTTTTGCCAGTGATGATGCCATACCAGGTCATCTCTGTGTTGGTAATCTTCTTGACCATTGCCGACCAAGGCATATCGTCGATCATCATTACCAGTTTGTTGCCTTCCCATTTATAGGTGCCTTCGGCCGATTCTTCGCCCTGTACATTGGTAAAACTGCCGTCGGCATTATACCACCATTGGGTGCCTAACATAGTTTGGTCGTAACCTTCCTCAACGTAGTAGATGGTCCATTTGCCTATCAGCTTTTCTTTCTGCAGGCTTTCGGTTTGTACGGCATTGTCGGTGTTGGTGCAACAATACAGTGTTATGGTAGATAACAGGCAACTTGCCACAATAGCTATTGAAATAATTTTTTTCCTCATACTTGATAAATTTAGTTTGGTTTTAAGCATAATGGCCGCCTGCTGTGAAGCAGAACGGCCATTGATTGGTTATTTAAAAATCGAATCGTGTCTGATTTTTACTCACCCTTGATAGCAGCTACGCCAGGGAGAACCTTACCCTCGATGGCCTCGAGCAGAGCACCACCACCAGTTGAGATGTAAGATACCTGATCAGCAAGTCCGAACTTGTTTACACAAGCTACAGAGTCACCACCACCAATCAGTGAGAATGCACCGTTCTTGGTAGCCTCAGCGATAGCGTCGCCGATGGCACGAGAACCAGCGGTGAAGGCGTCGCACTCGAATACACCAGCAGGACCGTTCCACAGGATGGTCTTAGCACCCTTGATAGCCTCGGCGAATGCCTTCTGGCTCTCAGGACCAGCGTCAACACCCTCGAAACCAGCAGGAACCTTGTTGGCAGGGCAGGTGATGATTTCAGCACCATCCTTAACAGTCATTGTACCGAAGTCGAGACCGTTGGTAGCGGTGCAGTCAGAACCCAGAACGAGCTCTACACCGTTCTTCTTAGCCAGCTCCTCAACACCCAGAGCTACATCCAGCTTGTCGAGCTCAACGATTGAATCACCAATCTCACCGTTGTGAGCCTTAGCGAAGGTGTATGTCATACCACCGCAGAGGATGAGCTTATCAACCTTACCGAGCAGGTTCTCGATGATACCGATCTTAGAAGATACCTTAGAACCACCCATGATGGCAACGAAAGGACGCTTGATGTTAGAGAGAACGGCGTCAACAGCCTGAACCTCCTTCTCCATCAGCAGACCCAGCATCTTGTTGTCAGCGTCGAAGTAATCAGCGATAACAGCAGTAGAAGCGTGCTTGCGGTGAGCTGTACCGAAGGCATCCATTACGTAGCAGTCAGCGTAAGAAGCAAGAGTCTTCGCAAACTCCTTCTGGCTGGCCTTCATAGCCTTCTTAGCCTCGTCGTATGCAGGATCAGCCTTGTCGATACCTACTGGCTTACCCTCTTCCTCGGGATAGAAACGCAGGTTCTCAAGCAGCAGAGCCTCACCCATCTTCAGAGCCTTAGCAGCATCAGCAGCCTTAGCACAGTCGGGAGCGAAAGCAACGGGAACGCCCAGAGCCTTCTCAACAGCCTCGCGGATCTGACCGAGTGACTTCTTTGCATCTACCTTACCTTTGGGCTTACCCATGTGGCTCATGATGATGGTAGCACCACCGTCGGCCAGAATCTTCTTAAGAGTGGGAAGGGCACCACGGATACGGGTGTCGTCAGTGATTTTACCATTCTCGTCGAGGGGTACGTTGAAGTCTACACGTACGATTGCCTTCTTACCGGCAAAGTTGAATTCGTTGATTGTCATGATCTTAATATTTTAATATGTATAAAACTTCATTTTTGAAACGCCTGCAAAGTTACAAAAATGAAATGAAAAATGAGAATCGGGAATTGAGAATTTATACTTTTTTTACGTAACGGTCTGTATATTGTAAGGTACGCATTGCAAAAGAGCTTTATCCGAAAAGCTCACGGAGGGCTTCTTCGACCTTACGCACAGGGTGGAGACGGATATGGAACTTCTTCTGATCGAAGCCCTGAAGGTTGTGCTTGGGGATAATCATATCGGTGAAGCCCAGCTTCTCGGCCTCGGCGATGCGCTGCTCTATGCGGTTCACAGGGCGCACCTCACCCGAGAGTCCCACCTCACCACACATGCACCAGCCCGACTCGATGGGGGTGTCGACATTCGAAGACAGTACGGCAGCGATGATACTGAGATCCATGGCGAGATCAGTGACACGAAGACCGCCGGCGATATTGATAAACACATCCTTCTGCATGAGCTTGAAACCCACACGTTTTTCGAGCACGGCCAGCAGCATGTTGAGACGGCGCTGGTCGAAGCCCGTAGCAGAGCGCTGAGGGGTGCCGTAGGCTGCGGTAGAGACAAGGGCCTGTGTCTCGACGAGGAAGGGACGGACACCCTCGATGGCCGACGAGATAGCAATGCCGGAGAGACCGTCGTGGTCTTGTGAAAGCAACAGCTCAGAGGGGTTGCTCACTTGTCGCAGGCCGCTCTGCTGCATCTCGTAGATGCCCAGTTCGGCGGTAGAGCCGAAACGATTCTTGATAGAGCGGAGAATGCGGTACATGTAATGCTGGTCGCCCTCGAACTGGATGACGGTGTCGACAATGTGTTCAAGAACCTTGGGACCTGCCAGAGTGCCCTCTTTGGTGATGTGTCCAATGAGGATCACGGGCACACCGCTGGTCTTGGCAAAACGTAGTAGCGAAGAGGCGCACTCTCGTACTTGAGCGATAGAGCCTGCTGAAGACTCGACATCCTCGGTCATGATGGTCTGAATGGAGTCGATGACGACCAGTTCGGGCTGCACCTCTTTAATATGGTCGTAGATATGCTCAAGCGAATTCTCGCAGAGGATAAGGAAGTGGTCGCTCTCCTCATGGGGAATACGGTTGGCTCGCATCTTAAGCTGGTGGGCGCTCTCCTCGCCGCTGACGTATAGGATGCGCTTCTCTGGCATGCGGAGCATGGTCTGAAGCGAGAGAGTGGACTTGCCAATGCCTGGCTCGCCACCCAGAAGTACGATGCTGCCAGGAACGAGGCCACCGCCCAGTACGCGGTTGAGCTCGTTGTCGTGCATATCGATGCGAGGGTCGTCGTGGTTGGAGATATCGCTCAGTTTCAAGGTCTTGTTCTTGCGCAGGGCATGGCCAGCTGAGGCGGCAGCCGTAGTGGCGGCCTGCTGCTTGGTGTCGGCAGCCACACGAATCTCCTTAAACGTATTCCACTGCCCACATGCAGGGCATTTGCCTATCCACTTCGGCGACTCCTGGCCGCAGTTGGAACAAACGTATGCTATCTTGTCTTTTGCCATAATTGGTGCAAAAGTAATAAAAATGCCACAGATTTCGCTGATTCAAAAGGAAAAAAAACATAAATCTGTGATAATCTATGACGTCTGTGCCAAAAAATTGCTACCTTTGCAGTGTTTATGAAGAAACTGATGATTTTTATCGTGACTGCGCTGCTGATTATAGGCTGCGGACAGTCGTATGAGGAAACAAAGCGACTCACAAGGGCTCAGCGCCTGAAGTTGTGGCGCGAGGACTCGGCTGCGCTGAAGATTGCCGTGATGCCCACGCTCGATTGTCTGCCTATATTCATAGCCAAGGATCACCAGATGTTTGACACTGCGGTGGATATCCGCCTGAAGCATTTCAATGCCCAGATGGACTGTGATACAGCCCTGATACGTGGAAGGGTGGAAGGGACTGTCAGTGACTTGGTGAGAACAGAGCGTATCATCAAGCAGGGCATACCCCTGAGATATGTGGCTGCCACGAATGCCTACTGGCTGCTGATCAGTAATCGCCAGTTGAGAATGTCGAACCTGAAGCACTTGAACGACCGCATGCTGGCTATGACGCGATACTCAGTGACGGACATGCTGGGCGATATCGCTGTCGACAGTGCCAAACTAAAACCAGAACAAGTGTTCCGCATACAGGTGAACGACGTGAACATCCGCCTGAAAATGCTTGAAAACAACGAGATGGACGCTCTGCTGATGACAGAGCCGCAAGTCACTCAGGCTCTGCTTGGCAAGCATAAGGTGCTGCTCGACACCCGTCAGATGGATATGCAGATGGGGGTGTTGGCTTTTCGTGAGAAAGAATTGAACGATAAGAACCGCATGCGTCAGATGGACGCATTCCTGAAAGGCTATAACGAGGCATGTGACTCAATCAATCATTATGGGGTCCGCCATTATAGTGATGTCATCAAGAAGAATTATAAATTGTCGGAACAGGCGTTGAAACAACTGCCAGATTCACTGAAATTTGAGCATGCTGTGGCTCCACGCCAGAAAGATGTGGAGAAGGCTCGGCAATGGCTCGCAAGAAAATAGGATAACGGAGCTATGATTAAGAATGATGCTTTAACTGTTGTATATGATCATCTGCTTCACCGCAATCTCGGTGAAGCCATTATTGCGTTGGAAGCTTTCTTGGCTGTTCATCCGCATCAGATAAACTCGGACCGGCTGCATGCCATCAGAACAGACCTGCAGCTGATGACCGACTACTGGCAACACGGGTTTAAGGACCCGCAGCTGGACAGCCTTTACAACAACCTGTTGAGGCGCATGTATATGCTTTATGCTAACATAGCCAGTAACTATAATATCAGGCATACACCTTATCTGTCGTCGATGCTGTTCAAGGTTCATGCATCACTGAGAGACTGGTCTCCTCTGGCCATAAAGGAGGAACTTGAATCGTTTGTGTCGGATGTGGCAATGTTAGAACTGGAGCCGTCTCATACAGCAGAGTCGAAACAGAAGGAACTATATGCTAAGCATCAGCAGCAGATGGCGGATCTGTTTTATTATATTCTGACTTCAGACCTGTGGAGCGACACGTTTGCTGCAGGTATAGAAGATATATTGCTCTCGCCAACCATCGACACGGTAGACCAGCAGCAGATTCTGAGTAGCGTGATGCTCTCGACAATGACCTTCTTTGATATCGCGAAGTTCAGAACGCTGGTACATGTGTATCAGCGAGCTACAGACGATCGGGTGCAACAGAGGGCACTGGTTGGCTGGGCGCTCTCGCTGAATGCAGACATTGCACATAGCATATATCCTGAAGAAGAGGAGCTTGTAAAGCAGTTGTTGGAGGATGAACACTGTTGTGAAGAACTGGCAGAGTTACAGCGTCAGCTAATCTATTGCGTCACCGCAGAGCAGGACAATATGACGATTCAGCGCGAGATTATACCAAACTTGTCGCCGACGACAAGTAAAAACTCTGATTCGCCCATTACCATCAAGCTGATAGATGAGGAGGATTTGGAGAGTCAGCTGGATGATATTCTGCACCCCAACGAGGCGGAAGAGAAACTGGAGAAGATGGAAAGCAGTTTTATGCGGATGATAAATATGCAGAAGCAGGGCTCAGACATCTATTTCTCGGGTTTTGCGCAGATGAAGCGTTATCCGTTCTTCAACGAACTCGTGAACTGGTTTGTACCATTCTACTTTGAGCATCCTGAAATGAGCGAGATATACGATAAGTACAAGCACAATATGCTCTTGAAGTCTATGTTGGGTACAGGACCATTCTGCAATAGCGACAAGTATTCGTTTATGCTGGCATTTGAGCAAGTAATGGCCTCAATTCCCCAAAGCGTAAGAAAGCTATTGGATCGTCGTGATAATAAACTCTTCCCCCTCGACCAGTTTGTGAATAAGGATTTTGATAAGCCTACCTATCTCAGAAGAATATATTTGCAGGACCTCTACAGATTCTTCAGACTGAACGCACAGCATGAAGCGTTTAAGAATGTGTTCAATCCGGAGGAACGTGATTATCTGTTGTTTGCTAACGACATGTTCTCGGATACACCGTTACAGCGCTATTATAACGAGATAACAGCTTTCTTGCTTAAGAAGAAGCGACGCAAAGATGCCAAACGCGTGATGAAGTATGTGGATGTTGATAAGCGCGATTTCCAGTACTACATGATGCAAGGTTATCTGAATCCATATAATCTGGATTATTTCATGAAAGCTGTGGAGCTGGAGCCTGAGAACGAGCGGGCGTTGGCGGGTTATGCCAGAGCGCTCTACTCAAATGAGGAGTATGAAAAATCGCTGGAGGTATATGAGAAACTATTGAAGGTACAGCCAGAGAAGAAGTCGTACTTACTCTATAAGGCAGTCTGCCAGATAGAATTGCATCAGTATGAAGAGGCAGAGAAAATGCTGTTTAAGCTGAACTACGAGGAGCCTGACGATGTGAATGTGGCTCGTTCGCTGGCATGGGTGCTGACGTGTAATGGAAAATATGAGCAGGCCGAGAGGCTCTACTCGCAGTTACTTGCGAAAGAGAAGGTAGAAAACGAGGATCTGTTGAACTTTGGCTACTGCCTGTGGTTTAGCGGGAAGATTGACGAGGCTGCCAACTGTTTCCGTCGTTACCTGAAAGAAACGGGTGAGGAAAAGGGGTATATTATAGATAACGAGGCAAGACTGTTGAGCGAAAAAGGTATCTCAGAGGCTGAGACCTTGATGATGCTTTATATACTCTGATACCTCTTTCTGATTTTCTGACTCAGCCAGGTAAACGTCAATGGCAGGCCTACGCCTGCGATGGTGTAGAGTACCCAGAAACAGTCTTGCTGAGAGTATTCGTGAATCACCATGTGGCATCCTACCTGTCGGATGTCGAGACCGTAATACCATATCTTTATGAGACTGACCACCTTGTAGGCCACGATGTGGAAAATGAAGATGTTTAGCGTATTGTCGCCAGTGTAGACGAGGAAACGCTTAAGCCACCCATCGTGCCTGTCGAGCCATAGACTTATGTTGTATGTCATGAGGAACCCTAGGAGGGCAGGGACGGGCAAAGAGAGGAACTGTTTAAAAGTAGAGCGCCAGTTCATGTTGGCCGTCAGATACTTGGAAAAGAGAAATACGATAAGTCCGAAGACTATAGTCATCCATAAAGCGAGGCCATATTTGGATATAAACGAACGGTATTGCTCAACATACTGTTTGAAGATAAAACCGCAGCCAAAGAAAAAGCATCCCATCAGGTCGCGATAGCCACCTTGCACAAGGGTAATGATCTTCAGTCCTTCGTATGTCTTCCAGGCGCATATCAATAACATGAAGAGACAGATGACATATGGCGCAGCATGATGAATCTTGGTGGGAAGGATACGGAGCGTGAGTTTATATATAATAAGGTACAGAATGCTGGCTACGAAAAGTCCGCGGAAGAACCAGAAGGCTCCGCAGAGAAACTGGTCGTAGCCCCCCATAGCGGTAAGGATGGTCCAGAGGTTCTGTTGTATCTGATGCCACGTGTAGGGATGAGTAACGCCTCCGGCATCGTTGCCAAAACGCTCGTTGAGTACGCCAAGGTCGAACATCCAGTTGTGGATGACGAGGAAAAACACAGACCATTTGACGAAGGGCCAGTAAAGCCCTTTCACCCTTTTCTTGACGAAGGTTGCTTCGTCGTTGAGGTATTTCAGTGAAAAGAAATAGCCAGCCGTAATGAAAAACAACGGCATGTGGAATTCAAAGATGAACTTACACAACCAGCCTGGAGCTTCTGCGTGGGCTATCACCATCAAGATGATAGCAATACCTTTAGCGATGGATATGACGGTGTCGCGTTTCATGTGGCTATAGTACAAATGTTAGTAAATGACCCAGCCAACCTCTGAACCGCTGCCAGGTGGTGCGGCTCTTCTTCCATTCTTCAAGAGTCAGGAGGTCGCTTTTCCTCGTGTCTTCTATAAACAGACTATCGAGTTCGCGGGTGGTGGCTTCGTCTGCGATGATGGCATTTGCCTCGTAGTCATAACGAAGGCTGCGTGAGTCGAGATTGGTGCTGCCAATAGTGCAGACTTTTCCATCGACCATCATAATCTTAGAGTGATGGAACCCTGGGCGGTAACGCCATACGTTGGCTCCTCGCTTGATGAGTTTCTTCATGTTGTACATCACGACGTCGGGGGTCAGTGGCTCGTCATACTTCGAAGATATGAGAATGTCCATCTTCACACCTCGCTCAGCGCAACGCTTCAGCGCTTTGATAACTTTGTTAGTGGGGACAAAGTAAGGATTGATAATCTTGACGGAATCCTTGGCATTGTCGAGCATACTGACGTAGAAGCGGCGCATGATCTCGTTGGAGGTGTGAGGCTCACGGTTGGCGATGCCAATCATCTTAGAGCCGCTGGGCACGCCCTGAAAATATTTCTGGTTGGTGAGCTCTTCTTTTGCTACGAGTTTCCAAAAACGTACGAAGATTCTTTGCAATTCATTGACCGCAGGACCTTCGATACGGCAATGCATATCGCGCCATTCGCCCACCTGCTCTGTTCCCACCAGATAGTAGTCGGCTACGTTCATACCACCTGTATAGGCGATTCGGCCGTCGATGACTACAATCTTACGATGGTCTCTTGGCCAGATATGATTCACCCAAGGAAAACGGATGGGGTCGAACTCATAGATGTCGATACTGTCTGCACGAAGTTTCCGCAGGTGTTTTTTCTTCAGCGGCTGATTGTTAGAGTCATTGCCGAACCCGTCGAAAACGGCTCTGACTTCTACGCCTTCCTTTCTCTTCTCTCTGAGAATGTCGAACAGTAGCGAGGCTATAGAGTCATTGCGGAAGTTGAAGTATTCCAGATGTATACTGCTTTTGGCTCGTCGGATATCGTCGAACATCAGTTCGAACTTCTCGACACCAGAGGTGATGACCTTCACCTGGTTGTTTTTGTAGAAATCGATGCCTTGATTCCGCATATCGCCGACGATAAGGGAATCGCTGGTTTGCGCGTGTCCTGTTAGAGAGAGTAGCAGGAATAGTGCTGTGCCGACTATTCCTGCTATCCGATGGTATTCATTTATCATTTTCGGTGTTTCAATCTATATTCAAGTGGCGTCATGCCGAACTTCTCGCGGAAGATGTTGATGAAATTCTCCGCAGTCATAAAACCTACGTTGACGGCCAGCTCACTCATATTTATATTTGTACGCTTCAGCAGAATGCAGGCGTGCTTGAGTCGCATGTCGCGAACGAGCTCGGCTGGAGTCTTGCCCGTCAGGTTGCGAATGCGGTGGAAGAACGGCACGCGTCCCATTCCCATAGCGCTCGACATCTCTTCAAGACTGATCTGTCCGCGACTCATGTTCTGCATCACATATTGCTCGATGTTCTTGATGAGTTGCTGATCCATGGCGTCGAGCATCGAGTAATCTGAAGAGACTTCTTCGCCCAACTCGTTTTCTGGGAGAATGCCTTCAGGCAGATTGTTCATCTTTGTCAGCGACGTCTTTCTTACAATTGTCGTGTCAACCTTGTTCATCGGGTCGTCGGCAGAAATCTCTGTATCAGCATCGATAGCGATGTCCTCCATACCGATGTTTTCGGTAGCGGTGGTCATACTGGTGTTATGCTCTTCAAGCATGCGCGTCTCTGCTCCCTCGATAAGGTTGCTGTTCATCTTAATGGGACCTAATCCGAGCACCTGATTGAAGCGCATGGTGGCTTCCTGCATATTGAAGGGCTTGGCCAGATAATCGTCAGCAGAAACCGTGATATTCTTGGTATGCATATCCTGCGGTGTAAGCACACCGTCGGTCATAAGCACGAACTTGATGTTCTGTGTAGCGAAGTTGGTCTTAAGCTGGTTGCACAACTCACTACCCGTCATACCTGGCATCTCCTGCTTGCAGACTACGATGTCGCACTTCATCTCGTCGAGGTCGTCGGCAGCCTTCATGATGTCATTATAGATGTGGAAGTCGTATACGTACTTCAGACGTGCTGAGGCAAACTTCAGGAAGTCTTCGTTATCGTCGATCATGACAACGATGAACTTAGATGTAGGCGAGTCGATGGTTGAATGCGAACGAGTAGCTTCTGATGTCAGAGCCTCGCTGGCTATCTCTGGTAGTTCGATTTCGCCCTTGTTATTCAGTTCCATACGATCCTGTACCACGTTCTTGGCTCTCACTTCTGGGTGCTCGAGGTTCATCTGCATATCAGTCACACGGGTGATGATCTGCAACATCTGTGAGTGGAGGGCATTGAGCTGTTCCTTTTCTTCGAGCGACTTTTCTTTCTCTGAGAGGTTACCGATGATAGAAGTCATACGGGCCATCGGCTGGCGAAGGTCATCGCTGGCAGCCTTGATTTCCTCGCGCTGAAGTTTCAGTTCCGTGATTACGGCATCCTTTCTGGCCTTGATGGCTCTCATTTGTTTTATTCCGATGCGCCAGAAGTAGATAATGACGAGCAGCACGATGAGATATGCTATAATCATCCACCATGACAGCAGCCAGTGATGCTCAACGGTTATGTCGAGTGTACGCTCCTGATTGCTGACAGCGCCCTCGGCACTGATAGCTTTAACGTGGAGTGTATAATGTCCGCTTCCAAGATCCTTGAAAGTCACACCATGGGTCAGGGCATTACCATTGCGCCAGTCTTCATCCTTGCCCTCCATCCAGTACATGAACTGCAGGCGCTCACTCTGGTTGTAGTTACCTGCGGCAAATTTGATAGTGAAGGTGTTCTGGTCGTGAGCCAACTTAATCTTATTTGTCTCGTTCATGGCCTGTGTCAGAATGACTCTGCCGTTATACTCATGTCCTACCAGCACTTCTTCCTCACCAATGTACAGCTGAGTCAGCATAACGCGTGGCAGGGCGTTATTATCATCAACGGCTTTCTGCAATACCCAGTTGATGCCGTAGAGACCACCCAAAAGCACGTTGCCATCATCTTTGGTGAGAATGGATCCTATGTTGAATTCGTTGCTCTGCAAACCGTCAGCGGTAGTATAGTTATACATACCGTAGTTGTTTGTACCGTCTTCGTGATTGCGCTGTACGACGATACGGCTTACGCCACGACTGGTAGTCACCCAGATGTTGTGGTTCTTGTCTTCTGCGATACCACAGATGTTATTGTTGCAGAGTCCCTGTTTCTCTGTGAGGTACTCGAGGTCATCGGTCTCGAGGTTCAGAATGTTCAGACCTTCGCGTGTTCCCACCCAGATGAGGCCTCGTGAGTCCTGTAATATCTGAGTGATATAGTTGTTTGTGAACGGCTTGATGTTGTTCGAGTTGCCTGTCACGAGTTTCTTCTCCGTGGTTGACAGATTCAGAATGATAAGTCCCTCGGCTGTACCAATCAGCAGGTTGTTAGTCGTGCCGCTGGCGTTGTAGAAAAGACTGGTGATGTTATTGGTGGTCAGCTTGCCGTTTTCGCGTGTATATGATGAGAATGAGTTCATCCTCGGATTATACACCTGCAGACCGCCATTGGTTGCAATCCATAGGTTGCCGATCTTATCCTTACACAGGTCGTTGATGTGATCATCGATAAGGGTTGCCGTACTGTCGCGGGCCAGCGAGTACACGGTCGACACACCGTTCTTGATGCGAGTCAGACCGTTTCGCTTAGATCCTATCCACAAACTGCCGTCAGGCGTTGTCTCCATACAAGAAACCTTTAAACTGGCGAGTGGACCATCATAGCCGATGATACCCTTGTCGCTTGTCCCATACCAGACAGTGCCGTTTGCATCTTGTGTCATGGCAGTGATGTCGCCCATGAGGTTAGAGCCGAAGCGGTAGATGAAATGTCCGCAATAGGCTACGCCAGATTTCTCCGTACCAACCCACAGAAGGTCGGTATCATCGACATAGACGCTTTGGATGCTGATGATTTCCTTGATCCACTGGTTGTCGTTGATGTTACGTGGCTGAACATTTTCTGTTGTGTGCGTGTTCTGGTCCATCTTGATAAGTCCCAGCTGATCGGAGCCAATCCAGATGTTTCCGTTCTTATCGCCTGTCATACCGTTGATGTTACGATCCACACCGATGCCTGTTAATCCCAGACGTTCGCCAACGCTGGTGTCCCAAGTAGCAGTGTTTTTATTGTACATCATCAGTGTACCTTGTCCGTAGAGCCAGATGTTGTCTTGCTGATCAGCATAGACCTTCAGCGACTTAGTGCGCTTACGCTTCAGGGAGGGGAAACTTTCTGTTGCCCATACCGTATGCTGTTGATGCATCACGTCGCAACATACCAGTCGGCCGTCGTCGTAGACGATGATGGCGCCGTCGCGACACTCGCCAATAGAGCAGACCGTACCCTGCGGAACGCCGTGAGCATCGTCGGTATAGCCAAATTCATAAAGCAACTGCTGCTGTTGATTGTAACATACCACACCTTTGTTGGGAATGGCGCCCCAGAGATTCTTATGATGGTCTATGAAAACTATCGATGGGATGGTTTCGATACCCATGCGTGCAAAGGTCTGCTTCATGTCGCGCTCGAAACTCTCTGTCTGCGGGTGGTAGATGCAATAACCCGAGGAGGTCGAGATCAGCAGGTTTCCGTCGAGCATCTCCTGAATGGAGTTGATGTAACTGTCGTTCAGCGACGAACCGTCTTGCGAGTCGCTTTGGAAATTGCGGAAGGTATAGCCGTCGAAACGGTATAATCCTGCTGGCGTACCAAACCACACATAGCCACGTGAGTCTTTCAGAATGCAGTTCACCTGGCTGGATGTCAGTCCGTCGCGGGCATCCAGGGTCTTGAACAGATAGTCGGCTACCACTGCCATTGGCAGGGTCAGCATCAGCACAATCAGAAGTTTCTTTATAGTTTTCATAAGGCTTCGGTTTCCTAAATTTAAATCATACACGAGTAGTGGTCGACAACGCCCAGCAGATGATGGTCATCGTCAGTCACCAGAACGGAGTGTACTTTATACTGGTTCATGATTCGTTGTATCTCAGTAATCTTAGTCTCAGGTCTTACAGTCTTCGGTGTTCGGGTCATGATATCGCTCACCGTTCTGTCGAAGAACTCTGCCCTCCACTTCTCCATTGCGCGACGGATGTCGCCATCGGTAATCAACCCAACGATTTTCCCTTCTACCTCTGCGATGCCAAGTCCCAGTTTCCCTTTGCTCACGAGGATAATGGCCTCGCCCAGATGCATCTCAGGCGGCAAAGTGGGCAGGTCGTCCTTGAACATTACGTCCTGTGCTGTTGTAAGCAGTCGTTTGCCGAGTTCACCTCCTGGGTGGAACTGTGCGAAGTCGCGTGGCTGGAAGTTACGCTTCTCCATCAGTGCGATGGCGATAGCATCGCCCATGGCTAGCTGGGCCATCGTAGAACTTGTTGGAGCCAGATTCATTGGACAAGCCTCTTTCTCAACGCTTACGTTCAGATGGTAGGTGGAATATTTTGCCAGCAGTGACCCTGGGTTTCCACTCATGCCGATGATGGGAATCTGCATATGAAGTACCATGGGGATGAAACGTAGCAGTTCGTCAGTCTGTCCTGAGTTTGAGATGGCAAGCACAACATCGTCGGAGGTCATCACTCCTAAGTCGCCATGAAACACGTCGAGTGGGTTGATGAAGAACGAGGGGGTCCCTGTAGATGAGAGTGTTGCGGCTATCTTAGCGCCGATGTGCCCGCTCTTGCCTACACCTGTTACGATGACTTTTCCTTTGCACTCGAATATCAGACGTATGGCTTCGTCGAAGTTCTCGTCGAGTTGTGAAATCAATCCGACTACGGCTTCAGCCTCGTCCTTGAAACATTGTATTGCGTATTCTCTTGATGTCATGGTTTTATTCTGATATTAGTTTCTCTACCAGCGACTCCAGCTTTTCCAGCTCCAGCATGTTGGCTGCGTCGCTCAGACCCTTGTCTGGGTCAGGGTGTACTTCAAAGAAATAGCCTGTGGCTCCAAAAGCCTTGGCTGCAAGTGCCATCTGAGGCACGAAACGGCGGTCGCCGCCAGTCTTTCCGTCGCTGCCGCCTGGGCGCTGTACGCTGTGTGTACAGTCCATGATGACCGTAGGCACTATCTCAAGCATATCAGAGATATTGCGGAAGTCTACTACCAGGTTGTTGTAGCCCATCATGTTGCCACGTTCTGTAAGCCATACGTCTTTAGCTCCTGACTCGCGTGCCTTCTCCACAGGATACTTCATGTCTTTTCCACTTAGGAACTGTGCTTTCTTGATGTTCACGATACATCCCGTCTTGGCTGCTGCTACCAGCAGATCGGTCTGTCGGCAGAGGAAAGCGGGAATCTGCAGCACGTCGCACACTTCGCCAGCAGGACCGGCCTGATGATGCTCGTGAATATCGGTCAGAATCCTCAGTCCGTACTTCTCCTTTACGTCGGCCAGCATCTGAATTCCACGCTCCAATCCTGGGCCGCGAAAAGAGTGGATTGAGGTGCGGTTTGCCTTGTCGAACGAAGCCTTAAAGATAATGTCAGTGCCCAACTTGGTGTTGATTTCCACCAGTTTACGTGCCACGGTGTCAAGCAGCTCGGCCGACTCTATGACGCAGGGACCAGCTATGATTGTTGTTTTTCTATTCATTTTATTGCTGCAAAAATACTTATTTTAATCAATTCTACCAAATTTTTGGCAAAAAAACTTCGCTCATGTCTGTTGATGGCTCACTTTTCGCTGATGATATGTACATCGTGCTGTGGGAACGGTATCTCTATGTTGTTCTGATACAGTGTGTCATAGACACATTTCAGCACTTCGCTTGTCACGTAGGATTTCTTCGGAGCCTCAGCCCAAACGGTAAGTTTGAAATTTACGCTCGAGTCGCCCATCTCAGAGACAACGCACTTTACAGGCTTCTCCTTGTCCATCCATTCTATGTCCAGCTGGTTGGCAGCCGTCTCCACGAGTTCGGTTACCTGCTTTAGGTTTGAACCATAGGCTACACCGAAGGGCACGATGGTGAGCACGTAGTTGTGGTTTCGTGTCAGGTTCTTGTAGTTCTTAGCGAAGAGCTGTGCGTTCTGGAATGTGATAACCTCGCCGTAAATCGACTCTACCACCGTTGAAGTGTAACTGATGCTGGCAACTTTTCCCATGCGTCCGTCGACCTCAATCCAGTCGCCCACTTTTATGCGTCCTGCCATCAACGTGGCACCGTAGTAGATGTTCTCGATGATATCTTTCGAAGCGAAACCGATACCTGTCGACAAACCGCCAGAGATGGCAAGTAGCCAACCTACGCTGATGTGGAGCAGCGAGAGCGATATCATGAGCCAGATACCCCATACGAATACCTGAATCACGTTTTTGCCCATTACCTCTTTCGAGGCTGCTGTGGTGGGGTCGCTATCTTCGTAGTGTAGCTTCAGCAGCGCTAACACGGTTCTTACGATGTAACGGAATACATACCATAAGGTGATGACCATCGCAAGCTTCAGAATACTTACTAGCAGGTTCTCCATGTTGATGAAGTTGTATTTGAATATCCGCCAGCACAGTTCGCTGAGGTTGAACACTTTTGCTGCCCAGTAGACGGAGAACATGACAGAGTAAACGCTCAGCACAGGCATCACCACCTTCTCTATAAACAGATAGGCCCAGGTCTGTGTGATTGGTTTTTTGTCGTAGCCCTTACGTTTTGCATAGATAGCCAGATACTTGCTCACACAAGTGATGGTGAGAATGCATGTCAGCTGCATGATCCACCAGGTGATGAGTTGTACGGCAAGTAGCGTGTAGCCCACCCATGAGCAGACGACCGAGGCGATGGATACCGTGAGTGAGATATAAGTGTAGAAGATGTCTGACTTGGGGATGTTCTGGTTATGCTTTCTGATAACGAGCCATTGCCAGATGGTGCAGGCGAGCAGAATTGGCGGGAGGGCTATGTTTACCAACTCGTTAGGAATCAGGATGATTCTACATCCTATCACGATGAAGCCTACGGCTATCAGTGGTGCATAGATGCGGAATGCACTACCCAACTGGCTTCCTTTTACGCGCAGAAGCAGTGAGATAAGAATGACGCCCAGCAGCCAGGCATATTCCACCAACAGGTTTGAGGCCATGATGAGGAAGTTCTGGCTGGCGTTGTTCATCAATACCCCTTGTATGATGGCAAACGTGATCGTGGTGGTGGCCATTGTGATGGCGCCCTGCTTCTCCTTGAACTCTTCGGTCTTGAACCGCTTGGGCAATATAAAACGGAAGAATAGCAGGTTGAGTACCACGGCGATGATGATGTAGAAGGCGATGGCTACGAACAGACCGAAAATCCATCGCGAGCTCCACTGCGAGTTGTCGTTGTCATTGATGGTGTACTTCTTCTTTACCGTCTCGACCATCGAGTTCCAGCGCCGTCCGATATTGCTTAGCAGGGTGGGGTAGCTGTCGCCACCGTTGATGAAGATGCTGCGCTGAATGTCGCTGTATCGCTTCTGTGCATAGTCGTTGAGTTCGCTTAATCGCTGTTCCGTCTGATTGTAGTAGCGTATGTTGCGCTTCAGCTGGCTCTCGTTCTCAATCAGCGTTGAGCGTATGCTCTTGGCCAATTTCAGGCATGAGTCGCGTCGTTGTGCGCCGTATTTCGTGGTCATGATCTCAGGTAGCGCCTCCAGTCTTCTTACCAGACTGTCGTAGCGTGCACGGTCGCGCTCACTCCTTTCCAGAAATGCCGTAAACGGTATCTGACGTTTGTGAAAACTTCTGTACTGTTTCGTGGCTTCCTGACAGGCGTAGGTCATGTTGAACACGTTATCCTGATCCTGTGAATATAGCATCAGAGCATTCTGGTCGGCCTGCTTCATGGTGAGAAACAGCTGGGTGATCATCTGCTTCGTGCGTGCCTTCCGTACGGTGGAACGCATGATAAGCTCGTTGTTATATTGTTCCAATTCAGCCTGAAGAATCATGAGTGTCTGTTCCAAATCCTTCTCTTTCAGCACGGCACCGGCCTCGACGGCGCAGCCCAGCAGGATGGCGAATGTCAGTAGAAAGCGTTTCATATTGTTCGTTTATCTTGATGTGAATTTAGCACTGCAAAGGTACAAAAAAAATATGACTAAAAGAAAGTTTTCCGCCATAATCTTGCAGTTTTATATCTTTTTTGATTACTTTTGCAGTCAGAAACCACTTAAACATAAATAATATGATTCTAATAGCCGATAGCGGAAGCACTAAGACTGATTGGGCCATCGTTACCAGCGGTCAAGAACCTGTAGTCATTAATACCCAAGGCATCAACCCTGTTCATCAATCGCGTGAAGAGATAGTCCGTATCCTGCGTGAAGAGTTTGGAACAAAGATGACTGAAGATCCTGATGTGAGACGTTTGAAAAGTTCTAATATCCTGACCCCTCAGTTTCCTTATGCTGTATATTTTTATGGTAGTGGTGTACGCCCTGAGATGGAGCCGCTGATGACTTCGCTTTTGCGCGAGACATTCCCCCAGGCCGATGTTGTTGAGGCGCATAGCGATCTGCTGGGGGCTGCACGAGCTCTATGTGGTCGTAATTGCGGAATAGCCAGTATATTAGGTACCGGTGCCAATTCGTGCCTGTATGACGGCGAAAAGATTATTCAGCATACGCCAGCCCTTGGTTATATCATTGGCGACGAGGGTAGTGGTGCTGCGCTTGGGAAGCGTTTTGTGCATGATTTGTATGGTGGTGTTTTGTCAGAAGAAATCAAAACTGCTTTCGAGGCGGAGACGAAACTGTCGCTGCCTGAAATCATTAACCGTGTATATCGCCAGCCGCTGGCCAACCGTTTCCTGGCTTCTCTGTCTGTGTTTATTCAGGACCATATAGGCGACGCAGGCGTGCACAAGGTGGTGGTTGATAACTTCATCGACTTCCTGGACTACCATATAGCCCCTTACCAGCGCCAAGATCTGCCTGTTTCATTCATCGGAAGTGTGGCTTTTCACTATCAGGAACAGCTCAGAGAAGCTGCTGAGCGGCTGGGGTATACTATCGGAACCGTCTATGGCAGTCCGCTTGCGGCACTTATCCGCTTTCATACCAGAGGGATGGAGTAGGGTGCTGTAAGGCTGTAAGCCCCCTCCGATATTTACGACAAACGCCTTTTTCTCGTGGTGCAAGATTGTACCTGTCACCACGTAAGGGGGAATGGTGCTTATAAAAAATATTGAATTTTTCTTCCCGGAACTCTTGCACGTGTCATATTTTTATTGTACCTTTGCATCCGTTTGTGAAACTATAAATATATGATATGAAATTGAAACTTATTACAACCATTCTGATGGCAGTTGTCCTTTTGTCCTGCGCCTCGAAGCAGGGCTCAGTGCAGTCTCCATTTGTGAAAGTGGAGGATGGGCACTTTGAGAAGAATGGCCGGCCATATTATTATGTAGGTACGAACTTCTGGTATGGTGCCATTCTCGGCTCAGAGGGACAGGGCGGTAATCGCGAGCGTCTTTGTAAGGAACTTGACCTGATGAAGCAGATGGGTATTGACAACCTGCGTATTCTTGTGGGTTCCGACGGTGAGCGTGGTTTCAAAACCAAGGTGGAACCAACGCTGCAGGTAGCTCCGGGCGTGTATAACGACACAATCCTCGCAGGTCTCGACTATCTGTTGCAGGAGATGGGTAAGCGCGAGATGGTGGCTGTGCTTTACCTGAACAACTCGTGGGAGTGGAGTGGCGGCTACGGCTACTATCTGGAGCAGGCTGGCGAAGGGAAACAGCCGAGACCAGACGATGTAGGCTATCCTGCTTTCATGCAGGCGATGAGCAAATATGCCACTAACGAAAAGGCGCACGAGTTGTTCTATGACTATATTCGTTTCATCATCGGTCGCACCAATCGCTATACAGGTCTGGCGTATAAAGACGATCCTGCCATCATGTCGTGGCAGATAGGCAACGAGCCTCGTGCCTTCTCTACAGAGGCGCTGCCTGCCTTCGAGAAATGGCTCGGTGAGGCCTCGGCACTTATCCGCGAACTTGATCCTAACCATCTGATCTCGATAGGCTCAGAGGGCGCGTGGGGCTGCGAGGGCGACTTTGGCTGCTGGGAGCGTATTACGGCCGACAAGAATATTGACTATGCCAACATCCATCTTTGGCCCTATAACTGGGGGTGGGCAAAGCAAGACTCACTGATAGAGAACCTGCCGCGTGCCAAAGCCAATACGAAGGAGTATATAGACCGTCACTTGCAGATATGCGAGAAGATTAGAAAACCGCTGGTGATGGAGGAATTCGGTTATCCTCGCGATGGCTTCAATTTCGCTCTCGACACTCCTACCCAGGGTCGCGACGGTTTCTATGAATATGTGTTCTCCCTTGTGGGCGACAATATGGAGCAAGGTGGATACTTTGCTGGCTGCAACTTCTGGGGATGGGGCGGACTGGCCCAGCCGAAACACGAGCAATGGCTCATAGGCGACGACTATACGGGTGACCCCGCTCAGGAGGCTCAGGGATTAAACTCCGTGTTTGCTGGCGACAAGTCGACGCTGGCAGTTATCAAGGCCCAGATAGACAGAATCGGCACTTTGGCAAAATAGTGTAAGTAATGAGCAAATAAAAGTACTGACGTTCGCGTAATTAGTCGTATCTTTGCACCGCAATTTTGTAATCATCTTAAAGCAAAAGCAATGAAAAGACTACTATCAATTATTTTCTGTATGATGGCGTTCTCGACGCTGTCTGCACAGATTCGCGGCAGCAGTATTCAGGTTGTGGTGCAGCCTGACCATCAGAACTGGACGTACAAGGCGGGCGAGAAAGCCGGTTTCGTGGTTCAGGTGCTCAAGTCGGGCACGCTGCTCGATAACGTAAGCATTGATTTAGCGGCTGGTCCGGAGATGTATCAGGATGTCAAGAAAAGCATGACGCTCAAGGATGGTACCTATAAATTGACGGGTACTATGAGCCAGCCAGGTTTTTATCGTGTCGACGTGACGGCCCATGTAGACGGCAAGGATTATAGGGGCGCTTGTGGCGCAGCTTTCTCGCCAGAGCGGCTGCAGCCGTCGACGGTGATGCCTGGTGACTTCTGCGATTTCTGGCAACATGCCATCGCCCAAGCCCGCAAGACGGAGCTGAACCCAACGAAGCGCCTGCTTCCTGAGCGATGCACGAAGGATGTCAACGTGTATGAGGTCTCATTCCAGAATATGCAGGCTGGCTATCGTACGTATGGCATCCTCTCAGTACCAGTAAAAGAGGGCCGCTATCCAGCCCTTCTGCGTGTGCCAGGTGCTGGCGTGCGTCCTTATGGAGGCGATATATGGACGGCCGCCCAGGGTGCAATCACCCTCGAAATCGGTATTCACGGCATCCCTGTGACGATGGAACAGAAGGTCTATGACGATATATACAATGGTGCGCTCTCTGGCTATTGGGAGTATAATATGGATTCGCGCGAGAAACATTATTATAAGCGCGTGATATTGGGTTGCATTCGTGCGATTGACTATATCGAGCAGTTTACGCCTTGGAACGGAAAGGAACTGGGTGTGACTGGCTCGAGTCAGGGCGGTTTCCTGTCGCTGGCCACGGCTGGTCTCGACAGGCGTGTCACCTTCTATGCCCCCGTTCACGCAGCCCTCTGCGATCATACTAACTCGCTTAAGGGCGTAGCCTGCGGTTGGCCGCACTATTTCTATTGGCAATCGGCCGAAGGACGCTCGCAAGGCGAGAACAAGGGCAGAGGACAGGAAAAGCAGATAGAAGTGAGTCGCTATTACGACGGCATTAACTTCGCCCGTCTGATTACTGACCAGCAGAAAGGCTGGTTCTCGTTTGGCTATAATGACGATGTGGTGCCTCCTACAACAGCCTGGGCTACCTATAACACAGTGAAGGGACCGAAGGAGATTTCCCCCTATCAGGCCACCTGGCATTTCTGGTTCCAGGAACAGTGGGACGAGTGGGAAGCGTGGCTGCTTAAACAAATGAATATAAAAAATTAGAGGAATTATGAAGAAGCTTGTTTTTATGACGATAATAGCGTTTGCTGTGGCAGCATGTTCTACGGCAAAGCATAGCGAGAATGAGAAAACCAAGGCGGAGCAGCTGATGGAGCGCCTCGACACACTTCGCCAGAAAGGCTATATGTTCGGTCATCAGGACGATCCGTTCTATGGACTAACTTGGGAGTATCAGAAAGACTCGAGCGACGTGAAGAACGTGTGTGGCGACTATCCCGCCGTGATGGGTTTCGAGCTCGGTGGTATCGAGATGGGCGACGAGAAGAGTCTCGACAGCGTGCCCTTTACCAGAATATCTGAAGAAATCATCGCCCACCATCAGCGTGGAGGTATCATAACCATCAGTTGGCATCCGCGCAATCCCCTCACTACCATCGAAGGCGGCGGTAATGCAGGACAGCAGTACCCTGAAGGTACAGCCTGGGATATCAGCGACACAACTGTGGTGAAGAGCGTCCTCGAAGGTGGTTTGAAACATGAACTTTTCCAGACATGGATGCAGCGCCTCTCTGACTTCCTCGCTACCTTGAAGACGCCAGATGGAGAAAAAGTTCCTGTTATCTTCCGTCCTTGGCACGAGAATACAGGTTCTTGGTTCTGGTGGGGTGAGAAACTATGTACGGCAGAGGAATACAAGGCACTGTGGAATATGTTGCAGGATAAGCTCACAGCCGACGGCCTTGACAATCTGCTCTGGGCATATTCACCAGGAATGGCTCCTGACCTGACGGCAGAAAAGTATATGGAACGCTACCCTGGTGACGACCGTGTGGGACTGGTAGGCTTTGATGGCTATCAGTGGGCGCCTGATGGTAAGGCGGATTTTCAGCGTCTGTTGGATATGAATCTGACGATGCTCTGCAAGTTTGCCGAAGATCATGGCAAGGTGGCTGCGCTGACAGAATGCGGACTGAAGAATCTGAGCGATCCGACATGGTGGACTTCAACCTTGCAGCCTGTGGTTGAGAAGCATCCCATCAGCTACCTGCTGGTGTGGCGCAATGCGCCTCACGAGTGGTTTGGTCCATCGCCTGCTAAGCCCGATGCCAAGTATTTCGTCGACTTTCACAACAATGAGAAATCATTATTCCTAAACGATATTAAATAAACAGAAAAGATAATGCAGAATTTCAATGATAAAGTTGCTGCTCTCCGTAAGCATCATGAGGAGCTGTTGAGTCGTAGAAACGAACCCTTGGAGTGGGGTAACGGCATATATGATAAGTATAAGTATCCCGTAGTGACTGCTGCCCATATACCCTTGGAGTGGAAGTACGACTTCAACGAGAAAGATAACCCCTATCTGATGCAGCGCATCATGTGTAACGCAACACTGAACTCTGGCGCCATTAAATGGAATGGTAAGTATCTGCTCATCGTTCGTGTTGAGGGTGCCGACCGTAAAAGTTACTTCGCTGTGGCTGAGAGTCCTAATGGCATCGACAATTTCCGTTTCTGGGAAGAGCCTATCACAATGCCTGACGACGTGATTCCTGCCACCAACGTCTATGATATGCGTATCACACAACATGAGGATGGCTGGATCTATGGTGTGTTCTGTGCAGAGCGTCACGATGACTCGCAGCCTGGCAATCTGAGTGCAGCCACCGCTACTGCAGGTATCGCCCGCACTAAAGATTTGAAGACCTGGTATCGTCTGCCAGACCTGAAAACCAAAAGTCAGCAGCGCAACGTGGTGCTTCACCCTGAGTTCGTAGACGGAAAGTATGCTTTCTACACACGTCCTCAGGACGGATTTATCGACACTGGTAGTGGTGGCGGTATCGGCTGGGCACTGGTAGACGATATCACTAATGCAGAGGTGAAGGACGAGAAGATTATCAATGCCCGTCACTATCATACCATCACTGAGGTGAAGAACGGCGAAGGTCCGCACCCCATCAAGACACCCAAGGGCTGGCTTCATTTGGCTCATGGCGTGCGTGCTACGGCCGATGGACTGCGCTATGTGCTCTATATGTATATGACTGCGCTCGAAGACCCCACAAAGGTAATAGCCCAGCCTGGCGGCTATTTCCTCGTGCCTGAGGGTGATGAGTATCTGGGCGATGTGATGAACGTGGCCTTTGCCAATGGTTGGATAGCCGATGAAGACGGCAAGGTGTTCATTTATTACGCATCGGCCGACACCCGTATGCATGTGGCTACGTCGACCATCGATAAGCTCATCGACTACTGCATGAATACGCCAGAAGACGGCCTTACCACAGCAGCCAGTGTTGAGACCATCAAACGCTTGATAGCAAAAAATAAAAACTTAAAATAATATGGCTACACTAAAAGAAAAGATCGGTTACGCCTTGGGCGATGCTGCTGCTGGAGGTATCACATGGAAAATTATGTCGATAGCCTTTCCACTGTTTTTTACAAATGTGTTCGGATTGACGTTTGCTGACGCTGCTACACTGATGCTGATAGCACGTATGTTCGATGTGGTGACAGACCCGTTGATGGGCTCGCTTGCCGACCGTACGCAGAGTCGTTGGGGCACTTATCGTCCATGGCTGATATTCGGTGCCATCCCATTCGGACTGGTGTTTGCACTCTTGCTCTACACCCCTGAATTTGGACTGACGGGTAAACGCATCTGGGCTTACAGCCTGTATCTGCTGATGATGGCTATGTATACGGCTGTGAACGTGCCTTACGGATCGCTGTTGGGTGTAATGACCGACGATGACAATGAGAAGAACCAGTTCTCGAGTTTCCGTATGGTGGGTGCCTATGCTATGGGATTCATTACCCTACTGTCGTTCCCGTATCTACAGCGGTTGGTGGGTGGCACAGAGCAGCATCAGTATGCCGTTCTGGGCGCTTTCTTCGGCTTTATCGCCGCCGCTGGTACGTTGGCTTGCGGATTCCTGACAAAGGAACGGCTGAAGCCCATACGCGCAGAGAAATTCTCGTTCAAGCAGTTTGGCGATCTTTTTAAGAATAAGCCTTGGATTATATTGACGCTGATAGGCATCTGTACCAACTTCTTCAATGGATTCCGCTATGCCGTAGCCGGTTATCTGTTGGAGTATTGTCTGCATGGTGATGTGACGGTAAGCGGACTGATTATCAATTACACAGTGTTTATGACCTTTGGTGAACTGACTTGTATGATTTTCGGCGGTGTGTCGCCAAAGTTCACACAGATCATCGGCTCAAAGCGTAAGGCTTTTATGGCGGCGGCCCTCATTTGTGTAGTCTTTTCGGTAGCATTCTTCTTTGTGCCGATGGACCCAAGTTATATCTGGGTGATGGTGGCATTGGTGATACTTACGTCAATAGGCATCGGACTCTATTCGCCTCTGTTGTGGAGTATGTATGCCGATGTGGCCGATTATGCTACAGAGAAGAATGGAACATCATCGACAGGACTGATATTCTCGTCAGGTACGATGGCGCAGAAATTTGGTACCGCCATTTCTGGCTCGCTGGTGGCCCTCTTCTTGGGACTGGCTGGTGCAAGTATGATTACAGATGACATGGGTAATACGATGGTTGACCCTGCTTCAATCACAGAGTCGGTACTTGCCATGGTGTGGTCGCTCTTCTCGTTGTTCCCAGCCATCATCGCCGGACTGATTGTTGTTCTTACCTGGATCTATCCCATTAAGAAATGAGCGGGCGCGTAGAAATAATGAAGCAAGAGATGCAGGATGTTTTGGAAAAGAACATCCTGCGCTTTTGGCTCGATAAAATGGTCGACCATGAGAATGGAGGCTTCTATGGACGTATCGACGGCAGTGGGGTGCTCCATCCTAAGGCTGAAAAAGGTGCCATCCTCAACGCCCGTATTCTATGGTCGTTTTCTGCTGCTTATCGCGTGTTGGCCAATCCTGAATATCTGGAGGCTGCCACTCGTGCAAAGGACTATATCATCGACTACTTTATCGATAAGGAGTATGGTGGCGTTTATTGGAGTCTCGACTATAAGGGTAATCCCCTTGATACCAAGAAGCAGTTCTATGCTATTGGCTTTGTCATCTATGCGCTAACGGAGTATACAAGGGCCACGGGCGACAGGGAGACGCTGGACTATGCACTCCAACTCTATGACTGCATAGAAGAACACGCCTTGGATCGCGAGCATAACGGCTATATTGAAGCTTGCACGCGAGAGTGGGGAGAAATTGCAGATATGCGACTCTCTGAGCTTGACGCCAACTATCCCAAGTCGCAGAACACCCATCTGCACATTATCGAGCCCTATACCAATCTGCTGAGGTGTCTTAAAGAAATGCGTGCTCAGGAATCGTGCGACTATGTACCAGTCATCGGATCGGTGCTTCCTGTGGGGATTAGTGTTCCTCAGGAAACCATTGTCGGTGTAGAAGCCTCGCTGCGCAATCTGATTAATATCTTTACCGATAATATCCTGAATCCTGAGACCCATCATCTCGATTTGTTCTTCGAGATGGATTGGACGCGAGGCGCTGGTCACCTGGAGAGCTATGGACATGATATCGAATGTTCGTGGCTGTTGCATGAGGCAGCGCTGGTATTGGGCGACCAGAAAGTGCTGCAGAAAGTGGAGCCGGTGGTGCGCGAAGTGGCGAAAGCCTCAGAAAAGGGCTTGCGGCCGGATGGCTCGATGATTCATGAGGCTAATCTGGATACAGGTCATGTTGACGATGACCTGCACTGGTGGGTGCAGGCCGAAAGCGTGGTGGGGTGGTTTAACCTCTATCAGTATTTTGGTGATGAGCAGGCCTTAGAGCGTGCCGTGCGCTGCTGGGAGTATATCAAGACTCAACTGATTGACTGGGACAAGGGGGAGTGGCACTGGAGCCGTCATTCCGATGGTACGCTGAATACCGTTGATGATAAGGCCGGTTTCTGGAAGTGCCCATACCATAACAGCCGTATGTGTTTGGAGATTATTGAACGTTTAAAGGAAATATGAAAAAACTATTACTATTTATTACGATGACAATGTGCTTGTCGGCTCAGCTGCAGGCGCAGACAAAGTTTAACGAGCGTCCGAAGCTCGTAGTGGGAATTATGGTTGACCAGATGCGTTGGGACTATTTGGGCAGATATTATGATCAATATGGTGATGACGGACTGAAGCGTCTGATTAATAAAGGATTTAGCTGTGATAACTGCCTGATTAACTATATCCCCACAATAACAGCCATCGGTCACACTTCAGCCTATACGGGCACAACGCCTGCTTTCCATGGCATCTGTGGTAATGACTTCCAGATTGATGGAGTGCCCGTTTATTGTACCGATGATAAGTCTGTAGATCCTGTAGGCTCTGATAATCGTAAGAAAGGATGTATGTCGCCCAAGAACCTGTTGGCATCGACGATTGGCGATCAGATCAGGTTGCATACAGACTTTAAGTCGAAGGTGATAGGTGTGTCATATAAGGATCGTGCAGCTATTCTTCCTGCTGGCAGAAGTGCCAATGGTGCATACTGGCTTGACACGGAAAACGGGCAGTTCATCACAAGTACCTATTATCGTACGGAACTTCCTGATTGGGCAAAGAACTATAATCTCGAACTGAAGAAAAACAAGGAACTCCAGAAGGTTGGAAAACAGGTAGGCTTATATCCTCTATGCGGACATATCACCACTGATATGGCTATCGCAGCTTTGAAGGGTGAATCGCTTGGTAAAGGCGAGGCCACTGATATGCTCTGTGTCAGCTTCTCGCAGACCGATGTTATCGGACATGAGTGGAGTACTCGAGGCGAACATACGGACGAGGCCTATATTGAACTTGACAAGGATATCGCACGATTACTGAAGGCCTTGGACGATCAAGTGGGCGAGGGAAACTATCTGCTTTTCCTTTCTGCTGATCATGGTGCGGCTCATAATTTCCAGTTTATGATTGACCATAAGCTTGGAGGCGGCGCATGGAAGTGGTCGGAAGAGATAGCTCCTCAGTTGGGAAAAGAACTGAAAGATAAGCTGAATACTGATCTGAAGGTTATCTCTTCTGTGTTGGCTTATCGTATCTATCTCAATAAGAAGTATATTGCAGAACAGGGACTTGACGAGGCTAAGGTTCGCAAGACGATTGTTGACTTCCTGAAGACTGCTCCTCATGTGCAGTTCGTGGCCGACTTCGAACATGTTCAGGATGCCGCCATCCCTGATTTGATTCGTTATCGTGCATTGATGGGCTATCATCCTCGCCGCTCTGGTGATATTTTTGTTGTTCCTGAGCCAGGATGGTATGAATTCAGCAGATGGTCGTCTCCAGTTGGAACAACTCATGGTGAATGGAACCCCTATGATGCCCATATCCCCCTGTTGTTCTATGGATGGAACGTGAAGCATGGCGCCACCAGTCGTGAGGTGCATATCACCGACATTGCTCCAACGATATGTCAGAAGCTCCATATTCAGCAACCAAATGCTTGTGTCGGAGAAGCAATCACCGAAGTAGTCGGCGACTGAATATACAATAATTAACGATTTTTTTATAAATATTCGTTAGTTTTACAACTATAATTAGTACCTTTGCAGCTGAAAAGCCGTGAAGGTACTTTCATTTTTGCCCTAACTGCTTAAGAACGAGAACGATATTGTTATAACATTATAAATTATTTATGAACTTTACTTTGTTAATTACCGTTTTATTGACGGCTTTGACATTGGTGGCGGGGGCTTACGTTGTCGCTAAGCTGATTGGTCCGCGATCTTATGCAAAGGTAAAGGGTGAACCTTATGAGTGTGGTATTCCCACACGAGGGTCCAGCTGGTTGCCTATTAGTGTAGGATTCTACCTGTTCGCCATCCTGTTCCTGATGTTCGACGTGGAGACAGTATTCCTGTACCCGTGGGCTGTGGTTGTGAAGGAGTTCGGTGCTATGGCGTTGCTGAGCATTGGTTTCTTCTTAGTAGTTCTGGTTTTAGGCTTGGCATATGCCTGGCGGAAAGGAGACTTGGAATGGAAGTAAGAAAGCCTCACATCAAAAGCATCCCCTACGAGGAGTGGAATGACAATGCTTCGTTAGAGAAGATTATCGACCAGCTCCATGAGGGTGGTGTCAATGTCCTGACGGGTTCGCTCGATCAACTGATAAACTGGGGACGTAGTAACTCACTATGGTCACTTACCTTTGCAACCTCTTGTTGTGGTATTGAGTTCATGGCCTGCGGATGCGCTCGTTATGACTTCGCCCGCTTCGGTTTCGAAGTTACGCGTAACTCTCCTCGTCAGGCCGACCTGATTATGTGCGCAGGAACGATTACACACAAGATGGCTCCGCTGCTGAAGCGTCTGTACGACGAGATGGCAGAGCCAAAGTACGTGATTGCTGTAGGTGGCTGTGCTATCAGCGGTGGTCCGTTCAAGTCGAGCTATCATGTAGTAAAGGGTATCGAGGAAATTGTGCCCGTTGATGTGTTTATCCCAGGTTGTCCTCCGCGTCCAGAGGCTATCATGTATGGCATGATGCAACTGCAGCGTAAGGTGAAGATTGAGAAATTCTTTGGAGGCGCCAATCACAAACAGACCAAGGAAGAGCGTGAACTCGGCGTTTCTAACGAGGAGCTCACATTCCGCAATAAGTTAGGCGATCATCGTCGTGAGCCGATGGTTATAACGGATGTACCCCAGGAGTTTGTTGAAGAGATCAAGTCTGCACAGACGGAAACTAAAGTAGAGGAGGGCAAGGCATGAAATTAGAATTCTTATCATTCGATTTTGACAAGTTCGCCTCAGAGATGCAGAACTTGAAGGAGAAGAAGCATTTTGACTATCTTATTACCATTGTTGGTGAAGATTTTGGCGAAGAGGGCCTTGGCTGTATCTATATCTTAGAGAATACTACAACCCATGAGCGTTGCAGTGTTAAGATGTTGGCTAAGACTCAGAAAGAAACGCCATATATTCCTACGGTTTCTAATATCTGGCATGTGGCTGACTTGCTGGAGCGTGAGGTTTACGACTTCTTCGGTATCGTGTTCCTCGGTCATCCAGATATGCGTCGTCTGTTCCTTCGTAGCGACTTCAAAGGATATCCCTTCCGTAAGGACTGGAAGTTCGATGATTCTTATACGCTCGATGACGATAATGAACCTGACTATGGCCTGGAGTATTATCTTGACAAGGATGGTGTTCTCCAGTCTAAACAGAATAAGCTCTTCGGTCCTGATGCCTATGTTGTGAACATAGGTCCTCAGCATCCTTCTACACACGGTGTGCTTCGTCTGCAGACTGTGCTTGAGGGTGAGACAGTGAAGCGTGTTTATCCGCATCTCGGCTATATCCATCGTGGTATCGAGAAGATGTGTGAGTCGATGACTTATCCTCAGACTCTAGCTCTGACCGATCGCTTGAACTACCTCTCTGCTATGATGCATCGTCATGCTTTGGTGGGCGTCATCGAGGAAGGTATGGGTGTGGAACTTACCGATCGCATCAAGTATATCCGTACTATCATGGATGAGTTGCAGCGTCTTGACAGTCACTTACTGTATGTTGGCTGCTGTGCTCAGGATATGGGCGCTCTGACAGCATTCCTCTATTCAATGCGTGACCGTGAGCATGTGCTCAACGCTATGGAGGAAACCACTGGTGGCCGCCTGATTCAGAACTACTACCGCATTGGTGGCTTGCAGGATGATATCGATCCGAACTTTGTGAAGAACGTGAAGGATCTTATCAAATATATGAAGCCCATCATTCAGGAGTATGTTGATGTGTTTGGTGATAATATTATCACACACAACCGTTTCGAGAAGGTTGGTCCCATGTCAATGGAAGACTGTATCTCTTACGCTGTTACAGGTCCTGCCGGACGTGCTTCTGGTTGGAAGAACGACGTGCGTAAGAATCATCCTTACGATATGTATGACAAGGTTGAGTGGGATCAGATTACAATGACAGGTTGTGATACGATGGATCGTTACACTTGTCATATTCAGGAGATGTACCAGAGCTTGCGTATCATTGAGCAGCTCATCGACAACATTCCTGAGGGGGATTTCTACGTGAAGCAGAAGCCTATCATCAAGGTACCTGAGGGACAGTGGTATTTCGCTGTTGAGGGTGCAAGCGGTGAATTCGGTGTATATCTTGATTCTCGTGGCGATAAGAGTCCGTATCGTCTGAAGATGCGACCCATGGGTCTCTCACTGACAGGTGCGCTCGATCCGATGCTGCGTGGTCAGAAGATTGCCGACCTTGTAGCTACAGGCGCTGCTATTGACTTTGTAATTCCTGATATTGACAGATAAAAGCGAAGGATTATGTTTGATTTTAGTATTGTTACACAATGGTTCGACGCTCTCCTGAGAGATACGTTTGGATTAGGAGATTTTCTGTCGATATTGATTGAGTGCGTGCTGGTGGGTGCTGGCATTTTGGCCGGATATGCCCTGCTTGCAATCGCACTGATATTCATGGAGCGTAAAGTGTGTGCCTACTTCCAGTGCCGTCTTGGCCCGATGCGAGTAGGTTACTGGGGCTTGCTTCAGGTGTTTGCCGACGTATTTAAGATGCTCATTAAGGAGATTTTCATCGTCGACCGTGCTGATAAGCTGCTTTATATCGTTGCTCCTATCCTTGTGATTTTCGGTTCTGTTGGTGCTTTCTCTTTCCTGCCTTGGAATAATGGTGCTACAGTGCTCGATTTCAATGTGGGTGTGTTCCTGCTCACAGCCATCTCTTCGATTGGCGTAGTAGGTATCTTCCTTGCAGGATGGGGTTCAAACAACAAGTATTCTGTTGTTTCGGCTATGCGTGGTGCTGTGCAGATGATTTCTTACGAGATGTCGCTCTGCCTCTGTCTGATTACTGCTGTGATTCTGACAGGTACAATGCAGATGAGTGGTATCGTTGAGGCACAGACAGGTCCTTGGCGCTGGTTAATCTTCCAAGGACATATTCCTGCCATCATTGCCTTCCTCGTTTTCCTTGTAGCAGGTAATGCTGAGGCTAACCGTGGTCCGTTCGATATGGCAGAGGCTGAGAGTGAGTTGACCGCTGGTCATCATACAGAGTACTCTGGTATGGGCTTTGGCTTCTTCTATCTCGCAGAGTTCCTCAACCTCTTTATCATCGCTGGTATTGCCGCTACCGTATTCCTTGGTGGCTGGGCTCCCGTTAACATCGGTATAGATGCCTTCGACGAGGTGATGAACTATATCCCAGGTATTGTCTGGTTCTTGGGTAAGGCCTTCTTCCTGGTTTGGATTCTGATGTGGATTAAGTGGACGTTCCCTCGTCTGCGTATCGACCAGATTCTGAAACTTGAGTGGAAGTATCTCATGCCGCTGGCTCTGCTCAATCTTGTGATTATGACTGTAGTAGTAGCTCTTGGCTTATATATTAAATAAGGTATAGCAATGGAAGATAATAAATCATATTTCGGAGAAATCGGACATGCTGTCAAGACTTTGGCTACTGGCATGAAGATTACTTGGAAGGAATATTTCAAGGATTTCTTCACCAACAAGTCAACTGAGCAGTATCCCGAGAACCGCAAGACCACACTTCATGTGGCAAAGCGTCATCGTGGTCGCTTGACTTTCAAGCGTAACGAGGACGGCAGCTACAAGTGTACGGCTTGCACATTGTGTGAGAAGGCCTGTCCTAACGGAACCATCAAGATTACCGCTCATATGGAGGAAGATCCTGAGACAGGCAAGAAAAAGAAGGTGCTCGATGATTATCTGTACGATCTGGGCGACTGTATGTTCTGTCAGCTCTGTACTAACGCCTGCAACTTCGACGCAATTGAGTTTACAAACGATTTCGAGAACGCTGTGTTTGATCGCAGTAAGCTGGTACTTCACCTGAACAAGGAGGTTTACAAGGGTGGCTCACTGCCTAACCTGATTGATGGTGGCGCTCCTCTCGAGGTTGGTAAGTTTAATACTAAAACTAAGTAACGCCGTATGGGAAATATAGTAATGTTTTGCATTCTTGCGGTTGTCATTGTGGCTTCGGCGCTGCTTTGTGTGACAACTACTAAGATTATGCGAGCCGCAACCTATATGTTGTTCGTGCTCTTTGGTGTGGCAGGTATCTATTTCCTGCTTGACTATACATTCCTGGGGGCCGCTCAGATCTCTGTCTATGCCGGTGGCGTTACGATGATCTATGTGTTCGCTATCCAGTTGGTGAGCAAGCGTACTCTTCAGGGACTTGAGGAGAGGGTTAAGTCTAGCAAGATGATTGGTGGAGCACTGGCAGCCTTTGCAGGTCTGGTAGTGGTTAGCCTGATTCTGCTGAAGACTGGCTTCTATACTCAGGAGATTGCCAATGTAGAGGTGCCGATGAAGGAAATCGGTATGGCACTCGTTGGTTCAGAGAAGTATCAGTATGTACTACCTTTCGAGTTCATCTCAGTATTCCTGCTGGCATGTATCATCGGAGGTTTGGTTGTAGCAAGAAAGGAGGATAAGCAATGATACCTGTTGAATGTTATTTCGCACTTAGTGCTCTGTTGTTCTTTATCGGTGTCTATGGTTTCGTCACTCGTCGTAACCTGATTGCCATGCTCATTTCTGTCGAGTTGGTACTTAATGCCGTTGATATCAATTTTGCCGCCATCAACCGTCTTCTCTATCCCAATGGAATGGAGGGTATGTTCATGACGCTCTTTGTGATCGGTGTTGCAGCCGCAGAGTCGGCTGTGGCTATTGCCATCATCATCAATGTGTATCGCAACTTCAAGAGCGATAGTGTTGATGCTATTCAGAATATGAAACGATAGTAAAGTAAAAAAGTAAAAAGGTAAAGAATATGTTCGAATACACATTATTTATCATGCTTCTGCCGTTGCTGTCGTTCATCGTTCTTGGACTGGCTGGCATGAAGATGCAACATAAAGTTGCCGGACTTATCGGCACTTGTTCACTGGCTATAGTGACAATTCTGTCTTACCTCACAGCGTTCCAGTACTTCACTGCTGATCGTGTGGAGGGTGTTTATCCGACAATTGTCCCCTATAACTTCACTTGGTTGCCTCTGGGCAATCTGCACTTCGACCTCGGTATTCTGTTGGATCCTATCAGCGTAATGATGCTGATTGTTATCTCTACGGTTTCACTGATGGTTCATATCTACTCATTCGGCTACATGCATGGTGAGAAGGGATTTCAGCGTTATTACGCTTTCCTCTCTCTCTTCACGATGTCTATGTTGGGCTTGGTATTAGCTACCAACATCTTCCAGATGTATATGTTCTGGGAGTTGGTAGGTGTAAGCTCATACCTGCTCATCGGTTTCTACTACCCTCTGAAGCCCGCTATTGCTGCTTCTAAGAAGGCATTCATCGTGACGCGTTTTGCCGATATGTTCTTCCTCATTGGTATTCTGACCTTTGGTTATTTTACCGATTCATTCAGCTTCTGGTTTGCCGATCAGGGTACCGATATCGTAATGGGCGCTGGTTCAACTCCGTTCATCCCTGGTAACATGCTGAAGGCTGTTACTGCCGGTGGACTTATCATCCCTACAGCTCTCACGCTGATGTTCATTGGTGGTGCCGGTAAGAGTGCCATGTTCCCGTTGCACATCTGGTTGCCAGATGCCATGGAAGGTCCTACACCTGTTTCTGCGCTCATCCATGCTGCTACGATGGTGGTAGCTGGTGTGTTCCAGATAGCCCGTATGTTCCCTCTCTGGCTTCAGTACGCCCCCGAGGCTCTGAGCATCGTGGTATGGGTGGGTGTGTTCACCGCTTTCTATGCTGCTGCTGTGGCTTGTGCCCAGAGCGATATCAAGCGTGTGCTGGCCTTCTCGACAATCTCTCAGATTGCTTTCATGATGGTGGCACTCGGTGTATGTCTTGTAGGTCACGAGCGTATGTGGGACAATCACGCACAGCTTGGTTTCATGGCTGGTATGTTCCATTTGTTTACTCACGCCATGTTCAAGGCTTGCTTGTTCCTTGGTGCTGGTTGTATCATCCATGCTGTTCACTCAAATGAGATGGCTTTCATGGGTGGTCTCCGCAAGTACATGCCGGTTACGCATATCACGTTCCTCATCTCTTGTCTGGCCATCGCCGGTATTCCATTCTTCTCTGGCTTCAGTTCAAAGGATGAGATTATCACTGCCTGCATGCACTACAGTCCTGTTGTAGGATGGATCATGACAGGCATTGCAGCAATGACTGCTTTCTATATGTTCCGTCTGTACTACGGCATCTTCTGGGGAACAGAGAATAAGGAGGCACATGAGCATCATACTCCTCATGAGGCTCCGCTCACAATGACCATTCCTCTGATTGTGCTTTGTGTGATTACTGTTGGTGTTGGTGTTTACACCACGCTTGGCGGTTTCCTCGGATGGGGCGGCTCTTTCGGCAGTTTCGTTACTGCAAGCGGTGAGGAGTACACCATTCACTTCGATCCACAGATCGCAGCTACATCTACGATTATTGCCATCTTGAGCATTTGTCTGGCCACCTATATCTATAAAGGTGAAACCCAGCCAATTGCCGATCGACTGTATAAGACGTTCCCCAAGTTGCATCGTGCAGCCTACAAGCGTTTCTATCAGGACGAGATATGGCAGTATGTAACACATCGAATTATCTTCCGTTGCGTCAGCACGCCTATCGCTTGGTTCGACCGTCATGTCGTTGATGGTACGTTCAACTTCCTGGCATGGGGTGCCAACGAGGCTGGTGAGAGTATCCGTCCTTGGCAGAGTGGCGATGTCCGTCAGTATGCCGTATGGTTCCTTACTGGTACGGTTGCATTAACATTAATCCTTTTATGCATCTAAAGATATGAGTATATTAACATTATTCGTAGTAATCCCCGCTCTGATGTTGCTTTGCCTTTGGTTGGCAAAGAATCTCAATCAGGTGCGTGGCGTGATGGTGACGGGTGCCAGCTGCCTGTTGGCCCTCTCTATCTGGCTGACGATCCATTTCGTTCAGGAGCGTGCTGCAGGTAATACGGCTGAGATGCTGCTTACTTATAGTGTGCCCTGGTTCAAGCCTCTTAATATTGCCTATTCTGTAGGTGTCGATGGCATTTCTGTTGTTATGCTGCTGTTGTCGAGTATCATTGTGTTTACTGGCACATTTGCTTCATGGCAGCTGAAGCCCATGACAAAGGAGTATTTCCTTTGGTTCACACTCCTTTCAACGGGTGTATATGGTTTCTTCATCTCAACAGACCTCTTCACCATGTTCATGTTCTATGAGGTGGCTCTGATTCCCATGTATCTGCTGATTGGCGTATGGGGTAGTGGTCGTAAGGAGTATTCGGCCATGAAGCTTACGCTGATGCTGATGGGAGGTTCTGCCCTGCTGATTCTCGGACTGCTGGGTATCTATTATTTCAACGGTCTCTACAGTGGCGAATACACCTTTGAGCTCACTAAGATTGCCGCTGCCCATAAGATTCCGAGCGACATCCAGAACGTGTTCTTCCCCTTCATCTTCATTGGTTTCGGTGTGCTGGGCGCCCTGTTCCCATTCCACACATGGAGCCCCGACGGTCATGCCTCAGCGCCTACCGCCGTGTCTATGCTCCATGCCGGTGTGTTGATGAAGCTCGGAGGCTATGGTTGCTTCCGTGTAGCTATGTACCTGTTGCCTGATGCTGCTCAGGATCTCTCTTGGATATTCCTCATCCTGACTACAATCTCTGTAGTCTATGGTGCCTTGAGTGCTTGCGTTCAGACCGACCTGAAGTATATCAATGCTTACTCTTCAGTGTCACACTGTGGTCTGGTGCTCTTCGCCCTGCTGATGATGAGTCAGACAGCTGTAACCGGTGCTG
>JAEEGG010003893.1_pt1 | contig 36776 bp, 29 predicted proteins | sample 9134161 | NCBI WGS metagenome assembly JAEEGG01 (sample SAMN16246543, study PRJNA631951) | gut metagenome | biome: gut microbiome; feature: rumen; material: CR-attached | host: Bos | place: Iran: Karaj | collected 2018-10
TTCTCATACATCTGTGCCGTATCGACATGTCGGAATCCTGCCTGCAAAGCCAAACGTACATTCTGCCGAGCCGTCTCTCCCCGTAATGTCCAAGTTCCGACACCAATCTGGGGGATTTCAAAGCCGTTGTTAAGTCTCATAATCTCTGTTTTGTTGGGTTTGTTTATAAACTATCCTAAATCTCGGTACAAATATAGCGTATTTTCTCGGATTTTGTGTAAATTTGCAAAGAAATTTTGCGAAAGCAGGCTGCACCTCGGCAAAAAGCGAGCTTTCTGCACTCGGTTTGCACTGTTTTTGCCATCTGATTTAAATGATTTTATGAACATTGAGCCGATTCTGCATAAAAAAACGTTCCAGGAAATGACTGTGAACGAGCTATACGAACTCCTTAGGGTACGTAGTGAGGTGTTCGTGGTTGAACAGAACTGCGTCTATCAGGACATGGACGGGGATGACCAGAAGTCCATCCACCTGTGGCTGACCGTAGCGGATAAGATCGTTGCCTTGGCTCGTGTATGCCCTGCCAGTACTCACATGAAGGAAATATCGATAGGCAGAGTCATCACTACTGAGCGTGGCAAAGGCTATGGCAAACAGATCATGCTTCGTGCTATCGAGGCTGCCATAGAGCATTTCGGTGCAACACTTATAGACATTGAGGCACAGGAATATGCCAAAGGCTTTTATGAAAGTGTAGGATTCAAGCAGTCATCCGATACCTTCATACTCGATGGCATTCCTCACATTAAAATGACTTGGACGAAAATTATATCTTCAGTAGATACCTGATGACGAGATAGCCGCCGACAATCTGAAGAAACAAGCCAGGCCAGCCGATGGTAAAGTCGACGATGGTGGCTGCGATGCCACCGGTAAGTACCAATTCACCCAAACAGCCGATAGCCTCACTGATGAGAACGACGCCAATGAGAATCGGCAGACCGATTGTCTTAAAGCGCTGAGCTGCCAATCCAGCCACAAGGGCGAGGACAACAAGTTTCAATGTCATTACGGGCATTACCGCCGTTGCGGGCTGACCAGTAATCAGATGATTCACCAGCGGCGAAGCCAGCGCCGCAAGCAGTCCTGTCTTCCAGCCGAACTTATAGGCTCCTACGAGGATGACTAACGAGAGCGGTGCGAAGATGATGCCGCCCTGCGGAATGAGGTGGAACACCTGAGGTAATACCAGGTTGCAGGCTACGAAGATTGCTGCCCACATATAGGTCTTCGCCTCGTCATAATTCAATGTGTAAAGTCTTACTGTTGCTTCCATAATTCGTTTAATTTGTGAAATTCGTTGTTTCTAAAAATTAGAAGTTGATGCTGACGCCGCCCATGAATGTAGCACGAGGCATGGGATAGCCGAGGTTGATTTCGTACTTCTGTGCCAGCAGATTTTCACCGCGAGCCCAGAGGCTGATGTTGCGAGTGGCAGCGTAGGTGACACTGGCGTCGAGCAGGGCGAAGTTTTCCTTCTTCTCGTCGGCACCAACGGCAGTGTAGAGGTTGTTGATGTACTGCAGACCGAGCGTGGCGAGCCATTTGCCGTAGCGGTAGTTGGCACCCGCGTATGCCGTCAGTTCTGGCGCGGCAATCACCTTGTTCTTCATGTGCAGGTAGGCTCCGTTGGCTTTCAGACTCCAATGGCTGTCCACATGATAGGCCACCTCCAACTCAAAGCCCCAGTTTTCAATTTCTCCCGTGTTCACATTGCGCGGTTTGCCGTCCACCTGCTGCGTCTGAATCATGTTGTCGCCCTTAATATAAAAGAGGTTTGCACCATAGGTGAAGCTGCTCAGGCGATGCTTCCACGATAGCTCGTAGTTCCACAGGCGCTCGGGCTCCAGGTCGGTGTTCGAGGGCGGATAGAGATACATCTCGCGCATCGTGGGGTTACGGAAACCCTTGCTGGCCATGGCCTTGATTTCACCCGTCTCAACAGGACGAATGACGATACCTGCCTGCGGCACCCATTCAGAACCCGTGATGGAATGATGGTCGAGACGGATACCAGCGTCGATGGTGAGCCACGAGAGCAGATCCTGACGGAAATCGACGTAACCCGCAATCTCGTTGCGATACGACTTGCCGCTCTGTTTGTTGGGGGTGTCGAGGATTTCACCCGTGGCCTTCGATGTGTAGTAGGCATTGCCGTAGATGTGCATATAGTCGACGCCAGCCGTCACGCGGTTGCCCTCAAAGAGCTGGATACTCTGATAGAGCGACACACCCGTCAGCGCATCCTTCGAGCGGAAGTAACGCTGCGTGGGAGCGGCGGGGTCGGTGGTACCATCGTCAATCTTATGACGTCCGAAGTTTGAATAGACGGAGAGGGCACCACTGGTATTGCCATAATGGTTTTCCAAGGCTGCCGAAACGACACCACGGGTAATCCACTGGTCAGCATCGTACATGGGTTTATCCTCCGTTCCAGGATACGAAGCATTGAAATGAGTAATGTTCGCATCGACGTAGGCGTTCCAATGCTCATTGAAATCGTAGCCCAACTTCAAATAGCCGCCGTACTGCTCGAAGCCCATGCGAGGACGGTGGTTGTCCGTACGGTTATACTGTGCAGAAACGGTACTGCTAAATTTGCCGCTGCGCACCTGATTTGAGGCCTCCGTCTGGATGGTGCCGTAACTGCCTGCACCGAGCAGGATGTTGGTCGTGACAAAATCACGATCCACTGGACCCTTGCGCGTCACAATGTTCATCACGCCGCCCATGGCATTGCTGCCATAGAGTACCGATGCCGGGCCGCGCAACACTTCCACACGTTCTACCATCAACGTCTGATAACTGTCGCTGATAGGATGGCCATAGATGCCTTGATACTGCGGATGACCGTCGATGAGCACGAGCAACTGTCCTGCGCCACCAGTGATGCCGCGGAGGTTGATGCCGCCTGCAGCTCCCGTTGATACGCCATAGCCCATCATCGAGCGGCTCGTGACAAACAATCCCGGCACTTCGCGCATCACCGTCGGCAACACACTTGGCTGGTGTTCTGCCGTCAGTGTGGCACGGTCAACAATCGTCACCGTCATCGGCAAGTGGCGCACATCGGTAGCGTTGCGCGTTCCCGTCACAACGACCTCGCCAATTTCCAGCGAGTCAGCAATATTGTCTGCATACATTTGTCCTGATGGAACAGCTGTCATCATCATTGTCAGTATAGCGGCAAGAGTTTTCTTCTGTTTCATTTTTGTCGTTTAGCTTGTGTTGAATGATAATTCGATTGCAAATATACACTATTTTTCTAATATAACATACTTTTCTATAGAATATTTAACGCAACATGCTGCACATTCTGGCTTCCTTCCAACGGGGGAAGAACTTGTCCATCAGTGCATGGAAACGGGCGTTGTGGCTTGGTTCCAACAGATGGCACAGTTCATGAACCACCACGTGCTCGACACACCATTCCGGCAACAGCAGCAGATAGGCCGAGAAGCAGATGGACTTATTTTTGACATTGCACACACCCCAACGTGAAATCATCGCCTTGTAACGTACTGCGGACGGTTTCACGCCCATCTCCTTGGAGTGGCGGTCCACCATTGGCTCTATCAAGGCTTTCAATCGCCGCAGGGCATCGTCAGCCTGTTCTCTCGTCTTCAGCGGCAACTGATTATAAAAGTCAGCCCTACGCTTCTGGCTCTCGTAGGTTTTCTTACGTGCCTCGGCTATCCACTCGCGGTGTTCTTCAATGAACCGCTCCACCTCTTTCCTAGGCATACCAATAGGTGCCGACACATGTACATCGCCGTTCTTCACGATGCGCATTGACAGCCTCTTGGTTCGCCTGTATGTCACCTGTATAGCCATATCAATCAAGAAAAAAGTATCCTTCACACCAGGCTTTCACGGCACGCTGGCCGTCTATTCTAAATGCACTCATCATATTCAATTTGTTCGTAGCTGCAAAGGTACGAATAAGCGAGCGAAATACAAAAGGAAAACTTCTTTTTCTTTTTTATTTCCGAGCGAGAGTACCTTCTCGCAAGCGAAAAGGTACGATTGCAACGCCACACTTTGCACCTTTAGGTCAAAGATTAAGTGAGCTAAAAGCCAAGACTCACCACAGTGATTTTTGCTCAGATAGTGATAAAATATGTTAAATGGCGGCAACTATGAACTTAAAAAGTTGTACCTTTGCAGCCGAAAAAAAGCGATTAATAAAAAAAGCGATTAAAGAAAATGAAGAAAAATTATTTCTGGATGATTTCAATCATCCTTATTTTTAGCATGACGATGGTTTCATTAACATCGTGCAGCAGTGATGACGACGACAACAAGGGGAATCAGAATAATTGGACTGAAGCCGAGCGACGGTTTGCGCAAGAGGTCTGTGGAACATGGGTGGACACCAATATGGACGAAGAAGCCGCATACGCTGACTACCTGGTTTACGACGTGAAGGAAAATGGTGAGTTCGATTTGTATTCATTCGCGGCCGACTGTGATGAAGACGAGGAACCTTACGGTGAGACTGTCTTCAGTGGAACGTGGAAACCACTTGTCAACATCGTTGACCGCTGGGCCAACGACGGTGTGCTGAAAGGTCTGGAAGTAACCATACCCATGCCGGCGGAGGCGCAGACGAGTGAAGAAATATTCAAGGACACGTTGCTGATTGTTAAGTCCAGCGACAATGAGTCTATATCTATCTGGACTTCCGAAATGGACTATCTGGTAGATTACTACAACTCGCTGCCGGCAGAGGAACTTGCCAAGTACAATGCAGCCGCTGTCGGTACACGTGGCTTCTGGGGCTGGATAGGTCAACGTTTCATAAATATCGGAAAAGCCGTTATCAATATTTATAAAATAGTTGCAGAACCGGTAAGGGGTATAGTAAGGAAGATACAGGGGAAAGACTGGCGCTATGCCTCCGGTTTAGAAAACTGGATGGACGAAACCTATAAGGGCAGGAATCCGAGGATTTGCGACATGTCCATCCCTGGCACCCACGACACCTTCACCTATCCTGACCCACTGAAGGATATGCGTTGCTGGTATAAAATACATGGAGCCAACGTTATTTTCGGGCGCAAAACTACAACCCAAGGACTAAACATCGCCTACCAGTGGGGTGCGGGCGTACGAAGCTTCGATGTCCGTCTGGATAAAGGTAGTAAGTTAGTCAACGGACTGCCTAACAATGAACTGGGCATCTACCACGGCTTTGTGTTCCTGGGTATTTCTTTTACCGAGGGTATCGACAAGATTGTTGAACAGCTGCGTGCCCACAAGGGTGAAACGGCCATCATCATCCTTAAATTTGAAGGCGACGAGTCAGATGACCTGTACAAGCAGGTATACGACAAGGTAGAGCAATTGCGCAGTCAGGGTCTTGTGGTGGACAACCCCACGCCCGGCATCCGTCTGAACCAATGTAAGGGTAAACTCCTGTTCATCCAACGCTATAAATCAAACAATTACAACCTCGACGTGCGTGCTTCTGGCTGGGACGACAATAGCGAATTGATTTTCAAGAACGGCCAGAAGGCTCCGCTCTATGTGCAGGACTTGTATGAAAGCGATGGCGACGAACTGTACTATTCCTTTATCGAGCGCAAGTGTGGTGTTATGAAAAAATGTTTTGAGAAGGCTGCAGCCTCAACTGACAGCACATGGTTCTTCAACCACTCGTCAGCTTACCACGGCATGACGATGAAGCAAAGTTGGGAATGGATGAAATTCGCCGACATGAACTACGCAGAAGTGGCAAACGACATGAACCCTTGGGTAGCAGACTATGTAGAAAAGAACTACGGCAAGAAGACCGGAGTGGTAGTGATGGATTTCGGTGGTGTAGACGAACTCCGTGCTGGAGGATATTTCACTCGTGGCACTGACGCACCTGTCAATCTGGTGAGAAACAACAGTTACATCAACAAGGAGTGATTACGCTCGATTCTTCTCTCACATAATCACGACCTTCTTTGACCTAAAGGTGCAAAGTGTGGCGTTGCAATGAGATTTGCTCGAGCTCGCTCACGTTCGATAAAGCATGAGCGAGCTCTGCTTTATTCTCACTTAATCACGACCTTTTTGGCTTTGTTTATATAGATACCCTTTTGCGTGGGTCGGGCGTTCAGCTTGCGGCCGTCGAGGGTGTACCAGCCGTCGTTGGTTCTCCAGTCTGCCATCTGGTCTCTGACAGCGATGATGTCCGTCGAGCCGCTTTCGTCGAGCCACTGGAAGTATTTACCGTAATCGTAATCTTCCGTGGGCGAGGTGGTGAGGTTCAAGTAGAATGCCAATCCCGCGTCAATATGGTCGTCGGTCAGGCTGTCGTCTATCCTGTAGATGGTGCCCTCGCTGTCGGGATGGGCGTCGTGGAATGCGAGGTAGTTGCCGTAAGGCACCACCATGTCGCCCTTCGAGTGGACGAACTGTATGCGGTGCTTGGGTTCCCAGCCCGTCGTCACGCTGTTGTCAGCCAGTGCACGGTGCAGGTCTTTGAAGGCATCGCCCTTCTCCATCGGCACGGCGTTGAAGTTGGAGGCATTAGTCAGATAACTATAGAAGCCGGGTGTAAAAATCTTGTCGAGGCGGCCCCAGACGCGATCCTCCTTGGGCGACTGGAACATCTCTGCCACCTGCTCCTTGGTATAGGTGCGTCCATTGGCCTCGAAGCCCTCCTGCAGCTGTTCGTACCACTTCTCATGGATTTGGTTGATGGTGAAGTCCTTGCTCGCCAGCCAGTCCATGATGCCCGTGTCGAGGAACTGCTGTGAGAGATAATCCGTCAACTGATGGTTCTTCATGTCGGGATGCGTGTCAATCATGCCCTGGATAATCATGGGTATCACCATCGGCATGGTATTGATTCCCTTGCGATGTTCGGTCTGCACACCATAGCTATTGCCATCGTCCTCCATGTAGTAACGCATGGTGGCAATAAGGTCGTAAGGACCGTCGCCGCAGATGGTGCCACGGTAGCGCAACGGCTCGTCCAGCCCATGCTGCTCGATGTATCGCTGTACGGCCACGGCCACGGCGCCTCCCTGTGAATAGCCGAAGCCGAACGTCCGCCAATCGTCCTTGAAGGGCAGCACGCGCTTGTCGTTGACATGCTTCTGGTAAAGTTTCAGTCCGTAGTTCACGGCATCCATCACCTGCTGGGCGGTCAGTTCCTGCGCAAGATAAGGGTGTCGCACGTCTTTAGTGACGCCATAACCCTCATAGTCGGGGGCAATGATGATGGCATGGCTGATAAAATTCTTCGTCGGATCCGATTGCAATCCGTATTCCTCTTTCAACAAGACGGTAAAGAGTCCTCGTTCCTTTATATTGAGTATCGATGAAGGACACTCGTTGTCAGAGGTAATGGTGAAGTGGCTGTAGATGTGGATTGACTCGATGCCGTCGGTTTCCTTGGGTTCTGTAGGGGTCCAAGCGAAGAGCGCCGACGAGAGCACCACATCCTCACCCGCAGCGTTCTTTGACGGGTAGTTGTAGATGTAACCCGTAGCTTCGGCTAGAGGGTACAACTCTTTCAGGCTGTCGGAAACTTCTGCAGCCCATGCACCGCTGGCAAAACAGCTCAGGAGGGTGATAATCAGGTAGATGTTTCTTTTCATACGCAATATTTCGTTTATTTGTTTTCAATGTTGCCCGCAAAGATACGAATTAATTCCCGTTCCGCCAAGCGATGTGAAAGTTTTTTTGCTCATCGTTTGGTGGGCTCGTTTTTTATTATTAAATTTGCACCGCGATGAAGAAGATAAAGAAGAAACTCAATAAAACAGAAGGATTATGGATTGGTTACACATTGCAGCAGTAGTGGTATTAATCGTTATCGGCGTCGTGATTTATCTGAAAAAACGAAACGAGAAGAATTATGAATAAGACCGTACTGGGTGTTCTGTTTCTGCTGACAATAGCGCTCGCGGGGCATGCCGATACCGATCAGGAGGCGGCAACACGCGTGAAATACAAGGGAACACCCGGGTTTATCTACCGACTCTATTTGACGGACAAGCAGGAGTCGGCACACCTGTTGGCTCACCCTACCCGATTCCTGTCGCGACGTAGCGTGGAACGGCGCAGACGACAGGGGCTGACGGTGGACTCCACCGATCTGCCCGTCAGTCGCCGCTATGTCCGCCTCATCGAAAACAAGGATGTCAGCATCGTCGGCCAAAGCCGTTGGCAGAACACCGTGCTGGTGCGCGTCAAGGACTCGACGCTGATTCAGCGTCTCCGCCAGTTGCCCTGCGTAAGAGATAGCCGGCTAGTGTGGCAGTCGCCCGACTCGGTGCCCGCCGGGACGCTGAAGGTGAAGGTGCACGAGCAGTTCGAGGAACGTGACAGCACGCCCGGCAATGTCTATGGCACGGCTGCGGGTCAGATTACGACGGTGAAGGGCGAGCGCCTGCACAGCATCAGTCTGCGCGGCGAAGGGATGATGATTGCCGTCATCGACGGAGGATTCAAGAACGTGGACAAGATTCCCGCCTTCCAGCGTGTGGACATCCGCGGCAGTCGCGACTTCGTCAATCCCGAGGCACCCAACCTGTTCAACGGTATCGACCACGGTACGAAGGTGCTGTCGGCAATGGCCGTCAACGTACCTTATTATTATATAGGCACGGCTCCCAAGGCCTGCTACTGGCTCCTGCGCTCGGAAGACCAGCAGACGGAGCAGGAGGTGGAGGAAGACTACTGGACGATGGCCGCTGAGTTTGCCGACTCCGTGGGTTGCGACCTCATCAATTCGTCGCTGGGGTACAACGAATACGACCATCCGTGGATGACGTACCGCCTATGGCAGCTCGACGGCAGGACGGCATTCGTCAGCCGCTCGGCATCGATGCTGGCCGCGAAAGGTATCATACTGGTCAATTCGGCAGGCAATTCGGGCATGGGGACATGGAAGAAAATCGGTGTGCCAGCCGATGCCGACCACATCATGAGCGTTGGAGCCGTCATGGATAGCGAGCCCCACAAGATAGCCCCGTTCAGCAGTGTCGGTCCCACACAGGACCAGCGCATCAAGCCCGATGTCGTGGCCATCGGAGCCCCCACGCGGTTGGTGAACGGCCGTGGTGTCATCATGAGCGATATGGGCACGTCGTTTGCGGCTCCCGTCATCTGCGGACTCATGGCGTGTCTGTGGCAGGCAATGCCCGAGAAGAGCGCCGAGGAAATCATCAACCTCGTCAGACAGTCGGGCGAAAACAGCGAACATCCCGACAACGTCTATGGCTACGGACTGCCCAACTTCTGGCGGGCGTATATGATAGGGAAAGCAGAGGTGAGAGGTGAGAAGTAAGAGATATGAATAGTGAAACGCGACTGACACTGGTTGAACTCAACGGCCTCGTGCGCGACGCCATCGAGAATGCCCTGCCCAAGGAATATTGGGTAGAGGCGGAACTGTCGGAGTGTCGCGAGCACGGAGGGCATTGCTATATGGAGCTTATAGAGAAGGACGAACACTCCGCCACCCCCGTGGCACGAGCATCGGCCAAATGTTGGCGGCAGACGTGGGTGATGGTCAAGCCCTATTTCGAACGCACCACCGGGCAACAGCTGCGTGCCGGCATGAAGGTGCTGCTGCGCGTCTATGCCCAGTTTCACGAAGCCTACGGTTTTTCGTGGATTGTCAGCGACATAGACCCCACCTATACCCTCGGCGATATGGCCCGCAAGCGTCAGGAGATTATCCGTCAGCTGAAGGAAGAGGGTGTGTTCGACCTGCAACGTGAACTGCGCATTCCCACTTTCGCCAAACGCATAGCTGTCATCTCCGCAGAGCATGCCGCAGGCTATGGGGACTTCTGCCGACAGCTGGAGGACAACGACTACGGCTTTAAGTTTGACGTGACGCTATTCCACGCCATCATGCAAGGCGAGCAGGTAGAAGCATCCGTCGTTGATGCCTTGAACGAGATATACCAGCGCATCAGCGATTTCGATGTGGTGTGTATCCTGCGCGGTGGCGGTGCAACGGCTGACCTGAGCGGTTTCGACACACTGGCGTTGGCCGAAAACGTCGCACAATTCCCGTTGCCCATCATTACGGGAATCGGTCATGAACGCGACGAGAGCATTCTTGACATGATCAGTAATACCCGCGTAAAAACACCCACAGCCGCCGCGGCCTTGCTGACAGACAATCTCCTGCGCGTCCTGGAACGGCTGGACGATGCCAGCCAGCGCCTGTCCTACGCTGTCAACCAACGGATAAACAGCCAAAAGACAAGAATGGCGACGCTGACGACACTCATCCCCACCCTCGCCCTGCGAATAGTAAGCGACCAGCGCCACCGCATCGAAACGACAGAAAACCGTCTGCCCATAGCCATCGAGCGACGACTGACCAATCAAAAGCATTTGTTGGAAAGCCTCAGCCTGAAGTTGCAGGGCTTCGACCCGCAACTATTGCTGAGTCGCGGCTATAGCATCACGCTGAAGGACGGACGGGCCGTGCGCGACCCACAACAGCTGAAGCCCGGCGATGAGATAGAGACAAGAGTGGAAAAGGGAACAATACGATCAGTAGTGAAGAATGATAATAGATAAGAGTTATGGAAGAAAACATCAAATACGAACAGGCGCTGGCGCAGTTGGAAACCATCGTGCGCAAAATGGAAGCCAACGAGTACGACATAGACGAACTCGCTGCGCAGTTGAAAACCGCACAGCGATTGATTGCGTTCTGCAAGGACAAACTGACCAAGACAGAAGCCGAACTCCAAAAGATTCAGGCGGAGAGGGAGTAATCGCCCCCAAAGTGTCGTATGGGTACAAAATTAGCAAGAAAAAAGGGAAAATAGACATTTTTCACTAAAAAATGTTGCATAAGAGCGATATTTTGATTACTTTTGCGCACAAATAGTAAACATTATGCAAAAAACATAAACATTATGAAGAATTTAGACTGGGGTAGTCTGTCATTCGGCTACATGAAGACTGACTACAACGTACGTTGCTACTATCGCGACGGGAAATGGGGCGAGATTGAGGTCTGCTCCGACGAGTATCTGAACCTGCACATGGCCGCTACCTGCCTGCACTACGGTCAGGAGGCATTCGAGGGCTTGAAGGCCTATCGCTGTCCCGACGGCAAGGTGCGTATCTTCCGTGTCGATGAGAATGCAGCCCGCCTGCAGAGCACTTGCCGTGGCATTATGATGCCCGAGGTGAGCACAGAGTTGTTTACGGAGATGGTGAAGAAGGTGGTTCGCCTGAATCAGGAGTGGATTCCCACCTACGAGAGCGGTGCTACGCTGTATATCCGTCCGCTGCTCATCGGTACCAGCGCCCAGGTCGGTGTACATCCCGCAAAAGAATACTGCTTCTTGATTTTCGTCACCCCCGTAGGTCCGTATTTCAAGGGTGGTTTCGCTGCTAATCCTTACGTGATTATCCGCGACTACGACCGTTCGGCTCCCCTCGGCACAGGTAAATATAAGGTAGGTGGTAACTACGCTGCCTCTTTGTTCGCCAACAACCTGGCTCACGAGAAGGGCTACGCCTGCGAGTTCTATCTGGACGCCAAGGAGAAGAAATACATGGACGAGTGTGGTGCCGCCAATTTCTTCGGCATCAAGAACAACACCTATATCACCCCGAAGTCAACGTCTATCCTGCCCTCTATCACGAATAAGAGTTTGATGCAGGTGGCAGAGGACCTCGGCATGAAGGTAGAGCGTCGTCCCATCCCCGAGGAAGAATTGGAGACCTTCGAGGAGGCAGGAGCTTGCGGAACAGCCGCCGTTATTTCACCTATCTCTTATATCGATGACCTCGACACCGGCAAGCGCTACTCGTTTGGCGACAAGCCCGGTCCTATGTCGAAGAAACTATTTGACACCCTGCGCGGCATCCAGTACGGCGAGATCGAAGACAAGCACGGCTGGACAACTGTCGTTATCGATTAACGGTTATTGGTTAATGGTTAACGGTTAATGGGCAAAGGCAAACTGGCTAAATTCGCCGATATGGCGACCTACAACAACGTCTTTCAGTACCCATACGGGGCGCTGAAAGACATTGCTTTTCCACTGACGGGCCGTTGGCGCGAGGACTATTTCCATAACGATAATCCCATCATTCTGGAGTTGGGCTGCGGTAAAGGGGAATATACTGTCGGGCTGGCAAAGATGTTTCCTGACGTGAACTTCATCGGTGTCGACATCAAGGGCGCCCGCATGTGGACAGGAGCAACGCAGGCACAGAACGAAGGTCTGAAGAACGTGGCCTTCCTGCGTACGAACATCGAAATTATCGATCGCTTCTTTGCCGAGGGCGAAGTGCAAGAGATCTGGCTGACGTTCTGCGACCCGCAGATGAAGAATCCGAGGAAGAGACTGACGTCGACGTGGTTTCTGGAGCGCTACCGCAAGTTCCTGTCGGACGGCGGTTTCGTACACCTGAAGACGGACTCGAACTTTTTGTTTACCTACACGTCTTTGCTAGTTGAGAAAAATCATCTACCCGTATTGGTAAAGACCACCGACCTGTATGCCGACGCGTGCAAGGATTCGGTTGCCGCCAGCATCCAGACGTACTACGAAGGGATGTGGATAGCCCGCGGATTGAATATCAAATACATGAAATTCTGCCTGCCTCGCGATGGAGAACTGACGGAGCCCGACGTGGAAATAGAGTTGGACGACTACCGCTCGTACCACCGCGACAAACGCAGCAGTAAAGACAAAGCAAAATAGAAACAAAATAACAAACCTAAAAAGAGAAGTGTTATGAAAAAAATTATCTGTATCCTTATGGCCGCCATGCCACTGCTGGCTATGGCTCAGGGCCGTACAAGTGTTAAGTTGGACGAAGCAGGCCAGCTGGCTTCAAAGATTTTAGAAGACGACCGGTTTAAGATTACAGAGCTGAAAGTGAGCGGACCGATGAACGGTGCCGACATCAAACTGATGCAGCAGATTGTGAACCGTACCAAGGCAAAGGAAAAGAACGGCGAATGTCTGGTGATGAGCGTCGACCTGTCGGAAGCCACTATCACTGAAGGCAAGGAAGGCATGAAGACCAAGGCCAACGAACTGCCTAACGGACTATTCTCAGGAGCCAAGGCACTGACTACGGTCATATTGCCACAGAACATCACCAACATCAGCAAAAGCTGTTTCGAGGACTGTAAGGCGCTGGTAACGATGACGATCCCCGAGACCGTCACCACTATCGATAATGCTGCATTCAAGAACTGCGAGAGCCTGTCGGCTATCAGCATTCCCGGATACGTGACCACCATCGGTAGCGAGGCTTTCGAAGATTGCAAGACGCTGGCCGTCATTGAGATTCCCGCCAATGTCAAGGAGATGGGTACGCAGGTTTTCAAGGACTGTAAGGCACTCACCACCGCCAATATTCTTGCCCCGCTGAAGAAGTTGGACAACGAAGTATTCCGCAACTGCGAGAGTCTGGCCAACATACAACTGCCCGAGACGCTGCAGGAGATTGACAACAACGTATTCCAGGACTGCAAGAGCCTGACTACCATTGTATTGCCTGACGCCACCAACGAACTTGGCAGTTCGGCTTTCCAAAATTGCAAGAGCCTCAGTTCCATCCGTATGCAGGGTGTCAGAAAGATTGGCAGCTACGTGTTCCAGGACTGCACCTCGTTACAGGAAGTAGGTTTCGAGAACCTCTCGAAGATGGGTAGCTCTGCTTTCCAGAACTGTAACAGCCTGACCACCGTCGTGCTGCAGGGATCGCTGGACGATATCGGCAGCGATGCCTTCAAGGGCTGTTCGAACCTCAACAACATCAATATCCCTTCAACCGTAAAGATTATCAAGAACAATGCTTTTGACGGTTGCCGTTCGCTGACCGCCATTGAACTGCCCAGCAGTCTGACAAAGATTGAGAGCGAGGCTTTCGAGGGCAGTGGCCTGACCAGCATCAACATCCCCACGATGGTGAAGAGCATTGGCAGTTCTGCTTTCGAAAAGTGCAGTCAGTTGACCAATGCCAGCATCGGAGGATTCATCGAGGAAGTTTCCAACGGCATGTTCAACGGTTGCTCCAGCCTGACCAGCATCTCGCTGCCTAATACCGTCAAGAAGATTGGCACGAAGGCCTTCCAAGGCTGTATCGCAATGAGCAGTATCAGCCTGCCCGTCTCCCTGCTTACGATTGGGGACGACGCTTTCGAGAAGTGCACATCACTGACTGAGATTAAGATTCCCGTAGCCGTGACAAGCATCGGCAGCGACGCTTTCTACGAGTGTTCCATGCTGACACGCGTGGAACTGTCGGCAGCCTTGAAGAAAATCGGTGGCTCTGCATTCCAGAAATGCCCAATGCTGCGCGAGGTCGTGCTGAACTGCCCGACGCCGCCATCTATCTCGAAGAGCACGTTCAAGGACGTGGCAGCCACATTCCTGATTCCTGTTGGCAGCAAGCCCTTGTATAATAACGACAAGGACTGGCAGAAGCTTGCCACCAAGGAAAAGACAATAATGTAAACTGCATGACATTATACCCTAAGATAATTATGGATGCGCTGGCGACGGTGACGTACGCCGGCACGAAGAAGAACCTCGTGGAGAGCGGGATGGTGGCGGACCAGCCGGCCGTCAGCGCTCCGGAGAACGAGGGCGAGCCGTGGCGTGTGACGGTGGTATTGGAGTTCCCGCGGGAGACCGATCCGTTCCTGAAGTCGACTGTCAAGGCCACAGAAGCCGCCATCAAGTACCACTGCGGCAAGGATGTCGAAGTGACGATTCAGACGGAGTTCAAATCGAAGCCGCGGCCAACGGGCGACCAACTGTTGAGCGGCGTAAAAAATATCATCGCCGTGAGCAGCGGCAAGGGCGGTGTAGGCAAGAGCACGGTGTCTGCGAACCTCGCCATCGCCCTGGCACGCCTGGGTTACAAAGTCGGACTGCTGGACTGCGACATTTTCGGTCCTTCGATGCCCAAAATGTTCCACGTCGAGGACGAGCGGCCGTATGCTGTCAAGGTGGACGGACGCGACTTGATCTGTCCGATTGAGGCGTATGGTGTGAAGATGCTGTCAATAGGTTTCTTCGTCTCGCCCGATACCGCGACATTGTGGCGTGGCGGCATGGCGACGAGCGCGCTGAAGCAATTGATTGCCGACGCCGACTGGGGCGAGCTGGATTACTTCATCCTTGACACGCCGCCGGGCACGAGCGACATCCATCTGACACTACTGCAAACGCTGGCTATCACCGGCGCCGTCATCGTCTCGACGCCGCAGCAGGTTGCGCTGGCCGACGCTCGCAAGGGTATCGACATGTATCGCAACGAGAAAGTCAACGTGCCCATCCTCGGCTTAGTGGAGAACATGGCGTGGTTTACGCCTGCCGAACTGCCGGAGAGCCGCTACTACATTTTCGGCAAGGAGGGCTGCAAGCGACTTGCCGAAGAGATGGACGTTCCGCTGCTGGCGCAGATTCCGCTGGTGCAGAGCATCTGCGAGAGCGGTGATGCCGGTGAGCCCGCCGCGACGAGCAGCGAAACGGCCACGGGCCTGGCGTTCATCAACCTGGCGCAAGCCGTTGTCACCGTGGTGAACCGCCGCAACCGCGAGTTGCCGAAGACGAACATTGTCGGTGTGAAAAAGACTTAAATATTCGACGGCCGTAGCGCAATTCTCAATTAAAAATAGTAACTTTGCAAACGTTTCAAACGAGATTCATTACACATTATTTAAAATACAAAGCATTATGACAATTAACGAATTCAACTTTGCCGGTAAGAAGGCAATCGTACGTGTAGACTTCAACGTACCCTTGGACGAGAATGGTAAGATTACAGACGACACCCGCATCCGCGGTGCCCTGCCCACGCTGAAGAAGATTCTGGCTGACGGCGGTGCAACAATCATCATGTCGCACATGGGTAAGCCCAAGGGTAAGGTGGACAAGAAGAAGTCGCTGGGTCAGATTCGCGAGGCCGTAGAGAAGGCACTCGGCGTTCCCGTGGCTTTCGCTCCCGACTGTGCTAAGGCTCAGGCCGAGGCTGCTGCCCTGAAGATGGGTGAGGCTCTGCTGCTCGAGAACCTGCGTTTCTATCCTGAGGAAGAGGGTAAGCCCGTTGGCATCGATAAGGCCGATCCCGCTTACGACGAGGCTAAGAAGGCCATGAAGGCCAGCCAGAAGGAGTTCGCCAAGACACTGGCTTCTTACGCTGACTGCTACGTGATGGATGCCTTCGGTACTGCTCACCGCAAGCACGCTTCTACTGCTGTTATCGCCGACTACTTCGATGCTAACAACAAGATGCTCGGCCTGCTCATGGAGAAGGAGGTACAGGCTGTCGACAACGTGCTGTCGAACATCAAACGTCCGTTCGTGGCTATCATGGGCGGCTCTAAGGTTTCTTCCAAGATTGGTATCATCGAGAACCTGCTCGGCAAGGTGGATAAGCTCATCCTCTGCGGTGGTATGACCTACACATTCGCAAAGGCTCACGGTGGTGAGATTGGCGATTCTATCGTAGAGCTCGACAAGCTGGACGTTGCTCTGGGCGTTGAGGAGCTGGCTAAGAAGAACGGCGTAGAGCTCGTTCTGGGTTCTGACTGCACCGCTACCAATGGTCTCGACTTCGACACCATGAGCGTAAAGCCCGGTGCTGAGATCATCACCTGCCCTGCCAACAAGGTTCCCGCTGGTTTCGAGGGTGTTGACGCTGGTCCCGAGAGCCAGAAGGCTTTCGCCGAGGCTATCAACGGCGCGAAGACTATCCTGTGGAATGGTCCTGCCGGCGTGTTCGAGTGCGACACGTTCACTCCTGGTTCACGTGCCATTGGCGACGCTATCGCAAAGGCTACGACCGAGGGTGCATTCTCACTCATCGGTGGTGGTGACTCTGTCGCTTGTGTCAACAAGTTCGGTCTAGCCGACAAGGTGAGCTACATCTCTACTGGTGGCGGTGCTCTGCTCGAGGCTATCGAGGGCAAGATTCTGCCAGGCGTAGCAGCTATCAAGGGCGAGTAAACTAATTGACAAGTGACAATTAAGTTGAAACGACTTTTTATAACGATTTCGATGGCCGCGGCGCTCAGCGCTTGCGGCCATCGTGCTTCTACGGCGGACGTGGCGGCAGAGGACAGCGTGGACTACGCGCCGATGGAAACGCTATACGTTGAGACCGTGGACACAGTAGCCGCAGCGTCGGCACTCACCATCGACACCATCCGCATCGAGCGAAGCGACAAGATGGCCGAAGTGTCGCTCCACGTGCTGTGGCCCACGAGCGGCGACTCAGCGTTGGTCGGTAGCGTCCGTCGATTCATTTGCGACGTCTGCGGCATCCGTAATGCGGCGTTCAAGGGCACGAAGGCGGAGTGGCGTGACATGGTGGACGCGGAGTACAACGGACTGGTGGAAGGATGGAACGGCACGTACGGCGACAGCGAGGATGGCGGCCCGTCGTTCTCGTCGACAACTGAGGTCGTGCTGCTGGCCGAGACCGCGGGGTTCGTCACCTTCTACGGCGAGACGTCGGGATACACAGGCGGAGCACACGGCATGGCCGTACACGTCGGCCGGACGTTCCGCAAGGGCGACGGCCGGGCCATTGGCTACGAGACGGACATGGACGACCACTTCAACGTCGAACACAAGGACGACAATCTGTTTGCCAATACAGAGTCACCCGCGCTCTACAAACTCATCAAAGCTGGTGTGCACAGCTACTTCAAGGCCTGCGGACAGCCCATGGCGGACGACACGGAGCTGGCCGACTTCCTGCAGGTGGACAACGTGAACCGCATCCCGCTGCCGGGCAACGCGCCGTACTGGACGAAGACGGGCATCGTGTTCTGCTACACGCAGTACGAGATAGCACCGTACGCTGCGGGTATGATAACGTTCGAGATTCCCTACGACCGGATACGCGAATTCCTGACCGACGAAGCCGCGTCGCTGATTCCGTAGTAACAGTTTACCGGCACTAAACTCCAACTTTACCGGCACTAAACTCCAACATTACCGGCACTAAACTTTGGCGCTGCCGTACTGCTTCGAACATCAGTATGGCGGCGCTGACGCTTACGTTCAGCGAGTCGATGCGGCCGAGCATGGGAATGCGGATGTGGGCGTCGGCAGCCTGTCGCCAAAGGTCAGTCAGTCCGTCGTGCTCGGTGCCCATGACGATGGCCGTAGCACGCGTCATGTCGGTGTCGTAGTAAAGGTGGGAGTCCTGCAGCTGCGCGGTGAGAATCTGAATGCCGCGCGCTTTCAGAAAGCGGATACACTCGTCGGACGAGCAGGCCACGCACGGCACGGTGAAAGCGGCGCCGACGGACGAACGAATGAGATTAGGGTTATACAGGTCGGTCAGCGGGTCGCACACCACGACGGCGTCAACGCCCGACGCATCGGCCGAACGCAGGACGGCGCCCAGATTGCCGGGTTTCTCGACGCTCTCGAGCACGACAATCAACGGACGTTCGCCAAGCTTCAGGTCGTCGAGCCGTAGATTCCTGGTCCTGACCTCGGCAATGACGCCCTCCGTCGAACCGCGATAGGCAATCTTTTCATAAATGGCCTTCGTCACGGCAAACGAACGTATGTCGTCGGGCGCTTCGGCCCCGAGTTCAGGACAATAAAAAACGGTATCAACGTCGTAGCCTGCATCAAGGCAATGCTGCAGTTCCTGCCTGCCCTCGACCACAAAGAGCCCAGTCTTGCGTCGTTCGCTGGACTTCTGCTGGAGAGCGATGAGCAGTTTGATTTTCGGATTCTGAATACTCGTTATCTGTTCTATCATGGCGCGAAGGTACGAAGATTTTTCGGAAAGTACAACGATTACGTAAAAAAAATCGTCATTCGCAATTCATAATTCGCAATTATGTTGTATCTTTGCACCACAATACAAATAAAACAACCGACTATGCATTACAGAAAGTTAGGAAAGACAGGAATGGAGGTCTCGGAGCTAGGTTTCGGCGCCTCGTCGCTGGGTGGCGTGTTCCACTCGTTTAACGAAAACCGAGGCATCGACGCCGTGTTTGCCGCCATTGACGCCGGCATTAACATCATCGACGTGTCGCCCTACTACGGCTACTACAAGGCCGAAACGGTGCTGGGCAAGGCTCTGAAGGACATTCCCCGTGACAAGTTTTATCTGTCAACGAAGGTCGGTCGCTACGGCGAGGACGGCCACAACACGTGGGACTATTCTGCCAAACGCGCCAAGGAGAGCGTCTACGAGAGTCTGGAGCGCCTGCACATCGACTACATAGATATTATTAATGTACACGACATCGAATTCCAGGGACGTATGGAGGGCGGACTGCAGAAGGTGGTCGACGAGACACTGCCCGCCCTGCACGAACTGAAGAAAGAAGGCGTCGTGCGCCACGTAGGCATCACCGACCTGCAGCTGGAGAACCTGCGCTGGGTCATCGAGCACGCCGAGCCGGGCATGGTGGAGAGTGTCATGAACTTCTGCCACTACTGCCTGTGCGACGACAAACTCACGGACTTCATGGACTTCTTTGACGAGCGCGGCATCGGCGTATTGTCAGCCAGCCCGTTCAGCATGGGACTGTTGACCGAACGCGGCGTGCCCGAATGGCATCCCGCACCGAAACCGCTCGTAGAAGCGTGTCGTCGTGCCGCAGAGCATTGCAAGGCGAAGGGATACCCCATCGAGAAACTCGCCATGCAGTTCTCGTGCAGCAACCCGCGTATTGCCTCGACAGTATTCAGCACTACCCGCCCCGAGGCTATCAAGACAAACATCGCTTATATCGAGGAACCAATGGACGCCGCCCTCGTGGCCGAAGTCCGCGCCATCATCGGCGACCAACAGCGCGTCAGCTGGGCGAACACTTAATTCGTTATAACGGAATTACGACATTACGACATTACGACAATGAAAATCATTGATTCTCACGCCCATTTGTGGCTTAACGTGGATACGATGGTGAATGGTTCGCCCATTCACCCCCTCGAGCCCAACCGCAGCCGCTCGCTGTTCTTCGGCGAGGAGCGCCAAATGTTGCCGCCCTATATGACTGACGGCCAGAACACCGCCGAGCGCTTCCTGTCGAACATGGACTACGCGCAGGTCTCGGCGGCCGTCATCACGCAGGAATTCATCGACGGCCTGCAAAACGACTACTTGTTAGACGTCCAGCAGCGCTACCACACCCGCTTCTTCTGCTTCGGCATGCCAGAGACGCGCCAGCCGGGGTTCCTAGCACAGGCCGAGACACTGACGGCCCAGGGTTTCCGAGGATTGAAGATTCCTGCCGCCCGCCTGCCGCAGCAGTTCCTCAATGACGAAATGATGCAGATGTTCCGTATGATGTCGCAGCGCGGCGTCATCCTCGGCATCGAACTCGCCGACGGCGATGCACAGGTCGGTCAGATGGAGGAAGTCATCCAGGAATGTCCCCAGCTGAAGATCGCCATCGGCCACTTCGGTATGGTAACACGTCCGAACTGGATGTCGCAGATACGTCTCGCCCGCCACGAGAACGTCTTCATCGAAAGCGGTGGCATCACGTGGCTGTTCAACGACGAGTTCTACCCCTTCCCCTCTGCTGTCTGTGCCATCAAGGAGGCTGCCGACGAGGTGGGTATGGAGAAGTTGATGTGGGGCTCGGACTATCCACGCACCATCACCGCCATCACATACAAGATGTCGTACGACTTCGTGACGAAGAGCAACGAACTGACGGACGACGAGAAACGCATGTTCCTCTCGGACAACGCCAAGCTGTTCTTCGGCTTCGGCGAACTCGTCGACCTACCCTATATTAAAAATATGAGTGAATAATTAAGGTAAAAAGATATGAAAGCATTACAGATTACAGAACCTTCGGTGATGAAGGTTGTAGACATGGAGAAACCCCAGTGCGGAGCAGACGAGGTGCTGCTGAAAATTCATTACGTCGGATTCTGCGGCAGCGACCTGAACACCTATCGCGGCCTGAACCCGATGGTCCGGATGCCCGTCATCCCTGGCCACGAAATCGGCGCCGAAATCGTCGAGGTCGGCCGTGCAGTTCCCGGGCATTTTTGCCCGGGCATGCCCGTCACCGTCAACCCCTACACCAACTGTGGCCACTGCCCGTCGTGTCGTAACCGTCGCTACAACGCCTGCCAGCACAACGAGACGCTGGGCGTTCAGCGCGACGGTGCCATGCGCGAGTACATCGCCGTACCCTGGCAGAAAGTCATACCTATCGGCTCGATTTCCGTCGAGCACGCCGCACTCATCGAGCCGATGAGCGTCGGTTTCCACGCCGTTAGCCGCGCACAGGTCGTCGATACAGACACTGTCATGGTCATCGGCTGCGGCATGGTGGGCGTAGGCGCTGTCGTTCGTGCCATCATGCGCAGCGCCAAGGTCATCGCCTGCGACATGGACGACGAGAAACTGGAAATCGTTCGCGGCCTCGGTGCAGAATACACGATCAACAGCGCAAAGGAAAATGTCCACGAACGGCTGCAGGAAATCACCGCAGGTGCAGGCCCTGACGTCGTCATCGAGGCTGTCGGCGCGCCTGTCACCTATCAGATGGCCGTCAACGAGGTTGCCTTCACTGGCCGCGTTGTCTGCATCGGCTACGCCAAGCAGGACGTTTCGTTCACCACCAAGCTTTTCGTTCAGAAAGAGCTTGACATTCGCGGCTCGCGCAACGCACAGCCCGAGGATTTCGAGGGCGTCATCCGTTATCTGGAAAAGAACAATCCGCCGTACGATATCTTGATTTCGAACGAGGTCACACCGGAGCACGCCGAGGAAGCCATGCAGCAATGGATGCAGGCTCCCGCGAAAGTGTTCCGTATCTTGGTTAAATTTGCATAACCGTCTCACGGCCAGCCTCAATGCTGAGTTGCTGGTCACCATAATAGAGCGTGCCGCGGCCTTCCGTAGCACGCACTTTTATTTCGTGGCGGTTCATCTCGACGTGAATTATGCCATTGGGCGTGGGAACGTCGCCGGTTATCCATTCCAGGTTGCTGAGGTTCGGACGGACTTCGAACTCTTCGTAGCCGGGCTTCGTGGGACGCACGCCGAGGTAGTACTTGCCCAAGAGATAGACGGGCGAGGCGCCCCAGGCGTGACACAGCGACTTGCCGTACGGACGGCCGTACATGGCGAGATGTTCCGCACCGCTCTCCTCGGGATTGTATTTCTCCCAAAACGACGTGGCGCCCTCGCGCAGCATGCCACCCCAATAGTCGCGGATTTCTTTTAGTACCTGTCCATGGTGACCATCAATAAGAAGCGTCTCGAGTTCGTAGAAGCGCATATAGGGCGTGGTAATGGCGGGAATGTCGCGATTGAGCATGACGCTCTGCATGATGTCGCGGCGCTCCTCCTCGTCAGCAAGTCCGTAGAGAATGGCGAACATGTTGGGAAACTTGGTTATCTGGCGGTTCAACGTTCCTTCCTCAATGGCGTGGAAGAAGGCCTTCAATTCGTCGCTCCAGAAAGTTTCCTTGATTTTCTTACGGAGCGCCTCGGCTTTGACGCGGTAACCCGACGCTTGCGCAGCCCCGACGAGTTCGGCGCAGAGGGCCATCGTCTCCATCGCCTTCATAAGCAGAATTTGCTCAAAAGCGAGCGTGCCGCGTTTGTGCATTGGGAAGTCTACCCAGTCGACGAAAATCCAGTCGTCAGGCTGTCCTTCGCCCATACCTTGACCGTTCAGCCGCCCCTCAACGTAATCCATTAGCGTCACCATGCGGGGCCACATCTCGCGGACGAAAGTGACGTCGCCAGTATACTCATAATAGTCATGGATGGACTTAAACCAATAGAAGGTGTAGTCCATGATGGTGTTGACGTGAGCGGTGACGGGGTCTTTCCCGCGGAGCTGGCGGATGGTGCGCTTGACGCATTCCGTGTCGAAGCGCAGGTAGTAGTTCATAAGGTACGATTGGATGGCATCGCCCGACCACGTCCAGCGATCGCGTTTAATACCGTCCATAAAGAACTCACGCGTGGTGAGGTCCATGGTGTAGGCCGAAACCTGCCAGATGCGGTTGAGCAGCGGGTCGGAGCAACGGAACGTGCCGCTGTGCGCCGGGTCGTAAGGGGCATACTCGTAGTCCATCAGCACGTCGTCGTAGGTGGCACCGGCCTCCTTTTCGATATAGACGTAGCGGAACGCCTTGCTGCCCAGCCTGTCGCCATCGTGCATGACGTCGAGCGTCTCGCAGTGGTCGCGGTCGAGGGCTTCCTCACGGCTCTCGCCGTAATAGATGCGGAGCATGCCTCGCAGGTTGGTTGCCTTGAGATAGCCGAAGGTCTCGCGCCCGAAGTCGTAGAGGGTGGCGTTTGCTGCGATGGAATCGCAGCTTAAAGGACGGAACTCGCGGCGGGCCAGGCGGAACTGAGAGGGCGGCGTGTCGGGGCTGTTGAAATGCCATGAGGCGGCCGGCACGTAGATGCCCGAGCCGTGGGCCACGCCGTTCTCGTCGATCCAGAGCTTGTCTTCGTAGGTGGCCAGCCAGGTGGAGTCGGTGTGGATGGTGTCGCCGTCGATGTAGAGGGCGGGCGGCGTGGCCTGGTTCCATACCTTCAGGTTGAGCTTGTGTTTGCCGGAAGGGATGGTGTAGGTGTCGGAAGGATACTGCAGCTTGCCGTCGATGGCGAAATTGTATTGCCCTTCGCAGACAATGGTGATGGTCTCGGGCTGGTCTAATGTGAAGGCCTTTGAGAACTCCACCGTCACGTAGTGCGAGTCTTGTTTCCAGAAGGGTGGAAACATGGCACCGCGCTCCGTACGCCGGTTGTTGAAGATGTTGCCGAGCCATATCTCAAAGTCGCCCGGATACCAGATCCAGGTGGGCTTTTGACTTTTGGCTATTAGCTTTTGGCTATTTGCTGATGCCTGCATTGCGTTTGATGTTTTCGTTTACGTTTGGTCCGTTGTTCTCCCACGTGTTGCCGGGTCCGTTGGCATTCTTGAGGAATTTTTCTTCGGGGGTCCAGTTGTCGCGCAGGGTGATGTTGCTGCTTCCCTCGTCGGTGTAGAGATAGAACCAGTGGTTGGGGTCGTGGACGTAGGATGGTTTGGCGATGTCGCGCACCACATTCTCGGAGATAACGGTGCCCGGCTGGTTGCCGAGGGTATAGATGCCGGCACAGTCGTACATGTGCTGGGCGTAGTTGTAGATGAGGTTCGCGTGTACCTTATTATCCTTCATGCACACCAGGTCGCGGTTCCATCCCCATCCGAGCGAGATGCCCGTATAGCTGACATCGTGGATAGTGTTGTGCTCGATATTGATGCCGCTGACGTATCCCGCACAGATGGCCACACAGCCCCAGTCTTCGTTGGTGACATTGTAGAAGTGGCAGTTGGCGACTTCCTGCTGGGTACAAACCTCACGGAAGTCGGTGGGCTGGTAGGGCAGGTGGGTTTCCAGCCCCTTCGGCGAGAACGAGCCGCAGACGTAGCCGTTCATGGCGATGTCGGTGAAGGTGCAGCGCGTCGTCGTACCGCCCTTGCAGCCCACGACATAGTCCAGTCCTGAACCGCCTAAATGCTCGAAGCGACAACTCTCAAAATGGCAGCCTTCCGTCCACCGCAGCTCCACGGCAGCATCGGCGCGGCCGAGCCATCCCTGGTTGTCGAGCTTGTGGTTGTTGGGGCGGTCTATCTGTGGGCGCAGCTTGTAGGCCTCCGTCAGGAACATACCGGCCTGCAGGGGCACGTGGCCTTGCTCCGACGGGCGCATCCAGGTGGTGTGGTGGAAGGCGACACCCTTGATGGTGATGTTCCTCACAGGCCGCTCGGGTGTACCGATGAATTCCACCAATGTGGGCAGCACAGGAACGATAGCCTCGCGAATGGTCTCACCCTTGCGTGGCATGTAATAGACCTTATGCTCGCGGATGTCGTGATACCACTCGCCCGGCTCGTCCAATAGTTCCAGGGCATTGGTAAGATAGAAGGGCGAGGGGTGCTTGGTGTCAGGCGTCATGGGTGAGGGCCAGGGGTGTTCGAACTGTAGCTTGGCCTCCGGGTTGTGGAAACGCACGGCAACAGAATCGCCCTGCACCGTCATGCTCTTGATGCGCAGGTTGGTGGAGCACCACATCTCGTGCAACACCAGTTCGGCATATTCGCCTCCGCCCTTGACCCCACCTCGGAGCAGGGGAGTGGCTGCAGCTTTGGGTATCCACAGTACGTGGTTCTTCTTGTCATACGTCATGATGCGGTGCATCTGCTCGAAGTCGCTGACGTCGCGAGCCCTGACCGCCTTCTCGCCATTGATGTACAGCTGACGGAAGTCCACGGGTCTGCCGTTGAAGTCGGGCACACTGGCCACCAGCCATTTGCCTTGCCGTTTCCAGCCTGTGATGGGCATGCCGCCAGTGATGACGGCACCGTCGCCCTCTATGCGGAGTCCACTGTCCTCAGGGCGCAACCGCAAGGGGTCGTACAGATAATAGGTGCCTGCACTCAGATGCAGTGTTACGTCGTTGGCCTTGCCCAGACGGCGCATCTCGCGAGCCTTTCGCACAGCATCTTGTAATGATGAATCAGGGGTAATGCTTATATCGGCAGCCATAGCTTGCAGGCTGCTCATGAGGGTAAATATCAATAGAATATTTTTCATATATCATAAAGACGATTAGCACAAGGAAATGTCATCGTTGAACGAATGAGTGTTAACAACTAAATAAACTAACTAAAATACGTTAACAACTAAACATTTTAGTTGTATATAACGAAAAGTTTTAGTTACTTTGCACTCAGATATTGATAACGACGCATATTTGACTACACGATTAAACCAGAAACAATGAAAAAGCTGACGAATAAAGAAAAGGAAATCATGGATCTGTACTGGCAGCACGGACCGATGTTTGTGCGCGAGCTACAGGAGCTGTATGCCGAACCCCGCCCGCACTTCAACACCCTCTCGACGATGGTACGCATCCTGGAGCGGAACGGCTTCTTGGGGCACCGGCAGTTTGGCAACAGCTTCCAATACTATCCGTTGGTGACGGAGAAAGAGTACGGACGCTCATCGATAGCCGGCGTCATCAAGAACTATTTCAACGACTCCTATCTCTCGGCCGTCTCTTCGTTTGTCAAAGAAGAGAAAATCAGTGTGGAAGAACTGAAAGAACTGATAAAGGAAATAGAAAATGCTTGACTTTCTGACCTACGATGCCAAGGTGGCAGTGCTGATACTGGCGTTTTATATCTGTTACCGCCTGCTGCTCGCCAAGGAGACGTTCCACCGTGTGAACCGTGTGGTGCTGCTCGCCACTGCCGTACTCTCGTTCCTGTTGCCGCTGTGCGTCATCACGATACACGAGACGGTGGTGGCCCCTCGCCCAGAGATTACCATCGGCGAGGTAGGGGTGGCCCTCGTCGAAGAGGTGCAGGAGCCTTGGTGGCACTATGCGCTGCCCACCTTATTTATAATAGGTGTGGTGGCCACGCTTGGCCATACCCTCGCATCGCTGGTCAGAGTCATTCGTTTGATACGACAGAGCGAACAGCATCCTGAGGACGATGGCACTATTGTCTGCGTGACAGACCGGCCCGTGTCGCCCTTCAGTTGGATGCACTATATCGTGATGAACCGCGAGGACTATGAGGCCCATGATGCCGCCATCCTCGCCCACGAACGGGGACACATCAGGCTCAGACACAGTTGGGACCTGCTCCTCGTTGATACCCTCACCGCCCTCCAATGGTTCAACCCCGCCATGTGGATGCTGCGCCAGGACCTGCGCGCCATCCATGAATACGAGGCCGACGGTGCAGTACTCTCACAGGGGTTTAATGCGCGTCAATATCAATACCTGTTAATCACGAAAGCCGCGAGCATTGGCGGGTACTCCATTGCGAACGGTATCTCCCACAGTACCCTTAAAAACCGTATTCGTATGATGATACATAAAGAAACCAAGCGCAGCCATCTTGTGAAGCTGCTCGCCCTGCTGCCTATCGTAGGCACCGCCCTCGCCCTGAACGCCCGCACCGTGACTGATGTGGTGTATGACGAGCCGCAGAAGAAGCAAATCATTAAGAAAGGAAAGGCGAATGCCAAGACCAGTGCCAACGGCGTGAATGAGGTTGTAGTGATAGCGCAGGAAGTTCCTGCTGCACAGCAGGAAGCCGAAACCTTCAAGATGCGTGGCGTGGTGAAAGACCAGGATGGCGAGCCCATTGTGGGTGCCGTTATTACGGTGCCTGGCTCTGTTAAAGGTACCGTCACCGACATGAATGGTGAGTTCTCGATGGATGTGAAGCAAGGAAGTGCCGTTGTTGCTGCCTACGTGGGCTATGCCAGCGAGTCTATCGTGGCCAGTGCCCCACAGCAGAGGTATGTTTTTACCCTGCACAAGGATGGTAGCGGCACCACAGGGAAACCGTTCGACGTGGTAGAGCAGATGCCCCAGTTCCCCGGCGGACCGGCAGAAATGATGGCATTCCTGGCTAAGAACATCCGTTATCCCGTGGCGGCAGAAAAGGCCGGTGTGCAGGGGCGTGTCATCGTCACCTTTGTCGTAGAGAAGGACGGCAGCATCGCGGAGGCTCGCATCGTGAAGTCGGTATCGCCCGAGCTGGATGCCGAAGCCCTACGCGTGATAAACGCCATGCCCAACTGGTTGCCGGGCAGGCAGAACGGTGAGGCCGTGCGTGTGAAATATACCGTACCCGTCACCTTCCGTCTGCAGGGTGGCACCAAGCCCGCCACAGCGTCTGTCAAGATAGGCCCGGAGCACAAAGGCAAGCCTGTAGAGGTGGTAATAGACGACAAGGTGGTGGATGCCAGTGTAATCAATGGCATCAATCCTGCCGACATCGAGAGCATGCAGGTCGAGAAGGCCAAGGACGGACAGCCGAAGGACCGCATCATTATCAAGATGAAGCCAAAGGAATAGAACGCACACACTCTCTCGTTAATCATGAACAAGATAACAACCATGTTCATCCTCGCCCTCTTTGCGGTTCCCGCCGCAAGGGGCGAGGCTCTTGACTCGCTGGCCTTGCTGGTGCAGCGGGGCGACAGTATGATGCAGCAGTACAATACCTTCGAGGCGTTGAAATACTATCAGCAGGCCTACGATCAGGCACAGGCACAAGGCATCACCCGCTTCTCGATGGATGCGGATTTCAGCATGTCGAAACCTTACGTGCCAGCGGACCGTGTTCCCCGCCAGATACGGCTGAAGTTGGCAGATTGTCAGTATAAGCGTGCCAACTACCGTGAGACCACGGAACTGCTGAAGAACATGTCCGAGGACAGCTTGACGCACGATGCCTTCCGACAGTTGGCCAACAGCTACAGACAGCAGGGCGACACGGACTCTTACATGTACTGGGCTGCCCGGCTTTTGGAGCATTACCCGATGGACGGCGAGGTGGTGGCCGGTCTCACGCTGGCATACGCCAGAAGCAATCAGCCACAGAAGGGCATCGTCTGTGCATTAAAATATACATTGAAGGACTCTACCAACATCCTCGTCAACCGCGCCGAGGCTGAAGCCTGGCTGCTGAACGGCGACTATACGGCGGCAGCAGAAATGTATGGCCGTTTGCTACAGCAGGGCGACTCCGCTTTCAGCACCCTCTATTCCGCAGGTATGTGCTATAGCAAGATAGACTCGCTGGAGCAGGCATACCAGTGTCTGAAGACAGCCTTCTTCGCCAGCGGTATGCAACATGCCAACTGTGCCTGGCGCCTGGGCGTGGTCAGTATTGATACCAAGCGCTTCGGCGAAGGACTGGAGTATCTCCACATGGCTCAGGAGCTGATGAAGCCCGACACCGTTGCCATGCGCGCCATCACGCTGTCGCAAGGCGAGGGATACTACCTGACCGAACACTACGCAGAGGCCGTAGCGTCATGGAAAGAGCATTTGGCCTATAATCCTTCCTCTATTGCCACCTATTATAATATAGCCAGTGCCTACTATTACTTCTTGCCAGACGGTGAGGAGGCCAAGAGGTACTATGAGCAGTTCCTCGCCCTGGCCCGCAGGGAAGAAAAGCCTACGCCACAGTTGACGGAGATGATAGAAAAGGCCGAGACGCTGCTGCGTACCACCCACTTCGCGAAGCCAAGGACAAAGAAACGATAGCCAACAGGTAAAGCGCAGCTTATTTTCCGTCTTTCTATGCCCCCCGGCATTAAACTTTTGTTAGTGGTATCCGTCAAAAGGGAATATCACTAACATTTTTAATGCATTAAGAAAACAATGAGAGACTTTAATTACTATGCGCCGACAGAAGTGGTGTTCGGCAAGGAGTCAGAAGAGCAGGTTGCCCAACTGGTGAAGAAATACGGTGGCACGAAGGTGCTGGTACACTATGGCGGCAAGAGTGCGCAGCGCTCGGGCTTGTTAGACAAGATTTGCGGTCTGCTGAAGGACGGCGGTGTGAGCTACGTCACGCTGGGCGGTGTGGTGCCCAACCCCCGTCTGTCACTGGTACACGAGGGCATCCGCCTGTGCCAGCAGGAGGGTGTCGATTTCATTCTGGCCATCGGCGGCGGCAGCGTCATCGACAGCAGCAAGGCCATCGCCATGGGCGTCGCCGTGCCCGACGTGGAGGTGTGGGACTACTACATCGGCAAGGCTCAGCTGACGAAGGCACTGCCCGTAGCCTCGGTGCTCACCATCCCCGCTGCAGGCAGCGAGACGAGTGCCAACACGGTGATTACCAACGAGGACGGCGACATCAAGCTGGGCTTTGGCGGTCCGGCCCTGCGCCCCAAGTTTGCCATCATGAACCCAGAGCGTACCTTCACGTTGCCGCCCTACCAGACGGCCGCCGGTGTGACGGACATGATGATGCACATCTTCGAGCGCTACTTCACCAAGGACGACGACATGGAGCTGACCACCGCACTGGCCGAGGCTACGCTGCGCACCGTCAAGAATGCCGTCTTTGACGTGCTGAAGAACCCCGAAGACTACCGCCAGCGCGCGCAGATCATGTGGAGCGGTTCGGTGGCCCACTGGGGCCTCTTGGGTATGGGTGTGCAGGAAGACTGGGCTACGCACCAGATAGAACACGAGCTGAGCGCCATGTTCGACGTGACGCACGGTGCCGGTCTGGCTGCCGTATGGCCGTCGTGGGCCCGCTACTGCATGCACGAGGACCTGAGCCGCTTTGTGCGCTTCGCCGTCAACGTGATGGACGTGCCCAACGACTTCAGCAACCCCGAGGCTACGGCCCTGAAAGGCATCGAGGCCATGGAGTGCTTCTATCGTGCCATCGGCATGCCGACGAACATCCACGAGCTGATAGGCCGCGAGGTGACTGACGACGAGATCAAGGAGATGGCCCGCAAGTGCTGTCAGGACGACCGTCGCGTCATCGGCGGTCTGAAGAAGCTCTACCGTGCCGACATCGAGGCCATCTACTATATGGCGCAATAAGTAGAAAGAGGCATGTTACACGAAGAGAGCCTTCCCGCAGGTGGAAGGCTCTCTTTGTGCCGTGGAGAGACGCCCTTCTGGCGTTACCGCTTCAAGGGCAGCCAGAGCGACATGTCCTGAATGCCCCGGTTGTCCCAGGCGTAGTAAGGGATGAGGCGGATGTGCGCCTTGCGGTTCGTGACGGGGCGCAGCTCGCGGTAGAGTTCGTCGTTGCGCCAGAAGTCCTCGTTGACAATGGGTACGTCGGCTTCGAGGGCTACCATCTCGTGGCCACAGATGGTGACCTTGGTCTCGGTGAAGCGCACGTCGGCGGGGATGGCGATGTCGTTGATGCGGGGGGCGGGGGAGGCGGTGGCAGCGGCAGAACCGCTGCCCACAGTGGCGGCGGAAATATCCTGGCCCTCTAAGCAATAGACGATGGGGCCGCGCATGATGGCGATGTGGTTCTTGGTCTCCTCAACCAGCGGATTGGCCTCGATGAGGCGCGGGCGCATGGGCAGGATAAGCTCTATACGGTCGCCCTTCTTCCATTTACGCGGCTCGCGCAGGGCCTTGGCGGCGATGGGCTTGCCGTTGAGGCGCAGCTCCATGCCGGTGCTCCATCCGGGGATGTGCATGCGGATGCTGGCCAGATGCTTGGCCTTCTTGATGGTCAGCGTGATGTGACCGTCCCAGGGATAATTGGTCTGCTGCTCTATCTCAAGGTCCTTGGTCTTAAGGACATTCTGGCCGTAGAGATTCACCCAGAGGGTGTCCTTGTTGATGCTGTAGGCGTACTCCTGAGCCTGACAGAGCGTGCGGAGAGTGTTGGGCGGACAGCAGAAGCAGGAAATGTAACGCTGGCGGTGCTTGGGCCAACGCATGACGTAAGGGAACTCCTTGGTGCGGCGCAAGGCCTCGGTATAGAAGAAGTCCTTGCCGTCGAGGCTGACGCCTGAGAGGATGCCGTTGTAGAGCTCGTTTTCGATGTTGTCGATGTACTTGGGATTAACTGTGGTCTGGAACAAGCGCCATGAGAAGAGCATCATGCCAATCTGGGCACATATCTCGTTGTGGGCAGCCTCTTGCGGCAGCTGGAACTGGCGACCGTAGGCCTGATGAATCTGCTGGATGCTAGGCTGGTCATACGTCGTGCCGTCGGGCGAGACTCCGTCGTAGAGGGCTCCACAGCCGCCCATGATGTAAATTTTGTGATTGACGATATCGTCCCAAATGGCGGTGAGGTTCTTCAGCAATTGGGCCTCGCCTGTCTCGGCGTATAGGTCGGCGACGCCGGCATAGAGATAGTTGGCGCGAACGGCGTGACCCATAGCCTCATATTGGTCGCGGAACTTATGACGGTCTTGATTATGATCCTCACCGTTAGTGACACTATCGCGGATGGCAATCAAGCCCTTTGCCAACTCTAGATACTTGGGGTCACCGGTCTCGCGGTACATCTCTGCAGCACCCATGTAGTGGCTGGGGCAGATGGCGTTGCGCGAGAGCTCGGCAGCGTCGTTGGTCAGGAAGTTATACAAGAAGTCGGCAGCCTTCCGCCCACAATCGAAGAGATTGGTCTTGCCCGTGGCGCGCTTGTGGACGATACCAGCGGTCATGAGGTGGCCGAGGTTGTAGGTCTCGAAATTCAGACGTGAAGCGAAGGCGTGAGCCTGGTCCTTGCCGATAGTGATGCCTGCAGCGTTCTCCGTACCTGCATGGCTGTCGATACCCTGATTGCGCTCGCTGATAACGACAGGGGTATGTATGTATCCGTCGGCGCGTTGAGCCAGAGCGACCTGTTCGATGAAACGGTCCATAAGGACGTCGAGCTCCGCGTCCTTGGTTACAGCATAGACGGCGGCGCAGGCCTCCAACCATTTATACATGTCACCATCGTGGAAGGGAGGGCCGTGATGTTTGCCTTTAACAGTGCCGGCTGCGACCTCGAAGTTGCGGAATCCGTGTGAGCCATGCTTGCCGTCGGAATCAAGCGTTTCCCACGGTGTGTTCCATGTGTTCCACATCTCCCACACACCGGTGCCATGCATGGTATCGAAGACGTCTCCCCAGAAACCACCCGTCCAGTGCACGGCGCCCATGGGGAGATTGTGCATCTGAGCTTGCTGACTGCGGCTCATGTCGGTGAGGCCTTGGGCGGGGAGAGTTGCTGTGACACAGCAACAAACGAAACATATTAAGAGGTATCTTTTCATATCTTTGGGTTAGTTAAAGTAGACATAAAGGGAAATCATCACTACGGCTAGAGCTATCCAAAGACTTATAGCTAGTTTCGACCAGCCTTCATGGATAGGCTCGGGGATGATATATTGTGTCTTGTCGCTATCGGTCAACGAGATGATAACCATCGAGACAACAAGAATGATAAACAGTTCGAACGAGAGGAGCATAAAGTGCGGCCAAGGGAAGTGGAGCCACTCGGGTGGCCAGAGGTAGAGCACACCCACGATGAGACAGAACGCTGTTCCAATAGTCAGTGCAAAATTAGCGGCACGTGTTGTAGCCCGCTCCCAGAAGATGCCAAGTACGAAGACGGCGGCCATCGGTGGGGCTATGAAACCAAGCACCGACTGGAATACGTTAAACAGGTTGAGACCCTTGATGGCATCGATGGCTACAGTCATCGCAATGGCAATGACGGCACCAATAACGGTAACCAATCGGCCCACGTAGTTGATGCGACGCTGTGAGGCATTTGGACGGAAGCGTTTCACGTAGATGTCCATCGTGAAGACTGTACTTAGTGCATTGAGTGCTGAGCCGATGGTCGACACTAGACAAGCGGTGAGTACGGCGAATACGAGGCCAACCATACCTACAGGGAATAGATTTTCAACCATTGTAAGATAAGCCTCATCAGGATTTTCAAGCGTAGGGAATAGGGCGAAACAGAGAATACCAGGAAGGATGTAGAGGGCTACATCGAGTATCTTCAACCAACCTGTAAAGTTAGTGCCTAACTGCCCCTCGCGCAAATCCTTGGCAGCCAAAACGGGTTGTACCATCGATTGGTCGGTACACCAGAACCAGACGCCCATGACGGGATAGCCCAGGACGATTGGCAACCACGGGAAGGCTTCGTCAGAATTGGGCTTGAACATCACCCAGTAGTCTGCTGGAACTTTATCAAACAATGCCTGTATGCCACCGACGCGGTCGAGTCCGACAATTACCAACACTAGCGACACGACAATGAGCAATATCATCTGATAGACGTTGGTATAAGCAACGGCCTTCAGTCCACCAAGCATGGTGAAGAAGGCCGATATGATGAGTAGCACCATTGCCGACATCCACATTGGAATATCAAAGACCTGACGGATAAGGATGCCACCGGCAAAAAGCGTCAGTGCCAACCATGAGATGACAATTGTCACAATAGTATACCAAGCAAGAATATTACGTGTTGACTGTCCGAAACGCAGTCCCATGAATTCAGGCAACGTATGTACCTTTGCTCCAAGATATCTTGGAGCAAATACGAAGGCTAACAGAGCGATGAACACAAATGCATACCAAGCATAGTTACCCGAAACAATACCCGTCGTAAAACCTGCGGAGGCACTGGCGATAAGCATCGACGGACCGACGTTGGTGCCCCACATCGAAAAACCGATATGATGCCAACGGAGACTGTGTTCGGCCAGAAACAGCGAACCACCCTTCTTGCGCTTACTACTGGCCCAAAGCCCGATGGCGATGAGCACAGCGAAATAGATTCCAAGAATGACCCAATCAAGGCCTTGCATATAGTGACTTTCCATTTATATTCCTTTGTAGTCTTTAGTTATTCCAATAGTTATTGCTTTCGTAAGATCCATGTCGTCGGTAGATTCCACGTCATCAGGATAAATTTTAATATGTGCCCCAGGACGTACGAAGACGGGCATCTGGTCGAGCGAAACTTCGACGTCGTAGTACCAACGTCCTCCGTCCAGTCTTTCACCTGTAAAAAAATTCACCCACAAACCCTCAGGCAGGTAAATATCACGACAATTCTCACTATTCATAACAGGAGCGACGAGGAATTCCGAGCCGAAATAGTACTCGTCGTCAATATGCCATACCTGTCTGTCGTATGGATGCTGCATCAATAAAGCACGAATCATCGGCCAACCGGTCTTAGTACACGCCTCAGCCTGCTCTATAATATAAGGTAATAGTTTATAACGCAACTTCCACCACCGCTTTACGATAGGTGCAATGTTAGGATAGTGCCACGGCTCGCGTTTACAGGTACCGTGATAGCGCATGTGACTGGAAAAAACACCAAACTGTGTCCACCGAACATACACATCCTCGTCGAGCACGGAGTTCATGAAGTCGGGTGTCGAATGGAAACCTGGCACATCGTGACTCCAAAAAGCAAAACCCGACAGTCCGAAATGCAGACCGCCCTTCAAACTTCCTGCCATACCTGCCCAAGATGATTCGCTGTCGCCACCCCAATGCAGCGGATAGCGCTGGCAACCGGCCCACGCTGCGCGGGCCCAAACAATACCATCTCCCGTCACATCCTTGGTTATCTCGTATGCCGCTTTCTGATACAGCAGTGCATAGATATTATTAAGCCGTTCCGGTGTCATACCATGATATACCGCATCCATGTGAATGTTCTCGCCAAAGTCGGTCTTGATACACTTCACTCCCATATCGAGCAAGGGTTTAAGCAATGCGTTCTTATACCATTCCGTCGCTTTGTCGTAAGTAAAGTCAATAGTCCCCGCGTAATCGAGTGCGGAGAAGTTAGAGCCCTCGGAAGCCTGTTCTTTCAGCAAAGGTGCGATAAACTTATTCTTCTTAGCTTCCTCTAGTTGTTCTGCACCCTTGGCCACGTATGGCAACTGCCAAAGACTCACCTTGAAGCCCTTATCAGCGAGTCCTTTTATAAATCCTTTGGGGTCAGGGAAGCGCTCGGGGTTGAACTTCCATTCGCAGAGCCAGTCCGTTCGGAACCATCCTGTGTCGAGGTGGATAACATCGCACGGGTAATGCTCAGCACGCAGGCGATTGCAAATATCGTTAACCTCGTCGGCACTGAAGTATGTCATACGACTCATCCATATGCCGAACGACCACAATGGTGGCATGGCGGGGAATCCCGTCAACATACGATAGCCGCGAAGAATTTCTTCTGGTGTCTGTCCTCCAATGAGAAATACATCGAGTGTTGCACGATCACACATAAATTGCACAGAGCGCGTGCTGTGGTCAGCCAGAGACAGCTTGCAGTAGTCGCTTGTATGATAGAAACAACCGTACATTCTACTGCTCATATAAAACGGGATGTTCTTGTAGCAACGGCGATTGTTCACGCCCTGACCGTCTTGGTTCTTTAACTGGAAAGTTTGTCCGCTGAGGTCTATCTTGCGAAAACGTTCGCCCGTTCCAACGAAGCACTCGTCAGGCTCGCACTTGAAGCTGATGGTAGCGCGCCCAGTCTTGTTTGTTGCGATGCCATCGCAACTTACGAACCCAAGGGGAAGTGCATCATAGCGAGGCGGCGAGAAGTGATCGTCGCTGAGGGTTATACCTTTCCGTTCGTCACCATCGGGATAGAAGGTGATGAAGGGGGCGGGTTGAGGTGCGGGAAGCAGGTCGCTCCACTTGTCCAACTGCGGCACACGAAGGTCTATCGTCGCCACCTTATTCCCATTATTGGCGATGACATCGCCATATACATAACGAAGGGACAGGCGCTTGATGTCAGGGCTGAACTGCAGCATATCGTCGGCCTCCATCATCGCGTCGTCCGCCATTGTCGTAAACACCCGCACGATATTGGGTTCGTAAGCGCGGATGACTAGCTTATAGCTTTGCCGCGGTGCGTTATTGTCAGGCGCCATGTCTTCCTGATGCAGTTGTTTCTGATATGGTATCGTAACGACAATGTCGCCATCGTGCTCTTCTATCTTCGACGGGGCATAAGCCTTCCACAGGGCTTCGTCCTTTTCAAGTAAAGGATCAAAGTCCATGAAGTCGAAGAGATGGTAGTTTGTTTGTTTCATTGTTTGAATATGATGTTCGGACCTGGGTGGTTGTCGCCGATTTCTTCACGACGAATGAGGCGGGTATCTGCGTCAGAAGCGCCGACCACTCGGTTGTTTTCTATCGTAAAGCCATCCGTGCGGGCATCGAGATAGATGCAGAAGCCACGTTCGTTAGTGGCATAAGGGGCTGGGTAGGGCGCACTGATCTTGTTGTCGCTGATGACGGAACCTGGCTGGTTGCTCAATGTATAAATACCGCCGGCATCATAGAGCTGGCGGGCATAGTTCTTGACGATGTTTTCCGTGATGCAGTTGTGCTCCATACCTGTGTTGAGAGGTGTCCATCCCCAACCGACGCAGATGCCCGAGTAGCTGAGGAAAAACACGTGGTTCTTGCTGATGGTGCAGTGGCGTACATAGCCCAATGCAATG
>JAEEGG010003895.1_pt1 | contig 36771 bp, 22 predicted proteins | sample 9134161 | NCBI WGS metagenome assembly JAEEGG01 (sample SAMN16246543, study PRJNA631951) | gut metagenome | biome: gut microbiome; feature: rumen; material: CR-attached | host: Bos | place: Iran: Karaj | collected 2018-10
GGAAATACGGTGCAAAAGCGTTATTTTTGCACCGTATTTTTATGAACCTGAATCATACTTTGAAATAGACATGGATATAGAAAAACAGATTATCGAGTGCGTCCCCAATTTCAGTGAGGGCCGCGACATGAATGTCATTAACCAAATTACCAATGAGATTAAGGCCGTAAAAGGTGTTAAGTTGCTGGATGTTGACCCAGGAGAGGCAACTAACCGCACTGTAGTCACCTTCGTTGGAACCCCCGCCGAGGTATTGGAAGCCGCTTTTCGCAGTGTGCGCAAGGCCGGGCAGTTGATTGATATGCGCCAGCATCATGGTGCTCATCCGCGTATGGGTGCTACCGACGTGCTGCCACTCATCCCCGTTGCCGGCATCACCTTGGAGGAGTGTGCCGTCCTGGCACGCCAGCTGGCCGAGCGTATTGCCAACGAGTTGCGCATACCGTGCTATTGCTACGAGGCTGCCGCGTTCACTCCCGATCGTAAGAATCTTGCCGTCTGCCGTGAAGGTGAATACGAGGCTCTGGCAGAGAAACTCTCTACAGAAGGCAAGCAGCCTGATTTCGGTACCCGCCCCATCGACGACGACGTGGCACGCACTGGTTGTACAGCTGTAGGCGCACGCGATTTCCTTATTGCCGTCAACTATAACCTCAACACAACGTCCACCCGCCGGGCCAATGCTATTGCCTTCGACGTACGCGAGAAAGGGCGTCCGTTCCGTGAGGGCAACCCGATTACCGGCAAAATCATCAAGGATGCCGAGGGAAATCCCATCATGAAGCCAGGCACATTGAAGTGCACCAAGGCTATTGGATGGTTCATCGACGAATATGGCATTGCCCAGGTGTCGATGAATATGACCAACCTGAACGTTACCCCGCTGCATGTGGCCTTCGACGAGGTGTGCCGCTGCGCCCAAAACCGTGGTATCCGCGTGACGGGAACAGAGATTGTCGGTCTTATCCCAAAGAAGACACTCATCGATGCCGGAAAGTATTTCCTCGAGAAGCAGCACCGTTCGGTGGGTATTCCCGAAGAGGATATCATCAACATTGCCATCAAGAGCATGGGACTTGACGACCTGAAACCGTTCAACCCGAAAGAGAAAGTCATTGAATACTTGCTGGAAGATGATAATGCCGGAAAGAAACTGGTCGACCTCACCGTGAAAGGTTTTGCACAGGAGACCTCACGCGAGTCCCCGGCACCTGGTGGAGGTACAATCTCAGCTTATATGGGAGCACTTGGAGCAGCCCTGGGTACCATGGTTGCCAACCTCTCAAGCCATAAAGCAGGATGGGACGAGCGCTGGGATGAGTTCTCGAAATGGGCAGACAAAGGCCAGGCTCTTATGTCAGAATTGTTACATTTGGTAGACGAGGATACCGAGGCCTTCAACCGGATTATGGCTGCCTTCGGCCTTCCCAAGAAGACCGAAGAGGACAAGGCCGCTCGTTCGAAGGCCATCCAGGAGGCAACACTCTATGCCACTCAGGTACCTTTGCACACCATGCAGGCTTCTTTCCGTGCCTTCGAAATATGCAAGGCAATGGCTCAGGATGGAAATCCCAACAGTGTCAGCGACGCAGGTGTCGGTGCATTAGCCGCCCGTGCTGCTGTATTGGGTGCCGGTCTGAACGTGAAAATCAATGCGGGAAGCCTGAAAGACAAGGAAACTGCCTACCAGCTGATAGCAGAAGCAAACACCCTGATTGAGAAAGCCAATGCTGCCGAGAAGGAAATCCTGGACATCGTTGAGCAAAAGTTATAAGTATTAGGGGCAGGTAATTCTTAATTGCCTTGAACTAGAATATCTTGAATCTCTAGAGAATCTAGAGCATCCAGATAAACAAGAATAGAAAAAAACGGAATAAAAAAACTATAACCACTATGAACCTATCATTCAAAGAAGAGATTGTCCTCGGTATTCCGGCAACACTGCCCGATCCGAAGCCTTACGACCCAGATATCAACCATGCGCCTAAACGCAAAGACATTCTCACGCCTGAGCAGAAGAGACTGGCATTACGTAATGCCCTGCGTTATTTCCCAAAGGAACTGCATGCCCAGCTGGCTCCAGAGTTTGCTGAGGAACTGAAGAAATACGGTCGCATCTATATGTACCGCTATCGTCCAAGCTATGAGATGTACGCCCGTCCGATTGATGAGTATCCGGCACGCAGCCGTCAGGCTGCCGCTATCATGCTCATGATTCAAAACAATCTAGACCCACGTGTGGCACAGCATCCACACGAGCTGATTATCTATGGCGGCAACGGAGCTATCTTCCAAAACTGGGCACAGTACCGGCTGGTGATGAAATACCTCAGCGAGATGACCGACGAGCAGACTCTTGTCATGTACAGCGGCCATCCGCTTGGATTGTTCCCGTCGCACAAGAATGCTCCACGCGTGGTGGTAACCAACGGAATGGTTATTCCCAATTACTCGAAACCCGATGACTGGGAGCGCATGAATGCCATGGGCGTGAGCCAGTATGGACAGATGACTGCCGGATCGTATATGTATATCGGCCCGCAGGGTATAGTTCACGGAACGACCATTACAGTTCTCAATGCCGCACGTAAGGTGGGAGGCGACAACATGAAACTGTTTGTCACAGCAGGACTTGGCGGAATGTCGGGTGCTCAGCCTAAAGCTGGCAACATTGCAGGTGTGGTCAGTGTGACAGCCGAAATCAATCCGAAGGCTGCCCAAAAGCGTTATGAGCAGGGATGGGTGGACGAACTGCACACCAATTTGGATGAACTCATTCCCGCCGTGCGCAAAGCTGTCGAGGAGAGGCACGTCGTCTCTATGGCCTATGTGGGAAACGTGGTAGACCTGTGGGAACGTCTGGCAGAGGAAGACATCAAAGTCGACCTGGGCAGTGACCAAACCTCGCTCCACAACCCATGGGCAGGAGGATATTATCCTGTTGGACTGACCCTTGAGGAAAGCAAACAAATGATGGCCGCAGAGCCCGACAAGTTCAAAGAAGCCGTTCAGGCATCGCTTCGCCGACAGGTTGCCGCCATCAACAAGCTTACGGCACGCGGTATGTACTTCTTCGACTATGGCAATGCTTTCTTGCTGGAATCAAGCCGTGCCGGTGCAGATATTCTGCTTGAGGACGGCCGCTTCCGTTATCCTTCATACGTTCAGGATATTATGGGCCCGATGTTCTTCGACTATGGCTTTGGTCCTTTCCGCTGGGTCTGCTCTTCAGGCGACCCGAAAGACTTGGAGACGACCGACCGTCTGGCAGCCGAGGTATTGGAAAAGATTATGAAGACGGCGCCCACTGACATTCAAGGACAGATGGCCGACAATATCCACTGGATCAAAGAGGCAGGCAAGAACAAGCTTGTGGTTGGTTCGCAGGCCCGCATACTATATGCTGATTGTGAGGGCCGCACTAAGATTGCTCTGGCCTTCAACGATGCCATCCGCCGTGGCGAGCTCTCCGCGCCCGTTGTTTTAGGACGTGATCACCACGATGTAAGTGGTACCGACTCCCCATTCCGCGAGACAAGCAACATTTACGATGGTTCACAATTCTGTGCCGACATGGCTGTTCAAAATGTTATCGGCGACTCTTTCCGCGGAGCCACATGGGTAAGCATCCACAACGGAGGCGGTGTTGGCTGGGGAGAGGTTATCAATGGTGGCTTCGGCATGGTCATCGACGGAACTGAAGACAGTGAGCGCCATATCCGCGAGATGCTCTTTTGGGATGTCAACAACGGCATAGCCCGCCGTTCTTGGGCCCGCAACAGCGGCTCACTCGATGCCATCCGCCGTGAAATGGAGCGCACCCCCAACTTGAAAGTAACACTGCCAAACTTGGTAGATGACGAGATTATTAACCAATTCTAGAAAATCTTGAGTATCTAGAGATTCTAGAATAAAAAAGAAAAAAACTATGACACACTACATATCTGCCGAACACTTAACCATCGAAAAAATAGGTGAGATTATCTATGGTGGTGCAAAACTCGAACTGAGTGAGGACGCCAAACAGCGCATTCGCCGTTGTCGCAGTTATCTTGATAAAAAAATCAGTAGCAATGGCGAGCCCATCTACGGTGTGACTACCGGTTTCGGTTCGCTCTGCAATGTGAGCATTGGAAAAGACCAGCTCTCTCGTTTGCAGATAAACCTCATCAAGAGCCATGCCTGTGGTACTGGTGAGCGCGTACCAAACGACATCGTGAAAATCATGCTACTGCTGAAGATCCAGTCGCTTAGTTATGGATTCTCAGGAGCAAAGATGGACACAGTAATGCGGCTTATCCAGTTCTTCAACAACGACATCTATCCTATTGTTTACAAACAAGGCTCTTTGGGAGCATCGGGCGACCTCGTTCCTCTGGCTCATCTATGCCTGCCACTGCTGGGTCTGGGTGAAGTTGAATACCAGGGCAAGGTGATGTCGGGTCAGGAGATACTACACAAAAAGCGCTGGAAGCCCATCGATTTAGCCTCTAAAGAAGGCCTGGCACTGCTTAACGGTACACAGAACATGAGTGCCTTTGCCGTTTGGTCACTCTTACAGGCCAAGCGACTTAGTGACTGGGCAGACAAGATTGCCGCCATGTCACTCGACGCCTTCGATGGTCGCATTGAGCCATTTACTCATGCTGTTCATGCTGTCCGTCCGCATTTGGGCCAAATAGAAACCGCCAAGCGTATGCGTGAACTGCTGGAGGGCAGCCAGCTCATCAACAACATCAAGGCTCACGTGCAGGATCCTTACTCGTTCCGTTGCGTTCCTCAGGTACACGGTGCCGTGAAAGATACCATCCGATATGTGAAATCGGTCATCGACATCGAGATTAACTCGGCAACGGACAACCCGACGGTTTGCCCTGACGAAGACCTGATTATCTCTGCCGGAAATTTCCATGGCGAGCCAATAGCCCTGCCTATTGACTTCTTGTCGATTGCCATGAGTGAGTTGGCAGATATTTCTGAGCGCCGTATCTACCGGTTGGTATCAGGTACACGCGGTCTTCCCAGTTTCCTAGTGGCCAATCCGGGTGTAAACAGCGGATTTATGATTACCCAATATACCGCTGCATCGGTGGTTTCGCTGAACAAGAGCCTTGCCATGCCGTCGTCGGTAGACTCGATTCCCTCATGTCAGGATCAGGAGGACCTTGTTTCCATGGGTGCAAACGCAGCCATTAAGCTCTACAAGGTGGTCCTCAATACCGAGCGTGTGCTGGCCATTGAGTTGTTCAATGCTGCTCAGGCTCTCGATTTCCGCTTGCCGCTGAAGTCCTCGCAACCCCTTGTTCAACTCCACGATGAATACCGCAAGGTGGTTCCATTTATTCTGAACGACGAACTGATGTACCCGCATATTGAGCGCACTATCCAATTCCTGCGCACACATAATCCTCTATAATACCCTATTCCCCCTCAACTCCCGGGCTGAGGGGGAAAACTTCGTTCAACCACCATATCAGTTTTACTCATACTCAACAATACCAGCTATGAACCAGCTGCTCATTCATAATATAGGTTGCCTTTCTGGCATCGATCAAGGAAAGGCGTGCTTACGTGGTGAAGAAATGGCCCGTCTGGAGACTATCCACAATGCATGGCTCCTTATCGAGACCGGCAGAATTAAAGACTGGGGAGAAAGCAATAATAGTCAAGCATCACCTGACCCAAGTCAGCTTAAGATTATCGACGCCCACGGCGGAACCGTACTACCTTCGTTTTGTGACAGTCATACCCATCTGGTGTATGCCGGCAGTCGTGAAGGCGAATTTGTCGACAAGATTCAGGGATTGAGTTATGCTGAGATAGCACGCAGAGGTGGAGGTATTTTGAATTCGGCCGACCGTCTGCATGAAATGAGCGAAGATGATCTATTTGAGCAGGCCATGAGCCGTGTTTGGGAGATTATCCGCAAGGGAACTGGAGCTGTCGAGATCAAGAGCGGCTACGGACTGAATACGGAAGATGAGCTGAAAATGCTGCGCGTCATCCGCCGAATCAAGGAAACAGCCCCGTTATGTGTCAAGAGCACCTTCTTAGGTGCCCATGCGGTGGGACGTGCTTATCAGGGACGACAGGCGGAATACGTAGATTTGATTATCAACGAAATGATTCCCGAAGTGGGGCGTCAAGGACTTGCAGACTTTATCGACGTATTCTGCGATGAAGGCTTCTTTACGCCTGACGAAACGGCCCGTATTCTGGAAGCAGGCGTCCGATATGGTTTGCGGGGAAAGATTCACGGCCAGGAACTGGCAGACTCTGGTGGTGTTGAAGTGGCGGTTCGCTATAATGCCCAGAGTGTCGACCATCTGGAGAGTATGACCGACCGTGACATCCAGCTGCTGAGCAACACTTCCCATCAGGAAACGATTCCTACCGCATTGCCCGGCACCTCATTCTTTTTGAACATGCCGTTTGCGCCTGCCCGCAAGATTATTAGCTCAGGACTGCCATTGGCCATTGCCAGCGACTACAATCCTGGCTCTACGCCCTCTGGCGACATGAAGTTTGTTGTATCATTGGCCTGCATCAAGATGAGACTCCTTCCTGCCGAGGCCATTAATGCCGCAACCATTAATACAGCCGCCGCCATGGGTATCAGCAACGAGTATGGCTCCATAGGCCGTGGTAAGGTGGCTAACCTCATGATTACAGAACCTATTCCTTCGGTTGATTTCATACCTTATGCTTACACTTCACCCATTATCCGCCAGGTGGTTTTGCGCGGTGAAGTTGTATAGCAGATTATAAAGGTAGGTGCAGAGCATAAAAAACTCATGCCAGTCTTCTGAGTTTGAAAGAAAAAACGTATCTTTGCCCCGATGATTTATATCAACGACCATATAGACACGTTTGACTTCGAGGCAGCCCTACCCCTCCTTTCGGAACAACGCCGCGAACAAGCACTTCGCTTTCGTCACCAGCTTGGACGACAGACCTGCGCTGCCGCCTATCTTTTGCTTTGCGAAGGACTGCGCCAAGAGTACGGCATTCATGAAAAGCCTGTTTTTAGCTATGGCGAGCACGGCAAACCGTTCATCACTGACCATCCGGAAATACACTTCAATCTGAGTCATTGTCGTGAGGCTGCCATATGTGCCATTGCCAACCGCCCCGTTGGAATAGACATCGAGTCGGTACGCCATTACAAGGAGAGTCTGGCCCGATACACCATGAACGAATGCGAACTGGAAAAAATCATGCATGCCGAACGTCCCGATGTGGCTTTTACCCGACTGTGGACGATGAAGGAAGCCGTGCTGAAACTCAGTGGAGAGGGCATTCGCAACAATCTGAAACATGTGCTCGATGATGCTCCAGTAATTACCACAATAATAAGTAGTGACCTGCGATATGTATATAGCGTCGTATATGGTTAACTAATTTTAATATCTGCGCCACGTGGTATTATCATTATTTAGCAGTGTTTCTACAACTGTCTATCTTTTTTCTTCCTATTTTTGCAAATTGTTAGAAACATGTTTCAATAGGACTATAGAAAAATGAAGATTATTATTCAAGAACTTGAAGATAGGATCGTAGCTGTGCTTGGTGGCGAAATGGACACTACTGCAGCTCTGGAAGTTGAAGAGGCATTGCAACCGCTCTTCAATGATGACGACCGTGATATTGTCATCGACTGTACTGAACTGGAATATATAGCATCAAGCGGCTTACGCATTCTGTTGAGTATTCTTAAGAACGCGAAAGCCCATGGAAACCGTGTGATACTTAAAAACGTGAACGAGAATATTCGTGATGTTTTCAAACTTACCGGTTTCATTAACATCTTTGAATTCGAATAAAAGACTCGCTTACCCGCATTGAATGTGTTTATCTGCCGATTCTGAACGGAACACTAACAATTAGTTCCGTATAATCGGCTTTTGTAAGATGTGCCTTTACGCTACATCCAAGTTTGATGTGGTTTATTTTCGGGAATGTATAAAAAAGGCCTATACGCTCATAATATGGCTTTTCTATCTCTTTAGCGTTGTATCCCATCTGCCGGAAGAGATAAAGGCCAACTGCCATATCGACCGAAAGGCGATGATAATACGCCTCGTGGCGGGCTGCTATGCCCACCGACCATGGCGAGTGGCTGGCATTGTTTCCTGCCGCCTCATCCAACGCACGCACCCGTTTGTAATAAGTTCCATAGAAAACATCCACTCCAATTCCCGAAGCCCATCGCCGTGCATAGCGGTACATGAGGTCCATTTGGGCTGAGTAAGCTGCATACAAGCAAAATTTATCAGTACGATAGCGGGGGGCTCCAGGCTCTGTTCCGAACTGCGTCAGATGCCAGTCCTCCAACAGCGTCTTCCCTCCGAATCCCAGTCGCACATTTCCGTACCAATATCTATGAAATGGTTGCGTATCAGCTTGAACCTGCTTTCGCTGTACCCGTTCGTAAGGAGTATAGCTTAAGCCCACCATTGGACCTACATGGTTTTCTCCTTTATTGGGCCTGTTCAATGCTCCATTGCTGTGGTGGCCGTAGAGCAAGCCTGCCTTGATGCTCCATTCATCAGCAAACAGCCATGAGGCAACAACTCCACCACCCATATAAATAGTAAACCGGGAGCCGATCAGCTCGTTGTCAATATTGTTATGAGTGTTGTATTTATGCGGTCCGTACCCGATTCCTGCTCGGAGCACATAGTCAATTCTCCAACGCCCACTACGTAGCAAGGGGCGGGCAAAAGCCCCGTAGACACTCAGGATGTCACCAAGGTGTGAGTCGTAGTCCACCATCTGAGCCTTTCCCCAGGCCTCATCGGCCACTCTCCGCATCGTGACTCCATTGTTCAGGCTTAATTTGGCACCCACGCTCAGTGTCGGATAGCCGTAGTCTTGCGCAAAAGCATCGCTGTCGTTGGGAAGTGCACTATAATTTATCTCGCCGCCAATACTGAACGCCCGCTTTCCATGCAACCACTTCTGTTCATACTCGTCCATGGCAATCTGCCATGCAGGACCAGCCATAAACGTCCATCCTACATGCCGCAAAGAGTCTGCAGAAGTCGCACCATAAACATCCGCAAACACAGTTAACATCCAGATTAACAGCAGTTGCCTCATGAACTTATTCCATTCTCTGTTTTGAAATGCTGATAGTGAAAGCGCAAATCCCGCGAAGAGATTCCTGCCGCAATATCACCTTTTTATTATATATAGCATTACTCTACAACCATAAAGCAGCCCTCTGCAACTCCAGAGCATTACTCTACGATTCCAGAGCAGCCTTCTACAACTCTGGAGCAGCCCTCCAGGAGTGTGGAGCCATCATCCATCATTAAATCGTTGAGCTCTGTTCTTTTCACTTCTTCCTATACCTACCTTCCTGCCTTATCTTGTCAGCGAGAATTTCAGCGATAGACCAAAGTCTTGCGTCGTGGTGGGATAACTACTGCTCGAGAGGAGCGGCGTATTCTTCTGACGGTCGAAATAGAAACTCATGGTGAGCAGACGGCTCATCGTGTAGTCTGCCGAGAACGAAAGCTTAAAGGCAGCGTTACCACTGCTGGCGGTACTGGTCATCGAGGCAATGTCGCGAGTAAGGGCAGCCTGGTTGCGCAACGAGATATCAAGACGCAAGTTTAGGTCATTGTTAAAGCCGTTGTTGTTCTTCTTTTGAGTAGTGGATGTTGATTGCTGGGCATTACCTTGCCGGTTGTTTCTCGCATTCTGCTTTTTCTTCTTGTCCTTCGGTGCATTCCATCCGAAGAGCTTGACGTCATTAATCTTGTAGCCCATACCAAGCACCCAGTCGTTGGAATGCGACTCGTTAATCTGCACACTGGTCATCGACAGGCTGAGCGTACGGGTGGAACGATACTCCAGCTTGCAGGTCATATTATTGAAGAAGGTCACATCGACTCCTAACAGCGGAGAGAACGATTCGTTGATGCTGACCGTAGGAATATTCACGCGCGACCAAAGTGTGCTGACCGACTGCCATTCTGCATAAGGCATAGACGATGATGTGTATGCTCCCACGGCATAGATACTCTTATAGGAGTGGCTGAGGTTGACACTCTTGAAATGATCACGGAACCAAGGCAGGTTGCTCAGACCGCTATAGCGTACCGACCAGTTAGGCAACAGGCTTGTCAACTTGGGGAAGGCGCCATGACCGCCGCTCATGTTTGTATAAGTATCGATGAATGCCGGTATGAGCGACTGGCTGCTATAATCGCCGCCGACAGCCTGGCAGAAACGCTCAAACGAAGCGGAATGGTAACCGTTATTGGCTGAGCCTATACTCTCAAAGGCGCTTCGCAGACTCCATGTGGTCATCGTGAAGGAACCTGTTTGGGTGGTAGGAGAGCCAACGAACATATACTGAATGCTGCGGGCCTTTGTCTCTGTTCGACTGGCGTTGAGGTCAATCTTCAGGTTCTTCACCGGCTCAATAGTGGCACGCAACTGTAAGTCGTTTGTCATATTAGTAGTGGCCGGAGTGACGATTCTGTCGTTTACCAGCAGCCAGTCGTTCCGGTAAGCCTTGTCGATGTAAGATTCTCCACTCAGTCCGAATGCGAAATCAAGGCCAGGAGAAAGGACATGACCACCGCGCTGACCAAACATGCTGCCCACATTTGGCATGAATCCAGGCAACGACATAGTTAGCTGATTACGGTAGGTGAAACTGACATTACGAACCATCATGAGCAGGCGGGCCGCACTCTGTGCCGTACGATACCAACCTTTGTTCTCCAATGGCTCACGGGCAGTTACGGTGAGTTTCAAGGTGGTGGCCGTGTCTACCTTATTTAATATCTCTATTTTGTTGTTGTCGAGTTTCTTGTATTTCAAGGCTATCGTTCGTCCCTCCTTTGTCTTCGCCGAAACAATGAGCCGTTTCGAGTTCTTTCCGTGACTGACTGTGAGCGTCGTATCCGGCATCAGTTTGATTTCTTTCTCAAAGGCACGCTTGTTTTTGGGTAGTGCTTTCTGCTCACGGGCATTCGTTGAAGATGTATTGGCAGCTACCTGACCAGTCCCCTGAGCTTTGTTAGCAGCCTGCTTCTTGTTTCTTTCCTCTTGTTTCTTTTTCTTCTCGGCATTACGGTCGTAACGCTGAGTCTTATTGAACCTCTCATTGGCTTTCTTCAGGAAAGGAATATGATTGTAGAGTTTTTCCAGACTGAATGAGCCATTCACATTGAAGTTGCGGTTGTTGGCAATCGTGTTGCCGAGGTTCGTACCGTCTTCCAATTCGGTTCCTCGCTCCCAATGATAGTTTGACGTGAGATTGGCATCAGCGTTCACCCAATCGAACACAGGCAACAGATTAAGAGGCAGCTGATAAGAAAGAGTGAAGTTCTGCTGATAGTCGAGCGGTGTTCCCATGTGCTTAATACTAGTCCATACAGAGTCTTTCCAGGCTGCATATGCATCAGGATAAAGGTCTTTATTGACAGGAGTATATGGCTCCTCTATCTGGGCACGTGTTCCGCTGTTGAAGGTCATATGAAGGTTCTTGGTGAAATCCCAGCGCAACGAGAACTCACGATTCCAAAGGAACTGCTCATTGAAGGTCAGCGGCAAGGCCTCGCCAGAGAGATTATCCATATCACGCTCTTGCAACTCATAGTAGTTGCGCGAGATCTCTGTATTGTAAGCCACACTCTGTGGAAGCCAATTCAATCCGAAACGGCGCAGTATCTCGTACCACTTACTCTTGCTCTTGATTGATTTGAATGGTTCGAAAGCCTTATACACCGGTGTCCAGTTATAACTCAATGCACCACGCCATTGGTCTTCTTTCTCGTAAACAGTTGTCTCACCACTCGTGTGGCGATGTGAATGGCTGTAGCTGAGCGAGAAATTTGCAGGATCATAAGGCATGGGGTGACGCTTGTTCTGTATTCCCACGCGAGCATTCGAGAGTGAGAAGTTGCGAGTGGTTGTTCGCGTCACGGCAATGCTCTCGATGGAGTCGCGCTCATGACTGTTGGCAGCTGACTCAAGGGCATCGCCCAGTTCCATGTCTGTATCGAGCGGATTATACTTCGGGCGGGTCTCCTCCTTGGTAATACTATAATAGAGCGGTGCGTTCACCTTTGCTTTGTCGGGGAAGAACTTTCCTAATTCCACATTTGCGGTGATGCTGTAGGTCTTATAGTCATCTTGTGAGCGCTCGGCAACTCCTTGTTCCAGACCGCCAAAGCCTTCGGTGAGCATACGTCCCGTAACGTTTACCATACCCACATCGGAAAGTTGCATATTCAGATTTCCCTGTGCAGCCCAACCGCCACTGTTGTTATATTCCTTCAGACGAAGCTCGTTAACCCATACCTCTCCCGATTTCAGTTCACCGGTAAGGTTACGAACACCTATCATCATGGTCTTAACCTCACCAAGCGATGGATTTCCCATAATAGTCATTTTATTTTGCGGGTGTTCCTCGTCATAAGCAGTATATGCACTGGTGTACGAGGCACGTCCCTCAGAACGGGCTATGTTGCGGTCTTTTTTCAACTGCGTGAAGGCTGCCAACGGGATATCTAGCATATTGTCCTCAGGCCACACCAAACGGCGGTCCTGTGGATTATCATTATACTTTCCGGGCGTGGTGAGGCGCAGCGGAATCTCATACTCGTAGAAGTTACTCTTGTAATCGTTACCCAAACGAACAAAAAGGGCCAGTTGGTTGTCCTGCAGACCAGTAGGATCCGTCTCGAGGGCGTTGGCATGTGCGAACATCTGCAAGCGGCGATACTGTCTCAAGTCTTGGTTCGTATTCTTGTACACGGCCTTTGCCTCGCCACCAGAAAGGTTGTCAACCACGATGTCGAGAGCCTGCTCGTTATTTTCTATCAACTGCGGCTGTGTGGGATCGAGCGCACGGCTAATACCTGGGGGCAACACATAGTTCACGGGAACCTTGTCAGAATTCTCCTCAATGTTCACGGCACTTACCGACATCTTGCCCGACTGGCTTCCCGTACCAAGGGGCTGCTCATAGACACGCCACTCGCCGCGCACGAGATCAAGTGTTCCGAAACGCATAATGACAGGCTTTTCAAAATTCGTGAGGAACATACGCATGAAGCGTACACTTGTAAAATCGTTAATTCCGCCAATACGCCTCTCATAGTCGTCAAGAGGAATACGGAACTGATACCAAGTAACGGTCGACTCACTACCATTGCGCAACTTTCGGGTTACCGTACGCTTGTCCACAATATGATTACGGCCGACCACCAAGTCCTCTGGTCTCATGCTCACATGATACTGATAATACTTCTCATACTCGTTAAGGGTATGGTCTTGGTTGATGTCCTCAATATCAGGAGATGTCTTATACGACGTGTCGTATCTTTCTGTCCGGCTCTCACTATCGGGCGAGTTGCCTTGAGGATTGTTGATACGTTTGTATCTCTCCAGGATTGGCAATTCCACCTGATCATAATCTGAGCCTCTGAAATAGTGGTAGTTATCGTTGGCGGGGTCATTGTAGATGGAATCGTAGACAGCTGGAGAAACCTTGCCTTGCACTTCGTTGAGGAATTGCTGGTAAGCACCGAAAGTCCGCTCCTCCTCGTCGTTCAATCCATTAAAGCCTACATCTTGCAGGGTTCGCGAACCAGTGGTTGTAGCAAAGGCATCAGGAACAATCGTCTGAGAGGGAATCTTTCCCCAATGTGTGGTAGTGAAGCTAGTACTTCCGTCGACAGGCATGCCACTCTCAAAGAATTTCTTTCCGTCGTGCAGGATATCCTCACTAATCTCACCGAGGTTAATATAAAAGTCTCCGCCATTCTGTTGGTCGTAGATAAACGGGTCGAGCAGCCAGAATTCAATATATTCAATATTCGCTGCCTCAAAGTCGTTGGTATCCAACTTTCTCATCATACCTCCCCACTTTGCCAGCGGATTCTGTAACGTTCCGTCGTAATTCAGTTCAGTACTCAAGTTGTATGGACCGCGCTCTGTGGGATAATAGGCCAGATTCAGGATGGGTAGTGTAGCTGTAGTTCCGTTATAACTGCTCTGCTGGCGGTTGGGGAAAAGCTCGTTGACATATATCTCACGCACATATTGGTTGGAGAGTTGGTCAAGATCACTCTTGATATGGCTGGGCGTAAGACTTGATGACCGGCGTGTAAACAGTGGGTCGATCGTATACCATGCCAGCCGCGCACGATTGTAACCGCTACCTACAGTCGTCTTATCTCTGTACTCAGGGAACATGGTTGGCACACTCGATATGAACCACGAAGTAGGCGACGACACGTCTATGGCATTCTTCGTATTCTCAAAATCGTCGAGATACGAGGCATTATCCTGGATTCCATGGCTCTGTCCGGCTATCAGTTGTGCAAATTCGCCCGTGAACGTAATACGCGAGGGTTGCGTACAATGCAGCAAAGGCAGTCGGTTCAGCAGATTGGTGAGCCACTGGCTTTCCTTGTTCCAATTGATGTTGACACCCCACAAGGTATTGTTCAAAGGCTCGTTACCCATAGCCACCTTTGTGGTGAGCGACTGTTCCGACAAATGCTGCAGGGTACCGCTCAACTGAAGGTTCTTCGAGAAGTCATATTCCCAGTTCACACCCACCATGGTCTTTCTCTCCTGCGCATAGTCAGTATTACTCTCAAACGTTGCGTTGACGGGCGTTTCTGCATCAAGAATGCTTTGGTTGAGAATCGTCACCTCACCTGCACTGTAGTCCACGCTATAGTCAGAGCCTTCGCTGAGTTCCACACCACCGGCCGTCACCTTCACACTTCCTTGTGGAACGTTGGAAGCACCTAATGATATTACATTCGCCGCTGTTCCACGGTATTGTCCGACTAGCTGGTACTTGTCTTTTTCGGCAATTTGGCGGGCAACGGTCTTTGTCGAGTCATAAAGCTCGTTGAAACAGTATTTACGGGCCGTTTCCTCACTCACTCCTTTACTCTTCAGATAACGATATAGATAGTCACCAAACGGCTCAGCCTCAGGCAAGAACACGCGTCCGTTGCTCACAGTATAGCCTTCTACATAGTCAAAGTATCCATTTGGATGCACTTTGTTGTTATTGTCAAGACGGTCGGCACCCAACAGGCGGATAATCGGCTCACTCTTGACCTGTGGCTCGGGAATATACGAGAGATACACTCCAGCCGTATCGCTTTGGAACTTCACATCAAGACGGAACTTGTCGCGCTCGATAGACGACGACAGATAATACACATTCTTCATCATCAAGTCCCAGTTGCCTTGCGTTGGGTTATTACTGGTATTTTTCAGCGACTTCACGAAGAGCGCCTTACTGACATCCTGCACATCTGTGGCAAACTCACCCACCTGATAGGTTTGTCCGCCGTAAGTAAATTCGTAAGCCACAGCCAGCACCTGATCTGTCTGCATCGCGGTTTTCAACGACACATAACCCAATGAGGCGTTGAGAGTATATTCCGACGAGCTCAGGAGACGGGCGCTCTCAAGCTTCTCATAGTCAGTTCCGCCATGGAAGTTGCCGATGCCGTCCAGCACCGTGCTGGTCTGGTCAATATCTCGGGCGGCTGCATAGTCGTTCACCAATGTGCTGTATTCTGTATTCGAGCCGTTCGACGGAATGGCTTGCCCTGTAGCACTCCAATGGGGGTTGCTCACCTTCTGATTCTCTCCCAGATCGGTCAGGGCAATAATATTACGCGTATTTGATACCGTTCCCGTCTTATTCGTTACCCAGATCTCTATTCGGTTGATGTGTACGCCTGAGGTAAGGTTGGGTAGCGTGCGCATGGCGGCATCATACTTGTCGCGGAAATATTGTGAAAGGAAGAAGTGACGGTTTTCTTCATAATTTGCGGCATCTATCTCAAAAGCGGTCAGTTGTTTTCCGCCTCTCGATGACGTACTCATCGACGATGACTTTTTCTGACTGACCACCGTCTGCAGTTTCAGTTTTCCGAATTGCCAGTCGCTACGAATACCAAACAATGAGCTGGCACCGGTCACGAGCGATGAGTTCGAGGGGAACGACACATTACCCGCCTCTACCAGCTTAATCACTTCGTCCTCCTTACCGTCATACTTCAGCTTCAAGTTCTGCGAGTCGAAGTCGAACGTAGCATCCGTGTTATAGTTCAGGTTCATATTCACCTTGTCACCTACTCTACCGTTGACGTTCACGTTAATCTTCTCGTCGAAATCCATCGTGGTCGTCTTACGGTTACGAACGGGCAGTGACGGGTTCTCGATGTTCTTCATCGTAGCACCGAACTTCAATTCGGCAGTACCTTGTGTCTTGATGCGCACACCTCCCTTACCGAAAATCTTTTCTGCCGGCCCCAGATCGAAGTGCATGTCGGTAAACGAGAATTTCTCCTTACCCTGCGTCTTTACCGCATCCTCGTTCTTTGAGCGGAAATAGTCGTAAAACGAACGGCGCTCACTCCACTTGCGGTATTCCTCAGGAGTCATGACGATGGGTGTGTTCAGGTACGAGTCACCCAGTTTAGAACCAATCACATAGTGATTCAGCGTGTCATTGTATTCCACCTCCTGCTTCACGTTGTCGGGCATCAGCAGGTCGTGCGGTCCCCGCTTCAGATCATCTTGGGTGATGGGTGTCGTACGCTGAATCTTCCAGCGCGGGTGTAGCAGAGAGTCAGGAATAGAGTCATCCTGCAGGTTCAGATCCGACAACGCCACCTTCACGGGTTTCTGTTTTTTATCTTGCTGTTGCGACTGCGAGCCTTGCTGCTGCGTCTGAGGTTTACCTCCTCTGGGCCTTACATCCTGAGGTACGACAACCATTGCCAGCATCGTCAGGATGCCAGCCATCATGAGCCATATGGTCAATAGTTGTCGTCTCATTCTGTCAACAGCTATACAGTTTTTTCTATCTCCCTGTCAATGATAGAACTTCCTACTTAATCTGTTTCAGTGCCAGTTTTACCACTTGCTCCACGGGCAGGTCTGGCTGCTCGTTCAGGATAGCAGTCACCACCTTTGCCGTAGGCGCTGGCGAGAAGCCCAGCATGGTGAGCGCGCTTACAGCCTCGTCGCGCACCTCATGGTTCACCATCACAGCCGGCTTACCACTTGCGGGCATTTCGCCCTGGATGCCCAGAGCCACAATCTTGTCGCGCAGGTCAACGATGATGCGCTGAGCCGTCTTCAGACCAATGCCCTTTACGCTCTTCAGGGCCCTCTCGTTGCCACTCGAGATGATATTGGCGAGTTCTGGAGGAGCCACCGACGAGATAATCATACGTGCCGTATTACCGCCGACACCCGGAACGGTGATCAGTAGACGATACAACTCGCGTTCTTGCTTCGAGGCGAAACCAAACAGCGTGAACGAATCGTCGCGGCCACCCGTCACCAGTGCCTCATGCACATAAAGCTTTACCTCCTTCTTTCCTTGAATGGCAGAGAATGTGTTGAGCGAAATATTCAGACCATACCCTACCCCGGCTGCCTCTACAACAGCCATGGCTGGGGTGATTTCGGTCAATTCGCCCCTAATGTATTCTATCATTTTCTTCTACGTGTTTGTATATATACACATAATAAACGACAAAAACCGCTGTTTATTGCCTAAACATCGATTTGGAAAGCGTTTTAAGTATTGCATGCTCCTCTTTCAGAGTAGTCAGGTTGCCCGGAAAACCACCTCTGAGCCATATATACAACGATGCTTTTCAGACTATTTTCCACACTCTCCCACATAACAACATGTAGGTAATTTTGCATTTTCCTATCATAAATGTAAGCTGTTTCAAGAAAAAAATGTATTTTTGCAGCCGAAAATAAACTTCAAACTAAATAGACATGAAAAAAATCAGAGCAGCCGTCGTCGGATACGGCAACATCGGAAAGTACACCATCGAGGCTCTTGAGGCCTCTCCCGACTTCGAAATTGCCGGAGTCGTGCGTCGTCATGGCGCAGAAAACAAGCCCGCAGAACTGACACCTTACGAGGTGGTAAAGGATATTCGTGAACTGAAAGACGTCGACGTGGCCATCCTCGCCACTCCTACCCGCTCGTGCGAGGAATATGCCAAGCAGATTCTCCCTCTCGGCATCAACACCGTCGACTCGTTCGATATTCACACCAACATACGCGGCTACCGTGAGCGACTCATGGAGATCAACCGCCAAACGGGCACCGTCAGCATTATCGCTGCCGGATGGGACCCAGGCAGTGACTCTATCGTGCGCACCCTGATGCAGAGCCTTGCACCAAAAGGACTCTCCTACACCAACTTCGGTCCCGGCATGTCGATGGGACATAGCGTCTGCGTACGTTCCAAGCAGGGGGTAAAAAATGCTCTTTCCATGACCATCCCACTTGGTGAGGGTATCCATCGCCGCATGGTTTACGTCGAGCTCGAGGACGGTGCTAAGCTCGAGGATGTTACAGCAGCCGTGAAGGCCGACCCCTACTTCGCCAACGACGAGACCCACGTTTTCCAGGTTGCATCTGTCGACGAGGTGCGCGACATGGGTCACGGTGTGAACCTCGTGCGCAAGGGTGTCAGTGGTAAGACGCAGAACCAGCGTCTCGAGTTTAACATGAGCATCAACAACCCCGCGCTCACCGCCCAAGTACTCGTCAACGTGGCTCGCGCCAGCCTGCGTCAACAGCCAGGTTGCTACACCATGGTCGAGATACCCGTCATCGATATGCTTCCCGGTGACCGTGCCGACTTGATTGAGCACCTCGTTTAAAAGTAGGAAATTCACAGGACAAGAGTCCACAACAGCATAGAGGGCGTACCACGTGGTGCGCCCTCATTGTTTTTCCATAACAACTAATATATTAATAGTAACGGTCAGGAAACAACGTATTCCACCAAGTACCGTCACCCTTTAAATATTTCTCAAACCACGCCAAGATGACGTCTGTCCACTGCTTGCGATGCTCGTAGTCAATGATGACATGGTCTTCGCTACGCACCTGCACAAAAGCCACGTCACGGCCCAGCGATTTCAGGGCAGTAAACATCTGAATGCTCTCGCCCACAGGCACATTCGTGTCCGACGAGCCATGAGTGAGCAACAACGGCGTGTGAATCTTGTCGGCACGGAACAGCGGACTCTGCAAAGCAAACAACTGAGGATCGCTCCAGGGAAATTTCTCCGCCATGCTCACCTCGCTATAGCTATAGCCCCAGTGGCCACACCCCCAATAACTGGCATGGTTGGCGATGCCCGCATGGCTCACGCCACAGGCAAAGAGGTCGGTAACGGTGAGCAGATATTGCGTCATAAACCCGCCATAGGAGGCTCCTATGCAGCCTATACGCCGCTCATCGACAAACGGATGCTGGCGGCACACGGCCTTCACGCCCTCAACAATATCCTCAGCCACACCCCTGCCAGCCGTATTCACGTGGCGGCCACTATACCGCTGGCCGTAGCCGATGGCTCCACCCGGATTCACCACATAGACCACATAACCCAGCGAGGCAAAGAGCGGATGCGGATACTGCGACTCGAAATTGCGTGAGGTGGGCGTACTGCCCCCGTAGTAATTCACTACCATGGGGTATTTCTTCTCCGGATTGAAACCTGGCGGCAGATAGAGGCGTCCGTCGATGCTGTCGCCCCGCGAAGAAAGAAAGGCAAACCTGCGGCACTCTCCCAGCCGGATATCCTTGAGCAGTATTGCCGAACAATCTTTCAGCAGCGTGCTCTTTCCGTTTTTCAGATTCACCGCATACGCCCTCACCGAGTTCATGGCACTCACGCCATAGTAGGCAAGCACGGACTGAGCCCGTGACAACGAGAACTCGCGCACCACCTCCTCGCGGGTGTCTATGCGCCGGACAGCCTTCGTCTTCGCATTAACGGCAAACAAGCCTATCCTGTCGCGGTCGTTGGCAGAGAAGTATATCTGCCCGTCAGCAGCCGACCACTCCGCACGGATGACCGACGGATGGAAACTGCGCGTCAAGCAGTCCACATGCCGCGTGGCCAAATCGACGACATAGAGCTGTTTGTCATACATATTACTGTAAGTACCTGCATCCTTGGCGCGGCCCAAACCGTCGAAGGCCTCGGCAGACCCTACGAACAAAACTTGTTTCCCGTCGGGAGAAAACCGGGGCGAGTTCAGAAACGCAGCCTCACAGAAGAGTGTGTCGACAGCCATGGTGCGCACGTTGATGGTCAGATAGTCGAAAACCGTTGAGGGACGGTGCCCCAGCTGGATACGCGGCACGCTCACCAACAGCCGACTACCATCACGCGAGATATCCTCCAAGTCTACCGAATGGTGGCCAAAGGTGAGGGGCTGGCTCTGCCCTGTAGCCATGTCGTAGCGAATCAGACGAGTACGGAACCGGTAGATGCGCTTCCGGTCGTCGGGTGCTAGCCACTGGTACACCTCACCCTGCTCTACGGGGCCTCGCTCGTCTTTCGACAGGATGAGGTAGTCTTCTGTGGGACTCATGGTGATTCTGCCGTCGGGCACATCACGGGCAATGACGGTATTCTTTCCCGTCAGCACGTCCACACGCCGCAACAGCCGGCTGCTGCCCTCCTTGTCTTCGTAGAACCATGCCGCAGAGCGGGGCATCCACTCGATGCTGAACGACTCGTGATCCCGTATGGTACGGCCCGTATGCAAGTCAACAATTTCGCTGTAGCTGTTGCTGCGTCCACCCTTCTGCACGTTGCGGCAGCCCACAATGGCATAGCGTCCGTCGGCAGAAACCAACAAGTTCGTCACCCGCAGACCGTCGACCACATCCTGGTAGGTGTAGTTGCGCAGCGGCTGGGTGGTGCATTCCACTTCGTGACGTGCATCCACCACCACACTCACCGTGTCGACAGTCCCTGCAGCCAGAGTGTATTTGAGAGTCACCTCATGGTGGCCGGGCTCCAACGCCAACGTTGCAGATTGCCGCTTGCCGTCGACAAGGGTCTCATAGCGGCTGGCTCCCTTCACCGTAAGGCGTGCCGGCGTGTACATGCTGTTGTTGATATAGAACTGTACCTCCTTGCCCGTTCCCCCGACAAAGTTCTGCTTACTCCCGTACATGTCGACAGAGTCGGTGGCGATGGGCTTCTGCAGTACCCACGTACCCTTGTCGATGAACTCTCTCACAGTGACGACATGCTGCCCACAAACATGCGCAGCAGCCACCACAAAAAACACCAACAATGTTTTTCTCATAGTATTATATGTATTTATCATTTAAGATTTTTACGTGAAAGTGGAGGTAGGATGGCTTCGTCTTTATATATATAAAATAAAACAAAACACAATTCTCCCTCCACTCTCAAGAAAAGACTCGACTAAGGATTAATTCTTCAACGCCTTCAGAATCAATTGCTTCAGCTGAGGATACTTCGGTGCGGGGGCGGCATAGGAGAACACCTTCCCCTGACGGTCGATGATCATGAAGCGGGGCACGCTGGTCACCTTGTAGTCCTTGGCAAAGCCACGCACCCAGCTGTCGATAAACACCACATTCCCCGAGAGCTGGTTCTCCTTCACCATCTTGAGCCACAAGTCCTTCTCGGGCAGGGCTCCCACACAGACGCTCAGGAACGCCACGTCGGGGTCCGACAGTTCTTTCTCCAACTGTCTGAAATAGGGCATCATGCGCAGACAAGGCACGCACCACGTTGCCCACACGTCGATGACCACCACCTTGCCGCGCAGGTCGCTCAGCGAAAGCCACTCGTCGTCGGTTTTCTGCCCCTTGAAGTCGGGTGCGTCACCGCCAGGCTTCGACCACTCCAGCGACTCTCCGATGGGCTGCAGGGCCTGGAGCATGCGCTCAGAGAAAGACTCACCGGCAAAGGTGTCGCACAACTGACTGTACATCTCATAGTAACGCAGATGGGAGGCCACCTCGAGGATATACGACTGGCGCAGGCCTTTGTCGGCAATGAGACCGGCACGCGCCTGGTACTCGCTGCCACTGATAATGGCAGGGTTCTCCGCAGGGGGTAAAACTCGCGCCGCCTTGCTGTCCACGTACACACCCATCATCTCAGGAGTGAAGGGCAGCTGCAGCAGCTCTTTCTGCTGGAACAGCGGGTCGGCATGCTGCCAGAAGGAGGCAGCTACGAAACTGTCGTCAGTCTCTCCCAAGTGCGTACGTTGGTACGCCATGCGCAGGAAAGCCTGGTCGGCATCCATCTTCAGCCGCATGAGCGGCGCAAAGTCCTTGGCGGCTGCCGGCTGACCTTTCAGCTGCTGTGCCGTCCGGGTGGCAAGCGCCTTCAGCGATGCCATCTCACGCTCAAACTCCTCTACCTCAACACTCTCACAGCCGCCCGTTGTCCGGAAAAACCATGCGTGTACTCGTGCCTTCGCCGCCACTTCCTCCCAGTCGCTAAGCATGCGGCACTCGCTGCCGGCGCCCTGTACGACGGTCAGTCCGTAGTTCGTAAACTGCACCTTCAGCGCCTCGTCGCCTTTCAGGTAGAGGACGTGCCTCACGCCTCCCGTGCAGCCGAGCAGATAGAAGCCCGTGCCCGGTATCTCTGCCGAGAGCGAGAAGGCGCCAACGCCATCCACCTCCGTCGTAGCCACAGGCAGGGGGATGCCGTCGCGACACTCGAAGAGGGTCATCTCCTTGCTCACGTACTCGCCCGTCGTTCCGGTAATGGCCACCTTGGCCACTGTCCGGCAGGGCATCAGCATTGCCACCACACAGCCAAGGGCCCATACGGCAACTTGCATTCTCATTCTGTCCATGGCGTCGTATTAGAAAAGCGTTGTGGTGTAGATTCCGTTGCTGCTCTGGTCCATGAAGCAGGCTCTCTTCACGCGTCCCTTCCCCTCGAAGGTTTTCTCTGCCGGCAGCACTTTGGCAGCCGACACCGGATGCAGGTAGAGCTTGTAGTTTCCGCCCTTCACAGTGGCTATGGCCAGGTAGTCGAACCACGAGTCGTTCAGTCCGTAGGGCGAGTATTTCAGGAATTCCATATACGTCACCTCCTCGCCGGCTGGAATCACGATGTCCTGCTCACTCTCCGTCTGGTTGTCCAGGTTGCAGGCCGACAGTTTCCCGTCCTTCACGAAGTAGATGATGTTGTTGTTCTGGTTCAGCGCCAGGAAGCTGGCCTGCAGCATCTGCAGACTGCTGTTCAGCGCCGAGCTCTGCTGCACCGGGTTGCGCGAGACAGACGAGGGCATGCCGTTCAGCGTCAGCAGCTGGTATTCGTTGGCATTCTTTTTCTTCATCACCGCCAGCGCCACATCCCCCTGACTGGAGGCCGTGGTAGACTTTCCGCCCATGTAGACCATGTCCATGTCCAGGTTCTTGGGCGAGGGCGTGCCGTCGGCGAAGAAGTCCAGGTTGGGCGAGTTGCGGCTTACCGAGCAGAACGACGAGGTCTTCTCGTCGAAGAGCAGGGGCAGCGTGGCATGCGAGCAATGGCGGTAGGGCGACAGGCGGTAGTCGCCCAGCGCCTTGATGATGAACTGCTTGTACACATTATAGCGCGAGTTGTACATGGTGTAGACAGTGTTGTCCACACACACGTGCACATCCGACGGACCTGAGAACAGCGCCTGCACGTTGCGCTGCGCCGGCAGGTCGACGAACAAGTCCTCGTAGTTGGCAACGATCTTGCCCGTGAAGTAGTCGAGGGCGACAATGTCCTTGCTGCTGGCGGCAAACACGGTGTTGGTCTGCACGTCGCGCAGCGTGCTCTCGTTGAACACCCAGTAGGCGAAGGTGAAGTGCAGGTTCAGCGGGTCGCCCTGCAGCTTTTTTCCGTTCACGCTGCTGACGATGTCGTACTTCGCCTTGGTGGCTGAGAAGAAGTCGATGTCCGTACCGTCGGCGTCGCCCTTCAGGATCCACCAGCCCGTGGCCATGTCGGTGGTCACATTCAGGTTGTACTCTTTATAGGCAAAGATGCCCGTCTGCCTGTCCTTCGCGCAGAAGCGCAGCTTATAGGCGCCGATGCCGCGGTCTACGGTGTAGTCCCAGCTCTGCTGTCTCGACACGGTGTCCACGGCAGCCGCCGTCTGGGCGTTGGCTGGCGTGATGGTCCAGAAGCAGTCGTAGTCGCGGTTGGCAGGAGTCACCGTGGGATGCAGCTGGACGACATCGCCCGCCGACACGGTGTACTGCTCCTGTATGCCCTCCACCTGTATGTCCAGGGCGTCCGCATAGTCATAGTTACTGTCGTCGCTGAAGCATGATGCGAGCAAGGGCAGCGTCAGCGCCATCATGGCATATATTTTCGTCTTCATAATTCTTTCTGGTTTTCTATTTGTTCCGTTGTTCTATCCGTCATTACATACTGGTGGGGAAGGTGACGAGCGCGCTGTTCGGGTCGTCGGCATTCTCGCGCATCGGAGCCAGTCCGGCGGCAATGTTCTTTGGGTCGTTGTTGAAGTCCTGCAGCGCCTCGATAAATTTCATGCGCCAGTAGTAGCGGAACGACACCGAGTTGTAGGCCTCGTTCACCCATTCCTCGTCCACTTTTCCGCCCACCACCTGCATCATCAGCTGGTGCTTGGCCTTGCTGTACGTTCCGTAGTAGCTGTTCATGTAGCGGCTCGCCCAGTTCGAGGGCTGCTCGAGCATGTCGGAGAAGGTGATGGTGCGCTCCAGGTACTTGCTCTCGCCCAGCTCAAAGTCGCCGTTGGCCTTCAGGCGGACGCGCAGCCGCACTTTCTCGCTGCCCAGCGACGGGTCGCGCAGCAGGATAATGCCTATCTGCCCGAGCACCTCCCCGGCGGGAATCGTCATCAGCGACTCATATTCGGGACTGTCGAACGGCACGTAGTGCTTGCCGGCTACCGCCTTGTCGGTGCGCTCGGTGACCACCGAGTCGGTGACGTATCCCCAGTGGTCCTTGGTGTAGGTGATGTCGTACTCGCTCACCTGCTCCACGGTCACCCGCCGGTCGGTGTCGGCAGGTCCTCCCATCACCCTGACGGGCAGGTAGACAATGTCGCGTGTGACGCTTGCCGGACTCCATATAAACGAGTAAGAATAGTCGTCGAAGGTGCCGCTGGCGTCCTGTCGCAGCTGCACGCGTGCCTTGTCGTTGAACAGCAGTCCGTCTTCCTCTTGACAGGCTGCCAGCCCCATGCACAGGGGGAGAATGAAATATATAATCTTCTTCATGATATCTCTTGGTATTTATTCGTTAGCATAAACAGACTCCTGAACGGGCAGCGGCACCACGTAGGCGTCTTTCGTGCCGGGCTCGTTGGTGAAGTAGATCTTCTCTGCGGCCATGCGCTTGTAGGCATAGAAGGCCTGTCCCTCGCCGTAGAACTCGCGGTTGTACTCCTTGATGAGCAGTTCCTCCAGTTGCTCCTGGCTGCTGATGGTCACGGCGGGCGCATTGCGGGCGTCGCACATCTCGGCATAGAGGCTGTTGGCCTCGCCCAGCGGCGAGCACTCCATGGCGATGAGGTACATCTCGTAGAGGCGTATCAGCGGCACGACGTTCCTCGCCAACGAGGGCATGTTGTCGGTCTGTACGTATTTCACGAAGTAGTTGTAGTAGGTCCACCAATAGCTGTCGTACACGTAGTCCCACATGTTCACGAACCGTATGTCGGTGGTGCCGCTCTCATAGAGTTGCGAGCGCAGCTGCGACTGTGTCTTCTGGTAGGTTGTGCCCGCTCCGAGTGTCGAGGTGATGTCGGTCACCTTCAGGTTGAAGATGTGCTCGCTCGAGAGCACCTTGTCACCGCCGGCGCAGTCGTTGAGCGTTCCCAGCCGGAACGTCTTCGCTCCGTCGGCCGATGTGGCGTTCATCACGAGGCGCGCATACTCCAGAGCCTGGCTCTTGTTGCCTGTCCACAGCGCCACCCTCGCCTTCAGGGCACACACGGCGTAGTAGTTCATGCGCATCTGGCGGTAGCCGTAGAAGTTGTCGGTCAACTGCGACGGTGTGTTCAGCGCGGCTATCGACTGTTTCAGGATGGGGTCCACCTTCTTCAGGCACGCCTCAGCCTCGTCGATGTCGCCCATCAGCTCGCGGGTGAACTGCTCGTAGGTCAGGAACGCGTTCGGGCGGTTCGTCACCTCCTTCACGTAGGGCAGCACCCGGTCGCTGCCCGCCTCGGTGGGCATGGGCCCGAAGAGGCGCAGCACGTCGAAGTGGCAGAACGCCCGCAGCGCCAGCGCCTCGCCCTTGATCAGGTTGTAGTCGTCGTCGCCCAGCGTGCCGTTGTCGATGTCGCCCAGCAGGCCGTTCACGTCCGCCACCACCTTGAACAGATTGTTGTAGATGGCGGTCATGGCGTTCTCCACCACGGTGGCCCTGTAGTTATAGGTGTTCAGATAGCTTCCTATCGTGTTGCTGGAGTAGTTCCAGTGCTGTGCCAGGTTCTCTACGGTCCCGCACACCATCTCCTGTCCGTACAGGCTGTTCGACTTCATGCGGATGTAGGCGCCGGTGAGCACGTTGCGGAATCCCTCTGCCTTCGAGAACATCTCGCTTTTCTTCTTCTGCTCCGAGGGCGACACGTCGAGCCAGTCGTTGCACGATGTCAGCATCAGCAGGGCGCTGAGCAGCCATGCCGTTCCGGCCTTGTGGAATATATGTTGTCTCTTTGTCATATCGTTTCTTGTTTTGCTGTTACACTTGGTTTACTTGCTTAGAAGTTCATCGACAAGGTGAACGAGAAGCGGCGCGAGTACGGGTAGTCCAGTCCGCGCTCCTGCTTCACCGTCGAGATGTAGAACAGGTCGCTCAGGTCGGCCGAGAGGGCTGCCGACTGCATGCCCAGCCACTGGGTGAGCCAGCGCTGGTTGCGCAGCTCGTAGCTCAGGTGGATGTTCTGGCAGGTCAGCGTCCGCTCGTTCTGCACGAAGCGGGTGGTGGCATACGTGGCGCTCTCGTTGGTCAGTCCCTTGAAGAAGGTGCGGTCGCCCACCTGTTGCCAGCGGTCGGTGAACACGCGCTCGTCGACGTTATACTGCTTGTCGGCATTCTCGATGCGCGTCGCCAGCGTCTGGTTGTACAGCTGGCCGCCCGTGCGGTAGCCCAGCGACACGTTGGCGGTGAAGTCGCGCCAGCGCACCATGCTGCTGATGTTGCCCTTGTATTTCGGCAGACTCACGCCGCACGCCACGCGGTCGGCGGCATCCCATGTGTAGGTGGGCTCGCCGTTCTGCTTCACGTAGATCTCCAGTCCGTTGCTCGGGTCGATGCCCAGCGACGGCACGGCATAGATGGTGTACTGCGACTCGCCCTCGCGGATCACCCTGTTGGGCGTCACGCCGCGCGTCAGCAGCAGCTTGGCATACTCGTCCTTCATCGCCTGCGACAGCGCCACCACCTTGTCCTTGTTGTGCATCATCGAGCCTGTCACCGACCAGAACAGCCGTTTCTCCGTGTTCTTGATCAGAAAGACGGTCGCCTTCAGCTCGAAGCCTTTGTTCTCCACCTTGCCCACGTTCTCCACGTACGACGTGAAGCCGTTCGACAGCGGCAGGTCGAGCGCCGACAGCAGGTTCGACGTCTTCTCCACATACACGTCGGCCACGAGGTTGATGCGGCTGTCCAGCATGCTCACCTCCAGTCCGGCGTTCCATTTGTTCGTCTTCTGCCATTCCAGGTTCTTGTTCTCCAGCGCCATCTGCGAGGCACCCAGCCACTGGTTGTAGCGGTCGCTCATGTAATAGGAGTAGGTGGCGATGGCCTGGTACACGTTGAAGTTCTGCGAGCCCGTCTGTCCGAACGAGGCGCGCAGCTTCAGCAGGTTGAACAGCTTCGTGTTCTTCAGGAACCGCTCGTTGTGCAGGTTCCAGCCGATGCCCGCCGAGTAGAAGGGGGCGAAGCGGCGGTCGCTGCCGAACTGCGACGAGCCGTCCAGACGGTATGCCAGGTCGGCGTAGTAGCGGTTGTCGTACGAGTAGTTCACGCTGCCCACGAGTCCCACGCTGCGCATCTTCGCCTCGCTGCCGCTGGGCTTACCGTCCTTCATGTACTGGAGTGCCGACGGCAGGAAGTCCATATCCTCGTCGGGGAATCCCTCCGCCTGGATATAGTAGTTGCGGCTGTTCTTCGAGATCACGTTGGCGTTCAGGCCCGTGTACAGCTGGTGCTTCTTCGCGAAGAGGTGGGTGTAACTTAGCGTCAGCGCCGCCTCGTAGTTCATCAGCTTGCCCGTGCCGTAGTTGTAGCTGCCCTTGCGCAGCGCGCCCTCGGCGGTCTGGTAGAGGTCTTTCTCGAAGTCGGTGTGCTTCGCCGACTTGTAGTTGTCGCTCTCCGTGTCCTGCCAGGTGATGCCCAGGCTTCCGCGTGCGATGAACCCTGCGAAGGGTCTCCACTCAATGGCGAAGTTGTTCGTGATGTTCGTGTAGTCCGTGCTGTTCTTCTGCCTCAGGGTGGCGTTGTAGAGCGGGTTCGTGGGCAGGTTGCTGTATGTGCCCCAGAAGTTCACGTCGTTGTCGAACATCTTGATCAGCTCGCCGTTGTCGTCGTAGGGGCGCCAGTAGGGGTTCAGCCGTGTGTACTGCGCGAAGGTGCCGTAGGGCGACTCCTTCGAGCGGGTGTGGCCGATGCTCAGGTCGTTGTTGAAGATCAGCTTCTGGTGGCGGTATGTCAGGTTGATGCCGCCGTTGAAGCTGTTGCGGTTCGAGCCCTTCATCACGCCCGTCACGCCGTTGTACTGCAGCGACGCTGAGTAGCGGAAGCTGGCGTCGCCGCCCTCGATGCGCATGTTGTGGCGCTGGCCCACGCCCGTGCGCAGCGGCAGCGCCATCCAGTCGGTGTCCACGCCGCGCTCCACGTCCTTCAGGATGGCGGCGTATTTATTCTTGTAATTAAAGTCTCGTTGCGGGTCCACCATGTCGTAGTAGCCTGCGCGCCGCTCCAGTTCCAGTTTGTCGGCGGCGTTCAGCAGTCGGTAGTCCGTCAGGTCGGGAGCCTCGATGTTCAGGCTGCCGTTGTAGGTCAGCCGCAGGCGTCCCATCTTCGGCGCCTTGCGCGTGATCACCACCACGCCGTTGGCTCCGCGCGAACCGTAGATGGCGGTGGCTGAGCCGTCTTTCAGCAGCGTGATCGACTCCACGTCGTCGTCGTTCAGGTCCATGAGCCGCTCCAGGCTGATCTCAAAGCCGTCGAGCACGATGAGCGGCGTGTTCAGGTCTGTTCGTGTGTTGTCCTGCAGGTTGTCCAGGTCCGGCAGGTTCGCGTTTCCTCTGATCTGTATCTCCGGCAGCCGGTTGGGGTTCGAGCCCAGCTCGTTGTTCGTCAGGATGTTGAAAGCCGGGTCGATGTTGCCGATCGACGTGATCAGGTTCTTGTTACCGAAGTTCTTCAGCTCCTCGCTGGTGATGGTCGTCACGGCTCCCGTGTAGGCGTCCTTGCGCTTGTGGAAGATACCCGTCACCACCACGTCGTCGAGCACCTTGTCGTCGCTCGTCAGACGGAAGCGCATGTTCGCGCCCGCGGGCAGCGTGACGGTCTTCATGCCCAGGTACGACACCTGCACGCGCGCCCCGTCGGTCCACTCGGCGAAGGCGAACTGTCCCTTCTCGTTGGTGATGGTCGTCAGGTCCGTGCCTACCACCTTCACCGTGGCGCCGATCACCGGCTCACCGTCGTCGTCGTAGACCACCAGTCCGCGAATCTCCTTCTTCTCCGCCGTGGCGCCCTGTCTCCGCTGGATGCTCACGATACGGTCGTCGATGGTGTATTTCAGCGGCTTGTCGCGCAGGATGTAGTCCATCACCGCCTGAATGTTCGCATTCTTCACGCTGCCGTTCACGACGTAGGCGTTCACGTCGTCGTAGGTGAAGATAAACTTGTAGTTCGTGGCTTTCTCCAGCTGACGGAAGACGGTCGTCAGCGGCTCGCCGTTGAATTGCATGGTGACACGCTGCTCCTTCTGCGCCGTCGCGGGCATCGCCGCCAGCAGCAGGATGGCCAGCAGCCAGCCTACATGTAATTGCTTCTTGAAATGTTCCATGTGGTAAAACTATTAATTTGTAAGGTTCTTTTATCCTTTTATCGGATGAGCCGCGCGAAAAGTTACGATAATCGCCTTTTTCTTCAAAAAAAATATAAAAACCATACCCGATGGTGGCTACGTAAATATTTTTGTTTACTTTTGTCGGCATCATTTTTCTAACGATATCCAGAGAGGAGTGTCAGCGCGCATGAACGAGACAGAATCTTTCGACCTGCTCTTCAGGTCCTACTACCAGCCGTTGCTCGTCTTCGCCCAGCAGTATGTGGGCGACAGCGACGACTGTCGCGACATCGTCAGCGCAGCCTTCGAGGACCTCTGGCGCAACTTCTCCCGCATCGACCACCAGCATGTGCGCGCGTACCTCTATACCCTCGTGCGCAACAAGTGTGTCGACCACCTGCGCCACCGCGGCACCCGCCGGCAGTACATCGAGTTCGTCACCATCCTCAGCGACCGCTTCACCGACACCGACACCCTCGCCGAGGAAGACGACCGCCGCCACCGCGTCCGACAGGTGCTCGCCCTCCTCAAGCCGCCTGCCGACGCCATCTTCCGCGAGTGCTTTCTCCACCAGAAGCGCTACCAGCAGGTCGCCGACGAGCTAGGGCTCTCCCTCAGCGTGGTGAAGAAGCATATGGCTAGGGCGCTGCGCGTCATACGTGAAAAATATCTTAAAAAAGACGCCTGACGTAACTTCCTGCCTCCATGAAACGATACATTATCATAAACCCGATATAAAAGCCTCACAGATATGGGCAACGACGATAACAGACAATCAGAAATCAACGAGAAGGCGCTGCGACTCATGGAACCCGGTGCCGACATCTCCGACGAACAGCTCGACGAGCTGCGCGCCGACGACCAGCTGCAGGATACCTGCCGCGACCTGCAGGCGGCCGCCATGAGCATCCGCGAGGACCAGCAGCACGTCGATGTCGACGGTGAACTGCAACGCCTCCACCGACGTCTCCAGCCCAAGGCTGCCGAGCGGCCCCTACGCCGCTGGTGGGCTGCCGCCGCCGTCGCCCTGTTCCTCGTGGCGGGAGGCGCCTGGTGGGTGTCGTCCCATCGTGCCCCCGCCGACAACACCGACGTGTCGGCATATGTCACCGTCCTGCAGGGCGACGACGAGACCCGCCAGGTGACGCTCCAGACCGACGAGCGCACCACCGTCCTGCCCTCGCGCGAGCACCGGCAGGGAGGCACCGCCACCGCCGCCGGCACCCTCGAGGCTGCCCGTCTGCAGGCTGAGACCGTCAAGCTCACCGTGCCCCTGGGCAAGACCTACCGCGTGGTCCTCGCCGACGGCAGCGAGGTGTTCATGAGTCCCGACAGCCGCCTCGTCTTCCCCACCGCCTTCAAGGGCGCGCGCCGTGAGGTGCTCCTCGAGGGAGAAGCCTATTTCCGCGTCGCCAAAGACGCCCGCCATCCCTTCGTCGTCACCACGCCCCGTGTCACCACCACCGTCCTCGGCACCGAGTTCCATGTCTGCTGCTACGACCATGCCGCAGCCACCGTCACCCTCGTCAGCGGCAGCGTCACCGTACGGCCCGCCGCCAACGGCGACAGTCCCCAGACGGCTGCCGACAGCACCCGGGAGGTCACCCTCAAGCCCGGCCAGCAGGTGTCCGTGGCTGATCGCCAGCTGTCCGTCACCGATGTCGACACCGACCCCTACACCTACCGTGTGCAGGGATTCTTCTATTTCGACCAGTCCACCCTCGCCGACATCATGAAGTCCGTAGGCAAGTGGTACAACATGTCCGTGGAGTTCCGCAACCGACAGGCCCTCTCCTATAAGATGCGATTCATCGCCGAGCAGGACTCCGGACTGAACGTCGTCCTGCAGCGTCTCAACAGCCTCGAGAAATTCACCGTCAGACAGGAAGGCTCCAAACTCATCGTCGAGTAAGGGCAACAACGAACTGCTGACGTACCTTCCCAGCACACCAAAAGAAAAAGGAGAAAAGAAAAGGGGGGACGGGTGCCGGATGGCACCTAAATAGTAAAATACAGTTTTTATAGGGCTAATTCGGGCATTCGGGCATTCGGGCATTCGGGCATTTCCAAGGAAATCCTATTCGAGAATCCTAATCGGATTATCATCAGATGTTTACAAAGAACTCCAGTCCTTTCGGGCTGGAGTTCTTGATTCGCATGAAAATCGTTTGGGTGAAGTTTCACCAGAGGGCTCTCACCTCCCGTTGCCGCTGTGGGTCGTAGCTTGGGTTATTGATTAGTTATCAGTTCATAGTTTACAGTTAGCAGTTTACAGACTATCGTCTTGTAACTCCCTGAACTCCTTGGACTCCTTGTCTCCTTGGTTTGGTTAGCAGTTTACAGACTATCGTCTTGTAACTCCCTGAACTCCTTGGACTCCTTGTCTCCTTGTTTTGAACACCATCTCGAAGGCTTCTTCGATGTCCTTCATCTGCGGCTTAGCGCCACACTCGTAGGTCGCCATGTAGTAGACGATTTGCGTCCATTTCTTGGGGTTCATTTCGAATAGCGGGAGTACCTGATTGTCGTTCAGCAGACACATGGTCTTCACATAACGAACATAATTGCGAGTGACATTCTCCTGTGGTGGCGCCCATCGGTTGATAATCTGCTCGATGGTCAGCAGATGGTAGTCTCGCACATAGCGCCTTAGGATGATAAACGCCGCGCGGAAGCCCATCTTGTCGCTCGTGAACTGCACGAAGCTGGGGTCTTTCTGCCTCTTGGACATCCCTGCCCATCTGTTTCCTGATTTCCGAATATTCAGCCAGTTATGGTTTCGCTGGCCTCGTGATAATGTTTTCATATGAGTTGTTTTACAAGTTTCTTATACTTACCTTTAGCAATACGCTTCATGTAACCCTGCTTTGTCCAATCGAATAGGTTGTTTTGCAAGGTTTTCTTCGCTATATTACAGGTTTGCTCAATCTCGCTAATTGTGAACTCATCAGGCAATGACGCAAAGAGCCGGGTCTTTTTCGTCTCCCGTTCGTACGGCACGAAGTTCTGGGCGACGCGTTCCTGCGCTTCCTTCACCTGCTGCCCGAACATGTAGATTTGCATGGTCAGGATGAAGTCAGCTACGAGCCTGGCGAAGTCGATGCTGCGTTTTGTGATGTTCAGCTTGCCCGTCTGCGCGAAGTGTTCGTAGTCGCTCAGGATGGCGTGCACGATGCCGTAGCGCACAAAGTAGATGGGCACACGCTTGCGGAAGTAGTCGAGGATGTGGTCCTCGTTCAGCCGCGCCTCGGTGGTCTTCTGAGCCACCCAGTCGTAGGCGGCATCGACCAGCTTCTTGGCGGGGATTTCCCCCTTCAGCCCGTCCAGCCGGTAGCCCCATTGCTTCAGGGCCTCGTTCTGCGCACGGGAGCGCACTACCTGATTGCGGTCTATCATGGCGAAGTCGTTGCTCGGCATGAGGAACACGGCAAGGCGCGTGGCGTAGCCGTCGAGGATGTTGGCAGGGCGAATCTTGCGCTGCAGCGCGTCCATCGTTCCCGAGATGACCTGATTCCAGTTCACCTGTATCAGGCCGTTGACGCTCTGCTCGTTGGCGTAGTCCACGCCCGCCTCCTCGTTCTGGAACGATTTGAGCTCCAAGTCCAGCTTGCCTGCCCATGAGCCTTTCTGCACGCGCAGGGCGGTAGCCAGCTCGCTCTCCAGCGTGTACAGGTGCAAGTGCATGTCCGCCTGCTCGTCGTAGGCGTCGGTCAATCGGGCGTACAGCTTCGCGTTGGAGATGGTGCTCGGCACGTAGCGGATGACGGGGTGCTTGATTTCCTGTGCGGCTTCCTTCTGGTTCTTGGCAGACGTCTGCCGCCGAACCTTGTCCTCCTTGTACTGCCGTTCCCACTCTCGCCCGGGCTTGTCGGCCTGCTTCATGCACGCCATGATCTGACGGTCGAGGTCGATGATGAACGACTTGCCTGAGGCGGCGTCGCCCACGATGTAGACGATGAACGACAGGCGCAGGTCCTTGCCGTCGAAGTGGCGGAACCAGCAGCGCGTGAGGTACGTGCCGAACATCGCGCCGCTCGCGAGTACCGCTCCGATTTTCACGTGGTCGGGCACACCGGCAACGGCCTCGTTGAAACCGTCACAAAGGAGAGGTTGCAGACGATGCCACCAGTAGGCATAATCGATTGCAGGCTTTGCCATAATCTCTCCGCTTGATGTGGCCACAGCCATTGGAACACCAGCACTCTCAAGCACAGCACGGAAGTCCTTGGGGACGTTCGGCAGTAGTGGCTTGCCACAAGCCGAATGGGCGAGGTTCCTGAGTTCGTCCATCCCAAGTCCACGATGCGCAGCGACCCTGATGACCACGTCCGCGTTGTTATCGCAGATGTAACGGAGTCGGCCAAAAAACTTGAGCATACGCGTGTGGCGCTCGCCAACACTCGGCTCGCCGCCGTTGGCAGACCACCAGGCCTGCTCGATCTTGGCGTAGGGTACCGATTTGTAACAGTATTTACCTTCATCGTTGCGCTCAATGTTTAGCTCAGCGTCTTGCTGATGGCTGTCAGCAGTCTGGCCGTCGGCCTGTGCATCGCCAGCGTCAGGTTGGCCAGCGGCGTCGCCACGATGGTCAGAATGAGAGTTATCGGCAAAAAGACTGCCAGAAGAATTACCCGCGCGATAAGCATCGCCAAATTTTTTATCGTAGTCATTTTCATAATCAAAAAGTGTTTGTTGGTGAATAAATAGGATGTCGTCAAGGCGGCAGGCGAACGACAGGCGGCTTGCGTCCTTGCAAGCCTCGTCGGTCTGCATGCCCAGCTGAGAGGCCAGCCAGCGCTGGTTCCCGATGAGGTTGCCGCGGCGGGCGTCGGCGGTGGCCACCACCTTCAGCCCGTGACCGCTCGGGGTGACATAGACCAGGCAGATGCCGAGGTCGCTGAGCAGTCCGCCCTTCGGGTCGGAGGCATCGGAGGAGGGGTGTTCCCGCAGCCACCCGGCGAACACGTCGCGGGGGTTGTCCACGTGGTCGAAGTCGCACACGTAGAGGCCTGTCAGCCTTGCGGCGCTCTGCTTGCGCCAGCGTCCCCTGCGCCCGTTCTTCGCGGTGCTCTCGTCGAAGGTTGCCTGGAACAGGAAGCCGGGCAGCTTCCTCTTCAGCCGCGACGCCTCCTCGCGCCTCGCCCTGGCCTCGTCGGCACGGCCCTGCCTCTCCAGCCCGTCAGCATCGACGCAGATGGAGCGCACGCTGTTGATGGTGCCGATGACGTCCGACGAGGTGACTATTTGCGTGAACACTTCCTTGGTGCACTCGTCAGTTTGCGAAAGGAGGTTTCGTTGATAGTAAAACATCTGAATATTTGCTGCATTTGGTTCAACATGAATTTCTCGTAATTAGGATGAGCGGACAAATCAATCTCCTGAACCACCGTGATGGTCTTGCGGGAGTTGTTTGTATAGATTCTGAGACCGTCGTTGTCAACCAGCAGTTTGCCTTTGGGCTGAACGTCTGTCTTGGTCTCCATGCCCTTGGTCAGCGATGCAAGGTCTTCCTGCATCTGAGCCACAGGGTCGGGGCTGTCGGCTGCCACGGAGAGGTGAGCCACCAGCTGTGGCTCTTTCTCCGAGGTCGTCTTGTAGAAGCTCGAGCGGCCGACGCTTTTCTTGTCCACCTGGGCCGGACTCCCCTCCGCCTGCGGACGGAAGTCGAAACGGTCGTCGGCGTAGATGGTGGCCGTACCACGAACTTTCTTCGGTTTTTCTGCCATGTTACACAAGGTTTAATATTCTGACTTCGGTTTGATGGTGCAAGACTCCGTCCTTGTCGTTGTACGAGCGTTCCTGTAGCTGGCATTGCACACGGTGGAGGCTGTTCTTGTCCAGCTCCTGACAAGAGCGGGCCTTGTCGCCCGTCATCTCGGCATAGAAGGTGTCGATGCCGTCGGTGAGTACGAAGCCGCGGCTTGCGAACACTTGAGGCTGACCGTTGCGGTCGTTGTAGCTGCGCTCCTGGAGCGGCAGCTGTTCTACGATTAATACAGTTTTTTCCATAGTTTCATTGAGTTTTTACGTTTAAGAATAGGTTTAATTCAATAGCTTGGGGTTTGCGTGGCATCGCAAGCGCCTGATTGTTGAGGAACTCCAGCCCCTGGACTGTCCATGTGAGATAGCTTTTCCATTTGGGTTCGCCTCTCAACGAGAAGCCCAGATACTGGCGGTCTTTGGTCAGTCCCATGTCTTGATACTCATCGGCCAGATACCATCTGCCATGCCTTCTGTACTGGATGCCCATCCGCTGCAACAGCTGATTAAACGAATGTACGTCCATGCCCCACGACTTCGCCACCTCGGTAGCGGTAAGGCAGTCCTCGTAGTGAGCGTTCATCGAGCTGAGCGTCTTGCGGACAATGCCCTCTGCCTTGTGGATGATCTCTTCGGCTGATAGTTCGCGGCCCTCGCTGTCTTTGGTTGGGATGTAGCCACCCGTCTTCCGAATCTGCGGAAGCACCTCGCTCGTTACCCATCTTTTAAAGGCACGCGCCTGAGGCAGCTTCGATGAGAGGATGAGAGAGTAAAGACCCGACTCGTTGATGAGGATGGCTCGAGTCTTGTAGTTGGAACCACTCTCCCGAATTGGGAGGGTGGTTTTGTCCTCCATATCTACATGCTGTTGAATGGCCTTCGAAGTATTGCTGTAGCCCAGCTTCTCTGCCACATCCTTACCTACGAACCAAGGTTCGTCCTTCTCGTCCAGCATGGCTCGGATTTCTCCGAACTGCTCATGCTTGAAAACTTGAATTTCGTTTTTCATCTTGTACATCATTTTAAAGAACACTACCTCGCTGACGGAGGGGCCCTTCTCCCGCTTGGTTTCTGAGAGCAAAGTTAGGAACAAAAAAACAGCGATGGAAACAATC
>JAEEGG010003897.1_pt1 | contig 36751 bp, 27 predicted proteins | sample 9134161 | NCBI WGS metagenome assembly JAEEGG01 (sample SAMN16246543, study PRJNA631951) | gut metagenome | biome: gut microbiome; feature: rumen; material: CR-attached | host: Bos | place: Iran: Karaj | collected 2018-10
CTATATCTTTTACTTCGATCATAGCAACAACTTACTCAGTATCAGGTCCAAAAACAATATCATAATATTGCTGTTCACCACCGCATCGGTGGACGCACGTCCTACATCCAGCGCACCGCCCCGTACGTAGTACCCGTAATAACTGCTCATACTTGTGATCACGAACGCGAACACAAGGCTCTTGATGATCCCGTACCATACATAGTACGGATTGAACGCGTACTGCACACCGATCAGGTAGTCATGGATGGTGATGATGTCGGTGAACGCACCAACTGCCCATCCGCCCAACAGACCCACCGTCGTGGACACGATCACCAGCATAGGCATCATCGTTACGAACGCCATGATCTTCGGCAATATCAGATAATTGGCGCTGTTGACGCCCATGATCTCTAAAGCATCGATCTGCTCCGTGATACGCATCGATCCGATCTCCGAAGCGATGTTACTGCCCACTTTGCCGGCCAGAATAAGACACAGAATGGTACTTGAGAACTCCAACAGCAGCGTCTCACGGGTCAGCAGACCCACCGTGTAGGTCGGCAACAACGGGTTTTCCGTGTTGATTTTTGCCTGAATGGTCAGAATGGCTCCGATAAAGACGGAGATGATCAGAACGATCGGCAGGGACTGCAAACCCTGCTTCTCCAACTCGCGGCTGTACTGCCGCCAGAACATACGCTGCCTGTCCGGGATGCGCAGAACGCGACCCATCAAAAGCATGTATTCTCCTATATGCCGTAATATGCGCATTTTAATCCAAATTACAAAAAGTGCGCAAAGGTACGAAAAAAAATCGACATACGCAAATGTATGCCGATTTTTTTGCTATTTTCGTAAAATCTATTTTACGATTGTACCCTGTGCATTGTAGATAACGCCGTTCTTCTCAATCATCAACTGACCGTTCTGGAAGAACTTAACAGCCTTCACACCTGCCTCCGTGTTGTTGATCCCTGTTCCCGGATCTCCGCCTGGCTCAAAAGCCATGCCCTGAATAACGACATTCTTCACGCAGATATACTTACCGCTTTTGGCTTCATTAAGATTGTGCCAAGGCAAAATGCGCATATGTAGCGTTTCTCCGGCGGGAATGGTGATAGTCGGCGTTAATTCCAATTGAGCAATAGTAGCTGGGGCTGAAGACGTGTTAGACGGCAAAGCCGTGTTCTCGTAAATAAGTTCTGTATTGGAGAATTGCTCATCAACTGCCGTGCGTATATGGCACGCCATAGCACTTGTACTATGTGCAGCAAGGTCTAACATGATTTTCGTAACACGAACCTCCATTGTACTCGGAGCCGTAAGGGTGAATTCTATATAACGCTCTGCGTTCTCATCTATCTCGCCCGCAGGCCAAGCTGTCTTGGCAGTACCGTTATGGAAACGAACCATCGTTACTCTGTCTTCGCTGCCGTCATATACAAAATCGTTTTTAGAATAGTCGCTGGCGCACATGTTGCTAAGCGTCATAGAACCGCTGACAGGACCTGTACAAGTTGCCGCAAGCGGGAAAGTTGGCAGCGCATTGAGAGGCCAGGTCGCGCTGATCTCGCTTCCTCCATCCAGAGAGATGACTTGAGCCGTAATGGGTACATCAACAATAACAGTATTGCCCGATTTTACGGTGATATGATCGTTTTTAGTTCCTTCGCTTGTGTAGATAGCGCGTACCTGCACGTTCTGGAATAAGGTACCGCCTGTATAATTGACGGTTGCAGAGCTGACATAGTTCTCTTTATCCAAAGAGATAGTAAGCTCTCCGCTGGCTTCGATAGTGAGCGAACCCGATTCCGGATTCAAACCAAAACCGGTGATAAGGAATTCTCTATTCTGTGCTACGCCGCTGTAGGTTTCGCCGATTGCGATAGAAGACGGGTTGGCGCTGGTCTCGGTGGGAATCGAAATGTACTGCGATAAGATACCTACGCGCTTGAGCGAGTCGGCTACAGCACGCGCAATGAGGTTGGCGCCCATGGCGTTTGTGTGCGTTTTGTCGCCTGCGCAGAAAAGTTGACTAAGACATTGACTCGGACCAAAAGAAGTATAAATCTGACGGGTTCCTTCGGTCATGTTGATGAAGGTTACATTCTTCTCTTGTGCCACGATACGCATGGCCTCTACGTAACTCATACTCAGATTATTGGCCGGAACAGATTGGTTCTGAAGCAATTCGTCATTTTCTATCTTCCAGAAATTATCACCGAGGTCGTGTTGACCTGAGCGCGAGATATCATTGCCCGAGAAATACGCGCGGCAGATCGGACCTACAAGAATAGGAGTGACGTTCTTTGCACGTGCCTCGTCAATATACGTCCGAAGCATATCACGATAAGTGGTCTGCGGGTTGGTACCGCGTTTCTCTGTAGCTGCCGGCTCCTCGATGCCATGCGCTTGACAGTAGGCACGATACTCAAGCATATCCAATCCGTGAGTAACCATTCCTTCGTCATTATGCGCAAACTGAATAATCAGATAGTCTCCTGCGTTCATCTGATTCTTGACTGTACTCCAATCGTCCTGATAGAAAGTACGAGTGTCGCGACCGGAGTGAGCGGCGTTATTAACCGTTACATACTGAGAGTCAAAGAATGAGCCCAAGTACATACCCCAGCCGCGCTTATCTACGTTAGTAGGGTAATCGTCCATCGTGCTGTCACCGATCGTGTGAACTTGAATGGCGTTCATGGTCAGGATACTCATCGCTCCGACCATCAAAAGAGAAAGAACTTTTTTCATAAATACATCAATTTGGGTTAAACGATTTTCAAATAACGCTGCAAAGATACTACTTTTCGCGTATATATACGTACAATTATTGCCCAAAAATGTATAAATCTTGCATAATTCAAAAAAATACTGTATCTTTGCACCGATTTTTAACATCTATGCGTCGTTTTTTATACATCGTAGTGTGCCTGCTCTCGGTCGCTTTGCAGGCGACGGAATATCGATTGCAGTTTTTTGATGACCGTAACGGCTTGAGTCATTGGCATACCTCATTGGTTGTGCAGGACAGTACCGGTATGATCTGGGTCAGTACTTGGAATGGACTCAACCGCTTTGATGGAACGCGTTTCGTTACCTTCAAAACCAATGCCGGAGACAATCTGCTCACGCCGAGTGACAAGTTTCGCAGGATCGAATTGACTGAGGACAATCATCTCATCTGCCTCGTAGAGGACAGTCTATACCTATTTAATACGCGTACGTGTCGTTTCGAGACCCTTCCCGAGGCGCAGAAAGAACTGCTGCAAAAACGTGTATACGCATCGCACAACCCCAACCAGATAATCCCCAAGGAGAAATACACGCAGTTAGGCAATCTGCAGCTGCTCAATATCCGCTATGACTACCCTGATAAAGACGGCAATCATTGGTTGATTGATGACCATGGTTTGTATATCGCGACGCCGATTCGTAGCCGCGGACAACATATCGGGCAGGAAGAGGTGCGAGCGATGAGTCGTATATCCAATGGTGAGATTTGGGCGGCGCAGCGATACTCCAATCATGTGGCGGTTTATGACAGTACATTGCGTCTCATCCGGACAGATGATTTCGGCGCTCCTGTTTACTGCATCCGTGAGACGGAAAACGGACATATATGGCTTGGTACGAAGCCCGGCGCGCTCATAGAGTTGAATGGTAAAAACCGCCAAACGCATCCCGAGGTACGCAATGCCTATGATATCTTGCCGGATAAGCAAGGTCGTCTATGGGTGGCGACGTATGGATTCGGTTTGTGGAGATCCAACGAGGGCTCGTTCATGCAAGTTCCGGGCACAGAGAATATGTATATCCGTCGCTTGCTGATGAGTGAGAAGGGAACATTATGGGCGGCTTCAACTGCCGGTTTGCTGGAAATACAAGACACGGTCGTTACGCTCCATAAACGGGAAGCGGGGAACGTCCAATCCCTCAGTAGCAATGCTGTCATGTGTCTTGCTGAGTTTGACGGAAGACTGTATGTGGGCACAGAAGGTGGAGGACTGAATCGTATCAAGATGGAGGATATAGAGGCAGGAAACTGGAACTTTGAAACCATGACCATGAAGGAGGGTTTGGCAAGCGATATCGTCTATGAGATAATGCCGTGGAATGATAGCACGCTGTTGTTGCAGGGAAATAGCGCTTTGAGCTTGCTCAATACCCGAACGATGATGGCAGTCAATTATGGTAGTGCGTTCTTTAATTACTCCGATGACAGGCGGCTGATACTCGGCGAAGTACCTCCGGTTTCAATGGAAGACGGACACGTTCTGTTCGCTCCGAATGACGGCTTGCTGATGTTGGATAAAGCGGACTTACAACCCGATACAGTGCCCGTACGCATCGCTATTAGTGCTATTCAGCGGAGTAACGAAGCTTTGGAATACGGAGTCGATTCCATTACACAGATCGTCCTCTCTCCAAAGGAGCGAAGTTTGGGGGTGTGGTTCTCCACGCTTGATTATCGGAATTGCGGAGCTGTGCTCTATCGTTATCGCTTCTATAAGAAAGATGCGTCTCCGGGTCCGTGGAGCGCTGCTACTTCTACGGCAGATTTGCAAATGCTCGACCTGCATCCGGGAGAATATGTCCTTGAGTTGTGCTCCACAAACGCGTATCAACAATGGCAGAATAACGTGCGGCGCCTCACGATTGTGGTGAAACCCACCTTTATGGAGAGCGCGATAGGACGCGCTGTGATCTTGATTATTGCGCTGATTGTCTTGTTGACCGTCACAGTTATTCTCCTTCATATGAGGCAATTGAAGCAGAAAAGGCAAGAGGCGCTCGATGCCTATTTGGATATACAGGAACGTTTGGCGCAAATGACCAATGACCAATCAACAATGACCAATGGCACATATAAAGTGCCCGAAGTGATGGTTGCCGGCTATCTGAGCCAAAATGAGCAATTCGTGCAAACGCTCACTGCTTTCATGGAGGCAAACATGAGTAATAGCGAGGTGACCATTGAGGATCTGATGGATGCCGTACATATGAGCCGCTCTTCGCTGAACCGCAAGATGCACGAACTCTTTAACCTCTCCCCGAAAGACTTCCTGCAAGAGGCGCGTATCAAGCACGCTTGTTCCTTGCTTAAGCAAACGGATCTTCCGATTAAAGAGATCGCTTATGCGTGCGGATTCTCCAATCAACAGTATTTCGCTACGTGCTTCAAGAACTCTTTAGGCAAGACTCCTACCGAGTATCGCGAATAAAAAAAACAGCCCGCATTTCTGCGAGCTGCTTTCTCTATTCATCTTTCGCTCATCATTGAGCGAACCTTTTCTTATTTTACAATAGCACCTTGTGCATTGTAGATAACACCATTCTTCTCGATCATCAATTGACCGTTCTGGAAGAACTTAACAGCCTTCACACCTGCCTCGGTGTTGTTGATAGCGGTAGTCGGATCTTCCTCGAAGGTAGCTGCTACTGTAACAGCCTGTGCCGGCATCTCGAAGGAGTAAGCAGACTCAACCGGAAGAATAATTTCGTCACCTACAGTAACTTGGTTGATCTTGTAGCCCTCATTCGGAGTAACGGTCAGTTCAACGGTCTCATTCGGGAATGCAATAGTCCAACCGCTTACCGTTCCGTTCTCAGCAGCTGCATAAGTAACTTTGTACATTACATCAACAATAGCTGCATTGAGCATTACTTGCTTGAGAACGAGCTTAGAATCGGTAGCCTTCGGAGCAAACTTAACATAAGTATCTTCCGTTGCCGTGTACTCATATACAGCAGCGGTATGCTCAATAGCCTCACCATTGTTTAGAGAAACCAACACAGCAGTCGGGATGTTACCGAATTTAACGCGCAGGACATCGCCTTGGCGAACCCAACCTGCGAGATAAGCAGCGGTGCTCTTGTTCAACTTAAGACCCAGATAATCCTCGTTACGACCTGCGCCCTTTGAGTTATTCAGCGAGTCGTTGCCATCTACTTGTGCGATTTCCCAACCTGCAGCTTGAAGAGCAGCTACAGTGCCGAACGATTTACCATCAGCTACAATACCACCTTCGATATTTACCGAAGCATTGATATAAGCCTTAGCCTGTACTGCAGAGTAGTTGATCGCAACTTCAGCAACCAATGCACCGATAGTGAGGCTGATAGCAGTGCTTGCTGCCTCTACATCAGCTTCAGTAGCATAGGTAACAACTATAGAAGCGTTCAGTTTGCCATCCTCAGCTACAGTAACAGCAGTCGGAGCTACGGTCAAACCAGCCAAGTTCGGAACAACGAGGTTGTAGGTGCCCGGTGTCAAATGTTTACCTGAGAAGACGAGCGTCTCAGATACAGAAGGTTGCTCTGCTGTTACGTTCAGCGTGATAGCCTCTTTGTTAACATTCAACTTCGGCTGACCGTCATCTACGGGACGGAATACGGAGATAGATTTCAAAGTAGGATTCCATTTGTAGGTTGCATCATCTGCGTCGCGTGCCAGATAAAGTGTGCTTATACCATCAGCTGCAGCCGGCAGCATAATAGTATATTCCAGAGCCGAAGATCCTTCTGTTGCTAGGAAGAGACAATTGGTTCTTGTCTTATCTTCGAACAAGCAAGGATAGTTACCACCGGCAGCAGACATGCGGATAACTACAGAGTCGCCTTCCATAAAGGTTTGACCTTCCGGTAAAGCAATACCGAAATATTTTCCTTTATCCATCTTGAGGTTGCTCGAGAGAGAAACATCAGCGGTACCTCCGATAGAACCCTTTACGGTAGCAGCCGAGCCGCTCGTTAAGGTAGCACGGATGAACGGAGCCGGCGATTCTAAGGTAAAGTTGATGGTATACGTAACCGAATTGGTCTGGTCGTAAGACGTACAAACAACGGTTGCTGCGCCCGGAACGGCTGCTGCTTGAGTGACTTGTACGGTAGCATCATCAGCAGTTTCTGCAGAGATAACAGGAGCTGCTGTTGCATCGAACTCCAATTCAATATCATAGCTCGACTTATCAGCCGCAAAATCAGCAAGAGCAACGCCGTCTGCTTTGATTGCAGTAACGGTTGCTGCACTGTGATCTGCTGCAGTCGGAGCCGATAAAACGATACTCTTGGCTGCGAAACGAAGAGAACCTACTACTTTGTAGTATCCGGCATCAGCAGCCTTGGCTACGATAGACGGAGTGGCTCCCTCTACGATTGCTGCAGAACCACAGGTCTTAGTTCCAGGGGTATTAAGATTGCTGGATGTCAATACATCAGTTTCCTCTCCCATGTAATAAAGAGTAACCGTTGCGTCGGAGTTGTTGTAACCCAAGTTAAGAGTGATGTCTGCAGCAGCAGAAGTGCGGAATACGAAAGCACTTACTTTGGATGAGTTACCAATTAACATTCCGGCATCGCTAAATGTCAATGCGTTACCTTGCGAATACATCATGATAGTATTCGCAGTGTTGTAAATGACTTTGTTCTTGTCTTTTGTGTCACCCCATGCGTCTCCGCCGTTGGCAAAATCAATACCTCCTTCAGGAAGTGCCGTTAGTGGCAGGGCTGCCATCATTGCTACGCTTGCCAGAATGGCAGCTGCAAATGTGAAAAGTTTTTTCATTGTGTTTTGTGTTTTTAGTTAAACGAAAAAATTGGTTGTTTTATATAGTGTTTTGCTATATGCGTTTTACAAAATCGGGACAAAATTACAACTTTCCGCGCATATATGCAAATATTAGAAGGTGCGAATTGCGATTTTATACAAAAAAGGTCAATTTTTACACATCGAAATTTGTATATTTTAAATATTTGTTGTACCTTTGCAGCCGATTTTGAATAACAAGATGAAACATATCGCACAACAAATAGTACTCGTCCTTGCAATCCTCGCGTTGCCCTTCTATCAGGCAAATGCAAGGGATATAGAACATCATTTTCATAGTATGTCGAAAACTAATACAATTTCCTTTACTAACCTTAATAAAAAAGCTACAACAAACGATGGCATTACGTACATATGTGCGGGAGCTGCTGATTTTAGACATGACTCAGAGTGGGTGCTTAGTTTAAGATTGAAGGATGAAAATGACTCTGTTACGATTGCACCGCCCCTAAATAAATTATCTGAGATTAGAATTTTTCGGAAACCAGCGTCAGCGACCAATATAATGGTCGCATATTCCAGAGATGGTAGTACATGGACAAACGTCTCAGGGGGTAAAATAAGTTCCACCAAAGATTGCGTGACCGCTATACTTCCGGTTTCGGCTTTCTATATTAAGATATACAATACTGCAAGCGGTACGCCAATAACCATTCAGCAGATCACCTATACTTTTTTGGATTGTAACTGCTTCACGTTTATGCCCGAATGAGAATCGCCAATGACATATTGATTCCTGAATTGGCGCGGCTTATTGCCGAAGGCAAAGAGGTGCGTTTTACCCCTTCGGGCGTGAGTATGCGGCCGTTTATAGAAGGCGATCGGGATAGCGTCATTCTCACGGCTCTCAAGACCCCACCTCGCCGCGGAGACATCCTCTTAGCGCAGGTATCAACGCTCTGCGGGAATACGACGTACGTGCTTCATCGACTCATTCGTATTGAGAACGAAACGTACATTCTCCAGGGTGATGGAAATCTTACCGGAGAAGAGCGTTGTGCGCTCGGCGATATCATTGGTCGAGTCACTCGAATTGAGAACCCTGATGGAAGACGTAAAATGCTGACACGAGGACGCGTATGGTACGCCCTCCGCCCGGTACGGAAATGGTTATTAAAAATCTATCGACACACAATGTTGAAATTTTATAGTAAATAAAGATAGATAAAGACTGTTTATTGATTTTAGTACTGCGTACCTTGAACCTTCTTTCGCTAAACTGCTCTTCCGAATAAATTCGACGATCACTTTATCAAAACAAGCTTCATCTCTCACGAGATAAAAATCAATAATCAGAGATAAATTAAGATAAATTTTTTCAACGCGCGGTGTTATGCATATATCATTAAAGCGAATAGTAGATACCCATCCGGAATGGCTCAATGGTCTCAAGCAGAAATGTTTTGCTATAAATGGTTGTTTAGTACAAGTTCACGATGATTTAGGGCCGTTCTTAACGGAGTATATGTACCAAGACGCGCTGCAGATACTATTGGATGAAAAACAGATTCCGTATCAACGCGAATACTACTTCCGAGTAGAGTATCGCGGCAAGCAAATCGCCCATAAGCATTATGTGGATTTCTTGGTAGAGGATAGTATTATTGTGGAATGCAAAGCGGTTGAGAAACTTTGTTTGGAGCATAGGCAACAGTTGTGGAACTATATGCGATTGACCGGCAAACATGTAGGTGTGCTTTATAATTTTGGTCCTAAAATGGGACAGTCTGAGCATTATTACTTACATTCCGATGGCACGATGTATATGTTTTAATTTATTGTAAATAAAAGAAGATAAAGACATCGCATAATGAATATTAATGATATATACACGCTGCATAGTTTATCTATGTTTATCGCTTTTGAATGGTTTTGATACGTAGGTGTTAGTGGATTGATGATAAAAACTATCCGGAAATTTATTTACGAGGAGGTTTTATCAGCAAGACACAGGGAGAGCGAAGCTCTAAAAACATTCAAAAGTATTTATCTTGATTTATATACAAAAAACAAACGATAATGAGAACAATTGAAGGATTTCGCCTGCGTAAGTTAGGCAACGAATACATTCTGGTTGGCGAGTCGATGGCGCTCATCAATTTCAACAAGATGATCACCCTCAACGAAACCGCCGCTTTCCTCTGGGAGAAGGCCATAGAAGCCTCTTCCGCTAACGGCTCTTTTGACGCCTCTGACCTCTGCCAAGCCCTCTGCGCAGAGTACGAAGTCTCCCCCGAACAAGCTATGACGGACGTCACAGCTACTATCGACTCTTGGCTCGAAGCAGGAGTAATTGAAAGATAGACCTCTCGTATTTTTCTCTTTATTTGAAATTTGGCACTTGGATATGTTTTATAACATAAAAAAGTGTCATTTTTTAATATTCGGCTATACCTTATTATAAAATCGCGCGTGTAAGTGTGCGAAAATTTGCGTGTTTCAAAGAAAAATATTAATTTTGCACCCGTTTTTGAGAATAAAACACACGAAAATGTGTGGAAATGCTTAAAAATAGTAAATTTGCAAAGTTGAGTTTGCAAAATGGCAAAGTGGCAAAGTGGCACTGCAAAAATTTAATATTGAAATTTAAGGTACAGAAAGATATGATAAAAAGTTTTACATTAAATAATACCTCCGATTCGATTCTGTCTCGATTCTGTCTCGTCAGTCTGATTTGGCTACTACTTATACTGGGTGGTTTCACTTCGCGCGCGTGGGCAAATTATACTTGGATTGCGCGGGTCGGAGTGGATCAAGGTAAAGGAGCTGCTAAGATTGAAATATACAACAATGCGGCAAAAATATTTGGAGGGCAGAAAAGTGTTGCTTGGTCTGAGGTGGCGACTTCTTCAACGAGTCTTAAAAATTGTACTACTACCGTTGTGGCGGCTTCAACAAATGGCTGGCCTATATGTACTGTGGTGACAGATTCTACTGGATATTCTTTTTCTGGATGGTATCATGAGGGCACAAAAGTGAGCGATGATAGGACATATAATACCTATGGTTATTTTGATCGTAATTGGGATAAAACATACTATGCTCGCTTTACTGCCAATAGTTATGATATAACTTTGGCTCCGAATGGAGGCTCTGGAAACAATCAAACTATTCGCGCCACTTATGATAGCGGAATGCCTGGGACTCTTAAAAATAGTAGTGACGCAATAGTTGCTCCGACAAGAACCGGCTATACTTTTACTGGTTATTTTGATAACACATCCGGAGGTACAAAGTACTACAATGCTAATCTTTCCAGTGCTCGTAATTGGGATAAGGCTTCTACGGCTACACTATCGGCTCAATGGTCAGTCAATAATTATACTATTACATTGACGGCAGGTTCGGGAACAACTTCTGCCGGAACGACAAGTATTACTGCTACGTTTGATGCGAGCACTAACTTAACGAGTGCAATTACTAAACCAACTAAAACCGGAAATGTGTTTGACGGATATTATACAGGGGCAGGCGGTACTGGTACGCAAATCATCGATGCTTTCGGAAATGTAATAGCACAAGCTGGTGGAGATAATACATATACCGATGCAGATAGGAAATGGAAATATGCGAATAATATAGAGTTATACGCTAATTGGATTTCTAAATATACTCCTGTGTTTGAATACGAGGGTAACACTACTATGAAGGTGGGAGAAACCCAAAATGATGTATTTTCTTTTACGCATGTTCCTGTTCCTGTTGCTACTATCCGAGTAGTGTCGATTGATGCGATACAGGATGCAAACTATTCTGGTAAGGTCATTGAATACATTGACAACAAGATTTATGCTCGTAACGCAGGTGTGGCAAGGTTGGTTATTAACCAAGTAGAGAATGATACGATTACAGAGGGGGAATCGGATTCTATTACTATTACGGTAACAAAGAATGTATCTTCCATCAACGGAACGCTTGGTGCAAGCAATTTGATGGTAGATGGTGGTACGTCGATTGGAAGTTATACGACGAGTAATGTAGAGACGGGTGATCCTACGGCGGATGATTCTAACTATTACTATACGATTAGTCAGACCTTACATACTCCGACTGTAACAACCGGTTGTGCAGCAGGTCATTCGTCACATGTTATTGGCTTTAACCCGAGCACAAAAGCTATCACGGCATACAATGCAGGTAGTGCTACGCTGACTATTACGCAAAAAGAGACTTACCGTTACACCGGATTTACTAAATCGTTTACTGTAACGGTTCATAAATATGGAAACAGTTATTCTGTAGCGAATTTGAATACAACGGTCGATGACGATGTGGTTTCGACCTATTCCTGGACGTATACTAAACCAAATGCGGCTTATCCAGGTATAGCTCCGACCGAAGCAACTCCTGTATATGGTACAAGTACTACGAAATTCTACTATACATTGTCTCATGATATTCAGACTGACAATACAATAGGAACGAGTATTGATACGGTTATTGCGTACGTACCAGGTACGAAAACTGCTACTGGTAGAAACAAAGGTGAGAGTACCATCCATCTCTATCAGCCGGAGACCTATAAGATCGCTGCCGCTGATAGATCCTTTACGGTATCGGTAGCTAAGCACGATCCGGATTTCCACTGGAACCCGGGAGGAGCGACGTATTATTACAATAGCAAGATTTATGATGTCTTTACGACGGAGAGCCCCTGCGCTTATCGCTTTAGTTCGAGTAATACGGCATCAATGATTGCTACAAAGGGAGAGAAGGATACATTGATCATATACAATGTAAAGGAAAATGCGACGATCACCGTCACTCAGGACGAGAACTACAAGTGGAACGGCGATACAAAAAACTACACCATTACTCCTGTGAATCAGAATAACCATGTGCCATTCACGGTTACAGGTGCGAATAAAGGAACTTTTGTTACGGTAGCGGAAGATGACGCTGAATGGAATGGAGATAATGGTTACAAGATGGGAGCTGGTAAGATTATTATGGATAATGCTCCGTATTCTTATATAATAATTCAGTTTGTAGGAATTCCGGATAAATTGACCTTCAGAGCTACTTGTGATAAAGTAGGTATCGGGGTTGCGAGCTCATATCCCATAGGTAATAATTATTATTTTGATGTATATGAAAGTGAGGATGGCTCATTTGGGGATACTCCTATATGGAGCAATCCGAATCGCGGAACAAAATATTCCGAAATAGGAGAGCAGAATTATACCGTTCAGTTAGCTCCGACAACGCGATATGTCAAATTGCGCTATCATGGTACATGCTACGGTCATTTCAGAAATATAAACGTAACTGAACTTTATCAATTTTCAGCAACTCCGGCATTGATGGATTTCGGAACAAAAGGCGTTAACTTTGGTACGCAAGTGGAACCGGTTGTGTTCAACCATGCGAACGCAGGGCGTATCACTACGATGGAGATTGTAGGCGACGATGCAGCATATTTCTCTATTGAGCGTTCTACTATTCCGGGAACCGGTCGCGATTTATATGCGACAACAAGTATTGAAGTTAGTTTTGATAATAAAAAAGGTCCGGCAGGTCATGATCCTGAGTACAGCGCAGTATTGCATATTGAGGACAATGCCGGACATTTCTTGAATATACCTTTAAGCGGTGTGCGTGACGGCAAAACAGAACCTGAGTTCTCTTTCAACGCGAACCATTTGCCTTACTTTGTAGGTACGAATATCGCAAATGTGGCTTCTTCGTCCAATACGGATTATGCGAATTGTCCGTTGACGTTTGAGACCAGCGACGCTTCGATTGCTCAGGTTATCGACGGTACATTGCATATCTACAATAAGAAGGAATCCGTAACTATTACCATCCGTCAAGGCGAAAACAAAGATTTCTCTGCGGGTGTCGCAACATTCACGTTCACTCCACGTGAGCGTCCGGAACGCACTGTCCCGATGCAATTGGTGAAATCAATCTACAATGAAGGTACTGTAGAGGCAGGTGGAAGATGTAAATGGCTGGATGATGACGGCGGTTGTATCCGGGTCGGAAATAACAATACAGTTATTGATGACTGGATTTGGTATCACTCGGAGAAAAACTTCACTATTGCTTTTGACGGACAACCCGGTAGATTGTCTTTTGAATATAAAAATACAGGCTGGCTGGTAACGATGGACCCAAGCGGGAACCATACTTATCAAGTGCAAGAGTCTTCGGATGGCGCCTCATGGAATACGGTATGGTACGCGGATGCTACTACTACAGAATGGACCTCGGTAAAAGAAGTAACATTAAATCCTTCTACCCGCTATCTGCGTTTCTCGTTTAGCGGTAACTATTGGGGCTTCTACCGCAATATCAATATCAGCGAATTAGTTGGCTATAAATATCTCCGCGCGGAGTCTGATGGACGTTATCTCAGCCGTGGTGCAAAATGGGGTACACAAGCTATTGTGGATGATTTCGGCATGGCGTGCCGTATTAGTAATTATACCAACGATAATACCAATTTCTACACTCGCTTCCTCTTTGTGGACAATCAACAATATCTCTACGAAGCGGATAACCACGAGATGTTTACGGACGATGGTACAGCCGCTAATACCTATAATCTTTGGAAACAAAATGTAGTGGATGGTACAATCATTACTTTCCAAAGTGGAAATGATTATCCTTCTGATAGTCATAAAGATCAGTATGTAACCCTTGACGGAGACGCGCTGGCTTTAACTGCAGATGCCGCTGCTGCTACCAGATGGCAAATGGAGGATTATACTGAGCACGAGGCGTATATCACAGCTATGATGAATCGCGAGGCTGCTGCTGCCGCTGCAATAGATTTCGGAACCTCGGTAAATACGCTGGCTCAGGTTCGTACTGAAATTGCAGAAAATGATTTTGAGATCACACCGGTCGATATTCCGGCTTTAGCATTAGGAGAACAAAAAGGCGAGTATCGTAGTGGGGAAGCTGGCACGAATGCTGTATATGATAATACGATCTCAGGTCTTACGCCTGGCTTCTATCGTCTGACTGTGAAGGCATTTTATCGCATCTCTTCTGCGGATGTTGCATGGACATGTCATGCCGCTGGAATGGAAAGTGTACTGGCGTATATCTATGCAAACGATGTGGCATATCCGATACAATCGCTCTATAAATCTTATCATGTAAGTCCTTTGGAGGCTTCGGATGAGTTGCGCGGTGGCCATTATTATTCAACGGACTTGGCTTCCGCAGATATAGCTTTCGGAGACGAGAAACGCTATTTGAACGATGTGTATGTATATGTTGAAGCAGATGCGGGTAAAACCACCGGTACTCTTCGATATGGAATCAAGAACCCGTCATATGTTCCTGGTGCATGGCTGGTTTATAAAGATATTACGCTGACTCGTATAGCGCGTAAGCAATATATCTTCAATGGTAACGTGGATGAAGAATGGACAACAGACGGGAGTTGGAATAGAGGCTCTCAGCCGAATATTCACCATGAGGTAATCATCGATCATGATGTAATTATCGAGAGCGAAATAGCCGCATATAGCCTTACGATCAATGAAGGCAAGACAGTAACTATTGCTCCGAATGGCGGTTTGACAATAGGTGCCGGAGGTGTAAGAGGTGCGTCTGCAGAGAAATTGATTCTCAAGGCCGGAACAGCAGAAGATGGCGCTCTTAAAGGTCAGACGGGTTATCTCCGCATTTCGCCTTATAGCACTCAGCCTATGCCGGAAGCTACGGTAGAATTATATACCATCGGTTATTACAACATGAATGTCGGTAACCATCAGGATGTCGGTACATGGCAATATGTGGGTTCCCCGGTAGTCGGTGGTACAGCTGCTAAAAGCGTATTCACTCAAAGTATGATATATGATTGGAACGAATCTAAGGGCGAATGGAAAAATAATAGGCGTAATTTGATTTTACAACCCTTCACAGGCTATGCTACATCTCAATATAACGAGGAAGGTCGATTAGTGACTACACAAGGGCAATTAGTTGACAATGGAGAGGTAGTTCTCCCGCTTTCCTATACCGAATCCTCTGCTACCCCGGGCTGCAATGTGTTTGCAAATAGTTTCACGGCGCCGATAGATATCTCTAAATTGGAGGCATCTGATTTCTCGGAGGGTGTAGATGCTACAATCCACCTGTTTAATACAGGTTCAAAAACGGATGTTGCTGCACATAGTAGTGAGAGCCCAGAAGATGTAGATGTAAATGCTGCGGGACAATATCTCTCGATACCGGTTATCAATGCAGGAGTTCTCCATTCAGAGTTTGGCTACCCACTGCTTATTCCGGCTATGCAAGGATTCTATGTCAATACGGACAGAGAAGGAACCCTCACGCTGAATTACGAGAAATTGGTATGGAATACAAATCTAACCACCAATCCCAATACTCCGCTTCGTGCTCCGAAGAAAAGCAATGAGGAGGAAGAACAAATTGTTTCCGGTACACTCCAGGTAACCTTGGCTACAGACGGAATGACAGATAACCTCTTCCTGTTGGAGGCTGAGCATTATGACGCTTCCTTCGAGAACGGCTATGACGCGCGTAAGAAGATGAGTTGCGCATTCAATATCTTCTCTGTCGTTGACGATGAGCACCTGGCAGTGGATGCCACCAATAGTATTATAGGTACGCGCGTAGGTGTGCGCACCGGCGATGAGACGGCATATACTGTTGTCTTCGGTAAAGTGCGCAGCGAGAATGAATTGGCGTTGTTGGATTTTGAAACCAACCAAACGATTGACATTAACGAAGGTACAGCATACACTTTCTTTGCCGAGCCGAATAGCATGATTGAAGATCGTTTCGAGATTGTGGAGCGTGAGAATGTGCCTGCTATCACGACAGACATTGAAAATGTAGAGAAGGAACCCAAAGCACATAAGTTCATCAAGGATAATCAGTTGTTTATCCTCAAGAACGGCGTACTCTATAACGCAACAGGCGCTGTAGTACGCTAATGTGAAACGAAAGGTATTAGTTTGAAAAGGTATTTATTAGTCATAATAACTCTCTTTTGTGCCCTAACTGTGTCTGCGGTGAGATATGCCTCGCCGTATACCGGTTCCGGGCGCAACTACGGTATATATACCTCTTATTCTGCTTACAAAGCTGCTGAATCAAGTGGTTTGGCACAAGCGCCTACTGTATCTATGCGCTCAACGAGTGCTCCATTAGCATGCAGTAGTCCTTCTGCGTCAATGTCTACCTCTCCTTTTGTACAATGTATGTACACGTCAGCTTCGCGCGTATCCGGAGGAATAATGGCATCGACCACTTATGCACAAATGGATACATCGCGTAAGCCGAGAAAAACTTCAGAAGGTCCTGGCGTACCAGGAGGCTCATGTCCTAATTGTCATTGGGTTTGGGATCCTGTAGCAGGTGATTATGTGTGTACCGTTTGTGGCAGTTATTCGTTTGATGGTTGTGACCACATGAACGAAGAAGGTTATTGCTGGTGTCCTATAGGAGATGGTTGGCAGGTGTGGCTGATGATGGCGCTGCTGGCTGCAGCATATGCTGTGCGCAGAAATCGGAAAATCACCCAACAGGCTATTTTAGCCGTTTAGCCCACTTGCGGAGATAGGCGAACCACTCCTCGGCAGTCGTTGCCACGGGGTGGTTTTCTTTTGTCGCGCCGCAACAAGTTAGATAGAAGTGTGCTGTCGCACACATTGGTGATTTGAGAAGACACAAGCTGTTCTGTTTGTCCTGGACGAGCTCGCCGGCAAACTCTTTGGGGATGAAGACGGCGAGACCGACGGTCTCTTTCGCGTACTTGGCGGAGTCGTTGACAGGCCAATCGGTGCCCCAAGAGGCGAGGAGAACGCCGTTGGGTAATTTTAGATTTAAGATTTTTGATTTTTGATTTGGGGCTTTTGCGGGGATAGTCTGGACGCCGGTACAAAGGCCTTCTACCGCCTCGCTGAGGCTGACATCGCACCGCATATCTCGATGACCGGCCTTCATCGTGTAGCGCGTCGTCATATCAACCACCTTACTCTCTACTTCCCATCCCTTAACCGCTACTTCTATCGTAGCTTGGTCCTTTTTACTCGAGACAATCCGTTCGCTTCGTTCCGCTACCGGTTCTATATGGACATGCTTCTTGCCGTTCCAGTACTTCACACTACCGACACCGACTGTGCCGGAGACGCGGAGAATGTCATCGCCGTAACCTTCTGCCAGCAGGCTGTCGTTGGGATACCAGTGACTCTGTGCGAGTTCGAGCTGAGGCTTGCGTTTGCAATAGGGATCAATAGTCTGCTTCTTGTCGAAATAGATCCGATACGCCATGAGTTCGGACTCTACGGCTACACCATGATGATGCAGCGAGTGATAGGTGTCGCCTTTGCCTACGTAGTTAGGCATCGTGTCCGTCCATTCGGTGATGGGGTAACAATGACGCATCTTAGTGCCCTCATAGAGGACGGCATAACCCGGACGGATCGAGTCCACGGGGGTACCGATCTTCCAAAAGGAAGTCGCTACCCTCGGGGAGCAGGAGACTAGGAGGCCTATGAATCCTAGGAGTCCTAAGGACCTAGATATCTTAATTGATCTGAACATTCTCTACCGTCGGGGCGAGTTGGAAGGCTTCGCCTTTCTCGGCGCGGATATTGACCTTGTCGATGACAAGACCGTTCGTCTGACGGAAGAGGGCGCCTTCAGTTGCGCTGATCTCGATATTACGCAAGGTCACATTCTGGATCTTCATTTCCGGCAGACCGTTGAAATAGATCGCGCGTTTGATATTGGCACCTTTGACATTCTCGATGACGATATTCTTGAACGCCGGCGTCTCTTCGCTTACAGCCGGAGCCTCTGCGTTCATACGCGCTGCGAGTTCCTCTTCGGTCTCTTCGCCAGCACCCTTACCGCCGTAGAAGAGATCAAACAGCAGACCCTCGTTCGGAATATTCACCATGTTGACACCGTTGATGTAAATATTCTCTACCACACCACCGCGGCCGCGGGTACTCTTGAAACGCAGACCGACATCGGTACCGATATAGAGGTTATTGCGTACTTCGACGTTCTTGATTCCACCGGACATCTCCGAACCGCAGACGAAACCACCATGACCGTGATAAACGACGCAGTCATCAACGACTACATTCTCCGTCGGGATGCCGCGGTCACGACCGGGTTTGTCCTTACCGGACTTCATACAGATCGCATCGTCGCCTACGTCAAACGAGCAGTGCGCAATCACCACGTTCTTGCAGCTCTCTACATCCACGCCGTCACCGTTCTGGCTGTACCAGGGATTGCGGACGTTGACGTTATTGAGAATCAGATTCTCGCAGCACATGGGGTGAAGGTTCCATGCCGGCGAGTTCTCAAATGTCACGCCTTCGAGCAAGATGTTCTTGCAGCCTACGAAATGAAGCAATACCGGACGCAAGAAGGATTTAACGACTTGCCAGAGCGAGTCATCTTCGATGACCGGCACGTTCTGATCGAGGCAATAACTTTGCGCGAGCAGCGAAGCGCTATCCGGATACCAGATGTCGTTATCTACGATTCCACCTTTCTCTTTGAGGTGCTTCTTCCATTGTCCCGGAGCCATCTTGGATTTCTTGAGCGGTCTCCACCAATCGCCGTTGCCGTTGAAGGTACCGTAACCGGTGATGGCGATGTTCTCTGCGTTGAGCGCATTGAGCGGGCTCGTGCAACGCTTGGTCGGGATGCCCTCAAACCACTCATCGTAGATCTCATACAGATCGAGGTCGTGCGAGAAAACGATGAAACTGTTCTTCTCCGTATAGAGTCGCACGTTGGACTTGAGCGTGAGCGGCGCAGTGATGTAAAGACCTTCCGGGATGATGACCGTTCCGCCTCCGGCTTCTGTGCAGGCATCTATAGCACCTTGGATGGCTTCAGTCGCAAGTGCTACACCGGTGTTATCCGCTCCGAAGTCAAGCACGTTGAAGGTGCGATTCGGGAAGTCGGGCACTACCACTTTGGGCATGTCGAAGGACGCGGATTTGGTCAAGCGATTGATGTCGCTTTGCTTCGTCGTTTGGTACTGCGGCGCTTTCGTACAAGCGCTCATAACGGCTGCGGCAAGCAGCAAGAATGTGATTTGGCGTTTCATGACAAATACGTATTTTTAGGATAAATGATTTCTACTAAACTGAGCCCTTCTGCAGGGGCGGAATGACCGGCTTTACAACGGTCGTGCGCATCGATGACGGCCTTGAATTGCTCGGCAGTCATCTTGCCTTTGCCTACTTCAAACAGCGTTCCTACCACGGCACGAACCATATTCCGTAAGAACCGATCTGCACGAATGATGAAGTACGCTTCGGTTTCATTCTCTTGTACCCACCGTGCCTCGCGTACATCGCAGATCGTTGTCTTGACATCCGTGTGGGTGCGGCAGAACGAAGCAAAATCCTGTTTGCCCAGCATTGCTTCGGCGGCGCTATTCATCGCCTCGAAGTCCAGCCCCTTTGCTACGCGGGTGTGGTTGATATAGAGGAAGGGATCCTTGCGGGTTGTGATGCGATAGTGATACGTACGCTCGATAGCATCAAAACGTGCGTGCGCATCGTCGCGGACACGCTGTATATCGATGATGGCAATCGAGTCTGGTAGTAAGTTATTGAGTCGCGCACCAAAATTGGCAGGCACGGCTTTCTCTACATCGAAATGCGCTATCATCTTATCGGCATGTACGCCGGCGTCGGTGCGACCGGCGAAAGTGAGGGCTGCGGGTTCACGTAGGATAGTAGCAAAAGCAGCTTCCATCTCTGCCTGTACCGTGTTTCCGTTCGGTTGCGTCTGCGAGCCGTGGAAATCCGTGCCTCTATATGCAAATTCGATGAAATATCGCATTCTATCGATTTTTGATTTTTGATTTTTGATTTTTGATTTGCTCATTTACCTCCGGTGATAACTTCGCTTTGTAGGCAATGAACGCACCGCCGCCGATGAGGATGAGCGATCGGAGGATGCTGTCGAGCCAGATGTTCATGGATGGAGCATAAATCAACCAAACTTGGTTGATGGCAAAGAGCGCGATGAGTAATAAGGCGATGCACCACCAGCGCTTATCGACCACGTGGAAGCGCGCTAAAGCTGCCACGGTCACGATGATCAACAGGAAATACAGCCCATAGGATAGCAGGTTACTCATTGCCGCGCCTTCCATACCCCACAGCGGCACGAGGTAGTTATTCAGCACGATCGCGCTGCCGGTTAGAATCAGCGACAGGATAAGGCTGATGGCATAAAAACGGCTGTAGTTCAACGCCGTTAAACAGATAGTGAATGTTCCCAAAACCAATTGGCTAACACCCAGGATAAGCACTACATTCTTCGCGGTCGCGAACGTAGCACCGTTCGGGAGAATATGGAAGATCAGATCGATATTCACCCAGATAGCAAGCAGTATAAACCCACCGATCAGCAGCATGTTTCGCGTCACTTGGCGGATGAGTGTGGCGCACTCTTCGCGGTTGTTCTCCTTGATGGCACGTGCCAGTTGCGGTGAAGCGATCGCGGAAAGGGATCTGTTCGGTACACTCACCAAAACCGCCATATAGGTGGCGATAGCAAAGATACCCGTGGTGTCCAGACCCATTTTAGCCGTCACGAAGAACGATGAGAGGGTAGGTGCGAGTACACCGGTCACTGCCGATAAGATCAGGAAGCCGGAATAGAGCAGGTAGCGACGCACCAGATCCGTATTGGCACGAAGGAAAGCAAAGTCCGGTTTGAGTACGATCTTTTTGAGCGAGAAAAAGTACGCGATGTTAATGAGCGCCGCGATCGCATAGTTGGCACACAGACCGATGACGAATCCGTCCAAGGACAGAATGCGGAACGCGTACAACAGATAGAGCACTAAGAGGCCGATTCGTACGATCAATTCGCGCACGGCACGTGGTAGCACGATGTGCATCAGCACATTGCAGGTGGACTCGCAGATCGTCTGATAGAGCATAAAGAACGCCAGCGGGAGCACGAAATAATAGTACTCCACGAACAGCGGTGACTTATCCCCGAACCAGGCACCGAGCGGAACACTGCATGCCCAATAGATGATGGCGAAGATGACAAATCCGATGAAAGGAACGACTAACGCCCAGAAGAAGAATCCGTGGTCTTCGTCGCTGTCTTTCTCTCGAAAATACGGATAAAAACGAATGATGCTGGCGTTCGTTCCTAACTGCGCCAGACCGATGAAGAGTGTCGCAGCATCGATAAGCACTCGTGCCAACCCGATTTCCTCGGTGGTGAGGAAACGGGTTAACACGAAGAACGTGGTGACAACGCCTACGGCGATGCCCAGATAGGTCACTATCGTACCACGAATCGATTGCTTAGCGATGACGCCCATTACTTAATCTCAAGTAACTCAACTGTAAAAATCAATGTTGCGTAAGGCGGAATGGACTGGCCTGCACCGCGCTCACCGTAACCTAACTCGTACGGGATATACAGTTTGTATTTGGAACCAACCGGCATCAGTTGCAGACCTTCGGTCCAACCTTTGATCACGCCGTTGAGCGGGAACTCGATCGGCTCGCCGCGTTGGTAGCTGCTGTCGAAGACCGTACCATCGATGAGGGTTCCCTCATAGTGTACTTTAACCGTTTGCTCTGCGGTCGGTTTAGCACCCTTGCCTTGAACCAGTACTTCGTATTGCAGACCGGACTCGGTGGTCTTCACCTCTTCGCGGAGTGCGTTCTCCTGCAGGAATTTCTCGCCTTCAGCCTTGGTCTCACCGTACTTCTTATTGTTCATGACGGTTTCTACATAGACGTTAGCTGTCTGGAAATCGAATTGCTCGGTGTAGTTATACAGACCGTTGACGAAACCTTGCTTGATCATATCATAACGGGTCTCCATGCCTGCTACGCCTAACAAACCAACCGGCTCTTGCTCACGAATGGCTTTACCGATGTTCTTTGCCATCGAAACGAGTTGCGGGTTACGAACCTCTTGCTTGAGACCTTTGTTCACATTGTCGATGAACTCGTCGATCGCATCACCGGTGGTGTCTTCTGCCATGAGGTAGTCGCGGATCTGCGAACCATTCACCATACCGAAGGCATAGTTGAGCGTATCCAATGCGTTTTTCAGTTCAACGGTCTTGGCTTTGCTCGGGCATTTCGCTTTTACGAGCTCTGCTGCCGGCATCTCTTTCTGAGTCTGGAAGCAAGTCATCACGTAGTTGTCTGCTGCCTCGCCGGTCATAACGGTGGTATCTTCATAGAGGGCGTTCACCAGACCTTGCAAGAGCAGTTTCTCGTTCAGTGTCCATTCGGCTTTCTCAGCCAGACCTTTGGTCTCAAAACTCTTGAGTGATGCACCAATCTGACGACCAGCCTGCTCAACTTCATTCAGTTGTTCCTCTTTACCTTGGTATGCCTCGTCCAAAGCGTCCATGAACTCAACGATGGTCTCGTCACTGCTGTCGTTGGAGAGGTAGTACATTTTGATTTGCAAACCGTTGAGCAGACCGAGTGCGAAGTTCACTGAGTCGGTCTCATCGATCAATTTAACATCTTGCGCTTTGTAACTGTTTCCGCAAGAAATCATGGCCAATGCGGCCAATAAAACAATACTAAGTTTCTTCATAAATTAAATTGCATTTAATTTTTGATTTATTCAATTCCTAAAAGTTCCACGGTAAAAATCAATGCGGCGTACGGAGGAATGGATGCTCCTGCTCCGCGCTCGCCATATGCCAATTGGTACGGGATAAAGAATTTGTACTTCGAGCCTACAGACATCAGTTGCAGACCTTCGGTCCAACCCTTGATGACACCGTTGAGCGGGAAAGCAATTGACTCACCGCGTTTGTAGCTGCTGTCGAAAACCGTACCATCGATGAGCGTACCTTCATAATGCACGCGCACGGTGTCGGTAGCTTTCGGTTTCTGACCAAGCGTAGCCTCCAGAACTTCATACTGCAGACCGCTGGCGGTGGTCTTTACGCCTTCGCGTTTGGCATTCTCTGCGAGGAATTTCTCGCCTTCCTCTTTGGCTTTGGCAGACATATTGAGCACGAGGTCAATACCTGCCTTGAACTCTTCATAGTTGAGTTCTTTCTCTCCGTATTGCATCAAGTACTGTGCTACGGAGGTTCCTAATTGAAACGATAAAGAATTTTGATTCATATTATTTGTTGTTTAATATCGCTGCATAGCGGCTGAGGTACTTGCCGAGAATGTCAAACTCGATATTCACGACTGTACCGGGTTGAATATATTTGAAGTTGGTGTTCTCTTCGGTGTAAGGGATGATACAAACGGATACGTAGCCTTTGTCGCCCTGAATGTCGGGTTCGCAGACCGTGAGGCTGACACCGTTGATGGTGACAGAACCCTTGTCTACGCAGAAATAACCGCGCTCGATCATCTCGCGTGAAGAGTCGTATTCAAAGCGGTAGTACCAACTGCCGTCGGTCTCGCGGGCTTCGATACAGGTGGCTTTCTGATCGACATGACCTTGCACGATATGTCCGTCCAAACGACCACCCATCAACATCGAGCGCTCGACGTTGACGAAATCACCGACCTTGAGCAAGTCGAGGTTCGTCAGACGAAGCGTCTCCTGCATCGCGGTGACGGTATAAAGATCACCTTCTATCTTCACTACCGTCAGGCACACGCCGTTATGCGCGATCGACTGATCGATGCTAAGCGGCTCCCCAAACGGATTGCGAAGCGTGAAATGTTTATTGGTTTGCTCGGTCTCTATCTTAACGACCTGAGCCATTGTTTCTACGATTCCTGAGAACATCTTTGAATGAAAAATCTAATTTGTTTAATACCAATAGATAAATGACGATAAGTACTGTACCGATCGCCATCAAAACCCACATGTTGAAACTTGTGTTGAGGCGAACGGCGTAGTAAATCGCCAACAAGGCAAGGGTCAGCACGGTGTACAAACCGATACGCTTGAGATCGTACGGGATCGGGGCTTTGCGTTGTCCGATGACGTACGAAAGAACCATGATCACGAAGTAGCAAACCAGACTGCTTCCGCAACTTGCCCAGTAGCCGATCAACGGAACGCCCACGATCTGCAGCACGAGTGTGATGACTAATCCGATGAGCGAGAAATACGCTCCCCATTTGGTCTCGTCCGTTAACTTATACCAGAAGCTGAGGTTGAAATAGACGCCTTGGAAGACGTACGTCCAGAGCACTACCGGCACGATCTTCAGTCCCTCCCAATACGCACTCGAAACGATGTATCGGAAGATATCCAGATAGAAGATCACGCCTAACAGAATGAGATACGAGAAGATGATATAGTACTTCATCGCGTCGGCGTAAGCCTCGATCGAATTGCGGTCTTTGTGTTTGGAGAAGACGAAGGGTTCGTACGCATAGCGGAAAGCCTGGGTGAACATCATCATCACCATGGCCACCTTGAAGCATGCCCCGTATATACCGAGTTGTGCCTGTGCATCATCACCGGTATAGAGGTAAGGGAAGAGGATACGATCGAGGGTTTGGTTCATAATGCCGGCTACGCCGAGTACCAAGAGAGGCAACGAGTAGAGTAGCATCTGCTTGAGCGCCGCACCGTCAAATCGTCCACCCTTGGGCATCGTGAACGGCAGCAGACACAGTGTCTGTATCGCTGTTGCCAGCAGGTTGCTGAGGAAGACATAGAAGACGTCGTTCTTGCCCAGTACCACCAGGAAGAGGATGTTAAATCCGATATTGAGTACAACAAACAGCAACTTGAGCGCCGCAAAGACGATGGGGCGTTTTTGGTTGCGCAGGTACGCAAAGGGGATGGACGCAAAAGCATCGACTGCCACCGTGACAAACATCATCGCCACGAACTCTGCATGGTCGGCGTAACCTAAGGCACTTGCCAGCGGTTGTTGGAAGATAAGCACCAACAAAGCAAACAACGTACTCGTGCTGAACAGCGTCCAGTAGGCGGTCTTATACACACTCTTGGCATCGTACTCCTCGCGATTGGCAAAACGGAAGAAGCCCGTCTCCATGCCATAGGTCAGCAGCACTAAGAGCAGGGCTGTCCATGCATAGAGGTTGGTCACAATACCGTAATCGTCCGTACGCGCTAACACGTAGGTGTACAGCGGCACGAGCAGGTAGTTGAGGAACTTACCGATGATACTGCTCAACCCGTAGATGGCGGTGTCCTTCGCCAAGGATTTCATCTCACTCATCCTCTTGTCCTTTCACACATAGTACGATTTCACCTTTCGGTGCTTTGACTTTGAAATGCGCCATCAACTCTGCGAGTGTTCCGCGAACGGTCTCTTCGTGCACTTTACTGATCTCGCGTGTCACACTGGCGCGTCGCTCTTCGCCGCAGACCTGTGCTAGCTGCTCGAGGGTCTTGACGAGGCGGAACGGCGACTCATAGATGATAAAGGTCTGATCCAGATTCGCCAAGTACTGCAAACGCGTCTGACGTCCTTTCTTCTGCGGCAGGAAACCCTCGAAATAGAAGTGGTTGTTGGGTAAACCGGAATCCACCAACGCCGGCACGAAGGCTGTCGCGCCGGGCAGACACTGAATCTCGATGTCGGCTTCGGCGGCTGCCCGCACGAGGAAAAAGCCCGGGTCACTGATCGCCGGTGTACCGGCATCGGAGATGAGGGCGATGTTCGCACCCGCTTTGAGTCGCTCCACGATATCGGCGGAAGTCTCGTGCTCGTTGAACTTATGATGGCTCTTGAGCGGCGTGTGGATATCGAAATGCTGCAGCAAGACTCCGCTTGTGCGGGTATCTTCTGCGAGAATCAGATCCACGGACTTCAGCACGTCAATGGCGCGGAACGTCATGTCCTGGAGGTTACCAACCGGTGTCGGAACGATGTATAGCATTCAGTTTTCAGTTTTCAGCCAAAACGGCGGTGAAGGGTAACGATGAACTGTTGATAACTGTTGCTCTCGGTGTCCCAACCGAAGCGGCTGATGTAGTTCATCGCCTCATCAAACGAATGTAATCCGTTGAGTTCGGTGAGGGTCTTTTGCATCAACTCGGCGTTCTGACCGAAGAGTTCGCGCTGATAGAGGAAACGGTCGCCCAGCGAGATAGCCAAACGGATGTCATCCACCGCTTTGCCGTATACCGCAGCCTTCGGAGAAGCCACTTCCTCCACCACAGGTGCGGGCTCCTCTTTAACGGGCTCGGGCTCTACGATCGGCTCGGGCTCTGAAACAACAGGCGCAGCAACTACTACCGGTTTTTCTACAACTACCTCTTTGATCACCTCCACCGGTACTTCCTTGATGACCTCTTTCTCGATCACCTGCGGTTCCGGTACGGGGCGACTCTTAAGTTCATCCAGTTCAGCCTCCAAGCTCGCCAACTCTGCTTCCAGCGTGGCGATACGCTCTTCGAGGGATTCAAAATATTTGATTACTTCTTCCATTATTTTGTTGCGTCTTCTAATTTACTCATCATTGCGAACATAAAGATAGCGGCAACGAGACAAACGCCGATGAATACGCTCCAAACGAGCCACAACGGCAAGTTGCCCCACAAGAAACCACCTACAGAAACAAGGAAGTTTCCAAGTGCTGTGGCTACGAACCAGCCACCCATCATCATACCTTTGTATTGCGGAGGAGCTACCTTGCTGACGAACGAGATACCCATCGGGCTGAGCAGCAACTCACCAAAGGTGAGAATCAGATAGGTTCCAATCAGCACGTTCGCGTTCACCATCATCGGGTTCTCTCCAGCCTCCAACGCTGCCTCTTGTGCGTTCGGAGTGAGCAAACCGATGGAGCAGAAAGCCATCACAGCGTAAGCCGCAGCAGCTACTAACATACCATACGCGATCTTACGCGGTGCAGAAGGCTCTTTGCCTTTGGCTGCCAATGAACCGAAGATAGCCATGCTAACCGGCGTGAGGGCCACTACATAGAACGGGTTGAACTGCTGGAAGATAGGCGCGGAGATAGCCAGCTCTGCAGGATGGTTGAAGTACTTGTAAACCAACAGCGCTGCCATCACACTACCGACGCAACCCCAGATCATCTTCGCTTTGCCGGTGTTCTCACCGAAGATACCGAACAACGAATAAACGAGTACGGCTACCATGACTAAGTTCCAAATGTTAAAGGCCATCGTCTGTGCACCCGTGATGATCGGGTTAACGAACTTATCGGCGAAATAGGTCAGCGTCAGACCGTTCTGGTGGAAAGCCATCCAGAAGAAGATCACTACAGCAAAGACCAGACACAGCGCCACGATACGTTTCTTGGTCTGCTCCGGACTCAGTTCCTCTACTTTTTGACCACTGGCTGCGGCTTGTTTAGCCGTGTTCTCTACGTGCTTGAACCAAGGACGGCAAGCGTAATATATCGCGATACTCAGTACCAACGAAGCACATGCCACTGCGAACGCGAAGTGATAACTGTCGTTCACGCTCACGCCCAGCGACTCATGTGCCCATGCCATGATCTTCACAGCGGCCGTCGGAGCGAACATAGCACCGATATTGATCGCCATGTAGAAGAGCGAGAAAGCAGCGTCACGACGATCCGCATAAGCGGGGTCATCATACAGATTACCTACCATTACTTGCAAGTTTCCTTTGAACAGACCTGTACCGAAACTGATCAGTACCAATGCCCCGATCATGCCGGTCATGGCCACAGCCGTACTTCCGTACTCTACGCCACCCATCGGAATGGCCAATAGTACGTAGCCTAAGAACATGATGATGATACCGATCGTCACGCACTTTCCGTATCCGATCTTATCGGCAATGATACCACCGATCAGCGGCAAGAAATACACAAATGCCAAGAAGGTGGAATAAATAGCACCTGCTGCACCTGCAGACAGACCGAAATTAGCGCGCAAGAACAGCGCAAAGACGGCTAACATCGTGTAGTAGCCGAAACGCTCGCCTGTGTTGGCCAATGCCAACGCGAACAATCCTTTTGGTTGATTCTTAAACATAAACTATAAATTTTAGATCTTCAATTTTCAATCTTCAATTTTCAATTACATCACACCAGTGATGTGTATCCTCTGCTCGTCCGTACTGGATATCTTTCAGCGCGTGGTAGAGTTGGCTCAGTACCGGACCGGGTTCGTCGCCGAACGAGTAGGTCTTGCCTTTCTCGGTGTCGATCACCTTGTCGATCGGGCTGATCACACAAGCTGTTCCGCACGCTGCTGCCTCACTCATTTGCTCCAGTTCCTCCAACCGTATCCGGCGTTGTGTCACTTTCATTCCCCGCTCGCGCGCCAAGGTCATCAGACTGTTATTCGTGATACTCGGCAGGATCGCACTACTCCGCGGGGTCAGGTATTCGTATCCCGTAACCTGTAACCCGTCACCCTTAACCTCTTTTATCCCGATGAAGTTGGCTGCCGAACACTCGTCGATATACTTATGCTGTTTCGCGTCCAAGAAGATACAATCGCATCCCATGGCGTGCGCAGCTTCGGTGGCACGGAAAGAAGCGGCGTAGTTACCTCCGACCTTGAACTGTCCCGTTCCAAAGGGCGCTGCACGATCGACATAGCGGTTGACGATGAAGGTCGTACAATGAAACTTACCCGGGTAGTACGGTCCGATAGGCGAGGGGATGACGATGAACTCAAAATCGCGACCCGGGCCTACACCCAAACGCGGGGTCGTTCCGATCAGCAGCGGACGGAAATAGAGTGTTGCACCTGTACCATAGGGCGGTACAAAATCCATGTTTTTCTCCAATGCCAGCCGGATCGCTTTCCCAAATAACTCCTCCGGAACGGGCTGCATGTACAAGCCTTCTGCGCTCCGTTTCATTCGCTTCGCATTCTCACGCCAACGGAAGATACGGATCTTCCCGTCTATGCCGCGAAAAGCCTTCAAGCCCTCAAACGCTTCCTGCCCGTATTGCAGACAAGTAGCCGACACATGCAAGTGCAGGAACTTGTCCTTTGTGGCGTACGGTTCCTCCCACGCGCCATCATGATACGCTGCCCGAACGATATAGTCCGGTTCCGTATAATGAAATCCCAGTTTACTCCAATCGATCTCTTTCATCATTTCATCATTTGCATCATTTCATCATTCATCAAATAGCGTGTCCAACACGCTCAGTTCCGTTTGCCACGGATGTTTATCTGTCCAAATCTGTCCACTCCAGTCGGCTGTGCGATTTTCGATTATCGATTTTCGATTATCGATTATAGACGGTTTCTCTTTTTTTAGTAGCGAGACCAATGTCTCGTTTAGTTCGTCATTTAAGTCCAACAACCACTTGTACTCTTTCTCGTAGAACGGTCGCAGGTAGTCGGCGAAGTACATGAAGTACGGTGTATGTTGGTACGCGCTGACGAGGGTTATCCAGTGCTGATGTTGCCAGCGTGTCTGGTAACTGATCTGTATGTCGCGCGTCAGTTGTTTATGTTCTACTTTGCCCACCGGAACGGTTAACCGCACCAACTCTCCCTTTGCATCGCGAATCAGACACCGGTTGCGGAAGGTCTGCTTCTCAAACGTCTCCATCTGTTCGATCGTAGCGGGTTCGCTCATCAGCGCCTGCATGTACGATAGCGGGGGCAAATAGGCGGTAGGTAAAATCATCTTCCTGTGGCTTTATTACCCAAACGGTTCCAACGGATACCGTGTTTGTCTTTGTCGATACTCAACCAGATGAATACCGGGCGTCCGACGATGTGATCCTCGGGCACAAAGCCCCAGTAACGACTATCCGCCGAGTTGTGGCGGTTGTCTCCCATCATCCAGTAGTAATCCATGCTGAACTCGTACTCCTCGCCAATCGCCATGGGCTTGAACTCGTAGGCATCTGCAATACGCTTGTAGAGCCAGTAGTTGTCCTCGGTAATGCGGATTCTGTCACCCTTGCGCGGGATATAAATCGGACCGTAGTTATCGCGAGTCCATTCGTTGTGTCCCAGCGGATAAACGGCACCGCCCTGCGTCTCGGGTTCGATTTCGATACGTACCACATGGGGGTTGTGCTCCAACTCCTCCTTCATGGCTTGCGTCAACGGGAAATGCCAGATCGTCGGATCGACTTGTGCGCGATCAGCCTGGCTGATGCCTAATTTGTCGAGGTACTTGGCGCTGAAGATATGTCCGTCCGTATGAACGAAGTAATTGAGTTGCAATCCCTCGCGTTCCGGTTCACGTTCGCCATTCACGTAGATCACATTATCGATGATCTGCAGCGAGTCACCCGGTGTACCCACACAACGCTTCACGTAGTTCTCTCGCCGATCGACAGGACGCGTGATGATCTCACCAAAGACATCTTTGCGCGACTTGATCAGAGCCTCGCCGTAGTAGTGCTTGAGGGTGTAATAATCGGGATTCTGCATCAGCGTACAAACCGTATCGCCGGCAGGAAAATTGAAGACCACGATGTCGCCTTTCTGCGGACTTGTCCAACCCGCCAAACGCTTGTAGTTCCAATGCGGGTGGTCGAAATAACTTTTACCGCCACCTAACCAATTCGGCATGGTGTGTTGTACGAGCGGCATAGACAAGGGCGTCTGCGGAACACGCGCTCCGTACGCCATCTTGCTTACGTACAGGAAATCGCCCACACGCAAGGTCTTCTCCAAACTCGAACTCGGAATCTGGTAGTTCTGGAAAATATAGAGGTTGATGAAATAGACGGCAACCAACGCAAACAGGATCGCGTCTATCCACGAACAAACGGTATAAAGGGCAGGCTTGGTGTCTTTGTATTTGTGCCACCAACTATAGTTGATATATTTCGTCGTGAACATATCCACGATCAGCGGCAGCAGAACGAGCCAACCCAAACTCTTCCAATCGCCCCATGCAACCCAAATCACAAACGCGATATACAACGCGCTCCAGATACCCGCGCGAATCCAACCGCCGCGCGTCACTTCTGCTAATCTATCTTGAAATGCTTTCATGCCCTATTAATGTCGGAATTATATCGTAGGTATAACGTATCCTACCCATACTTATAATATATTATATATATTATCTCGTGATTTTGATTTTTTATTGTTTTAATGCTTCCGCGGCTAATACTGCGCCCAACGCAAATCCTCTGCGACCTTTGGCTATATGCGTGATGACTATCGTATCTTCCTCGCTGTCCCAGGTCACCACATGCGTGCCCGGCACTTCACCTTCCCGAATCGATTCGATTTCGGAGTCCTGTAACCCGTAACCCATAACCCGTAACTCCTCAGCCAGCGTCTTCGCTGTACCACTCGGCTTGTCCAATTTGTGAATGTGGTGGGTCTCGGTGATAGAAGGTGTGTACTGCGGTTGCGCCTTCATCGCTGCGGCTAATTCTTTATTGAGTTCAAAGAAGATATTCACGCCCACGGAGAAATTGCTTTTCCAGATGAGCATGGGTTTGGTGTGCAGTCGCTTGTCTTCCTCCATGAGCGCTGCGACATTCCAACCGGTTGTACCGCATACCACAGGCACGTTCTGCGCCCATGCGCGTAAAATATTATCCTTGGCGGTAGCTGGGGTAGTGAATTCTATCGCCACATCTGCACCGTTCAACGCAAAGGCGTCGCCGGCATCAATACGCGCCACGATCTCGTGTCCGCGCTCCAGGGCAATCTCTTCGATCATATGCCCCATCTTTCCATATCCGATTAGTGCAATTCTCATAATTCATCACAAAAAGCGCGCAAAATTACAAAAAATAAATGACATATGCAAGCATATGCCATTCTTTTTGACAATTTCTCCCAATTCCGTCAATTTTTACACATTATATTCTTGCCACAAAAAGAGGGGTTTAAAAAGTATATTATATATTTATATATAATATAGTATTGTACATAATTTTTGGGGTTTTGTCGGGTCGACATTGGCTTCACGTTGGCTTTGACTGTCGCTTCACCGTCGCTTGACCGTCGTTCGACCGTCGTTCAACATACCTAAATCGGTGGCAAAGGTACTGCTTTTCTTTGATATATGCAAATATTCGGAGGTGAAAAATGAGGAAAAAACGGATTTTGTGTTATAAAACTTCAAAAAAGGAGCAGGCTATGAAGTCTGCTCCTTGAATTTTAAGTGATGTCCAAATGTTATTTGGATGCAATAGACGAAGCTTATTTTACTTCTGCACCGGTGAGGGTGTAGGTCTTGTCTCCGCGGAGGATGTAGATAGTGCCGTCAATCATTACCTTCTGCTGAGCAGGTTCGGCGTTAACATCCTCGAAGCCTTCCGGTTTCTCCGTTGCGGTGTAGGTAGCCGTATAGGTTGCTTCGCCTGTTACGGCTGCCACCGTCGGTGTCCAACCTGCAAAGGCATAGGTGTATTGCTCATCATCTGCCTTGGTGGGTTCGGTGCATGAAGGCATTGAGCCATATTCCCATTCTTGAGCGCATAGCTCAGTACCATCCTCATCCAAGAATGTAATCATATACTTTCGTAGCAGAGATGAGAAGGTCGCCGTATAGGTGGCATCTCCGGTTACTGCAACAACTTCCGGTGTCCAGCCGGTGAAGGTATAGCAATATTGCGCATCGGCAAGTTTAGTAGGCATAAGACCGTTGTACACCGGCATCTCGCCTTCTTGCAGGATGTATTCATCCAGCAATTCGCCATCCCAGTTAAGGAACGTAATCGTATAACTTGGTTTGGGAATTTCTGTAAAACGATATTGTGCCGTGTAGTCCATATTGGAAGATGCTGCAGGCAAGTTGTTCATACTGGAATACGTGTAGTTTTCTCCATTTGCATTTTGCCAACCGATAAACGTATATCTATATTGCTCATCATCCTCGCGCGTAGGTGTAGCGCCGTTATAAACCGGCACATCGCCTGCGAGTACTTGCGAGGATTGCAGTACCGTGCTATCCCAATCCAAGAAGCGGATGGTGTAATAAACCGACACGACAGGTTTGGGCGTAGCCGTATATTGTGCTTTATAGACGGCATCCGCTGTCGCCGGTACTATTTCCGGTGACCAGCCGCTGAATGTATAGGTATAATTGTCGTCTTCCGGTCGTGTCGGTGTCTCGCCGGTGTAAACAGGCATTTGTCCTTCCTCTACTTGCGACGATTGCAGAATGGTGTTGTCCCAGTCTCTGAAACGGATTAGGTACTTAGTAGGCTGTGGAATAACCGTAACGACACAGGTGTCCGATACATCGCCATCCGCAAAATTCGCACGTGCAATGACATTTACCACACCTACCTTTTTCGCCGTTATCAAGCCGTCACTTACTGTTGCAATCGTAAAGTTTTTGGAAGCCCATGAGATAGATTTGTCCTGTATGTTCTCCGTCAGTACCGTAGCTTCCAATTGGAACGTATCGCCAACCCGCAGCGTGACAGAGTCTCTATTCAAGATGACCTGTTGCACACCATGTTGCTTAATATGGAAGTTCATGCTTGCCGTATTGCCATTCGAGTTTTCTACAGTGATGGTGACATTGTTACCTGACGGTGTTCCGCTAATTGCCGTTACCAGACCATTTTCGTCTACTGTAGCGTACGCGGTATTGCTCGAACGCCATGTAACCGTCTTGTCCGTTGCGTTGTTTGGCAGGACAGAAGCGGTTAATTGAAAGGTTTCTCCTTCATAGAGTGTCTTTCCGGACGAGGCAATCTCTTCAGTCATCTCGTTGATTTTCACCCCGGAAGCGGGAATAACAGGCGCGGGCAAGATGGTTATTGCCAGTTGCGCTTGCAGCTGGCCGTTCAACGCCGATGCTGTGATAGTCGTTGTACCTTCAGCGAGTGCGGATAACTCTCCTGTAGCCGTATTGATGGTAGCCACGCTTGTATCAGAAGAAATCCATGTGATGTCCGGCGTCAAATTCTCCGGCGTGAACTCAGCGGTCAAGGTATAATTGCTTCCTGCGTGATACTCTTCTGTGGCAGAACTAATATGCAAGGTCGGTTGCCAAACCGTAATTGTGGAAGAGGCTTGGTATCCGCCTTCTGCAGTTGTTACCAGAACGGTGAAATACTGGTAGGTTGCTGACGATAGTGACTGCAGAGTACTATTAAAGACACCATTATCATCAATGCTTGCCCAGGTTATGTAAGTCGGTGAGAGGGTAAGCGTGTAATCCTTATTAGCCGCATTCTCGGGCAGTATATTCACTTGGATTTGCACAGGCGAGCCTGCCAGTACAACTGTGTCGTTCGGTGCGATGGTAACTCCGGATACTAACGGGAAGTCTTCACTGTCTGCCGGTGGGTTTATGTGGAACGCACGCAGATACGGATAACCGTCATTGATGGTATCATGGCGTCCCCATATCGAATCAAAATCCCAATTGACGAAGGTAGTCTTGGCATGCATCTCGTTCGTGGAACGGCCATATTGCGTCGGATAATTATTATATGGGAATTCTGTTTGAACAGGCGCTAAATTCTTGTCGAAGTAACTGCTTGTGACGCCATCACTATACGACACGACACCCCAGAAAGTATGTCCCGCCGAATAGCAGTTAGTAACTGATCCACCCTCGTTTGATCCTATCAAACCGCAGTAGTAGGTGTTTTCTTCATCTATATCGACGCGCGCAAAGCAGTTCGTCACATTGCAGGCACCTTCTGTTTTCGCAAATAGGCCACCGGCATAAGCAGTGTAATTTTTCTCTCTGACAAGAATCTTTCCTTGTACGAAACAGTTGGTGACAGTAGCACCTTTCGCTTTACCGGCCAATAATCCGGGAAGGCTAAGATTTTGGGTGCTATAACCTGCTGGACGGAAAGCACCATCCTTATAGGGCTGACCGTTCATTACACTGGCCTTAATACCGACATTCTTCACCACGGCACCATTACCCAATTCGCCGAATAGTCCCCAAGTTCCACTCATTGCACTCGGTACCGCATCCAGTTCTACATACAGACCACTGATGGTATGTCCCTGTCCGTCGAAGGTTCCCGTGAAGGGATGCGCACTAAAGCCGTACTTATCTGAGAGGTCGGTGCCAATCGGCAACCATGGTTCTGCATAGACATTATGTCCCCATAATTGCCAATCGGCCGTGTCATTGAGCAGAATATCATTCTCCAATGTTACGGTTTTTCCCGTGAAGTCCATCGGAGTCTGGATAACCACAGGTTGAGTGCCACTATTCACAAGCACTTGCGAGAAGTCATAAATACCATTCGCCGCCATGGCAAAACCACGCAATTGTTGTTTGGTTTTGATCTTGAACTTGGTGGCAAACTCGTTGTTAAACAACGTCAGGTCATAGTCATCCGTCGTATCATCAATCCATTTGGCATAGAGCGTTGTATTCACGCTAATGGTATCATCGAAATTAAATATATTCGTCAGCGCCTCGTCGGTGTACCATGCGACGAAGAAATACCCGTCACGCTTTGGGCGTGCAGGAGGCGTGATTTTGCTGCCGGTTTCAATCTTGAGAGCATTCACCGCACTGCCGCCATTGCTCTGGAAAGTCACGGTAACGGGAGGTTCATAGGTAGCATCAGAAGAGACAATAGGATACTGTCCCTCGCGCCACAACCAATAATTAAGTGCCTCTACACCCGTGTGTGTCTGATTCCAGTCGAGCACGAAAGTGTTCAGTTCATTCACAGCCTCTCTGCTTTGCAGATAGGTCGTGGTCTTCGGCGTGGCGGCACCAAGGTCATCACGAGTTACACCATTCGCATGAAGTACATCAATATCAAACCATACATTGACGAAAGCGTGGTTCGCCGCTCTGCTGCGTGAATAGGCAACGCCTGTGAAAAGATAGTTGGCAGTAGAACTGTGTTGAGTATCTGTTACAGAGGCATCAATAGCTCCTACGACACCCTTTGCCGACGAACGACAGTTCAAAACATGCACGGGGAGAGAGGTCTCCTGATTGAAAAATGCAGATGAGTTATTGCCTCCTGATGTGTTTTCTAACGCTACGTCTCCGGATGTCCAACATTGCGAAATGGTGATAGGTTCATTCCAGTTGTACGTCACGCCCGCAAGAATACCGACATAATTGTTTGCGCGTAAATAGGCACCTGTGATACCGAGGTTCCGGATGACTGCCCCGTCCGCCAGCGTACCGAAAAAGCCCTCGCGGACTTCCGTACTCCTTAGATACATGTTCTGGACTTCATGGAAGCCACCATTATACGTGCCGCAGAAAGCATTGACAAGCTCTTCGTTAAAATGAGCGTTCTTTTGTCGGTTCGCGATAGCGTTCCAACGTGTAGGAGCTTCGTCTTTCCATTGCTCATAAGGCGCATTCAGCGCGCTAGCGGCCGTTTGCCACCG